>WNGJ01007207.1_pt1 | contig 11818 bp, 11 predicted proteins | sample 5400611 | NCBI WGS metagenome assembly WNGJ01 (sample SAMN13153375, study PRJNA577476) | soil metagenome | isolation source: 40 cm soil or saprolite under Garry oak tree replicate 1 | place: USA:California | collected 2016-06-15 | reverse complement strand
CCTTCATGCCTGCTCTCGCGCGGCGCCGACCGGAGGCGCCGCGCCGGCCAGGCCGAGAGCCGGGGCGAGCTCGCGGGCCCGGGCGGCAAACCGGCTCAGCGGCGCCTGACGCGCCACGGCCACGGCGTCAGCCGCGGTGTCGACGTCGCGCAGCCGCGGCAGCTCGGCGACGCGCAGCCCGGCCGCATGCAGCCGGGCCCGCTGAGCAGCACCGGTGTCCGCTGTAGACATCGGCACGCCGCGCACCAGGGCGGCATCCGGTCTCCGGAGTCCGAGCCCCCAGAACCCCCCGTCGGCCGCGGGCCCGAACCAGGCGTCGGCGGCCTCCCAGTCCACCGCGAGCAGGGCGGGGGTGAGCTGCGGCGTATCCATGCCGATCAGCAACGCAGGGCCGGGTACCGCGGCGAAGGCGGCGGCCAGGCGCTCGTCGAGACCGCCGCCGCACTGCGGCACGACGTCGAACCCGGGCGGCAGCCACGGTCCGGGCTCACCGTCGAGCACCAGCACCCGGCGACACGCTGGCGCCGCGAGCACGGCGTGCAGGGTGTCGGCCAGCGCGGCCTCGGCCAAGGCAGCGGCCTGCCGGGGCGTGCACGGCGGCACGAGGCGGGTCTTTACCCGTCCGGGCACCGGCTCCTTGGCCATGACGAGCAGGGTGGTGCCTGATCCTGGTGCCGAACCACGGGGCCGGTCGGGTGCGGTCACCTGGCCAGCACCCGGCTCATGTCCCTGACGGTGCGCACGGAGCCGCCCACCGTCCCGGTCACCTTGGACTTACCGATCCGGGGCAGGTAGGCGACCTCGACCTCGGCTAGGCGCCAGCCGGCGGCGGCCGCGCTCAGGACCATCTCCAGCGGATAGCCGAAGCGGCGGTCGGTGAGGTTCAGGCCGAGCAGCGCCTCGCGGCGCGCGGCGCGCATCGGGCCTAGGTCGCGCAGGGGCACGCCGGTGCGGCGGTGGACGCGGCGGGCCAGTTCGCGGTTGGCCAGGCGCGCGGGCAGCGGCCATGCGTCCCGCCGTATGGGTGAGCGATGGCCGAGCACGAGGTCGGCCTGGCCGGCCAGCAGCGGTGCGGCGAGCCGCGGAAGCTGTCGCGGATCCAGGCTGCCGTCGCAGTCGCAGAAGGACACGAGGTCGGCGGTCGCCGCCAGCAGCCCGGCGTGCGCCGCCGCGCCGAAACCTCGTCGTGGTTCCCGCACGACCGTCACGCCGAGCGACCGGGCGAGCGCCCCGGAACCGTCGGTCGAGCCGTTGTCCACCACGATCGGCCGGAACCCGGCCGGCATTCGTCCCAGCACCCACGGCAGCGCCGATGCCTCGTTCAGGCAGGGCAGGATCACGTCGACGGTCACAGCAGCGACGTTACGAGCACGTCGGGCCAGCCGGCCGGAAGCGCGTCCTTACAGGATGAGGAACTCCGCTTTCCTACACTCGACCTATGAGCGCGCGTGTTCTCGTGGTCGACGACGATCCGACGGTCGCCGAAGTCGTGGGCGACTACCTCCGGAATGCGGGCATGGATGCCCGGCATGCGGCGGACGGGCATACCGCGCTGCGGCTCGCCGACACGTGGCGACCCGATCTCGTTGTGCTCGATGTGATGATGCCCGGCATCGACGGTCTCGAGGTGTGCCGCCGGCTGCGCGACGCCCGGGGCGAGCAGGCCCTGCTGCCGGTGATCATGCTCACCGCCCTCGGCGGAGAGGACGACCGGGTGCTGGGACTGGAGACCGGGGCCGACGACTATGTCACCAAACCGTTCAGCCCCCGGGAGCTTGCTTTGCGCGTGCAGGCCGTGCTGCGCCGCGCCGCCCCGGCCGGGGCGGGGTCGGCGACATCGCCGCCGCTGCGCTCAGGGGGCATCGAGGTCGACGTGGCGGCCAGGCGGGCCCGCAGGGACGGCCACGAGCTGCCCCTAACGGTGCGCGAGTTCGATCTGCTCGCCTTCTTCATGGTCCACCCCGGACAGGCGTTCACCCGCGCCGAGCTGATGAAACGGGTGTGGGGCTGGTCGTTCGGCGACCAGTCGACCGTCACCGTGCACGTGCGCCGGGTTCGCGACAAGATCGAGGAGGAACCGGCGTCGCCGCTGCTGCTCCGGACCGTCCGGGGTATCGGCTATTGCTGGGATGCGGATCCCTCGGTGGCAGTCACCTCGCCAGGTATCTCCAACCCGTAAGGTAAGGCGTCCGCGGCACCCGGACGGAACGAGAACTTATCGGTGCCTGCTCCGCCTATGGCGGCCGAATGCCCTGGTCAGCTCGGTTTAGCCGGACCGCAGCGGTCCCCTGTGCGCCGACCGGCCGCACCTCAGTCCCGCGCTTCCGGTCTGGATAATAGGTAATATTTGCGGACAAAACGCCCGCTGATGGCCGCTTGCCCTGCACGGCGCGCCTGCATCTAATGCTCAGCGTGAGCAATCCTGTCACGCACCGTGCCGACCACGCCGGGCCTGCGGCAACGCCAGCACTCGAGCTGCTGCCTGAGTCGGGCCCAGGCGATCCGGCCGGGCGGCTGCGCGTCGCGTCACGCCGCCGCTGGGACCTGCCGCGTGCCGTGCGGCTGGCCGCGGCGCTACTCGGGCTGGCCGCGATCGCCACCTACCTGGTCACCGCCCTGCTACGGCTGACCTACCCTTTCCCCCTCGAGTACCTGGAAAGCAACTCGCTTGTCGAGGTGCAGCGGATCCTCAGCGGCCGCCCACTCTACGCGGCGCCGGCGGTCGGCTACGTGCCTGACGGCTACCCGCCCCTGTACTTCGCCACCTCGGCCGCGGCGGCCACCGTGCTCGGCCTGTCCTATCTGCCGTTGCGGCTCTTGTCGCTGGTGTCGTCGCTGGCCTGCTTCGCGGTGCTGGGCCGGCTGGTCCAGCGAGAGACGGCGAGCGCCGCCGCCGGGATCGCCACGGCGGGCCTGCTGGCCGCGACCTACTTCGTCACGGACACCTGGTTCGACGTCGCGCGGGTCGACTCGCTGTTCATCGCGCTCAGCGTCGCCGCCCTCTACGCCGCGCGGTGGATGCGCCGCAGCTGCGGGGCCGTCGCCACCGGGCTGCTGCTCGCGGCCGCGTCCCTCACCAAGCAGAACGGGCTCGCGGAGGGGGTCGCGGTGCTCACTGTGCTGGGGTTCGGCCCGCGGCGCCGGCTCGCCTGGCCTGCCGCACTGACCTATGGCGCGGTCCTCGGGATCAGCACGCTGGCGCTTGGCCTCGCGAGCCATGGCTGGTACGTGTACTACGTCTTCGTGCTGATGACTGAGCACACCCTCAAGTACGCCGCCTTCGGGCAGTTCTGGACCGTGCACCTGCTGCCCGTGCTCGGCATCGCCTGCTGCGCCCTGGTCCTGGGGGCGCGGCGGATACCCCTGGTGCTGTTCGCCGGCTGTGTCGCGCTGGTCATCGAGAGCTACGCCACGCTGGTGCACAGCGGTGGCGCGGTCAACGACCTGCTGCCCGCGTACCTCGCGCTGGCACTGCTCGCCGGGCTGGCGATGGGCGATCATCCCGGCGGCCTGGTGAGTTTCTGCGCGGACCGGCTGGCCCGCGCCCGGATCGCGAACTGGCGGGCGGGGCAGGTCCGCCACTGGGTCGCCGCTGCGGCCGCCGCGCTGGTCATCGCGCAGCTAGCCGTGCTGGTGAACGGCTTCCATCCGGGCCGGGCGATCCCGACGGGCGCGGACCGCGCGGTCGGCTCGCGGCTGACGTCAGGGATGCGCGCACTCGGCGGCGCGATCGCGGTTCCCTCCGACCCCGGTCTCGAGCTGCAGGCCGGGCTGCCCGCCGTGGCACACCAGGGCGCGACGGACGACGTACTGCGCGCCTCGGGTCCGGCCGGAACGGCGAGCTTCAGGAGCAGCGCCGCACGCGCGGTGGCGGCGCGGCGATTCAGCGCGATCGTGACCGAGAACGCCGGGCCGCCCGACGGCTTTCCCCGGGACCTGATGCGTTATTACCGCCGCTGCCCGCAAACGTTGCTGCCCGGCGTGCCGGCTGCCCTGTTCCAGGCGGTGGCTGGTCCCCCGGGCCGGCCGGTCTACGTATGGCTTCCGGTAGGCGGCGCCTCGTGCGCGGCGACGGTCCGGGTGCTCGGCGGCTCGGCGGCCGCCGCGCCAGCGGCCCAGCCACGACGGCCCGGAGGTTCAGGAGGCGGGACGTGAAAGACGACCAGCGGCGGCGCGCGATCCGGCCCGCATTCGCCTGGCGAGCCGCGGCGGGGCTGCGCCGACTGTCTCGTCCTGGCGAGCTGCCCGGCCCGTTCCGCCGGTCCTTCTGGCGGAGCCCAATCCGCGGTCCGTGGCTGACCTCGGTCCTCGGCCTGATCCTGCTGGCCGGCGTGTCGGTCGTGTTCGTGACCGGCCTGCTGTCCTACGCCGCCTACAACCCTGACCTCAACCGGATCAACGACGAGACTCATGGCAAGGGCCTGCTCGGCTTCTACCTGTTCTCGTGGCCCACGCATCCGGTGTGGCTGTACCGGCTGAACCAGGGCGTGCACGTCACCCTCGGGCTGGTGCTCATCCCGATCCTGCTGGCCAAGCTGTGGTCGGTGCTGCCGAAGCTGTTCGAGTGGCCGCCGCTGCGCAGTCCCGCGCACGCGCTGGAACGGCTGTCGCTGCTGCTGCTCGTCGGCGGGGTGGTGTTCGAGTTCGTCACCGGGATCCTCAACATCCAGCAGTGGTACAAGTTTCCCGGCTCCTTCTACACGCTGCACTACTACGGGGCCTGGGTCTTCGTGGCCGGCTTCGTGGTTCACGTTGGCCTCAAGAGCCGGACCGTGATCAGGTCGCTGCGGGCCCGCGGTCTGGTGCGGGAGCTGCGCATCGATACCGCCCATACCGAGCCGGAACCGCCGGACAGCTCGGATCTCGTCAGCCGGGCGCCCGCCGAGCCGACGATCTCCCGGCGCGGCGCGCTGGCCTTCGCCGGAGCCGGCTCGCTGCTGCTCTTCATCACGTCGGTGGGCCAGTCGCTAGGCGGGCCGCTGCGCCGCACCGCGCTGCTCGCACCGCACGGGCAGGATCTCGGCAACGGACCCAACGACTTCCAGATCAACCAGACCGCGGCCAAGGTAGGCGTCAGGACGGAGCAGACCGGAGCCAGCTGGCGGCTCACCCTCAACCACGCCCTCCCCGCCGATCCCGCCCCCATCCGCCTCAGCCGGGCCGAGTTGCTCGCCCTGGAGCAGCACACGGCGCACCTGCCGATCGCCTGCGTCGAGGGCTGGTCCACCGACAACCAGGCATGGACCGGAGTGCGGCTGCGCGATCTCGCCCGGCTGGCCGGGATCAGCCATCCGGCGAGCGTGCTGGTGGACTCGCTGGAAAAGAGCGGCACTTTCCGGCACGCCGTACTGTCGGCCGGGCAGATCATGGACCCGGACTCGCTGCTCGCGCTGCGGGTCAACGGCGCGGACCTGTCCCTTGACCACGGATATCCCGCACGCGTGATCGTGCCGGCCAATCCCGGTGTGCACAACACCAAATGGGTCGCCAGCCTGACCTTCGCGAGCTGAGATGAGACGTCAGCTGCGCTGGTACGGCGCCGGTCCCCTGCACCTGCTCGCCCTGCTCGCCTGCTTCGGCCTCGCGGGCTACGCGGCCGCCCGGCTCATACCCTCCCAGCCCCTCGGCGTGGCCGCCTGGTTCCTCGGGGCGGTCATCGGCCACGATCTGCTGCTGATGCCGCTGTACTCGCTCGCCGACCGGTCGGTGATGGCCGCGATCAGGCACCGCGAGCCGCAGCTGCCCGTGACGCCGTGGATCAACTACGTCCGGGTGCCCGCCGCGCTGTCCGGCCTGCTGCTGCTCGTGTGGTTTCCGCTGATCCTTCGGCTGCAGTCGCCCTATCACGCCTCGACCATGCTGTCCGCGGATCCGTATGTGTGGCACTGGCTGGCGGTGACGGGCGCGCTGTTCCTGTTGTCCGCCGTCGCGTTCGCGCTGCGGCTACGCGGCAAGCCGCGAACCGCTTCGCCGCCGGAACGCCCGGCCGTGACGCCGGGCAGCGTCAGTCCGGATCTGCCCCCCGGCACCAGCCCTGGCCTGCCCGGCACCAGTCCCGATCCGGCCGATGGCATCGGTCCTGATCCTGCGGACAGGCATGAGGCTTGTTCCGGCCGTCATGGCCAGGCCGAAACTGAGCACGGACAGCATCCAGCCGGCCTGGACGAGCCGACCCCTGGACAAGACGCGGGCGAACTCACGCCAGCGGAAAGGGATCTCGACCAGGATCCGTGCGGATCCTCGTCAGGACCGCAGCGGCACGCTGCGGACGAGCCGGACTCGCCTCGCCCGGCCAGCGATCAGCCCGACGGGCACCACGAAGCGCGGTCAGGCGATAGCACCGGCCCCATCCAGCCTGGCGGAGATCCTGGTCAAGCTCGTCTCTGACACCCAGACCGCCGCCGTCAGCTTCCCCGGTGGCATCCGGCGGGCGCCGAAACCAATCCCGCCTGGATGCGGCTACGAATATCAGTCGGATGATCCGGTTCACGTGGCGTCGCCGCTCGCACCGAGACACAGGGAGGCGCTGAGAAGGATTGTTCGCGTCGTCGGCGCACCTGCGGATCGTCTAGGGCTTCGGCTATGGCTGGAAGGCGGACCTTGGTGAACGCGCAGATGCAGGTCGTCCTGATCGCCGCAGGCTGCACTAGCGCCGTAGGCGTGATAGGCGCGGGTGTCATCCGCCTGCTGCGCCGGGCCCCGCTCCGCCTTTCGGTCCAGGTCAGCGGCGCCGTGGTGGCGTTCGCGGTCGTGGCGGGAACGCTCGGCACGGCCGAGGCGATGTTCATCTCCCCGCATGACCTAAGCGTCGTGGTGATGGTATGCCTGGTGGCCACCGTGATCGCCGTCGGATTCGGCTGCCTGCTCGGACGGCAGCTGGAGGCCAGCAGCCTGGCACTGCGCCGGGCGGCCCGTTCCCTCGGCGACCAGGACGGCGGGTACCGGTCACCGGCCGGACCGATGACGGCCGAGCTCGCGGCGTTGTCGCATGAACTCGCCGTCACCGGCGAGAAGCTGAAGGAGTCGCGCGCGCGGGAGCACGCGCTGGATCAGTCGCGCCGCCAGCTCGTGGCCTGGGTCTCGCACGACCTGCGCGCGCCCCTCGCAGGACTGCACGCGATGGCCGAGGCGCTGGAGGACGGCATAGCCATCGACCCGGACCGCTACCACCGGCAGATCCGCGCCGAGGTCGGTCGGCTCGCCTGCATGGTCGACGACCTGTTCGAGCTTTCCCGCATCGAAGCCGGAACCCTGCCGCTGTCCCCTGGCCAGGTCGCCCTCGAAGACCTGATCAACGACGCCCTGGCCAGCACAGAGGCACTCGCGCGGGCCCGCGGCGTGCTGCTGACCGGTGAGTCCGGCGTCCCGCTCGTCATCCATGCCGATCCCCGGGAGCTGTCGCGCGCGCTCACCAACCTGCTGATCAACGCCATCCGGCACACCCCGGCGGATGGCTGCGTGCACGTCATGGCCGCACCTGAACCCGGCGGCGCGCTGCTGGCGGTCGCCGACGGCTGCGGCGGCATCCCGGAAGCAGACCTGGCGCGTGTGTTCGACACGGCCTGGCGCGGCGCATGCGCCCGCAGCCCGGACGCAGATGACGGCGCGGGTCTCGGACTCGCGATCGTGCGCGGCATCGTCGAGGCGCATCAGGGGCAGGTGAGCGTCGTCAACACCAGGGAGGGTTGCCGCTTCGAGGTCCGGCTCCCGGCGCTGCGATTACCGGTCCCGGTGACTCTATCCGTCCCTCGTCGTCGCAGGTTACAGCCTGCAGGTGGTTGAGCCCCGTACTTCGACGGCCGCCAGCCCACCATCGCGTCCTGCGTGGCCGCGGGCGGTGTTTGCAGCTCCATGCCGGTTGTGTCCCGCCACCTCGCTGAACGTTTCACCGGAGCGAGCGGTCGTTGTGTCACAGTGGGGGGGTGGCCGGGTTCGGGCTGGTGCGGCGGTCTCCTGGGCTGGCCGGGCTGCTGGCGGCTCAGACGATTAGCCCGCTCGGCGACGCGATGGCGACGACTGCCTTGATCCTGCACGTGCAGCGAACCACGGGGAGCGCGACAGCGGTCGGGCTGCTGCTGTTCGCGCAGGCGATCCCGCCGCTGGCCGCGCCGCTGGCGGGCGTGATCGCGGACCGGTTCAGTCCGGGCCGCCTGCTCGCCACTGGCTGGCTGGCCCAGGCAGTCCTGACGGGGCTCCTGGCATTGTTGCTGCCGCCGCTGGGAGCTCTGCTCGCGGTGGTCTTCGTCCTGGCCTTGGTCGATACGCCGCTTTCCGCGGCGGTCGGCCGGTGTATCCCGGCGGTAGTGGCCGACGATGATCTCGTCGCGGCCAACGCCCTGCGCAGCGCGGTGGGGGAACTGGGGACGGTGCTAGGCCCGCCGCTGGCCGGATTGCTGTTCGCTGTATCCGGTACGCGGCTTGTGCTCGGCCTGGATGCTCTTACGTTTCTCGCTGTGGTTCCGCTGGCCCTGCGGCTGCCGGCGCTGGCACGCGACACCGACGGCCGACCCCGGCCCTCGTTCTTCCGCGATGCCCGCGACGGGCTCGCGTTCATCTGGCGCACGCCGTACGTCCTGGCCGTCGCCGTCGGCTTCTGGGTCGTGGTGCTCTTCTCCGCGCCCGATGACCTCATCCTCCCCTTTCTGGCCACGGTGACCTTCAAGGCCGGCCCGGTCGCAGTCGGCGTGCTGCTCGCGGCGGCATCGGCGGGCCTGCTGGCCGGCCTGCCGCTCGTCGGTCCGGTAGGCCGGCGGCTGGGGGTGACCGGGGCTATCGTGGCCGGGTTCGCCGTCATGGCCGCCGGTAACCTGCTGACCGCGGCGGCGCCCTGGCTGGTGGCTGCCTTCGCCGCCCAGATGCTCCGCGGTCTCGCGATCCCCCTGGCGGATAGTCACGTGACGACGTACCTTCAGCGCAGCACGCCACCCCAGATGCTTGGCCGGGTTCTGGCCAACGTCTACGGCGGGGTGGGCGTCGCGGCGGCCGTCGGCTACCTCCTCGGCGGGCCGGTGCTTGATGCCACCTCCCCGCGCACAGCCTTCGTGATCGTCGGCTGCGGCGGCCTGGCAGGCGCGGGCATCACCGCCCTACTGCTCCGCAAGGCGCGGCGTCGGCCAGACACCGGCCCGCGGTAATACCACGGGTGGAAGTCCCGGCGGAAGGCTAGGGGTCAGCCGAACTGCTTCATCAGGTGGATGTCGTCGTGGCCGTGCGGATAGCCCGGCGTGCGGCCGCATTCGGTGTAGCCGAACCGGGCGTAGAAACCCGGTGCCTGGAAGGAGTGGGTGTTGAGGGCTACCCGGTCGCAGCCGCGGCGCCGGATCTCGGCTTCGGCCGTGGCCAGGAGTCCGGCTCCCAGGCCGGAACCGCGCTGGTCGTCTCGCACCCAGAGCAGGTCGATATAGCCGCACCCGCCCCACGTCCACCCGTAGAGCCCCGCACGCAGGTCACCGTCATCCCCGAGCACGGCCACGCTCAGCATGCGGCCGTCATGGTGGCCGGTGGCGGCGGCGTTGAATTCGCTGATCTCCTTATCGAGGCGTTCGGCGAGGTCAGCGTCGGCATCGCCGACGGCGAACCGGACCTCATCCATCATCGATCTCCTTCCATGGGGACGTACTCCAGGATGCGGCCGAGGTCGCGGAAGCCCACGGCGGCGTAGACGCGTTCGGCCATCTGGGTCGACTGCAGGCTCGCAGTCCGGCAGCCGCGGGCGCGCGCGGCGTAGACCTGGGCGGTGGTCAGCGCGGTGCCCAGCCCGCGCCGCCGGGCCTTCTCGATCGTCCCGACGTTGTAGATCCCGCAGTCGCCGCCGAAGTCGTACGCCAGCGCCGCCGCGACCATCTCGCCATCGATACGGGCCGCCAGCAGGTGGAAGGCGACGTGGTCGGCGGCACTGAGGAAATCGGGCGGCAGGCCGTCCATCCTCAGGTACTCGGGCCAGTCCGCCGGGCCCAGCGGGATCTGCGGGCGGGGCAGGGCGATGTCGTCGAGGTCCATACCCATGGCCCGGGTCGTGGTGTCGAGGGTGTAGCCGCGCCGTTCCAGCTCGGCGCGCATCGGCTCGTCGCTCTCGTGCACCCAGGCGGCAAAGCGGGCGATGCCAGCCGTGGCGTACACGGCCTCCATGGCGTCTAGGGCACCGGAGCGGTCACTCGCGCCCAGATCGCGCTGGAAGAGGGCGTTGTTGTAGAAGGCGCGTTCGGGCTCATCCGGAAACACGGCGGCGGCCACGCCGGGCAGGCGGTGCACTGCCGCCCCGGTCGCCCCGCGGGCGTACTCCTCAAAAGAGGCGAGCAGGGTATCGCTGCCGCGAAGGTAAAGTTCGGCCTGCTCGGAGGACTCGAGCAGATTCGGCGCTGTCATGATGTCTCCGTGACGTCGTGGCTGGACACTTAGAGAGTCCGGCGCGAAGCGGTGGCGTTACCGACGTTCGGTGACTATTTCGTCCGGCCGATCCTGGCCGTTGCCGTGTAACGCCTGGGCCGGCACGGCGACCATCTAATGAGAGGGAGGCGCACGATCACGACAGGCACGGACGGTCAGGGGGAGCATTCCCCGTCGCACGGTCCCGATGAAGGCGAGCTGCTGAGGCGCCTGCGGACCGGCGACGAGGAGGCCTTCGCGTGCCTGGTCGACCGCCATCACGCGGCGATGGTCCGGTTCGCCCGCGGCTACGTGCGCAGCCCGGCGGTCGCCGAAGAGGTAGCTCAGGACGCGTGGCTGGGGCTGCTCCGTGGCCTCGACCGTTTCGAGGGCCGGTCGTCGTTGCGCACGTGGCTGTTCCGCATCGTGGCGAACCGGGCGATCAGCGCCGGGCTGCATGAGCGGCAGCACCTGCCCGTAGACGACAGCGAGCTGGGGGACGACGGCGGCCGGTTCAGCCAGGACGGGTGGTGGGCCACTCCCCCGGTCCACTGGGCTGACGAGGCCGTCGACCGCATGGTCGCGCCCGAGCTGACGGCCCGCGTGCGCCAGCTCGTAGAGGATCTGCCGCCCGCGCAACGTCAGGTCGTCACGCTGCGCGACGTGGAGGGGCTGCCGACCGCGGACGTCTGCATCATCCTCGACATCAGTGAGGGGAACCAGCGCGTGCTGCTGCACCGGGCCCGCGCCCGGATCCGGCGACACCTCGAGCAGGAGGCGGTGTGGTGACAACCCGAGACGCCAAGCCCGACGCGCACGACATCACCTGCCGGCAGGCTGTGGGCCTGATGACGGACTACCTCGACGGTGCCCTCGGGCCGGACGACCTGGCCCTCGTGGAGGCTCACCTCGGCGAATGCGAGGGCTGCGCCGAGCACCTGCGGCAGATCCGCATCACCGTCGCGGTCACCGGCCGGATCCGCGAGGATGACCTGGATGCCCGCGCGCGCGGACCTCATAGACCTCTACCGCCGCTGGCGGCGCGACCGGGATCTCTGATGCCGCACGACCTCTGTATCGAGATCTACCGCGGATCCAGGGATAGCCTGCGCCCGCTGTTCGAGCTGGCCGAGGATTCCGCCGCGGAACTCGACTCCTACATCGACGCCGGCCGCGTCCTGGTGGCCGTATCGGACGGCGAGATCATCGGCCACCTCCAGCTGACCGGCGTCGGTGACCCGCGGCAGGCGGAGATCAAGAACATGGCCGTGCGCGAGACCCGGCAGGGGCAAGGGATAGGGCGCCGGCTCATCCAGGCCGCCGTCGACCTCGCCGCGGCCGAGGCCGTGACGACGATCCTGGTCGCGACCGCGGCCGCGGACATCGGCAACCTGCGCTTCTACCAGCGGCAGGGCTTCCGGATGCGGTCCGTCGAGCGGGACGCCTTCACCCC
>WNGJ01007206.1_pt1 | contig 11818 bp, 10 predicted proteins | sample 5400611 | NCBI WGS metagenome assembly WNGJ01 (sample SAMN13153375, study PRJNA577476) | soil metagenome | isolation source: 40 cm soil or saprolite under Garry oak tree replicate 1 | place: USA:California | collected 2016-06-15 | reverse complement strand
CCACCGCCCGGGCCCGCTCCCCGCCGGCCAGCTCACCCACGCCCCTGGAATGGCGGCTGCCGCGCACCACAGCCGCCAATGCCGCCGCCCAGGACAACCCGGCCCCGGCGGCCCGCTGGCGCTGCGCCGCATCCCGCCCTGAACCTGGACCGTCACCCCACCTGGACATCCTCACCCAGGCGCGGCGCCGCGCCCTGCGCAATCTCACTGGCGCCACCATCCTCGACGACGACCTGCCCGCGTCCCGCCTGCCGGGCAAAGCGCCACCTACGCCGATCTGCGGGCACAGCCCGGCTGGGCCGCCGCCGAAACCGAACTCCTGGAAACCCGGCCTGTCCTACAGCATCAACGGCCCGGACGAAGTCCACGTCGGCGACGACGTCAAAATTCAGCCTCCGCTACAGCGACGACGGCCACATCGCCCGCGAGCTCGGCGAGCCCCCCTCCGCTGGACCAGCCCACAACATATCCGGCCCGAGGTGCCGAGGCCAGGCCGGGTACCCGCGAGTGAGCACCCGGGCGGGGCCCGGTAGCCACTCTCCGGCCCGGGCCCGGGCCGGGTTCGGGCCGGGCCGGGTTCGGGCCGGGCCGGGTTCGGGCCGCCGAGCCGTGGCCGTCGAGGGCCGGAGGCTCACATAGGCCCGGCCCGGGCCGGTCCCAGGGTCGGTCGAGGGCCCATTACCACGGAGCCCGGCCGGTACGGCAGCCGGGCACCATGAACGCGGCCCCCGGCGAGCCGCTACGGGCCAGGAACCTGAGTGGCTGTCAGGATCAGCCGCCGGACCTGTTGCTGCTTTGGCGGCGCGGCGCCGCCGCGGTGATGTCAGCCTCGTAGGACCGAAGATGGTTTCGGCGCCCTGATCCTAATAGTGACGCTCAACACCTGGCGAGACCGGAAAACGCCGAACACAGCCGGGGAACGGCAGGTACGTTTCCGCAGGTAGGAGGCTACTTAATTTCATTCGAGCAAGATATCCGAAGGTACGTATGAATGCTTCGACCGGGCGCGGTCGAAGCATATCCTGGTAGCTGTCCTCCTTCTGCTGGGGCGGGACAGGATTGGTGTCCAGTGCCGAGTTCCTCGGCCAGTGCCGGCGTTCGGTACCGCGAGCGCGGGCAAGAGCGGCGTGATCACCGCTATGAACTAAAGCTGTCAGCCTCTGAACGCACAGTGCTGGCGACAGCAGCAGACCGGGATGGCCTGACGCTCGCCGCGTACCTAGTCAAAGCCGGGCTGGATCGCGCCGAGCACCGGACCGCCCCTGTCGGGGCGGTGCAGCGAGAGATGGTCGCGCGGCTGATCGAACTCGCCGACTTCGTCAGCGGCATCCAGAGCAGCCTCAGCCAGGCGGTGACCCGGCCCAGCTCCACCGGGACCTGCGGGCCGGATCTCAAGTACTGCATGCGGGCGGTGGGGCACATCGACGAGGCCGTCGACCTCATCCGCCAGCGGAGACTCCCGTGATTGGCCGGGTCCTCAAGCGCGGCAAACGGGTGTACGGGCTGCTGTGGTACCTGTACTCGCCCGGCAAGACCTTCACCCATTCCAACCCGCACCTGGTGTCGGGCTGGCGGCACCCGGCCGGGCTGGAACCGCCGCTGCGGGACAACGGAAAGCGGGATTTCCGCAGGCTGACCAGCCTGCTGGAACAGCCACTGATACTGCTGGACGATCAGGCCCCGGCCAAGCCGGTGTGGCATTGCACGGTCCGCGCTGCGCCTGGCGACCCGGACCTGGGCGACGGCGCCTGGATGCGGATCGCTGGGGAGATCATGCACCGCACCGGCCTGTCCCGATACGGAGAAGAAGGCAAGGGAGTGCGGTGGGTCGCCGTGCATCACGGCGAGAACCACATTCACATTGCCGCGGTGCTGGCCCGGCAGGACAGCCGCCGAGCCCGGCTGGACAACGACTGGTACCGAATCGGCGAGGCCTTGCGGGACCTCGAGAAGGAATACGGCCTGCAGGTGCTGGCCCGGGCTGACCGGACCGCCGCGAAAAGGCCGACCCGGGCCGAGCAGGAGAAGGCGAGCCGGGTCGAGCGGCCCGAGCCGCCCCGGGTGACGCTGCAGCGCCAGGTGGCCGCGGCCGCGGCCGGGGCCCGGGCCGAGGCGGAGTTCTTCGCCGCCTTGGACAAGCGCGGGCTGCTGGTCCGGCTGCGGCACAGCACGCACAACCCGGGCGAGGTGACCGGGTACGCGGTGGGCCTTAACGGCGATAACGCCGCGGCCGGCGACCAGATCTGGTACGGCGGCGGGAAGCTGGCACCCGACCTCAGCTTGCCGAAGCTACGCCGCCGCTGGCCAGAGCCCGGCGAGCAGGCACACCGCCGACACGATGCCGCCGACGGGTCACGGCCACGGCTTTACGGGCATGGGATGACCACCCGGTCCTCCCGCACGGTGCTGCGCCGTGAAGTGAACATGTGCGCTGCAGCCGCGCGGTCTGAGCAGGAGTTCTTCGCCGGTCTTGACACGGCCGGGTTGCTGGTCCGGCTGCGGCACAGCCCGACCCAGCCGACCCAGGTGACCGGGTACGCGGTCAGCCTGCCCGGCATGACCTACTGGGACGGCCAGCAGGTATGGTACGGAGGCCAGACCCTGGACGGGCAGCTGAGCCTTGGAACGCTGCGCCGCCGCTGGCAGGTAGGCCGTCCCGGCACCCCGCCCGCACCCGACGCCTTCGCCGGAACCGACACCCGGGACATCTTCGGCTACGCCACGGCGGTCGCCGCCGACGCGGCCCGGCAGCTCCGCGCCTCGCCTACCGCGGCGCAGTCCGCCGACATCGCCTGGGCCACCGCCGACGTCCTCACCGCCGCCGCGCAGGCCACCGACAGCTTCGAACTGCAGCAGGCCGCCGACGGTTTCAGTCGGGCGGCCTGCGCGCCGTGGGGGCGCATCCCGCCGTCGTCGCCGGGCGGGGCCGTGCTGCGCACCGCCGCTTACCTGCTGGCCGCCTGCACCCCGGACAGGTCCCGCCGTACCGTCGCCCGCCTGGCGCTGATCAGCGCGCTCGCAGGGCTGGCCCGCGCGGTCGCCAAGGTGCGCGAGTCGGAGCAACTTCTGCTGCAGGCCGCCGCGGCCCATAGAGCCGCCGCAGGCCTGGCCGCCGCCGAAGCCAGCAAGGGCCCGGCGGCCTCGCCCCGGCTCGCTACGGCCGATTTTCCCCAGCCGGTGGCCCCGGGCCGGCCAGCGGCCCGGGCCAGTGGCCCCAGCCGGGCCAGGCGGCCCGGCTCCGCCCGTCGGCCCCGGCCCGGGCCGCCCCGGGCCGGGCCTGGGCCGGGCCGGTGACACACCGGGCCAGGGCTGTGGGCCCTGCGTTCCGCGCAAATGTCATGACTATTTCCGATCGCAGAAGAACAGGGAGCAGAAGGCCTGCCGGGCCGCGCCGCCGGGAAGGACACTCGTGAAGCCATCAGACGGCCCCCATCCCGACCCGCCTAGGCATCGGGCAGCCACTGGCGAGCTCGTGGAGTACGGCGATACGACAGCGCGGCGCCAGATCCCGTCAGGCTGGCTCGCATGACGACCCGCCGCTGGCGTCCGTCGGCCCGAGCCGATCGCGGGCATGCGCCGGAACTGGGCGCCCTGGATTCCCGGCATCTGGTGCGGTGGGTCAACGTGCAGGACGTGACGGCAAGCACCGGTTTCGGCAGGCCTGTTCCGCCTTACTTGTACGACCTCACCTCCGCCGACGGGATGGCCAGCCTGCTCGCCACCGTGCTCGCCGTGAGCGAGCGCCCGGCAACGCCGCTGCTTGAGGAACTGGCACACACCGAGATCCGCATCGAGGTGCTCAGCAGCACTGACGGCGAGTTGACCGCGTCCGAGCACCACAGGCTCGACGCCAGCCCGATCACCTCCGCGCACCGCCGCGCCGAGCTCTTGCGAACCAAGGACGGCATCGTGGCAGCAGAAACCGAACTGATCATCCTGGCGCAGCGGCTGCCTACCGGTGGCCGCGCCGCCCTGGCCGGCGCGGGCATCCCGGTCGGCGAGGTCTTGGCGCAGCTCGGCGCGCGGCGGCTGGACCGCCGCGCCTTGTGTCGCGGGGGCTGTCAGGATTCTGCTGGCAAGGACGTGGCGGTTGAGTCCCTGGCAGTGCTGGCGATCGGCGATACCAAGGTCGGCATCACTACCGAAAGGATCACTGGGGCGTTCTGCCGACTTGCAACGGAACGTAGTTCGCTATGAGCCGCCGTTCTACCATTTCAGGCAGCTCACGCGGGCGGTTCTCGCGCGGGGCACGGTCGAGGATGGCCGGCGCTTGTCCTTGTTGCCGCTCGTCACCGGCGCTGCTGCGTCGCCGCAGGCGGCCTCGCGTGAGTGTCTCAGTTCTGCGTAACTGCGTAACAGACCCCTAGATGATGATAAACATGCAGGTCAGGGTGGGTGAAACCTGTTACGCGTCCTGTTACGCATTGCTACGCACTGCGTAGCGATGATGGTACGGCTGTTACGCGCTACGCACCGGTTCGTAACGGCCTTTCGCCAGTTCAGAGGACGTTTTCCGGGTGTTACGCAGTTTTCTGAGAGGGGGAGCTCACAGCGGGAAGTGCGACATACATACGTGTCACTGGCCGTCCGTCGAAGGGACCTGAGAATCGAGGATCTCGCGGCGGAATATCAGGTGGCGGGAGAGGCGTCCGGCGGTGCGTCGCGGGATGGAGTGGGCGGGCCGCTGGGTGTCCATGGTGAGCAACGCGCCCATCTCCAGCCAGCCGGGGATGACGGCGTCGAGCTCATATCCACGGCGGCGTAGTTCCTCGCGGAGCTTTTCCGGCAGCAGCGCCGGGCCTTCCCTGGCCTCATGGCCGATCCAGCCGCTGGCGGGCGGGTGGCTGCCGTCGTTGCTGCCGCACATCTTGTCGGCGTGGGCGGCCAGGTACTCCCGGACCAGGTCCAGGGCCATCTCCGGGCGGTTGTCCCGCTGCGGGTCGGCTGCGAACATCGCTGACCAGTCGGCGATGCCAGGCGGATGGAACGGGACGATGCCCCAGTCGGCGGCCAGCTCGGCGGCCAGCGCCAGGCAGGCCACCAGCGGCGCTCGACGTCCGGTCATGTCGGTGCCGCCGCGCAACATCTCGGTCAGTTCGATGTGGCGGGCCCGGAGCTTACCTGGCCCGCTATCTTCCTCGAGGCGGCCCTGCAGCCGCGCTACGAAGGCGGGGCCAGCGGTGCCGTAGTGTGTTTCGACACTCTGCTTGATTTCCTCAGCGACGGCGCAGCTGGCCTGGCCGTCGGTGCCGAACGGGGGCGAGCAGATGCTGAGGACCCGGGGACTGGCGCCCTGGTGGGTGGTGAACGAGGTGGCGGGCTGCTCGCCGGTGCTGACCACGACAGCCCGCCAAGGGATCATGTTCGGCCAGCCACCGCCACGCGGCCGACCGTGATTCTTCGGAACCATATACACGACGGCGTCGACGAGGGCGGGGTCCTTGACCAGGCGGGTCTCGTCGAGCACGACGGTCAGGCCGCTGACCAGATTGAGCCGTTTCTCGATGCCGATCACGCTGGCCGCCTGCCAGGTGTGCATCGCCTCGGACTTGTCGCTGGGGTCGGCCCAGCAGCTCAGCGCGACCATCGCCGTAATGGTCTTGCCCCGGGTCGACCGGCCGGAGATGTCCACGGTGAACGAGTCGAGCCGCAGCGGCTCCAGCAGCGGGGACGCCAGGCCCGCGTACGCGCCGACCTGGACGACCAAATGGCCGCTGGCCGCGGCGATGGCCTCTTTCCAGGACGCCAGGGTGCCGTCGGGCCGGTGCGCGGCGAGCGCGGCGGCCTGGTCGGCATACCGTGGCTCGACCCGCCACGGCGCGTCGTGGCCTGTGACGAACGTCTTGCCGTCGGCTTGCCAGCCGAGCTGCCGCGCGACCGGGTGGCGTGCCATTACCCGGCGGTTGGCCGCCTCCGCGGCGGCCAACCAGCGTTCAGCTTGCCGGGCCTCGGCCTCGATCACGGGCAGGCCCGCGTCGCCTGCTTCGGCGACCAGCTTGCGGCCGCTCTTGGTGACCGCGCGGCGGATCAGCCGGGACACCCATCGGGGGCCGTCACGCCAGGCCAATTCAACCAGGTGGTCTCCATCCGGGTCGACGTACACCGCGACCGGGAACAGCCACGCCCAGGCGACACGCGCATACCCGGCGCCGTCGTCCCTGACCAAGTGGATGCCGTCGGCTGCGACCAAGTAGGGCTCGGGAATCACGTATTCCCCCGGTAGCGGGCAGTCCTCCAGCCGGGTGACCAGGCTCAGCCCGCGGTCGGCCGGGACCGCGCTGATGCCATGCGCCTCCATCAGCTCCGCGGCCTGGTCCTCGGGCCCGGCCTGGTCAGGCTCGGCCTGCTCGGCCAGGCGGCGCAGGTCATCGGCGACTGCGCTGAGATCCCGGGCGGCCGGGGCACCCTCGCCGGGAAATTCGCCACGCCAGGTCGCGCGCAGGTCCGCCATCAGCCGCCGCCGGTCAGGCCCCTCGAACCGAAATCGCTCATCATTGCGCACCAGGTACGGCCACCTGGTAGCCCGGCGCGGCTCGTACTTCTCGCGCGCCAGCGCGAGAAGCCGCTCGGCCTTCGGCATCTGCCGCGGCCCGGGTGCCGACTGGCTGTCGGTCACCGGCGGCCGCCGCGTGGGCACCGCGCCCCGGCCCGGAGCCCCGAAGCCACGCTCCGCCGGACCTCCCCGGGACTCAGCCCGATCCGCTGGCCAGCGTCTTCCAGCACCGCGGTCGCGTCTTCTCCGTCCAGCATCCCGGCGCCGACCAGCTGCCCGATAACGAATGCGCTCTTGTTGAGAGCGCGATTACGTTCCCCCTCCTCGGTGCCGAGGAGCTCGGCCAGCTCGCGGCGCACGGCGCCTTGCGCGTATCGGGTGCCCCGCACCGCCTCAACCGGAACCCGAGCAGGAAGCGCCGGCCGATCGAGCTCACGCAGGCGCTTCACCCAGTCCTGCGGCAGCCGCGCCAACTCCTCGGTGAGCGGCCCAAGCCACCGGTACGGCCTGCCGGTCGGCGGGTGGATGGACGGAGCGGCCACGATGTAGGCGTCATCGCTCTTGATGTCGATGCCCGGGCCGCCCTTCCCGGGCCCTGACGCGATGCGGACACCGGGATGCGCGTACACCAGGTGGTAGCCACTACCGGTGCGCTGGGCCAGCGTCCGCGGCAGAAGCTCGTCCGCGATCATCTGGCGCATCGCGGGGAGCCCGCGTGCGTCCACGTCGATCACCACGGTGCCCGACACCGCTCCGGTCCGGATGGCCAGCAATCCGCGGGGATGCAGGCGCACCATCTCCTCCATGCGAGCCACGTCCAGCGTCGCCGCGTAGAACCCGTGGCACGTCAAGCACCCGCAGTCCCGCATTTGCTGTGGCGTCGTGTGCTCTTTCCGGCAGCGCTCGCAGTTAGGGACCGGCACCTTTGATGACGACAGGACGAAGACCGGCCAGCCCCGCCAGGTGATGTAATCCCGCGCGGCGCGCAGCAGCTCCTCTTGTTGGCTCATCGCGTGCTCCGGCGTCCGGCCTGCCGTTGCTGGCAGGCGTATCGACCAAGTCGGCGGCACGGGTGAGCGGCTAGTCGCCTTGTCATCATGCAGCGGGTTACGGTCACGATGCCCCTTCTCCGAGTTGAGCCGGCTGATGCGTTACGTGACCTTCAGGTGGAGCGGTGCGGCTGGCTAGGCAGCGTCAACGTCCCCCGCAGAGGAGCTATCGGGCGCGAGCGCGAGGCTCGGATTCCGGGCGACCGGTCCCGATGGCGGCTGGTCACCTGGCTTGATCCCGAGCAATTCGAGGATCGGTGCCACAGGAACCACCAGGTGGCGGCCGACCTTGACGACGGGCACGGGGAAATCGCCGCGCTTGACGGATCGGTACGCCTCATCGCGGCAGAGCCCGGCGAGGATCTCGCCGGCGGTCGGCACATCGGTTCGGACGCCGAGAGCGATCACCTCGGCGGGCGTCCACACCCGCCTGCTTGGCGGCACGGTTGCTTCCTGGCCGCTCACGCGCCCGCCGCCTCGCGTTCGGACGGCCACAACGCCTTCACACGGGTGCCGAGCGCGCGAGCTATCGCGCTTCGGACATGCAGGGGCGCCTCGCGTTTGCCAGACAGGATGAGGCTGATGTAGCTCGGCGAGTAACCGGTCGCGTCAGCCAGGTCGATGACGCGAACCCCGAATTCGCGCTCAACGCGCTCTCGGGTCAGGTGATGGGCCATGGATGCTCCCTTGGTCAACAACTCTATTTCTAGAGCTGTTGAGAGGCTAGCTCGGTGCGATGCCAGAGTCAACGATCTGAGAAGCTCTAGCAACAGAGTCGTTGAAGCAATACGATGATTCAACGGCTCTGCTCGTAGATACTTGGCGGGTGAAGGTGCACGACCTGATAGCGCGAGGGGTGGCCGCGGAGCGCCACCGCCAGGGCCTGACGCAGGAGCAGGTGGCCCTGATGTTCCGCAGCCACGGGCTTCGTGCCTGGCGGAAGGGCACTGTCGGCCAGCTTGAGGCCGGCCTGCGCAAGCCGAGGCTCGACGAGGTGCTGCTGATGGCTCGCGCGCTCAGCGTCACTCTGGACAAGCTGATCCCCGGCGGGGACGACGAGCGCATCGAGCTGGCGGACGACGCCGAGGTGAGCCCTCGCTGGATTCGCGAGATGCTTACAGGCGATTTCTACAGGGATCGCCCGCTTGAGGATTTGCCCTACGAGCGGTTCCCTGTCGACGAGCTCATGGCCGACGCGCTAATCCGTTCGGAGGCCGAGAAGAAGCGTGTTGACGTACTCGCGCAGCCAATCCTGGAGTGGGCGAAGCAACACGATGTCAAGCTCGCGGAAGGTGACTGGCTGGCTGTGTTCGAGACAGCATCGGATACCGAGCGGCGCGCCGCGCGGCGTCTGGGCGTCGAAGTCGCGCAGGTGAAGCTCTCGGCCCGCGTCCTGTGGGATCATCGGGATTTCGACGACGAGCGCGACGGCCGGATCGGCGATGTCGATGAGCTCGAGCCGCGCAGCCGGCAGGCACGCCGCGGTCTGGTCACCCGCGAGATGCTCGGCGAACTCCGGGCCCTCTTCGAGGAGATCAAGATCGGCAAGGAGGAAAACGGCGCCGGTGAGCGGTAAGTGGTCGACGCCCAAGCGGTGCAACTGCAAGGACGCAAACGGGAGGGAGCTCGGACGCACCTGCCCGAAGCTGAGCGGGCGCCATCACGGGACGGTTGGCTACAGCACCCGAATCCCCACTACCGGCGGCGTCCGGGAACTCCGCCGGTTCGGGTTCGCCACGAAGACCGAGGCGGACAAAGCGGCGACGCAGGTGTGGGATCTGATCAAGCTTGCCGGAGCTGATAAGGGAACCCAGCAGCGTATCGGCGATCTCCTCTTCCAGGCCACTGCGCGCGGCGGCCAGCTTCCTGCGGTTGAGGAGGTGCGTCGGCGCCTGGGCCTCGGCCTGGATCCGGCCCAGCCGGGCGTGACCGTCGCTGCCTGGCTTGACTCCTGGCTGGCCGGAAAACGCCGGACCAAGCGGGCGTCCACCGTCCGCGGCTACGAGTCCCACATCCGGGTGCACATCAACCCCGTGATCGGCGACTTGCCCCTGGAGCGGCTGAACGTGAGCCACGTGGAGGCGGTGCTCGCCGCGGTGCCCGGATCAGCCGGGACCCGGCACCGGGTGCTGGCCACGCTACGGGCCGCGCTGAACGCCGCGGTGAAGCAGCGGCAGATCACCTGGAACCCGTGCACCGGGATCGAAGTAGAGCCGGAGAACCCGGCCGAGGCGCAGCGGTGGACTCCGGCCGAGGCGGCCCGGTTCCTCGGCTACGTGGCAGATGACCCGATGGGCCTGATGTTCCGGGTCATGGTGCTGCGCGGCTGCCGCCGGGCCGAGCTGTGCGGGTTCCGGTGGTCCTTCGCCGACCTTGACCGGGGCGTGCTCACCGTGAAGCGCACCGTTCTGCAGCTCGGCGGGAAGCTTTATGAGGAGCCTGCGGCCAAGAGCAAGGCCGGCGACCGCCTGGTGTTTCTGGACGCGGAGACGGCGGACCTGCTGAGAGCGCACCACAAGGCTCAGCTCAGGGCGCGGATGAAGGCCGGGCCGGCGTGGCAGGACAACGACTTGGTCTTCTGCCAGGCCGATGGGCGTCCGTGGAACCCCGATCACGTGTCCAAGCGGTTCAAGAAGCTGGCCGCGCAGGCAGGCGTGCCCGTCATCAAGCTGCACGAGGGCGGCCGGCACACCGGCAACTCGCTGATGCGGGACGCCGGGGTAGACCAGGAGGTCCGCATGCGCGAGGTGGGCCACGCTGGCCGCGACATCAACGACAGGTACACCCACGTGCTGATCGAGGCGCACCTGACCGCTGCCGAGCAGACGGCGGCGCTGATCCGGGAGGCCGAGACGACCGGGCCATGACCGTCTGCGTACGTTCTGCGTCCGTCAGGCGTCGGGAACGTGCCTGATATGCGATCGCACAGGCCGGGAATCAGCAAATAATCCCAGTTCAGATAGGTGGGGCGGGTGGGGCTCGAACCCACGACCGGCGGATTATGAGTCCGCTGCTCTGACCGGCTGAGCTACCGCCCCGGCGGGTGCACACTACCATCTGCGGGTGGTGGCCCGAGAGTCCTCGCCGGGCCGGGCGGCAGGATCTGGATCAGCTGGCGCGGGCGCTCCGGATGCCGGTCCTGCTCGTAGGGGTAGCCGAGGGACACCTCCTCGAACCGGACGCCGTCCTCGAACGTGGTCCGCGGGATGTGCAGGTGGCCGTAGACCACGGTGCGGGCGCGGAAGCGCCGGTGCCAGCCGGCGGTCCGCTCGGTGCCGCACCACTGCGCGAACACCGGGTAGCGCAGGATCCGGGTGGGCTCGCGGGTGAGCGGGAAGTGGCTGACCAGGATCGTCGGCAGCTCCGGGTCGATGGCCGCCAGCCGCGGAAAGGTCGCGTCGATGCGAGCCTGGCACCACGCCTCCCGGCTCGGGTACGGGTCGGGGTGCAGGTGCCGCTCGTCGGCGCCGATCACGCCGGTCCGGTAGGCCAGGTCCAGCGCCTCGGCCTTGGTGCTAGTGCCGTCCGGGCGGAATGTGTAGTCGTACAGCAGGAAGAGCGGGACGATCACCGCGGGTCCCCCGGCGCCGGTCCACACCGGGTAGGGGTCCTCCGGGGTGATCACGCCGAGGTCGCGGCACAGCGCCACCAGGTGCTGGTAGCGCGCCTCGCCGCGCAGCTTGACCGGATCGCGGGGATGGGCCCACAGGTCATGGTTGCCGGGCACCCAGACGACGGTGCCGTAACAGGACCGCAGCGTATGCAGCGTCCACTCGATGTCCTCGACCTTCTCGGCCAGGTCGCCGGCCACTAGCAGCCAGTCCCCTGGCAAGCCGGGCGGCAGGTCCGCCACCCACCGCCGGTTCCTTGGATGGGACACGTGCAGGTCGCTGATGGCCAGGAGCCGGCCCGGCGTCACCGGGACTGGTCGCCAGCGTCCGGCGGCTCTGCGTTGGGGGCCTCCGCGCTCAGGGACACCAGCAGGTCGTTGAGGTGCCCGACGAACGCGGCGGGCTCCTCGATCCGCGCGCCGAGGGTGAGCACGGCCTGGTCGAACAGCACGTGCGCCCATTCGGCTAGGTGCGGGTCGGCGGGCTCGCGGTTGAGCCGCCGCACCAGCGGGTGCTGCGGGTTGATCTCGAGCACCGGCTGGCTGGGCAGGCCGGAGCCGCGCAGCCGCCGGGCCAGGTTGATGTCGATGTCTGCCTCGTTGGCCACGATGCAGGCCGGCGAGGTGGTCAGCCGGCTGCTCACCCGGACGTCGTAGGCCCGCTCC
>WNGJ01028481.1_pt1 | contig 11819 bp, 10 predicted proteins | sample 5400611 | NCBI WGS metagenome assembly WNGJ01 (sample SAMN13153375, study PRJNA577476) | soil metagenome | isolation source: 40 cm soil or saprolite under Garry oak tree replicate 1 | place: USA:California | collected 2016-06-15 | reverse complement strand
ACATCAAGGAGTCAGCGCAACCTATTCTAATCAAAGGACAAGATGCCGTAATCGCAATCATTCTGGATGGCGAGAATGCCTGGGAATACTATCCGCAATCCGGACGCGAATTTCTCCGCCGCTTTTACGATGCGCTGCAGAAAGACCGCGCCATCGAAGCTGTGACTTTCTCTGAGGCGATTGAGCGGCATCGTAGTTTCAACACGCTGCATTCCTTGACTCCTGGATCGTGGATCCACGCCAATTTCAATGTGTGGATAGGCGCACCCGAAGACAACAAATCCTGGGACTATCTGTACCACGCGCGCAATTTCTATTCCCAGTCATCCCAGAGTTGTTCGGAGGAGCAGCGGAAGCTGGCGCTCGAAGAGTTATTCATTGCCGAGGGTAGCGACTGGAACTGGTGGTACGGCCCAGAGCATCACTCGTCGAACGACCGCGAATTCGACGAGTTGTATCGCAAGCATCTCTCAAATGTTTATCAGGCGCTCGGCGCTACTCCTCCCGATTATCTCGCCCAACCCATCGCCGGCGGCACTGCGCGCCCGTCATTTCTGCCGCAGACGCATTACATCCACCCACGTGTCAGCGGCGAAATGGTCCGCTATTTCGAGTGGATGGGCGCTGCCCACTACAGTGCTGACCGGCGCTCCGGAGCCATGCATGGCAAGGTCTTTCTGCTGGACTCGATCTATGCGGGCATCGATGAAAAGAATGTTTATGGGCGAATAGATTTTGCAGAGCCAATCTCCGAGGGCGAGTTTGAAATTGTGGTGAACCTTGAATCCTGGGCAGAAAATTCGAACCGGCCCCGGCGCGCGCTCAGACTGAACGTTGAAGTTGAGCAGGGAAGAATTTCGCATTGGAAAACTTCTGACAACGGCGATGTGCTGGCAACCGAAGGGTCGGCCATCGCCTTATTGAGGAATTTTGAATTCAAACTCCCGCTCTCGATTTTGTATGCGCTGCCGAGAGAGTCCTCGGCGGATTCTTCGGATCCTGCAACCACCAAGCTCCGGCTTCGATTCAGTATTTGGCAGAACCGCCTTCCGGTCGACGCGCTGCCGGTTGAAGGATGGATGGAACTGCAACTACTACCAGAGGAAGAATTGATCGCGCTCGCGCATTGACTGAACTGCCTCATTTATAATCACGAGTTTCATCGAGACATGGCAAAGGTTTATGCAGGTGTCGGATACCTGACCGGGCGGCGTCTCACCTTCAGCTCGGCCGCTCCCGCTCGCGTAGTAGTAGACGATGATTCCAAACCGATACCGGAGAAAGAAAGGCATTCCTCTATGAGCAATATTTCTGAAATTCGCGGACGTCAAGTGCTGGACTCGCGCGGCAATCCCACAGTCGAAGCAGAAGTTTGGCTGCAAGACGGTTCCAAAGGCCGCGCCATTGTGCCCAGCGGCGCTTCCACCGGAGAACGTGAGGCGATTGAACTGCGTGACGGTGACAAAGAAACCTATCTCGGCAAAAGCGTGCTTAAAGCAGTTGAGAACGTGAACGGTGAAATCGCCGGGGCTCTCGGCGGGTTTGATGCCGCAGATCAGCGCACGCTCGACCAGAAGATGATTGAGCTGGATGGTACCGAGAACAAAGCACGTCTGGGAGCCAATGCCATTCTGTCAGTCTCAATGGCAGCGGCACGTGCGGCGGCGAATTGTTATGACCTTCCGTTATATCGATATCTGGGCGGAGCAGGCGCGAACACCTTGCCTACACCAATGATGAACATCCTGAATGGTGGCGCTCATGCCGACAACAATGTCGACTTTCAGGAATTCATGGTCATGCCCGTCGGCGCGCCATCGTTTTCAGAAGCGCTGCGTTGGGGCGTTGAAGTTTTTCATACCCTCAAGGGAGTGCTAAAAAAGCGCGGGTACAACACGGCGGTCGGCGACGGAAGTGGGCTAACGATTATCCCATTGTCTCTCTCGAGGACGGCTTGGCTGAAAACGATTGGGAAGGCTGGGCGTTGTTGACCAAGGAGGTGGGCGACAAGATTCAGCTTGTGGGCGATGATATTTTCGTCACCAACATCCAGATTTTTGGCGAAGGCATCGAGAAGGGAATTGCGAATTCAATTCTGATCAAGCTCAACCAGATCGGCACGGTCAGCGAGACCCTTGACGCAATTGATCTGGGCCGCCGCAACGGATACACGTCTGTCATCTCCCATCGCTCCGGCGAATCCGAGGACACGTTCATCGCCGACTTTGCTGTGGCCACGGGAGTCGGGCAAATCAAGACCGGGTCAGCCTCGCGCACAGACCGGGTTGCGAAGTACAACCAACTGCTGCGGATTGAGGAGGAGTTGGGAAGTGGGGCGAGGTTTTTAGGGCTGAACGCGTTGAATTATGGGGATAAGAACGGCTAAATAAATGTCCGTTTTCGCACGATATAATCCTGCATATGCCTGAGACCGAGATCATCTTTTCCGTTCAGCAGTCGCCGGAAGGCGGCTACGAGGCTCGTGCGTTGGGCTATTCGATTTTCACTCAGGCGGGTACGCTGGATGAGTTAGAAGCGAATGTGAACGCAGCTGTCATGTGTCATTTTGCTGACAAGAGGCCTTTGCCGGCAGTTCGTTTGGTAAAAGTACGGGCCAATGAGCGCATCTTCGGTTCAGCGAAGGGCGAATTTAACGTTCCAGAGGATTTCAACGATCCGTTGCCCAAGGAGATGGAAGATCTCTTCTGGGAATGAGAGCGCTCACCTCAGGGGCTAAAGCCCACAAGCGTAATGCACTTGTGCGGCACGGCTGAAGCCATGCCCTCCCGATTTGTATTGCAAAGAAAATTCTTTCATAACATCTGAGCTGCGGCGCATTGACAGCTAAAGCTAGGAGCTAAAAGCTGCATTTATGACTCGACTCAAACCTCTCATCCTCATCATCCTCGACGGCTGGGGATATCGCGCCGAAACCAAAGCCAACGCAATCGCGCTTGCCCGCAAGCCCACTTACGACCGCTTGTTGCGCGAGTATCCCAACACGCTGATTCAGACCAGTGGCCCTTACGTCGGCTTGCCGGACGGCCAAATGGGCAACAGCGAAGTCGGGCACCTGAACATCGGCGCGGGACGAATCGTGCATATGGATTCGACGCGCATCGAGCTCATGATCCAGAATAGCGAATTCTTCAAGCATCCGGTGTTGCTCAATGCCATGAAGAACGCGCGCACGAGTAGCCGCCAGCTTCATCTGTTCGGACTGGTTTCCGATGGTGGCGTGCATTCGTATCAGACCCATCTTCACGCCCTGCTGAAAATGGCGAAGCAGAACGAAGTCGAACGCGTGTTCGTACATGCATTCATGGATGGCCGCGACACGCTTCCCACCAACGGCGCCGGATATCTGGAACAACTCCAGCAGGCGACGCGCGAGTACAACACCGGCAAAATCGCGACTGTGAGCGGACGCTATTACGCGATGGACCGCGATCGCCGCTGGGACCGCATCTCCAAGGCCTATAGCGCGATGGTCTTCGGGGAAGCTGAAGGCGGGAAGTACAGCGACCCAGTACAGGGAATCAAAGAGTCCTACAACAAAGGCGTCACTGATGAATTCGTCGTGCCGTTTATCTGCTCCGATTCCACGAACGCGGGCGAAGGCGCCCGCGCCACAACTACCATTCGCGACGAAGACTCCTGCATTTGTTTCAATTTTCGCGCCGACCGCGTTCGGCAGATTACCCGTGCGCTCACTCGCAACAGCGGATTGAATCCCGAAGGCGGACGTGACCTACAAGGCGCGGAGGACCTCGACGCGACCATTCCTCGTGACCGCGTCCCCAAGAATCTGCATTACGTTTGCATGACGCAATATGACAAGAAATTCACTTTGCCAATTGTCATTCCTCCTGAATCGTTAAACAACATTCTGGCGAACGTAATGGGACAAATGAACATGCGGAATCTCCGCGTTGCAGAAACGGAGAAATACGACAGTCTCCTAAAGTTGCGACTTATGATTTGAAGCCGGAGATGAGCGCCGCCGGGATTGCCGATACGGTGGTGAAAGCCGTCGAGGACGGAACATTCGACGTCATCATCGTAAACTTCGCGAACGCTGACATGGTTGGCCACTCCGGCAAAATCGAGCCGACGGTCAAAGCCGTAGAAACGGTCGACGCATGTTTAGGGCGTATCGAGTTGACTGTTCGTTCAAAGGGCGGAGCCATGCTGATCACCGCCGATCACGGCAATGCCGAAATGATGATCGATCCAGCCACCGGCGGCCCGCATACCGCGCACACCACCAATCCGGTGCCGTTCATCGTGGTAGCAGAGGATTCAAAACAATTCACGTTAAAGCCTGGCGGATCACTGCGTGACATCTCGCCGACAATTCTCGGCATGCTAGAAATTCCTGAGCCAAAGGATATGACGGGAACCGATCTAAGACTGAAAAAGTCATCATGAATGTAGCCCCGGACGCCCTTAGCCTGCCCTGAGCGGAGCTGAAGGGTCCGGGGTGGGCGGGCGAACGCCCCTTCGCCCAGAGCAGTTCCGCGCCGCCCGCACGCTTCGTTGGATCCATTCACCCGCCGCAGCCGTGCACCAGTTTTTGTTTCCCGAGTTGGTGAATAGCGACGTCATCCTCACTAACGCCCGCGATGTCCATGGGCCGGTGGTCGCCGAACACGTAATGGCTCTGATCTTTGCCCTTGCAAAACAGATTCCCCAAGCCGTGCGCTTTCAAACGCAACACACCTGGGGACAAGAGCTCATCTGGCGCGGACCTGCCCTGAGCGGAGCCGAATGGGGCCCTCGCCCGCGAGAACTAGCAGGCGCAACGCTAGGCCTGGTAGGGCTAGGCAGCATCGGCCGCCACGTCGCGAAACATGCCGCGACCCTGGGCATGCGGACCATCTGCGTGCGAGAGCATCCTGAAAAAGCCGTACCAAATTTTGTGGATGAGGTCCTTCCGTCTTCCCAACTCGACCAAATGCTGTCGCGCGCAGATTATGTCGTTCTCGCTGCTCCTCTAACTCCTGCAACCCAGCGCATGATCGGCCGCGAACAGCTTGCGCAGATGAAGCCTGATGCCTGCCTGATCAACGTCGGTCGCGGCCCGCTGGTGGACGAAGTTGCGCTTTGCGGAACGCTGAAGGAGGAAAAAATAGGGGGCGCCGCTCTGGACGTGTTCGAAAAGGAGCCATTGCCACCCGATTCGCCGCTGTGGGACCTCGATAATCTGCTGATCACGCCACACACCGCCGGCATGACGGACAAATTGTGGGAACGCCATTACACTCTGTTCTCTGAAAATTTGCGACGCTATTTCAGTGGCCAGCCTCTGCTCGCGCTGGTGGACAAAAAGAGCGGATACTGATGGTCCGTGTAGCGGCGGGCGTCCACGCCCGCCGTCGAGGCCCCATGCTAGACTCCAGCTATTAGCCAGCACCTTATGCGCATTCTCACTCGCTACATTCTCGGCGAAGTCGTGTCGCATGCCCTCATCGGCACCGGCATTTTTACGTTCGTCATCTACACCCGCGAGCTCGGCCAAATTCTCGAACTGGTGGTCCGCAACAGTGCTCCGCTGCCAAGTGCAATCGAACTGTTCGTTCTGATTATTCCGGAAGCGCTCACCATCACGCTTCCCGCAGGAGTTCTAATCGGAGTCCTGATCGGACTGAGCCGCCTCGCCGCCGACAGTGAGATCACAGCCATGAAGGCCAGCGGAATTGGCGCCTGGCAGTTTCTGCGAATTCTCTCTATTTTCCTCTTCGCTGCCTGGTTGCTGGCTCTGGGTAATAGCGTCTATCTCGCTCCGCGCTCGCAGGAAGCCCTGTCCCGCCTGCAAGACAAGCTCAAAGGTTCGCAAGTCTCATTTGAAATCCAGCCCCGCGTGTTCTACGAAGGCTTTCCGGGGAAGGTGTTGTACGTCCACGATATAAAGAGCGCCCAGGGCGCAGCTATTTGGAAAGGCGTGTTCATTGCGGATATCAGCAACCCCTCAGCGCCCAGGGTTACACTCGCCGAAAGAGGGATACTGGTAAGCGAAGGCAAGAACATGCTGCATCTTCACTTGCTCAATGGATCGTCGCACGACAGCGATCCGGCAAATCCGGAGAAATACCAGATATCAACCTTCCAGGAAACCGACCTTCCGATTGCGCTGCCCGAAGCCGGCGCTGCCAAAGACCAGCCCCCGGCGGCGCTTTCGCACGTCCCAACAATGCAATTGCCGCAGCAAGCACGGCTAAAAAAAAATCCCGAAGTCGCACGCTGGTATTGGATCGAGTTTCACCGCCGCTTCGCCTTGCCTGCGGCATGCATTGTGCTCGCGCTCGTGGGCTTTCCGCTGGGACTCTCAGCCCACAAGGGAGGAAAGTCTGCAGGCTTCGTCCTCACCATCGTTCTAGTCTTTGCCTACTACTTCGTGTCGTTGCTGGGCATCTCGCTGGCGCGACAAGGGAAGGTGCCCGCAGGACTGGGGGTTTGGCTCGCCAATTTTGCTTGTCTAGGCTGCGGCGCATTTTTGATCTGGCGATCGGAGCGCCGTCCATTTGAAATCGCTGCGTTAAAAGGGGCATGGACGTCGTTGAAGGCGCGAATACAAGGAGGCACGATCCTATTGCCTTCCGCGCCGACCGAGAACGCGTTTGAGCGCGCTTCTACCAGAAAACGCGTATTCAGCGCGACTTTCCCCATGATCCTGGATGACTATGTGCTCCGAGATCTCGTCATCTACTTCGGCATGGTAGTCGGTTCTTTGCTTGTCTTGTCGCTCATCTTCACACTCTTCGAGTTGATAGGCGATATTCTTCGCAACCAGGTTTCACTCTGGATTGTGGGCGAATACTTGCTGAACGTTACACCCTACTTCCTATACAACATCGCGCAATACGGAGTCTTGCTCGCGGTACTGATCACTCTCGGGTTGATGCAGCGATCTAACGAAGTCACAGCGCTCAAGGCCACCGGAATCAGCATCTATCGCGTGATGATTCCTGTCCTGCTGGCAGGCGCCGCGGTTGCCGGTGGCCTATTCCTTTCTGATCAGTTCTATCTGCCGCATGCCAACAAACGTCAGGACGCATTGTTGAATAAGATCAAGGGCAAGCCTCCGCAGACCTACCTGAATCCATACCGGAAATGGATTTTCGGCCAGCACTCGACCATTTATTACTATCAACTGTTTGACTCGGAAAGGAATCAGTTCGGTGACCTGTCAGTCTTCCAGTTCAACCCGGCAACCTTCCAGCTCGTGAATCGTATTTACGCCGACCGGGCGCACTGGGAAGATAAGTTGAATCGCTGGGTGTGCGAACAAGGGTGGCAGCGCTCATTCCAAAACGCCACCATTCAGGACTATCACCCTTTCGACGTCTCGACGTTCAACGCAGTTTCGGAGCCACCGCCATACTTCAAGAAAGAAGTAAGGCAGTCGCTGGAGATGAATTACGAGCAGCTTCGCCGCTACATTCACGATCTTCAACAGAGCGGCTTCGAGGTCGTGCGGCTGAAGGTGCAGCTGCAAAAGAAACTCGCTTTCCCGGTAATCACTTTCGTCATGGGCGTTCTCGCAATTCCATTCGCGTTGTCAGCAGGCAAGCGCGGCGCAGTTGCCGGCGTGGCTACAGCAATTGGAATTGCCGTCGTTTATTCGGTCGTCTCAGGACTATTAGAAGATATGGGGAACGTCAGCCAACTGCCGCCGGTGCTGGCAGCATGGTCGCCGGATGTGATTTTCGCGCTTGTGGGTGGCTACTTAATTCTAAGAGTGCCAACCTGAGAACACACGTAATACCACAATGGCCCGGCAAACGCCTTCAATGAATCGGCTGTGGTATCTGTTGCTGGCTCTCGCGGGCTTTGAATCCAGTCCTCTTGAATCGTGCCGATTCCCAGTCCGCGCGGGAAGCATCAGCACGGTTGAATTATACGCAGGCGAGTAGAGGCCCTGAGGCGGATGACAGCATCAACCTTCTCATCCCATCTGTTTAGGTCAACATCTGATCAACGTCGGCTGAAGCGTCGGCGGGAACAGCCGCCTTTGCAGTAGTCAAGCTGGGGTTTGTCGTCTCGTATCGGTTACTAAAGTTAGCCAGAACATTGGCCTGCGGGATCTTCGCCGCCGATACCTCCGAGTGTCCTCAGGCAGTCAAGTTTAGAGGTATCGTGAGACCAAGGTGGTACTCCGCACGTTTGGGTACGGTATGAAGTCCATTCCTCGAATCACAAGGCTAGCGTATGCACAATGAAAATGCCCTCGTCTCACTGCGACGCAGTTCCAGAGTCCCGGCCACGGTGCCAATATTGGTTACCAGCTTAGACGGAGCACACTTTTCTGACGTCTGTGAAACTCTGGTCGTGAATGCGCATGGTTGCGCAATCCGATCGCGCGTGAAACTTGACGCCGGCGTCCAACTCCACTTCCATACCAAAGAGGGCCGAGTGACAACAGGCCAGGTCGTCTCGTGCCAGCCGATGGAGTCGGACAGCCAGAGCTGGAGACTGGGGGCGCAACTCGATCACCCGGGGAACTTCTGGGGGTTGCAGAACTTCCCCAAAGATTGGAGTGTTGCACTCACTTCGGCTCTGCCGAAAATCCCACAGTTAGCGATGCCTGCTCAGAGCTCGGTCCAGGTGTCCGCCGTGCCCAGCGAATGGTCAGAGGCTAGACCAAAATTATCGGAAGAGCATGTAAGAAAAGTGATTGTGGAATTGGTCCGCCCGCTCCATGCCGAGGTTGCGGCCATGAAGGAGAAGCTGGCGCGAGGTGAAGCAAATCGCAGCCGGTTTGATGTGTCGCTCTCAAGCATTCCTCCGGAGCTGGAACAGCAGCTAGAGCAACGGCTACGGCAGGATCTAGGTCCGAAGGTTATCGAGGAGGCGCGTCAGCAGTCCACCCGTATGCTGTCGGCGACGAAGGCAGCGATTGAAGAAATGGTGCTCGAAGTTCATCAGGAATTCCGGCGCAGATCGAAAGAAGAACTTGATGTCGTCGAACAGCGGGCAGGTCAGGTTTCAGCGCACATCGTCGAGAACGTTCGAGAACAATTGCGTGATGGAGTCGGAGATTTGCAGCGGAAACTGGTGGACGGGCGCAACCAGCTTAGGCGGATTAGTGACGAGCTTCTAGTGTCCCTCCAAACCAGTTTGAATGACGAACACAATAGGCGGCGGGGAGAATTGGAGCAACATCGGGTGGAGGTTGCAGCAGAATCGTTGCGCCTGCATGAGCAGATTGAGCAGTTGGACAGCCGCATAACGACGTTGGATGAGTCCGTACGGTCTTGGGAGGCAGGTCTGAACGAGCGCTTGGGTCAAATGGCCGGCGACGTGGTGAAAAATACAGGCAACGAAATCGAAGGCGTTGCCAACGGCATTTTGCAAGAATTGAAAACCCGCAGCGCCCAGGAACTTGGGAACCAGATGGATGAAGCGGTTGGAGACATGAGGATTGTTCAAAAAGGAATCGTCGCATCAGTTTCGGAATCGCTGAAAGCGCAGTCGGCAGATGCTCTGCAGGATTTCGAACATTCCTTGGACGAACTGGCTCATTCTTCCATTGAGCGCTGCCGGAACCGGATCGCCACTGGATTGAACGCCGTCGTAAAGAATCTCGGCGAGCAATTTCAGGTAGAGGCGAAATTCGTTGGTGATGACAGCGAACGTTGAGTTCGCGGCCCGCGCGGATGACCGACGCCCCAGAACATAGCGCTGTAAAATCTCTCTCCATCTTGATCGCGGGACAGCTTTAGAACTTCGCCCGAAGCTGTGACCATTTCCAGACCCGAGACAGCCGTGGCCAGGGTTCCGCCTCTCCGGAGCCGTGCGTTGCGGTACTGCAAGCGCCTGTGACTATGCGGCAACGAGGCCAGGTTGTGCAGGGCAAATCCCCGCCTTGGTAAGCATTTAATCGCAGAACTCGCCAAGATTTTCTTTGCGACCTTCGCGTCGCTTCTGGGAACTTTGCGGTAAATGCTTTGTTCGGCTAGTCTGCAACCTCTAAGCTTTAGCCGCTTTCTGCTGACCGCGGTACCACTCGACCGTGCGCCGCAAGCCCTCTTCGAAACTCACTTTAGGCTTGTATGCGAGATGGTTTTCGATACGGGACAAATCCGCCAACGAATGTTTGACGTCCCCAGCGCGCTCGGGTTCGTACTTCACGTCGCCAGTGTAGCCGATGATTTTTTTCAGCAACTGGAAAGTCTCGTTCAGATCAACTCGTGTGCCGGTTGCGACATTGAACACCTGGCCCGCAGCTTGCGATGCTGGAGCTTTTGCGGCCAGCAGGTTGGCCTCGACCGTGTTGTCAATATAAGTGAAATCGCGGCTCTGGCAGCCATCGCCAAGAATCGTTGGCTGTTCGCCATTGAGCATCTGAGTGATGAACTTGGCCTTCATGCTTAGGCAGAGTCGGAGTATCGCCATAGGCGGAAGATGACGCGGCATACACTACTCGTTTCACCTTCGCGTCCCGGGCTGCGATCAGCAAGTGGACAGTGGCATCCACGTTGGCCCGGTTGCTTCCTAACGGATCGAGCACTGACTTGGGCACAGAGGGAATTGCGGCTTCATGAAAAATGTAGTCCACTCCACCGCAGGCATCTTGAACGGCATCAAGATCCAGAAGGTCGGCTTCGCGAAAATCGATCTGGCCCGAAATTTCCGCGATATTCTCGCGCTTCCCTGTAGATAAGTTGTCGATCCCGCGTACCTGGTCGCCCTGCGCCAACACAGCGCGTGCCAGCGATGAACCGATGAAGCCTGCAACCCCAGTGATGAGATAGGTCGCCATGAGTTCAATATTATCGAATCGATGACAACGGATGCGCGTACGAAGGTAGCGACTAGGCCCTCTGGCGGCCTGAGGTCTCGTCCAATTGAATAGACGCCCGGATTTCGCGCCAAAGCTCATCCCGTCCATTTCCTGTCCGGGCCGAGAAGGGAACAATGCGCAGTTCCGGAAAATGCCGAGTGAATGAACTGAGCGCGCGGGACAAGGAGTTGCCAGAAAGCTTGTCGGCCTTGGTGCCGACCATCAGAAACGGGCGTCCAGCTGCCCGTAAGAATTCCAAAAGCTGTTTATCACTTTCCTGGGGAGGGACATTTAGATCAACTAAAGCCAGACACAGCGCCAGGTTCCGGCGCTCCGCGAGATAAGGGTCAACGAAGTCTGACCACTTCCCCGACATCTCACGCGGGACGCGAGCATAACCATAGCCGGGAAGATCGGCAAACACAACTTCAGGCTGCGGCTTACCCGGCCAGCGTACCTCGAAAAAATTGATGGAGCGCGTTCGGCCTGGCGTCGAACTGGTCTTGGCGATTTTCGCCCCCAGGAGGGTATTGATGACGCTTGACTTGCCCACGTTAGAGCGCCCTAGAAAGGCAACCTCAGGGACGGCTGGGGCGGGAAACTGATCCACGCCGGTAGCGGACGTCACGAATTTTGCGATGACCCGCACCAGTTCAGTTTCGGGGTTCTTGCCAGAAGTTGCAAGTGGATGTAATAAGCTAGCTGAGCCCGAGCGGGCGTTTCTTGTCTACATCCTCATCGCGGATAGGCCGATATTTGTTTCGCAAATAGAGTATGCCTGCGACGATGATTCCGATACCGACGCTGATGGCAAAGAAGACCCGGTAGGCAGGAAATGCGATAAGGACTACGATCATGATTGCGGCAGCAATCAGCAGCCCAGTCGTACCTTTGACGCGAATCATCATTCCGTCAAGAAGATTTTAGCGCGATAAGTGGAGAATGTGTAGGGACAGTCTTATCCAATACAAGATGAGCCTGAAGGGGAGGTGCGATTCCAATACAAGATGAGCCTGGAGCGGATGGCATGCTG
>WNGJ01007204.1_pt1 | contig 11820 bp, 11 predicted proteins | sample 5400611 | NCBI WGS metagenome assembly WNGJ01 (sample SAMN13153375, study PRJNA577476) | soil metagenome | isolation source: 40 cm soil or saprolite under Garry oak tree replicate 1 | place: USA:California | collected 2016-06-15 | reverse complement strand
AGAAGAGATTCTGCTTGATAGTACGCAGGGTTGCCCGCGAGAGCGCCAGCGCCGTGGCAACGCTCTTCAAGTTGCCTTTGACGAGTGTGATATCCGAAGCCTCCATCGCAATATCGGTGCCTGTGCCCATCGCGATACCAGCATCTGCCTGCACCAGCGCGGGAGCATCGTTGATGCCATCGCCCGCAAAGGCTACAATCAGACCTTGCGCCTGTAAACGCTTCACCTGGTTCGCTTTGTCTTCCGGCAGGACCTCCGCCAGCACATGTTCGGGAGCAATGCCAACCTGCGCTGCAATAGCCTCTGCCGCTCGCCGGTTGTCACCAGTAATCATCCAGACTGCCAGCCCCTGCGCTTGCAACTGCTTGATGGCTTCCACTGAACCAACCTTGACCGTATCGGCCACAGCGACCAGTCCAGCCACTTTGCCATCGATGACGACGATCATGGCCGTTTTACCCCGCTGCTCCAACGCAATCAACTGCTCTTCTACCGCATTATACGCAATCGAACGTTCGCTCAGCAGGCGACGGGTACCGATGAGTATTTTCTGTTTCTCTACTGTTGCTTCCAGCCCGCGACCGGCAATGGCTGTAAAGTGTTCAGGTGACAACCCCGGCGCCAAACCTCGTGCTCTGGCACCCTCTACAATAGCCGCAGCCAGAGGATGTTCGGAGCCTTGTTCCGCCTCAGCAACCAGACGTAGCATGTCGTCAGCCTCTTTATCAACAAGCGCGACCACGTCGGTCAGCTCTGGCTTGCCCTTGGTAATGGTTCCTGTTTTGTCAAGCAGGACTGCACGTACCGCATGAATGCGTTCCAGGCTCTCACCGCCTTTGATCAGGATACCCTGTTCAGCGCCTTTGCCTGTTCCTACCATAATAGCAGTCGGTGTTGCTAACCCCAATGCGCACGGGCAGGCTACCACCAGCACCGCAACCGCGGCTATGATGGCAACAATCCAGGGATTGCTTGACGCGGCATTCACATGGCCGATAATTGCCCAGCCGATGAAGGTGAAAGCCGCAATCACCAGCACAAAGGGTACGAAAATACCTGAAATGGTATCAGCTAACCGCTGGATAGGAGCCTTCGAGCCCTGGGCTTGCTCAACCAAACGGATGATACTTGCAAGAACAGTATCTGACCCAACTCTCGTAGCGTGCATGCGCATCAAGCCGCGCTGGTTGATGGTTGCTCCGATCAGTGGCTCCCCTTTGACCTTTTCCACCGGAATGCTTTCCCCGGTAATCATCGATTCATCGACGGATGAGATGCCAGAGAGGACCGTTCCATCAACGGGGATCTTTCCTCCAGGTCGCACAACTAACTCATCACCAACCCGTACCTGTTCGACGGGAAGCTCGACTTCTTGTCCCGCACGCACGACATGGGCAGTATGAGCCTGCAGACCGATCAACTTCCTGATCGCCTCGCTGGTCTGCCCCTTAGCACGGGCCTCGAGGTATTTGCCAAGGAAGATCAGGGTGACGATCAAGGCTGTTGTGTCATAGAAGGTGATAGGGCCAACAACTTGCGGGAAGAACGTCGCTAACACGCTCAGGAGGTATGCTGCTGTCGAACCGAGTGAGATCAACGTATCCATATTCGCACTTCCGTGGTGCAACGTCCTGATAGCCCCTCGGTGAAACTCCCAACCTACGATTGCCCAGACAGGGGTGGTGAGTGCCAGAAGTAGATAGTTCTCCCCAGGGAACCGATTTAAGAAAAACATGCTGAGAATCACAACGGGCAATGTCAGCACTATGCCCAGGATTAACAGGTTGCGCTTACGAGTGATCTCGGCCTGTTTCCGCCTGCTCTGCTCATCCTCGTGTGGAATACTGATAATAGACGAGCCCGGCGTTTCTGATACTGCGCTGACTGCCTTCGCTGCTACTGGTTGCTGCGAAGCTGCGACGTGTTGCGTTGCCTTGTATCCAACCGCTTCTACTTTCTGCACCATCTGCTCCAGGTTTGTTTGTGACGGATCATAGGTGACGACTGCCTGTTCGGTGGCGAGATTGACATTCGCATCCTTCACTCCTGGTACTTTTTTCAGCCCCTTCTCTATCCGTATGGCACAGGAAGCGCAGGTCATGCCTTCCAAGTCAAGGACGGTATGAGGCTCATCTTCCGGTTCAAGCTCTACTAGCGCCAGTTCTGGGGCAGGCATAACTAGAGGAATGGCTTTGTACCCAACTGCGTCTACCTTCTGCACCATCTGCTCCATCCCAGTCTGGGCCGGATCGTACGTCACGGTCGCCTGCTCCGTAGCGAAATTGACGCTGGCATCTTTGACGCCCGGTAGCTTCTTCAGTCCTTTTTCAATACGCATGGCGCAGGAGGCGCAGGTCATTCCCTCTAAAGCAAGGGTGGCGCGACTCTCTGCTGCATCCTGTTGCACCGTTTTATGCTGATCATGAGGAGTTTCTGTAATCATAGCATGTCCTGTATGTTCATCTTGTGTTTTACCCATACCCCCTGGTAGGGGGTATAGATACTATACCGTATGATTTCCGCTCTGTCAAGTGAGCCGGGCCATCACTATACAGATTACATCTGATGCATTGCTTGTGATGGGGCAGCATGGGTTGAAGGCCATAGGTTTATCGTCAGGCAAATCGCCAGCGCAAGACCTAACGGTCCAGAGAGCCCAAACAAGATGGCATACAGTTCGCTCCTTCCTCCGAAAGCTCTACGCCTGTAGCATACTCAAACACTGTCACAAAGCGATCACGATATGGGGCGCAATCTCACAATGTGTATCAAAGGCGCTCATGTCGATGACTTTTTGTGAACTGACTATATCCAAATACCGTGAGGTGTACGTGATATTTCATAGAGTCACTGTGATGTTAATGTGATCTCTATGAGAGATACTCCAGGCAGAAAGACGGTTGTCAGTTTCCTTTCAGGAGGGTATCTTCCTGAAAGTTTATGACGAAAGTGAGGATACTGCTATGATGTGGGGTTATGGTTTTGGCTGGGGCTGGCTGATGATGGCTTTTGGCACAGTGTTGTGGATTGCTTTGTTGGTGGTGCTCGTCTGGGCGCTCATCCGCTGGTTGAATACTCGGACCAGTACACCGGTGCCTCCGCCAACGAGCGGGGTGCAAAGTGGGCCATCAGCGGAGGAGATCCTGCGGCAGCGCTATGCACGCGGGGAGATTGACACGGCTACCTTTGAGCAGATGCGCGAGCGACTCGAGGCTTCGGGTACACCCAGTTATCGACCTGGTAATCAGCCTATGACGAGTGATCGTTAGACGCCCTACGTGTTTCAACAGCTGCGAAGATGGACGGTGAAAGCCACATTGACAGTTGGTACTCGTCAATGTGGCAAAAGCCTACTTACGGTGAGCCGAGGCTCCGCCCGATCACAGCCCGATCCAGAAGGTCTTGAACGGTGATCGCGTCGTAGCGTTTCTCTCTCAAGAGTTCCGTCATGGCGGAACTGACCAGGCGGCGGGTGCGCTGGGAACGACGATCCTGTTTGTCCTGCTTCACGGGACCTGCTCTCCTTTGCGAACAATGTAGGCTATATATGCGGTAGTGGACAGTTTCATCCTCTTGATTATGGACAGGAGATGACTGCTCCTTTTTAATATAGAACGAACAGTGTGTTCATGACAGAAGAGAGGATTACTTTGAAAGGAGCAAGATCTATGCTATCGCATCTTCACCATAGGGAATCGGGCGGGGCGTCGGCCCAAGAGACGCGAGGGTTCGTCTGGAATTGGGCCAGGCGTTATGACCTTTTGCTGGGGGTTGTCACGCTTGGCAGGGAGGAGGCGTTTCGGCAGAGGATCGCAGACCTGGCCCGGCTTCAACCTGGTGAGATAGTCTTGGATGTGGGGTGTGGCACTGGAACGCTGGCGATGGTCGCCAGGCAGCGTGTTGGCGAAACAGGCCGCGTGTCCGGCATTGACCCCTCACCGCAGATGATCGCCCGTGCCAGCCACAAAGCGGTTCTACGCGGCCTGGCGATCGATTTCCAGGTCGGTGTGATCGAGCAGCTCTCGTTTCCCGACCAGTCATTCGATGTCGTGCTGAGTACCTTTATGATGCACCACTTGCCCGATGACCTCAAGAGTCGAGGACTGGCGGAAATTGCTCGCGTGCTCAAACCAGGGGGGCGCCTGCTGGTTCTCGATATGAAAGGCCCTGCTGGCCGATGGAAGAGTAACATTGCCGATCAGCCTGCACTCATGAAGGAAGCGGGTTTCTCGAGGGCTGAAACGGGAGAGACAAGGTTCTCAGGATTCCTAAGACTCGGCTTTGCGCTGGGAAGAATCGGGATGGTGGGAGAAGGAAAGGCGGCTTTGTAGTGTCTCTCCTCGCCAGTCACCTCATCGCAGATGTACGCCGTGATGAGGTGACTTCATTGTGTTCGTTTTCCTCGACATTCGGAGAGGCGCTTCTCACAAAAAATCTGACGGTTCCTTGTATTAGATGACACGGCTCTGGCCGAAACGATGCATTTCCTGTCCTCTCAGTCCCGCCTCCAGTTATAAACCCGCCTAACTGCCTAGCTTCATCGACTGAGAGCATCAATGAGGGCCGCAGCAAACTCGGCGGGGGAGGTCACGAAGCCGATGTGTCCGCCAGGCAAATCGACAATATTGAGGCCCAACTGCCTCGCCAGCGCCTTGCTCGACTGGTATGAGACCTTGTCCTGGGCGTCACGTCCCCCGACAAGCAGGATCTGCCTGGCGTGCGCCGCGAGCACAGTGAGATCAAGCTCAATCCGTGGATACTGGCGCAACTCGTGTTCCATCCAGTATGCAGCATTCGCCTTGGTGTACTCGTTCGCCTGCTGTGTCATAGCACGCTCGATCACCTGATGCTCTTCATTTCCAACAACCATGCTGACAAACTGGTGCATGGCTTTGGGAATCCCATTCTTGCGGGAGGAGTCGTAGATTCTGTCGAAAAAGGCCCACCATTTCGCCGCATCGGGCAGCAGTGAAACGACTGGCGGCTCATGGGCCACCACCGTCTGGACCCGCTCGGGATACTGGGTGAGGACTTCGAGTGCAACAATGGCTCCCGAACTGCTGCCAAAGACGATTGCTGGTTGGTCCGTCAGATGCTCGATCAAACGTCGGACATCATCGGCATCGGTCGCGAGCCGGTGATCATAGTCTTGAGGCCCGTCGAGGTAACTCCGGGAAAACCCTCGGCGGTCATAGGTCACCACCTGGTACTGTGCCGAAAGGTGGTGTGCGAGCGGACGGAAGGACTCTCCGTCTCCCCTGGCCCCTGGGATCAGAATCAAGAGTGGCCCATTGCCGCTTCTCTCATAAAACAACTGCACACCGGGAACTTTGAGGGTATGGCTCTGTTGAAACACAGAATCTTCCTTGCTTTCTCTCTTCGCGCAAAATCCAGTCAGAGTCTTGCGCCACGCCTGTACGCACTCGTCTCAGCTTTTGTATGCACGGACAAAGCCAACTCCTGGGAAAGCAGAGAAGCGTGGGGGCTGCATCTCCTCCGTTTCCACCTGTTGGAAACCAGCGTCCGAGACGATGGCAGCCAGATCTTGTATGCGGCTCCCTCCGGCATGAAAGCGCGCAGCCTGACCCGCTCGTTCCTGCTTGTGCTTGAAATCAGCGATGACCAGTCGCCCCCCAGGTTTGAGCACACGGGCGATTTCAGCGAGTCCCTGACGTTTGAGGGGAGCCGGCAAATGATGCATCATCAAGGTAGAGAACACCACATCAAATGTCTGATCGGGGAAGGGGAGATGCTCAATCACTCCAATCTGGAAATCGATGGGCAAGTTGCGCCGAGCAGCTTTTGAGCGGGCACAGGCGATCTGCTGAGTCCCCGGGTCAACGCCTACGACGCGGCCCGTTGTGCCAACGCGGCATGCCACTTCAATCGCCAGCGTCCCCGTGCCACAGCCCACATCCAGCACCTGCTCTCCGGGTTGAATGCAGGCCAGGTTGATGGTCCTCTGCCTGAACTCCCGAAACTTTCCACGGAACGAAAAGGTGTCGTGGAACCATCCCATCAGGTCGTAGCGCCAGCCCTGGTTAAGGATCAGCCCTTTTGTCTCTTTGGCCTGCGCCTCGCCAGCATCGCTGTGGAGGTGACGTGCAAATGAATGCATAGATTTTGCTCCTTTCAGAGAATATCTCTCTTCTGTTTGAGAGTATGTTGACAGATCGATTGAATTGAGACATACTATCTCAAATGGATGATACTGTCTTTTCCCAAGTGTGGTCGGATAAGTATACAGAAACAAGAATCAATCGGGAAGATTTGTCCCACATGAGACAAGGAGCGCAAAATGACTCAGCAAGGGAAGAACTTACGTCTCAGACGGATGCAGAAGTTATTGCGGGAAGCATTAATTGAGCTGATCGAGGAGCAGGGATTCGAGGCGCTCACCATTGGGGAAATTACCGAGCGTGCGATGGTGAGCCGGGCCGCCTTCTATCGCAACTATCAGGATAAATACGACCTGGTGGAGCAGATCTTTGAGGAAGCCATGAGTGCCTTGCTGAACGCGGTCGGAGATCTGGGGCGAGAACATCCTGCTGAGATCTGGGTGAAGTTCTTCGAGCATATTGCCGAGTACGAACGGCTTTATCGAGCGCTGCTTGGCAGGAAAGGCAGCCCCTGGTTTGTGAGGAAGATGCGTGCGGATCTTTCTGGTCTGGTCAGAGAGCGTGGGCACCTTCCTCACGGACCGGACGCGAGCTCGCTCCCCGTCCACACCTTCTCAGATGAGTTCGTGCCAGACCTGGTGTCCACGATGTTTGTGGAAGCCATCACCTGGTGGCTTGAGCATGGGCGACCATACACTCCCAAAGAGATGGCCACGAGAGCCGCCCTGCTTGCCTCGGCAGTCTTTGAGGAAGCGAGTACCTGGCAATGATTGCTTGCGCGTCCGAACATCTGGCCGAGGTTCCTTGTTTCTTGTAAGCATCATACTCTGCTTGATCTACCGATCTTTCTCTCGCATTTCTTGATCGGGCGGATGCCTCGCCCGTGACACCATTGCTCACCTTCAATCCAGCTTTCACCGTCCTGGTGGCCTGGATTGTGCTGGGTGAGACACCCGGACTGCGTGAGGGCCTCGGCATTGTGGTCATCTTGCTCGGAGTGTATTTACTGGAAGTGCGGGATGCACCAACTGGACTGCTGGCCCCGCTGGTCATTTTGGGAAATCGGTCTGGCGCAGTCATGGCAATCCTCGCCAGTGGATTGTGGGGAACAACCACGGTGTTGGAGAAACTTGCCATTGAACACGTCACACCTCCAAATGGCCCACTTGTCGCTCTTATCAGCACAGCACTTACGGTGCTCCTGCTGACCCCAAATGCGATTTTCGCGCTGAGCCGTTCTAGTAGAACAGCTTCCCCAGGGGAGACACTCGGGCAGAAGAAAGGGATTGGGGGACTGAGAGCACAACTACGCACGTTTCTCATGGCGGTCACCATTGCGGGAATCGCTCCACTTTTCGGGTTCACGGCGATTGCTCTGGGTTTCGTTGGGTATGTAACTGCGCTCTTCAAGCTCAGCGCCGTCTTTACGATTGTGTGGGCATGGCTGTTGCTTGGCGAAGGACATCTTCGAGAACGGATGCTTGGCGCAAGCGTGATGGTTCTCGGTGGTGCGCTGGTTGCAACGTAAAAATAGTAAAAAAAGGAGTAGCCTCGCTAGTCCGGATGCATGCATGTTGCTCGCGCCGGAGGTGGGGGCGCTGGCCATGAGCGCCGGTTCGATTACCGTTGCCACCAACGCGGTGCTGCTTAAGAGCGTAGAAAAGAAGTTGAGGCAGTAGAGAGCGTAGCGTGTGAGAGCATAAGCCACTTCAAGTACGAACGGGCCCAGCTTCAGGAGCAGTTCTGTTCGCACGGACGACCCAACCATGCCAGAGCCAGTCTACCCTGAACACGTTCTCACTCGCAACGTGCAGTCCTGCTTCCTGACAAAGCGCATGTGCTTCGGACAGGGTATACGCACGCACGCTGCTCCCCTCAATACGCTGCAAGAGCCATTCGAAAGCTGTCCAGAAGAAACGAGGCTCACGCGGCGCGAAATCTTCCACCACCAGTTGTCCTCCAGGTGCCAGCAGCCTCTTCAACCCCGCTAACATTCCCGCTGGTTCTGGCATGTCATGCAATGCGTTCGTGAAGGTGATGAGATCAAAGGTCTCCTGTGCGTATGGGAGATTTGCTGTTACCCCAGCGCCGATTTTCACGCGTTCCAAATGGACGTTCGGCACGTCATTCAAGGCAATCTGTGCCTGTGCAAGCATATCTTCGCTCGCATCCACTCCATACGCCTCTACATCAGGCAATTGAGCAAGCAACCGTTGTAGTAAGATACCTGTCCCACAAGCGACGTCAAGCACACATGGACAGCGTCCGAGTCGCTTTTGAATACTACGGAGAGCGCTCATATCAATCATTACCAATGTCTCCTCAAGCGTCCTTGCAGTGTATGTATACCAGCGCGTGTTGTAATGCTGCGCGCGCCTTCCCCTGTAGTATGTGCTCATTCGTACCTTTCTTGTGTGCCAACATCTTATGATATGTGCTTTACTTTTGATGAATGATAGATGTTTAACATGTTGACCCAAATGTTCGCGCGCCTGGCGATATTTCCGCTTGAGACAGGTTGGACTTGATCAAGGGAGCCTTACCCGCTACGGTTTTTGGGATGCTTTCCACCCGTTGCACCTCCACGTGCGGGACGATTGCCCCTTGCTCAGAGAGCACCTGCCGCAAAGTATCTGCGAGCATCTCATCTTCAAACTCGCCACGCACGCTGCTCAGCAGCACGCGCAAGCCACCCGTCTCCTGTACCACCTGCCAACCACTGACAGGGAGTGTATCCATGATACGACCGAAGACCAGCGGATGCACATTCATCACTCCGCCAGCAACGCCAGGAAAGGACAGGACATCCTCCACACGCCCTTGAATGTCGTCGATCAGCGCGAAGGGGTGCCCAGAAGGGCAGGGATTGGTCGCCAGGCGCACACTGTCGCTTAATTCGTAGCGGATCAGCGGCTGAGTTTGGTTGAAGAGTACGGTGATGAGAAGTTTGTCGCCGTAGACTCCCGGCGGCACAGGATGGTTGTCCTTGTCAACCACCTCGAAGATTACCAGATCTTCCATGAGATGCATTCCCTCGTGGTGGTCGCACTCAGCGGCAAGGCTGCCGCTTTCGGTGGCAGCGTACTGGTTGAAGAGCCGCTCACCCCAGGCCTGCACGATGCGTCGCCCTGTTTCCTCTGTCAGCACTTCAGAACTGGTGAACACGGCACGTGGCCTGATCTGGAGATGTCCCGCGAGTTGCTCATCTGCGAGGATGCGTGCCATGGAGGCATAGGCAATCAGCATCTCCGGTTGCCAGGCATTGAGACGCTCTATGATGGCTTCTACTGGATCACTTGCTGCTATACGTATTTCCGGCATCCACCAGCTATGTACCGTCGCATTGACTCGCGCTGACATATGATAGGGGGAGGTCGAAGCGACCGTGGCCGTTTTGACGCGGCGTGCCAGGTCTACTTTGATGCCTCCCCATTCGCGTGCGCGGGCAAACGAAGCGATCACGGTCGTCCACTCGGCACGGTTGAAGAGGAATAGTCCTGGGTGGCCACTGCTCCCAGAGGTGGCGTTGACCCAGTAGAGCCCGAGAAAGCGCTCATCCCCCGTAAGGTTCTGCATGTGCGCCTTCGCCTCCTCCAGCCTGATGGCGCGATCCGTGACCAGTTCGTCGAAGTGTTCCATCATCATCGCTTTCGTGAGCACCGGAAGCTCATGGAGCGGAGCGGCGGTCAGCCCATGGTGGAACTGCTGGTAGAAAGGTGAATGCGTGTAGGTGTACTCACGCAGGCTGCGCAAAGCGCCTGCCTGGTGCGCCTCCAATTGCTGGCGCGTCCAGTGATCTCGCAGGTGAAACTGCCTCATCTGCGCTACCAAGCTCAATATGATCTGAATATCCATGGTATGCTCCATCTTCCAACTCCTTCCTCCGCTGCCTACCTCACCGCAAGCTCGGTAAGCCGGCGCGGAAGCCAGCATGTTCAACTACTTTCACAAGGCGATTGGGATCTGTCAGTGCTGGATCATACTCGATATATGCCATCTCGGTTGCAGGATTGACGTAAACATACACCACTCCTGGCGTCCGGGCCAGGGCACGCTCGATAATGAGTACCCCTCCTCCACCACAACTCAAGTTGTAAACGGGCAATGTGATACGTTGGTTCTTCATCTTGCTCTCCTTCTGTTATTTCAGCAGGGCCATCCTGATAGTGATTCTCACCGACAGAACAGGATTCACGTAGGGCATCTTTCCTGTTTTGCCTTCTTTCCTATTTACAGCATGACAGACGTTGCTGAAGTCAGGCTGAGGTCTGGCTGAGGGTTTGCTGAGGAGTGGACAAAGGGGTGAGAGAAGGCCCACCGGGAAGAGGCAGGTACACCGTTGCGGTCGTACCCTGCCCCGATTGACTCTCAAGCGTGATCTTGCCTCCATGTTGCTCGACGATCCAGCGTGCAATTGGCAGTCCCAGACCCGTTCCACCGGGGTCACGACCACGGGCAGGGTCGGCGCGATAGAACCGTTCGAAGACGTGGGGCAGATCCTCTGGCGGAATGCCGACCCCTGTGTCGCGGACGGTGATCTTGCTCCCCATCTCCTGGCGCTGCAAGCCGAGTGTGACGTGCCCATTGGCAGGGGTATACCTGAGCGCATTGTCAAGCAAGATCAACACCAGTTGCTTGAGCCGATCTTCATCGCCAATGACCTGTATGGGTTCAAACGGGTTTAAAGTGAGTGTCTGTCCCTTGGAAAGTTGATGTGCTTCACGGTATGCATCGAGCACCACCTCATCGAGGTCAAGCAGGCGATGCTTCAGAGGTACGCCAGCATCAGCCCGGGCCAGCGCCAGTAGGTCAGCCACCAGGCGGCTCAAGCGGTTGGCTTCTCGCGTCACTTCGGCCAGCGCCTCCTCGCGCTCAGCTTCTGGCATGCTCCGATGGCGACTGAGCAGTTCCAGATTACCCTGTATAGCGGTAAGCGGGGCACGCAATTCATGTGAGGCATCCGAGACGAAGCGCTGCTGAGCACTGGAGGCCGCTTCGATGCTCTCCAGCATCTCGTTGAAGGTCTTGGCCAGCCGACCGAGTTCATCCTGGTGAGCGGGCATCTCGATGCGGCGCGTCAGGTCTTGCGAGAGGGTTATCATTTGCGCCGTTTGGGTCATCCTGGCAACTGGCCTCAATGCTCTGCCTGCGATAGCCCAACTCAACAGAAGTGCCGCTGCCACGCTAGTCAATCCCAGTATCGGCAACGTGATCCGAAAAGCTTGTATGGAGGCATCCAGTCGTCCGAGTGGAGTCAGCGCTTCGATGTAGCCGACGACCGTTCCCCCCCTGTGAATGGGCAGAACATACACACGCCAGCGTTGCTGTGGTGTCGTCAGCAGACCAAAAACGCCATCGGGATCAGGAGTCACAGGTGGCGACATGATTGGCGGTATGAGTCGGACAAGCGGATCGTAAGCTGGACCGGCAGGCACCCGCAATACTGCACGCGGGTCGATGCGTGGAATGGCCTCAGTGCCGAGTGTGCTCTCCTGCAAAACGCCATTCGCGTCATAGAGACGCAGAGCAATCTCAAGTTCTCCTCTTCCCTGGACAAGGTGAGGCCCGGTAGGAGAGACGGCGGCCTCGGCAGCTGCGTGACCAGCGCTCACCACCAGGGTACGGTCAAGATCATAGTACTGCCCTCTGGCGTGAATAGCATACCCCAGCAGCAGGACAAGCAGCAGAATCACGGCAAAAA
>WNGJ01007199.1_pt1 | contig 11823 bp, 11 predicted proteins | sample 5400611 | NCBI WGS metagenome assembly WNGJ01 (sample SAMN13153375, study PRJNA577476) | soil metagenome | isolation source: 40 cm soil or saprolite under Garry oak tree replicate 1 | place: USA:California | collected 2016-06-15 | reverse complement strand
GCCGCCCGACACGACGGTGCCCAACGTGCCGCCGACGCTCCTGAGCATGCCGCTGTCGCCGGCGACACCATCAACAATCCACTTGACGGTCAGGCCGAGAGCGACCGCGACCAGGAAAACCACTGTCGAGTGGCCGAGCGAGAAAAAGAACCCGACACCGACCGGTTTGCGGCCGTCTTGAAGCAGCTTGCGCGTGGTGTTGTCGATCGCCGAGATGTGGTCAGCATCAAAGGCGTGCCTGAGGCCGAAGGTGTAGGCCAGACCGCCTAAGGCGAGGATGGTCGGCTGGCCGGCGGCCGCCACGAGCAGGAGTCCCCAGCCAACGACGTGCAGCAGCCCGACGCCGCCGAAGAAACCCGCCAGGCGCCTGCGCTCCCCACTGTCGAAGGAGTCACGCAGCAGGGCGCCCATGGAGGCCACGGTTGGAGCCTAACGCTTATCGCGACTTAGTCGCAACTTCGAATTGTCGTCGCCTGCTGCCACTTGCGACTCCTTCCCATCAAGGACGACCGGGGATCACCCCCGGTACTGTTCCCGGAAATGGACCTCGAGAGCCTCCCGCCTCAACTGCGGTCGGTGCTCGGCGCTCTCACCCACGCGGTGCAGAGTCGCGAGCCGTCAATCCGCGCGAAGGTCGAGGAGATGCGGTCAAGCCATCCGAACTACACCAATCATCAACTGGCGCTGGCGCTCATCCGTTCCACGCGGCGGCGGGTTGCGGCAACCGGCGCGCTGAGCGGGGCTGTGTCGATCGCTCCAGGTCTCGGTACGGTGCTCGCGATCGGCACGATCACGAGCCAGACCCTATATGCGCTGGAGCAGGAGGTCGAGCTGGTGCTGGGGATCGCGATGATCTTCGGGCACGAGCTGGGCAACTCCGATGAACGCGTGATCGAAGCCCTCGTCGTGGTCGGAATCACCAGTGGAGCGGTGAAGCTGCGCGAGGACGTGCTCGTCGCGGGCGGAGAGCGCATCGCGCTGGCCGCGTTCCGACGGCTGCCGAGCTTGCTGCTCGTGCACGGCGGCGGTCGAGTGGTGACGCGCATCCTCGCGCGCTTCGCGACCACGGGCGCCGCAAAGGTCGCGGCCCGCGTCGTGCCGCTCGGTGTTGGAGTTGCGGCCGGCGCGGGATTTGACTGGCTCGCGGTGACCGGGTTGGGGCGAGCCGCGATGAGGTACTACGGGCCCGGCGGCCCCGGGGCTCGGCCGCTTCTACTTGCTCCCGAAGATCCCGCGGACGTCGAACACCGCCGCTGATTCGATCTGATCGAAGCCGCATTTTTTCGGCGGCTTGTCCGTACGCCAGCGCAGGAATCGGGTCGCGTGGCGGAAACGCTCCCCTGCCTCGAGCTTGTCGTACGCCACCTCGGCCACGAGCTCCGGCCGAACCGCGACCCATTCCGCCTCCTTCTCCTTGCCGCGCGACCAGCGGCTGATGCCTCCGGGCATGCGGCCGGGGTTGACCTTCCATTCCTCCTCAGGAATCTCGGTCTGCAGCGGCTTCAGCTTGGCGATGAGCTCCATGCGCTCGGCCGCGCTGAATGAAGAGGTGTGGCCGACGTAGTGGATCGTCCCTTTCTTGTCGTAGAGCCCGAGCAGGAGCGAGCCGAGCGAGGCTCCGTCGTTGGACTTGCGCCAGCCGATCACGACGCAGTCGGCGGTGCGCTGGTGCTTGACCTTTACCCACAGGCGCTTGCCCGGGATGTACTGCCCGTCCCATGACTTGGCGATCACACCGTCGAGTCCGGCGCCCTCGAAGCGCTCGAACCAGCTCGCGGCGGTCTTGTGGTCCCGCGTGTAGGGCGTGAGGAAGATCGGCTGCTTGACGCCCTTGAGCAATTTCTCGAGGTGCTTGCGGCGTTCACCGAGTGGCTCTTTGCGGAGGTCGGTCCCACCTTCGGCGAGGATGTCGAAGGCGATGAACCAGGCCGGGGTGGCCTCGCTGAGCATGCGGACGCGAGAGTCCGCCGGGTGGACCCTCTGCTGCAGGGCTCCGAAATCGAGCCCGTCCCGGGCGACGACGACGATCTCGCCGTCGAGCACGAGCTGCTTGCCGCGCAGGCCGCGGATGGCCGGTACGAGCTCAGGAAAGTAGCGCGTCATCGGACGCCCGCCGCGGCTGACAAGCTCGATGCTGTCGCCGTCCCGGAAGACCAGGGTGCGGAAGCCGTCCCATTTGGGCTCGTACTCCCAGCTGTCGCCCTTCGGGATGCCGGCCTCGGAGGGGGCCGAAAGCATCGGCTCCATGTCCTGCGGAATGGGCAATTTCAAGTGATTTATCCCCAGATGTCTATATCTTGTGGACGGCGGGATACCGTGCTACCATATCGACGGCCGTAGAAGGCCCACCTGATCAGACTTCACGCCCCCACCCCAGCCTGGGAAGCTCGCGCAAGCGGGCTTCCCTCTTTTATGACTGGTTCTTATGACTGGAACCGTTTCAAAAGGTCGGCGACAGTCACAGTGCCGTAATCCTTTCCCAGCACTGCTTGAGCGGTCGTCCAGACAGCGCGAGCCCGAACAGGGCCCTTGGCGGCCAGGTCGTTGAGCCGCAAAGCGTCATAGACCTGGATGTCGGGTACCTGGCGGAGCTGGTCGGCGAGCCACTTCGCCCACTGAGCGACGCTGCCCTCGGAAGGGGATGCTGCTTTTTCACCGGGCTTGGTTTGCTCGACCGCCGACCACGGAGCCGCTGTCGGCGCTGCAGTCGCATGCACGACCCCGGCGGCCGAGAGCTTCGAAGCCACCGCCGTGGCCTTGGCGTCCGCCGCCGCAGCGACTTTCTCGGCAGCCACGGATGCTTTCTCGGCCTCTTCCGCGGCCCTGGCCTCAGCCTCCTTGGCCTTCGCCGCCGCCTCAGCCCTCGCTGCCTTGAGCGTCGAGAGTCCTTCGCCCGCGATCTCGCTGATCCGATCCGCCGCGCTCCCCGAGTCGCTGCTGCTCTCGCCATCACCTGTGCGCAGGCGCTCGCCAAACCCGCGTCCGAGCGCGCCGCCGATGAGGTTCGGCACGTCGAGACCGGTGAGGCCCTTGATCGCGGTGGTCGATTCGATCATCGCGCGCGTCGCGTTCTTCACGATGTCAGAAGCGCCATCGGCGCTCATCACGGTCAGTGAGTCGATGTGTCCCATCGGCTCGGCGGCGGCGCGAACGATGTCCGGAAGCGCGGCCAGCACTGTCTGGATGATGGCGGCCTCGTTGAACTGCTTGTAAGCGTCGGCGCGCATGGCGAGCGCCTTGGCCTCCGCCTCACCTTTGGTGAGCACGATCTGGGCCTCCGCCCCACCTTCGAGCCGAGTGGTCTCGGCGTCGGCCTCGGCGGATGCGATGCGCGCGCGCTTGTCACCTTCGGCGCGAGCGATCACCGCCTGCGCTTCGGCCGCGGCCGGCTTGACCGTGGACGAAAGCAGCTCCTTCTCTTTGCGGTCGGCCTCCAGCTGCGCCAGCTCGGTCTGCTTGCGCACGACCTCCTGCTGCGCCTCGGCTTGAGCCAGAGGTCCGGCCTGGTCCGCGCGCGCCTGGGCAGCGGCGACCTGCGTCTTGGTCTCAGCCTCGCGCAGTGCGACATCCCGGCCGGCGTTGATCTTGATCTGCATCGACTCGGCCTCTCGAACCGCGGCCTCCTGGTCGGTCGTGGCCTTGACCATGCGCGCGTCGCGCGTGACGGTGGAGACGCTCTGCTGGCCGAGCAGCTCGATGTAGTTCGACTCATCCGAGAAGCTCTGGATGGTGAAGGCGTCGATCTGAAGTCCGCTGGTGGCGAGGTCGCCCTTGGCCGCGTCCTGCACCTGCTGCAGGAGCTTCTGGCGGTCGCGGATGAGCTCCTCGATGGTCAGCGTGCCGACGATCGATCGCAGCGAGCCCTCGAGCACGTTCTTGACGATGGAGTCGACCTGTTCCGGCTTGGCGTCGAGAAAGCGCTCGGCTGCGTTGCGCAGAGATTCGACATCGCGGCCGATCTTGAAGGTGGCCACGCCCTGGACCTGGACCTTGATGCCCTGGCTGGTCACCGCGTCGCTGAGCTGGACGTTGATCTGGCGCGCGGTGAGCTTCAATCGGCCGACCCGGTTGAGCAGCGGCATGACGATGGTCCCGCCGCCGACGACCACCTTGACGCCCTTGTCGCCCGGAGCCGACGCTACCTGGCCGCGCTCGTCGCGAACCTTGGCGCCTCGTGCCCCGGCGACGATGATCGCTTCGTTGGCGCCGGCCACCTTGTAGCGGCTCGCCACGAAGGCGAGGATGAGGATGAGGATGACGACTCCCGCCACCGCAAAGAAAGGTGTGGACGTGACGAAATCAGGCATCGGACCGTGCTCCTTCAGTACTCACAATGGGGTTGGGGGTGACGACCAGGTTGCCGCCGGCGACCGCCACGACTTTGACCATCCGCCCCGCCGGTATCTCGGAATCGGCGGTGGCGGTCATGTTGTGCGAGGCGCCGGCGAAGCTGATGAGGACGCTGCCGAAATGATTCGCGGGGATTCCGACTGACACGCGGCCGGTCGAGCCGACCATGTCCTCGAGGCTGAAGGTGTCGGTGGATTCCGCCTGCTTCAGGACCTTGAAGGCGCCGAACGCGACGGTCGCGCCGACCAATCCGGCCACCATGGCGATGATCGTCGAGACACCGACTCCGGCATTCAGGCTGTGCAGCCCGAACAGGCCGCCCGCTCCGAACATCGCGACGAATCCGAGCAGCAGCGGGGTCGGCGAGACGCCTGCTACGTCGAAGCCGAGGTGGAGCGCTCCGAGCAGGCCTCCGAAGATATCGTCGACGATGAGGGTCAGGAGAAGCAAGCCGCCTCCGACCAGGAGGCAAACGCCGAATACGAGGTCAGCGGCGCTCATTCCCAACCACCCGGCTCAGATCTTAGGACTCGCCGCGCGCGTGCGCGTTGCGGTTACTTGATGGACTTGAGCAGGGCCTGGACGAGGGCGTTGGGGCGGGGGTCGACCCGCGCAGACGGAAGCATCTGGTTCATGACGTAGGCGAAGGAGAATCCGCGCTTCGGGTGAGCGAAAGCGACGGCGCCGCCCATGCCGTAGTGGCCGAAGGATCCGGGGCCGGCCATGGGGCGGAACGGGAAGGGGAGCTGGAAGCCGGTGGCGAACTGGGTCTCGTAGCCCATGACGAGGTCCTCGCCGTGCGCCTGGGTCTTGGTCGCTTTGGTGAGGGTGTCCTGGTTGAGGAGGCGGACTCCGTCGAGCGGGCCGATGGTGGCGGCGTAGATGCGCGCCAGGCCGCGAGCGGTGCCGATGCCGTTGCCGGCCGGAACCTCAGCCGTTCGAAAGGGGAGCTCGTTGAAGGCCGTGGGCGGGATCGCTGGGTTGACGAAGGAGCGATGGGCGAGCGACGTCGGGTCGGCGATCCGTGCCGCCAGGGCGTCGGGGGGCGTGCCAGGGGCGGGTGGAGGGGTCGGGATGATGGGCGCGACCCTCTTGTTCTGGGCTTCGGGAAGGCCGATCCAGAACTCGGCCTGGAGCGGTTTGGCGATGCGCTCGGCGACGAACGCGCCCACGCTCTGGCCCGCCACCCGGCGGATCACCTCGCCCGCCAGCCAGCCGTACGTAAAGGTGTGGTAGCCGTGGGCCGTCCCGGGCTCCCACAGGGGGTGCTGGGCCTCCAGCGCCTCGACCACGGGGGTCCAGGCCAGGACATCGTCGAGGGTCAAGGGGCGGTCGATCGCGGCCAGGCCGGACTGGTGGCTGAAGAGCCAGCGGACGGGGATTTTGGCCTTGCCTTGTTTTGCGAATTCGGGCCAGTACTCCGCGACGGGGGCGTCGAAGTCGAGCTTGCCCTCCTGGGCGAGCATGTGCGCGGCGATGGCGACGACGCCTTTGGTGGTCGACCAGACCATCTGGAGGGCGTCGGCTGTGTACGGGTCGCTGCCCTCTGTTGTGGTGGTGCCGCCCCAGAGGTCGACGACGCGCTTGCCGTTCAGGTAGACGCAGCACGCCGCGCCGACCTCGCCGTGCTGCGCGAAGTTGGAGGCGAAGGCTTCCTGGACGGGCTCGAAGCCGGTTTCCACCGATCCGCCGAGGTGGGCCTGGATCATCGTGACTCAAGGGTACTGTTTGGCTGATGCGTTCGCGTGTAAGCTCGGGTTGGGACATCACATCCGCACTTAGCGAAGTCAAAGGAGGCTAGTCAGATGTTTGGAACGGTTGCGCGGTATCGCGTCAAGCCCGGCCATGTGGAGCAGTTCATGAAGGAGATGGGCACGTTCGAGGGTGACCCGCCGGCGGGCTGGGTGTATCACACGGTCTTCGCGAGCAAAGACAATCCCAACGAGCTCTGGATGAGCGTGGTGTTCGAAAGTGAAGCCGCGTACAAGAAGAGCGCGGACAGCCCTGAGATGGATCGTGAGTACCGCAAGATGCTCGAGCACCTCGAGGGTGAGCCGGAGTGGCACGACGGAAACGTGATCCACGAGGCGATGAGGGAACAGCCGGCGAAGAAGTAAGGGGCCGCTCAGCCCCACCGCAAGCCAGCGGGTGCCGGCTCCGGCGGGCTTGCACTCGCTGCGACACCCGCGAGTGCCGGCCCGCGCGGGGAAAAGTCGCGACTACTCGCCCGCCGCTTTGCGCGGGCGGGTTCGCACACCGCGCCGATCACCTGCTCGGCGCATCGGCGTGTCCCCCTGCCGGTAGACGGCGACCTCGATCGGGAACACCCCCATGTTCACGAGGACGGCCCAAAGACCACCGGCCAGCAGGCCGATGAGCGCCCCGAGCACGCCGACGACGAGCCCGACCGCAGGGATGACGAGAAACCACCGGTCCGCCACGGACTCGAGCGACCTCGCCTGGTCGCCGAGCGGAAGCAGCTGCTGCGTCACCCCCAGGCTGAACCCCAGCTGCGCCTGCCAGTCCACGATCGCGCCGGCGAACCAGCTGATCAACGCGCCCAGCGTCGCGCCCCCGAACAGGCCAAAGACGAAACCGGTGATCGCGCCGGCGAACATCGCGCTGCGGATCGAGAGGCGGACGAGAAAGTCGTTCACCACGCGCGGCGCCTCACCCGGGACAGAACAATGATCAGCACGATCAGGAACGCCGCCGGGACTGCAAATCCGTAGGCGATATACGGCACCAGGAACGCATGTCGCGCGCTCGGCTCGAACGCGGCCGCGACTCCTGTCGACCGGACGCCGGGCGTCGCGGCCGCCGGCGCGGCGCGCGCCCAGGCGCGGCTGGCGGCGACTCCAGCCTTACGCAAATTCCCACCTGGTGTGTACAGGCCAAAAGTTTCGACCGTGATCCCGGGCCGTTGAGTCCAGTAGTCGTCGAGGCTCCACCAAATCGCGGCCCCGATGAATCCCTGCTCCTCTGTGTCGAAATCTGGCGCGAGCTGGGCGTAGTAGGTGTTGAACACTCTCAATTGCTGGTTTTCGTCGGCCGGGTTGTCGGCCCAGTGTCCGTACTCGAGCACCATGATCGGCTTGCGCGGGTAGGCCTTGTGGGCGTCCATCAGCACCCTTTGCACGGCCCCTCCGGACAGCCGCCCGCCGTACAGCACGCCGGAGTAGATCGTGAAGCCGGCGACGTCGAGGTTGGCGCTGGTCACATCGGTTGGTTCGTTTCCGTAGGCGGCCTGGCCGGTGAGCCGGGTCCCGTCGATCTTGCGATCGAGGGCGTGCAGCGTGTTCACGGCGCCGGCCCGTTCCGATGAGCCGGTGGATTCGTTCGCGAAGCCGTGGAAGAGCACGCTCGCTCGATTGAAGTCGCGCAAATCCATCTCCGCAAGCATCTGCTGAGGGACTCCACGATCCATCGCGATGGTAAACGTCTGAGGTGTGAAGTGGTAGAGCGGGATCTCCTCCCACAGCGCGATTCCGAGACGATCGGCAAGCAATGGCAGTGTCTGGTTCGGCGGATGGTGATCGACGCGTATCAGGTCCGCGTGGACTTTGACCGCGCGCTGCAAGAGCGCTTCGATCGCCGCCACCGAGGTGAGCGGCCCACCAGCCGGGTGGCCCTGCGTCACCGGTTGCTGGTTTTCCTCATGCATGGCCACGCCGTTGAAGACGACGGGCACGCCGTTGAGAAGAATGCGAGGGGCGGTGGAATCCACGCGCACCTGGCGGAGGCCGAAGCTCGTGTAGAGGTCGTCCACGGGCTGGTCGTTTGCACGCATGGTGACCTGGAGCACGTAGAGGGCAGGCCGGCTCGGGCTCCAGAGATCAGCGGAGCGGATCGCAAAGGGAGCGGCGACGCGAAACACGGAGTCCCCGCTCACGGTGCCGAGGTCGATCCGATGGTCGAGCAGCGCCACCGCGTCGGAAGGGATGAGGCTTTGCGCGCCGGGGTTGAGCGCGTTGCTCACGTTGACCTCGGCCGGCCACAATCGAACGTCGATCGCCGCATCGACGTTTGCCGGTCCGCGGTGCTGGACGACGATCGATACATCGGCGCCGTCGAGGTGCGGACTCACGTCCGCGCGCACCACGCTCATGGCCGGCGTCGCTTCCAGCCACACGTCGCCGACGATGCCGCCGTAGTTCCACCAATCGGCAAGGCCCCAGGGGACGATGTCGTCACGGGTCCCCCATTCGGGATTGTCGACGCGCACCACCACATTGTTGTACGCACCGGGGACGACCGCGGGCGTGGCGTCCAGTGCGAACGGCGTGTCGCCTCCTTCGTGGTAGCCGAGGTACTTGCCGTTGAGCCAGACGTCCGCGACGTAACGAACCGCGCCGAACTTCAGCAGCGCATATTTCCCGCTGAAGGCGGCGGGCACGAAGAAGCCGTGCCTGTAGAAACCGCCGGTGATTCTGCTGTCGGGCGGCGGGTTGAAAGTGCCGGGAACGTCGATCGCGGACCAGGCTGAATCGTCAAAGGTGGGCGCCGACCGCTGGCCCAGCTCGGTAGTGAGATCGCTCATTGAGGACTTGCGGTCGGTAAGGCTCGCGGCGGTGTCGAGCTGCTGCGAATCGAAACGCCACGCCCCATCCAGGTCGGCGACCAGGCGAGGTTGGCGGTCGAAGGTGGGTACGGGCTGCCCCGACGCGAAGGCGACGACGCCACCGGCCTCGTCCCGCAAGGACAGGGTGGGAGGCAGGTTGGCCTGACCAGGCGTTGGAACCAGGCTGCAGGCGGCTGAAGCCAGCGAGAGAACCAGGGACAGGGCGAGAACGAGGACTCGCCAGGGGTTTGGCATCATTGGCCTCCAAGGTACAGGGGCACGTTTGTTCGGGCGCCCGGCACCTCACTAGAGAGCGTCCGGCGAGGCCTTTGTACCGGTGGTAATCCGTCGAGCGGTTACTTAGCCCTTGGTGGCGAGAGCGCTTCGAGGAGCTCATAGCGAACGCCACGGCGGATGACAAACGGGTCGTTCGAATGGCGCTGACGCGTCGCGCTGTCCACGACCCACTCCGCGCGATGCACGAAGCGCAGGTGCTCCGACAGGTACCCGCGGAGCTCGGCGAGGCTGTTGAACGGTACGAGATGCCAGAAACGGCCTCCACGCCTGCGCAAGAACAATCCCTCGCGCATCACGCGCGCGACCGCGTTGTCCGCCGCCCGGTCGTTCGCCAGCTCTTGCCTGGAGGTCTTCACGACTCCGAAGCGCTGGAATCCCCGCGGCCTGCGGCGCTCCGCGTACGCCGGAACGCGCGAATCAGGCCGGGCGTCGACCAGGGTCCCGCCGGGTGCGAGAACCCTGTGAATCTCGCCTAGGGCATCGACCATGCCCTTTCGCGCAATTCATCAAAGCGTCCACGAGAGGATCACCACGTCGAAAGTCGCATCTGGATACGGCAAACGCTGCGCCGCGCCGGCGGCAAAGCGCACGTTTCGAACACCGGCCTTGCGCGCGATTCTCTTCGCGGCAGCAATTGCCTCCGGGTCGGGATCAATCCCATCAACCCTTTTGGCGTACGGCGCGACGCCGAGGGCAAAGCGGCCGTCGCCGCACCCGAGATCCAGGACGCGCTTCCGGCGCACCAGTGGCGGGCCGCCCCACTCCCTGAGCTCATCGTGAGGATTCGGCCGGAGAGCCGAAGACAACGCGGGAAGGAGCCTGCCAACGTCGTCGACAATGTCCGTTGCGGCTCTGCTCATAGGTGTGAGCTTAAACTCGCAGAAGGAGGCAACGTGCACTGCACAGTTCACACCCCAGACGGCCGGGTGGGCCTTTGGTTGGCATGTCACTCGGCCTCGGCTTTGTCAGCTAGGGCCGGCTCAGGAGACCGCGCGGCCAAAGATCTGCTCCACCACAGTCGAGACTGTCCAGTCAACCCACTCCTCGTGTGACCAGCCATGGCCGCCGACGAGGACCTGGTAGACGTCCGGGCCGACGAACAGCAGCAGCAAGTCCGTGGCGCGCTCGAAGCTGAGCCCCGGACGAAGCCTCGCCTTCGTTACCAGGAGCTCCAGTACCGCTCTGTAGCCCTCCGCACGCCAGCGCTCGTGGAAGACAATGACCTTGGCCGTATCCGGATCGCCGTCTGCCGCCACGCGCGCAACGAGGTACAGCGGCGTTACCCTCCGGGTGATTTCGCCCGCACCGGTCACCACGTGGCGCGCCGCCTGCGCAAGGTTTGGCTCTGCTGTCAGCGCGCCAAACCAGGGTTGCTTGCCCGGGGCGAGCGGCTCATCCTCGCCCATGACCGCGAAGTCGTAGGCGCGACTCAGCAACGCCGACTTCGTGTGGAACGTGAAATAGACCGTCTGGACCGCCACGCCCGCGGCCTCGGCGATCTGAGCCATCGTGGTGCCGGCGTATCCCCGCGCGCAGAAGAGCGTGTATGCAGCTTTGACGATCCGCCATTGCGTCGCTTTCGCCCGTTCGCGGCGGGACAGCTTGGCAGGCTCCAATCTCTTGACAGCAGACATCGCCGCTGCCACACTATCAGGGTCCGTCACTAGTTACGGCCTCTAGTGATCGACACCAGTGGATTATATGGGGCCTCAGAGAGGGTTGCGATGATCAAGGTAGAGAAGAGCATCGTCATTGACCGTAGCCAGGAGGACGTGTTCGAGTACGTGAGCGACCACACGAATGCTCCGCGCTGGCAGCGCGGGCTGCTCGAAGTTCGCCGTGCGACCGAGGGCCCGATTGGTGTCGGCACCCGACACACGCTCGTACGCATGTTCATGGGGCGTCGGATGGAAGCCAGCAACGAGTTCACGCAGTACGAGCCAAATAGACTGGTCTCCTTCAAAGTAACCTCGGGCTCGGTGGCCGCGCAGGGGTGGTACGTGGTCGAACCGGTTGGCTCGGACGGAGCCAGGCTCACGTCTCGTATCGAGATGCGGCCTTCGGGACTAATCCGCCTCGTGCAGCCGCTGATGGCGGCGAGCCTCAGTCGCGAAGTGGAGGCCAACCTAAGCGACCTGAAGGGCTTGCTCGAAGCCAAGGTCGAAGAACGCTCGGTCCCAGGCAAGGGACTGGACTGAGAACTCCCGAGTCCAACAGGTGGGTGAGCTGCCTGAAAAGCTGAGGGCTTACAACGCAACGGGATAGGACCGCTCCCGACGCCCGCACCTTCGCGAGCCCCGGAGAGCTGGATGCGGCGACGAGAGTACGAAGTAGTTGATTTGGCGACCCATCAGGAACTGATCATCCGCCCTCCACAAATGTCGTCGTCTGTTGCGGGCGACAGCGATGCGCAAGCGAAATATCTGGGCACGTGTCGTGTCGACGAGGCTAGATGTTTGGGGTTATCGGAAAACAGTGGTCGGGCGGGCGAGATTTGAACTCGCGGTCTCCTGGTCCCAAACCAGGCGCTTTACCGAGCTAAGCCACCGCCCGAGAGCCGCTTATTCTAATTTCGCAGCGCCCGGCCCCGTCGTTTGCCGGCGCCACCGATCGAC
>WNGJ01010983.1_pt1 | contig 11824 bp, 8 predicted proteins | sample 5400611 | NCBI WGS metagenome assembly WNGJ01 (sample SAMN13153375, study PRJNA577476) | soil metagenome | isolation source: 40 cm soil or saprolite under Garry oak tree replicate 1 | place: USA:California | collected 2016-06-15 | reverse complement strand
GGTGCGCGCGGAGGACGGCCGCGGCCCGCAGACCGCGCTGCGCGACGCGGTGGCGGCGCACTTCGGCGTGCCCACGGTGCGCGACGTCACGCTCGGCATCCACCTCGGCAAGATCAGCGAGGAGGCGCTGCTCGGGCTGGCCCCGGTGCTGCTCGCCGTCGCGCGTGAGGGGGACATGGTCGCGCGGGACGTCGTCTGCCGCCTGGCCGAGGAGATCTGCGTCATGGCGGTGGTCGCCATGCGGCGCCTGGAGCTGACCGCGGAGCCCACTCCGGTGGTGCTCGGCGGCGGGCTGATGACCGCCCGGGACCCGCTGCTGCTCACCGAGATCACCGAGCGGATCACGGCCGCCGCCCCGCTGGCGTCCGTGGTGGTCGTGGCCGTCCCGCCGGTGGCGGGCGCGGCCCTGCTGGGGCTTGATTACGTCGGGGCGGGGCCAGAAGCGGAGCGGCGGCTGCGCGCCGCCCACCACGGAAGGGCCGGGTCATAAAGCGGGCACAAGATCACGCTGGGGCCGAGGGTGCTGGCCCCGGCGAGCCGGCACGACTCCCCGCTGCTGGCCCTCACGCTGGACAAGCTCGACGGCCACGGCCCGCTGCCCGATGACATCCAGGTGCACCTGGATGCCGGGTACGACTCACAGAAAACCCGCGACGAGCTGGCCGGGCGCGGCATGACCGGGCAGATCGCCCACAAGGGCGAGAAGGCAAGGGTGAGTTGGCGGGATGAACCCCGCAGGTGAGCCCCGATGCCCTGTTCCAGGCCGCCCTACTGGATCACGCAGACCTGCGGTCGGTGGGAGCGAGGCTGATGGTGAGCGTCAGGCCGAGCGCGCTGGCGAGGCGTTCCAGCAACGGCAGGGTGGGAGTGGTGCCACCGGCCTCGAAGCGGGCGACGCCAGGCTGGGTCATCCCGGCCCGCTCGGCGAGCTGGCGCTGGGACCAGCCGAGTTCCTCCCGCCGGGCGCGGATCGCCTCGGCCAGCTCATAGCGCAGCCTGGCCTGCTCGTAGGCAGCACCAACTTCCGGGCGGTGGATGCGGGCTTCCCGGGCCTCAGCAAGGCTGACGCGCCGCGGCGTGGCTTCGCTCATCGTCATCCCTCCTCGTCCTCGTCGGTGGTGTGGCCTTCACGCCGGCAGCGGGCCATCGCCGCGACCCCTCTGGCGATCTCGGCGGTCTCGCGCATCCTGGTCTTGGTGAACACCGTCAGCATGATGATCCGGCGTCCCGGCGCGATCCAGTAGGAGATGCGGACCCGTTCCCCACCGCAGTAAAACCGCAACTCCCGCAGCTTCCCCGAGAGCTGGCGGGTGTAGGGCTCGCCCAGCAGCACGCCACGGTCTTCCAGCAGGTCCAGATGGAACATTGCCTGCGCCCACCGCTGGTCATCCAGCCCCTCCAGCCATTCGCTGACCTCGGGCTCGAGTTCTACCTCGCCCCAGGGCATACCAGCGATGTTATCGCAATCCCGGGCGGTTCTTGACCACCTTGGCGTCCGGCACCACATGGAATCAGATACGGGGGCCGTCACCCGCGGGGATCGATGATGCTGTCCGCGCCGATTCCCAGCTCACTGTCGGGAAGCCCGATGTCGCGCCGCCAGTCGTCCCAGGTAGCGAACCCAAGCAATCCTCAAGTCACGCGCGGGCGGCTCGCCGGGATGGCAAGGGTCGGCCAGGGCGACGGCCACGGATGACGCATATCGGCACGCCGGAGCTGGTAAGCAGCGAGGGGCGGCCCTGATGGGCCGCCCCTCTGGCTGGTGCGCGCGCTAGCTAAGCGCGCTGCTCCTTTCTCAGGCGCCGAACGCGACCTGGTTGTTGATGGCGTCGAAGGCGTCCTTCGCCAGCTGCTGCGTGGCCTTGACTTGGGCGTACCAGGCCGAGCCGCCGACGTTGGACTGGCTAGCCGCGTAGGTCAGCATGTCGCGGACCTTCAGGCTGGCTGCCCCGCCGAACGCCGGGCCGGCGTTCTCGTAGGTCCCGGAGCACGTTGCGGTGCCACCGGAGCCGTCGATCATCTTGCAGATTTGGGTCAGGTCAATGCTGACCGCGCCGACTGGCCCGGGAGCACCGATCTTGTTGGTGCCCAGGGCCGGGTCGCTGAAGTACACGTCCAGCGCCGTGGACAGCATCTGCGCCTTGAGCATGGGGTTCATCGAGGTGCCAGCGGCGCCGGCGGCCTTGATGATGTTGGTGACATAGGTGCCAACCTGGGCGCACGTGGCCGCGTTGCTCAGGTCCTGGAACGGCAGGTATTGCCGCAGCCAGGTGCCCGAGTTGCAGACGCCAGCGGTGGAGACGCCGCCAGTGATGATGCCCTGGCCGTTCTTGTTCTGCCAGAACCCCATGGTCAGCGCGCCGGTCTTGGCCGGCCCGCAGACGCTGACGGTGACCTTGTTGCTGTTACCGCTGGTGTTGGTGGTGTTGGTGGTGAAGGTTGCCGTATTGTCGTAGCTCTGGCACCCGTTCGCCGGGACCGGGAAGCTCTTGCTGTAAGCGAGCGCCTTCGGGTTGGGGTCGCTAAGGCCGACCGTGCCCAGGGTCCCGCCCTGCGTGTCGGTGACGGTCACCGAGCCATCCTTGATGTTGGGGCTGACGCTACCGAAGTCGGCGGGTGCCTGGCCCTGGGCTGAGCCGTCAGGAGTGCTGGCTGCATCCTTGGACCAGGTCGCCGTGGCGGTGTTGGTGCCGCTGGCCGGGCTGGGCGCCGAGCCGTAGCTGCAGGTGTACGGGAAGTCCACCGACCCGGAGGCGGGGATGACCGCGTTAGCGGGATCGTCGCCTCCTGCCGACTGGCTCACCGTGCAGGTCCCGCCGTTGTCGATCGCGTCGGTGACGTTGACGGTCACTTGCTCCCAGTCGTTCGGGTTGGCGACGGTGATCTTGCCAGCCACCTGCCAGTTGCCATCAGTGCCATTGTCATGGCCCACGCTCACCGTGTAGTTGAACGTGGCGTTGCCGCCGACCTGGTTGACCTTGGTCTTGTCCACCGACTTGGCGATGTTCCAGGCATAGGTGCGGTCGAACGACGGGGTGGCATGCTTGCTCACCGCCAGGTCAGCGCCGACGCACTGCTTGACAGTCTGGCTGGCGCTGCCCGTGGTACTGCTCGTGTTGGTGGTGAATGTTGCCATGTTGTCGTGGCTGGTGCAGGTGCCAGCCGGGTCGCCCGAGAACGTGTGGGTGTAGGTGAGGTAGGTCGGGTTGGCGTCGCCGAGGCCGACCGGGCCGAGGTCGCCGCCTAGCGTGTCACTCACGCTCACCTGGCCGTCGAACACCTTGTCCTGGGTGAAACTGATGCCGTTGACTATGGCATCGGCTGAGCCGCCCGCCAGTCCGGACGTGCCGGCGAGCGGCTGGTCGGGCCAGGTCACCGTGGCGTCGTTGTTCAGCGGGGCAGCTGGCTGGCCGCTCAGCGAGCAAGAGTATGGGTAGATGGTGTCGCCATAGGCCGGAATCGTCAGCCCGTTGCCCAGGTCCACGTTGCAGCTGGTCCCGTCCGACAGGGTGTCGGTCACGCCCGTGATGTTGGCGTCGGCCGAGTTGGGGTTGTGGACGTCGATGTTCCCCGTCACCCTCCAGCCGCTCGGGGTGCCGCCGTCGTGGTGAACCGTTACCGTGTAGCCGAACGTGGCGCTGCCATCGGACGTGTTGATCTGGGTCTTGTCAGCGGCCTTGGCGATGTCCCACTTGTAGGTGGTGTCGTAGTTGCCGTTGGCCGTCTTGGTGGCGGTCAGCGCCCCCGCCGGCGGGGGTGGCGTGTTGCCGGCACAGCCGTGGCTGATCACCAGCTGCCAGCTGCCGGTCCCCACGTCGGTGATGTTCATGGCGGCACTGGCCAGCAGGCTGCTGTCAGGCGGGTAGTACGGCGTCACGATATGCACGTTGTTGCTGGTGAACGGGGCGGACTGGTAGTAGGTGCCGGACCCGGAGCCGCTGAGGGTAAGAGCCGGCGTGGTGGGACCGGTCGTGACCGATCCGTGGTCGGTGTCGAGAATCCACAGCAGGTACGGCTGGTTCGGACCGAGCGGGTCGTTGGCCGCGTCGCACAGCGAGGTGTTGAGAACGCCGCCGTTTGCGCCCTGGCCCGTCCAGGTGATCGTCTGATCCCCGACTGCCGGTGGCTTGCCCGGCGAGTTGAAGGCGAATGCCGCGCCCGCGCCGACCATCGTGAGCACGGTAGTGCCCGCGATCACCGTCACAGAGCGCCGAAGCGCCCGCCTCCATCTGGTATTACTCATTGCAAGGACCTCCCATGGTCCTCGTGGGAAGCCCCCTATTAGAGCCGCCCCCCCTTTTACTGCAGGCTTGCGCCCAGGCTCCTTTCTTGCGCGGACACCCCTCGTGAGGCATCCACCCAGCGGCCCGGCGTGCCTATGACGGCACCACTGCCAGATGCAGGGCCAGGCCTGGCCTAACGTATTACCCCGATGATGATCCCCAATGACGAGAGCGACGCCGGTGAGGCCGCTCGTCATACTCGGTGCCGCCAGGCACAACGAGAATGTGCGGCGGGATGAGGCACATTCTTGACCGACAATCCATGGTCGCCGTACTGGATGCCCGCCAAGGTTCCTTGGGCAGGTTCCGCACCCAGCCTTTCGAGACAACTCTTACGCTGCGCAGGCGGCCTCTTTACAGGACTAACGTCCCGCCTCTACAGGACCTAGCGCACTATAACCATGCGCCATAGGAAAATTACGAAAAGCATTCGGGTGCAGTCGCGCAGAATCACCGGCGCAGCGGCCGCCCGCTACCGGGATGCTGAGCAATGCGGCAGAGGCTCGGCGGGATCCTCAAACCCCACCAGTCCCCTTGATCGGATGAGCGGTTCCTAAAAAACGGACAGCCTACAGCAGAATGAATACCCCCCCGCCCCGGGTTCCGCTCCTGGCCCCACAATGCCCGAGCTCATCTATCAAATCCGCCAGCAGCTAACGCATACGACGCTAGCCCGCCAACTTGAGTGAAGTTTACTCCACGGTAAGGCGCTCCGGTACGGGGCTCAGCAATTTTTCGCGGCAATTACCAGTCATTTGTCACTGACCGTAACCGTCCGAGTTGCGCGAGTACCAGCTGTATCTCCGCACGAAGAGCAACCGGTTACGCTCAGCAACCAGTCCGCCAGCCTACGGTTCAGCGATCGAGTCCCTGGCACCCCGCCAGCCCCACAAATTGTTGGACCTGATGCGTGACATTTCCGGGCTCGTAAACGGGTGACGAAACGCCGGCGACTTGCTGACGATTGTCCCGGCTGATTCAGCATTCCTGAGCCTTCGCGGCCGGGTTAAGGGACCGGGGCCGGGACGGCGGTCACCGGGACGTTCCAGCCGGAGACCGTGATCACCGGGGTGGCGCCGCGCAGGCTGGCCGAGTCGTAGCTGACGGTCAGCGTCTGCGACTGGCCGGGGAACAGCGTGATGTCGTTGCCCCGCCAGATCGAGGACCGCAGTTCGCTGTCACCCGGCAGCACCTGGCCGCCCGCCGTGCCACGCCGCACGTCGGCCCGGAGCAGGAACGCGACCGCCGACGCCGAGGTGTCCCGAATCGTGACCGTGGTGGCCAGGTCCGCGCCGTCCGGCCCAGGGCGCCGCACCGTGGCCGCCGTGACCGAGACCCCGGTGCGTGGCAGCGTCCGCAGCGCCTTGAGCCGGGCGTACTGGCTCATGATGCCCTGCGGCTGGTCCAGCGACTTGGCAAAGTTGACCACGTCCGGATGGGTGGACAGCCAGTACACGTTGCGGTCCACCAGTGCGCCATGCTGGCGCAGTTCCAGTGCCACGAAGTAGACCCGGGTGGGCGAGCCGGGCGGCACCTTCGGCGCCAGGACGCCGGTGCGCACCTGCTGGCTGGCCAGCGTGATGCCCCCGGCCGCCCGGTCGTCGAGCAGTTTCCCGGCGAGGCTGTACACCCGGGCCCGCACCGACAGCCCGGCCTGCGGCCGGCCGCCCAGGTTGTCCACGGTGACGGTGCCGGTGTCCAGCGCGTACAGGGCGTGCAGCGGCCGGTTCGCCTCCTGCGCCCCGAAATAGCTGCCGGCCTGGTCGCCGTCGCTGCCGTACAGGTTCCACAGCAGGCTCGGCCAGCCCTTGTTCATCTGCCAGTAGATCGTCCCGGTGGACGGCAGCGGCTTGTGGTTCGCATGGGCGATGTACGCCTCGAACTGCGCCCTGGTGTTCTCGTAGTCCTGCGCCTGCGCCATTTCGACGTACTGGGCCAGGCTGGACCAGGCACCGTACCTGGCCCGCAGCGCGGTGTCGAAGTGGCACAGGGTGCCGAAGCTGTAGCCGATGCCGCACCGTGGCTCGTAGTTGGCGTGGTACTGGTTGGCGGTGCGGTCCCGCCACAGCGCCGACAGGTCGGCGGCCGACATGAACCGGTGCAGCGAGTCGGGGGTGGGGATGGTGTCCCCGGCGCTCTGCTCGCTGTCGTAGCCCCACGCGCCGCCCGCGTTGGTCTGGGTCGAGTCGTTCTTGTCGAACCGCTGGCTGTACCAGTAGCTGGGCGGGACCCAGTCGTAGGGGCCTTCCTTCTCCCCGGACACGCCGAGCTTCGGGCTGGTGTTGTACTCGGCCGAGGAGATCAGCGGGTCGGTGAACCCGGCCTGCGCGAACGCGGCCAGCGACACGGTCTCCTGCTTGGGGACCGGCGGGTCGTCGCTCCACTGGAAGCTGAACACACTGGGGCGGTCACGCAGTTCCTGCCCGATGGTCAGCGCGGACAGCCGGATGATCTTGAAGTCGGCGGGGCTGGTCAGCCCGCTGTCCTGTAGCTGCCACGCGTCGCAGCACTGGTACCCGGCGTTGACCAGGATCCCGGCCCGGTCCATCTGCGCGAAGAAACCGGGCGGCATGATGTGGCCCTCCAGCCGGATCGTGTTGACGCCCATGGCCTTCATCAGCGCGATCTGCCTGGCGATGCCGGCGGCGGAGTAGTGCAGGAAGATGTCCGGCGAGAAGCCGCCGCCCCGGATCACGATCGGCACGCCGTTGATCTTGAAGGCGCGGGCGCCCGCGGGCTCGGCCGGCGAGGAACCGGTCAGGTAGGACGTCACGGTCCTGATGCCGAACGTCTCGCTCGTGGAGTTCAGCGTCTTGCCGTGCTGCGATACCGACGTGGCGAGCCGGTACAGCGGCTGGCCGCCGAGCTGGTAGGGCCACCAGACCTGCGGATGGGAGATGGTCAGCCCGCCGAACACCACCGTCTTCGTGGTGTTCGCGGGCACGGTCACGGTCCCGGCCGCGGCGATTCCCTGGTGGTGGCCCGGGAACGTGACGGTCGCGTCGACTTCCCCGATCTGGGTCACGTCGGTGTTGTTGGTGATGTCAGTCTCGACCTTCAGCGTGGACCGGCTGAGGTCCGCCGCGTTGGCCTCCAGCACATGGGCGTTGCTGCTGGACAGCGCGCCGTCCACCGCGAGCTGGACCGGGAACTGGATGCCGGTGTTGTTGTCCGGCGGGATCTGGTTCCAGTCCACGTCGTCCACGGTGAACATGGTGGTCGGGTCGTTCGGGTTGACCTCGATGGCCACCGCGTTGCGGCCCGGCCGGAGCAGGCCGGTCACCGGGAACGTGAACTTGGTGTAGGCGCCGGTGACGGTGCTGGCGGCGGCCACCTGGTGCCCGTTGAGCCATTACGCTGCCGCCCGGATTATGTCGCAGTGGCCCCTGGGCCAGGGGGGACTGCAGGTGGACGGGGGTCTGTGCGGTAGCACGAGCCACATAATCGATGACGGCGGATGCTTCTGGAACCGGGATGGACCCGGGGAAGGAGGCAAGGCGATCATGAGCACAACATGCCGGGTGCGGGTGACGGGCCCGCTGGCGGTGTATGCGGAGGGGTTCCGGGCCGACCTGGCGGCCCAGGGGTATGTGGCGGAGTCGGCGGACCGGAACCTGCGCACCCTGGCGCACGTGAGCCGCTGGATGGACGGCCAGGGAATATCGGCTGGTCAGCTGAGCGCAGCCCGGCTGGAGGAGTTTGTGGAGGCCCGCCGCCGGGAGGGTTACCATCACGCGCTTTCCATTCGGGCGGTGATGCCGCTGATCAGCTACCTGCGCCGGCTCGGCGTGGGAGAGCTGACGGCAGAAGCGCGGGCCGGCAGCGGCCCGGTGGATGTGCTGGTCGGGCAGTACCGTGGCTACCTGGTCAGCGAGCGGGTCCTGACGCCACAGGTGGTGGCCGCGTATGTCCGGCTGGCCCGCGAGTTCCTAGCGGCGGCCTGCGGACAGCCCGGCGGGCCGGGGCTGGCCGAGCTGGCGGCGGCGTTCGTGACCGACTACGTGGTGGCCGGGTGTCGTGGTCGTCGTCCGGGCTCGGGCAAGTCCCTGGTCACTGGCCTGCGGTCGCTGCTGGGGTTCTTGTTCCTGGCCGGTCATACGCGGCGTCAGCTCGCCTTGGCGGTGCCGGCGGTGGCCCACTGGGGTGCGGGCAGCCTGCCCCGCGCGCTGAACCCGCAGACGGTGGCGGCGCTGCTGGCCAGCTGCGACCCGGACACGGTTCTAGGCCGGCGTGACCGGGCCATCCTCGTCTTGCTGGCCCGGCTGGGCCTGCGCGCGGGCGAGGTGGCCGGCCTCGGGCTCGACGACCTGGACTGGCGAGCCGGGGAGATCTCGGTTCGCGGCAAGGGCAGCCGCCGGGAGCGGCTCCCGCTGCCCGTGGACGTCGGGGAAGCCCTGGCCGCCTACCTGCATGACGGCCGTCCACCCGCAGCCTGCCGCACAGTGTTCCTGCGCCTCAACGCGCCGATCACGGGCCTGACCGTCTCCGGCGTTACCGCGGTGGTCTACCGGGCCTGCGCGCGGGCGGGGCTCCCGCGAGCGGGAGCCCACCGGCTGCGCCACAGCACCGCCAGCGCCATGCTGGCAGGCGGCGGCACCCTGACCGAGGTCGGGCAGGTGCTGCGCCATGTCCGGCTGGAGACCACCGCGATCTACGCCAAGATCGACCGGGAGGCGCTGCGCGGCCTGGCCCGCCCATGGCCGGGAGGTGCGGCATGACCGGCATCCGCCAGGCCATCGACGATTACCTGACCGTGCGCCGGGCGCTGGGCTACAAGCTGGAGGACCACGGCTGGCTGCTAGCTGACTTCGCCTCCTTCCTGGAGGCAGCCGGCGCCGTCACCGTTACCACCAGCCTGGCCCTGGCCTGGGCCACCCTGCCCGAAGACGCCCTGCCGTCCTGGCATGCGGCCCGGCTGCGGGTGGTCCGCGGCTTCGCCCGCCACCTGCAAGCGCTCGATCCCGCCACCGAGGTTCCCCCGGCGGGCCTGCTGGCTGGCCGCAACCGCCGGGCCGTGCCCTACCTGTACTCCGCGGCAGAAGTCGCCGCCCTGATGGCTGCGACGGACTCACTGCGCCCCGCCCTGCACGCCACGCTCGGTGCCCTCGCCGAGTACGGGCAGCTCCGCGATCAGCGCTTCCCCGGCCCCAGGACGCCGGCCTTGCTGGTGTCCACCGCCGGGACCCGGCTGATCAGCCAGAACATCCACTACGTCTTCGCCCGGCTGGTCTGCCAGGCCGGCCTGCGGCCCTCCTCGCCGGCGTGCCGGGCCCGGCTGCATGACTTCCGCCACTCGCTGGCGGTGAACACGCTGCTGGCCTGGTACCGGGACGGCCTGGACGTGCAGGCCCGGCTGCCGTTGCTGTCCACCCTGCTCGGCCACAGCAAGCCGGCCAACACCTACTGGTACCTGTCGGCGGTCCCCGAGCTGCTGGCTCTCGCCGCCGAGCGCCGCCAGACCGGGCTGGGGGTGCACTGGTGAGCGCCCTCGCCCCGACCCTGCAAGCGTTCTTCACCCAGCGGCTCACCGGCCAGCGCCACGCCAGTGCCAATACCGTGGCCGCCTACCGGGACGGCTGGCGGCTGCTGCTGCGCTACGCGCAGGACCGCACCGGCAAGCAGCCCTGTCAGCTGGACCTGACCGACCTCGACGCGCCGTTCATCGCCGGCTTCCTTGATCACCTGGAGCAGGACCGGGCCAACAGCGTGCGCACCCGCAACGCGCGGCTGGCCGCCATCCGCTCCTTCTTCCGCTACGCGGCGCTGGGTCATCCCGAACACGCCGGGCTCATCGCCCGGGTCCTGGCCATCCCGGCCAAGAAAACCCAGCGCAACGAGCTGTGCTACCTCAGCAGACCCGAGGCAGACGCCCTGCTGGCCGCCCCCGGCCGCCACACCTGGACCGGCCGGCGTGACCACGCCCTGCTGGACGTGGCCCTCGATACCGGCCTGCGGGTCTCCGAGCTGACCGGCCTGCGCAACTCCGACGTCGAGCTGGGCACCGGCGCTCACCTGACCTGCGCCGGGAAGGGCCGTAAAAACCGCAGCACCCCGCTGCGCAAGCAGACCGCGGCGGTCCTCGCGGCCTGGATGAAAGAACGCGGCGGCAGGCCCGGCGACCCGCTCTTCCCCACCCGCCGCGGCACCCAGATCAGCCGGGGCGCCGTCGGACGCCTGGTCGCCAGGCACGCCATCACCGCCGCAGCAACCTGCCCGGCCATCACCGGCAAGAACGTCACCCCGCACACCCTCAGGCATTCCTGCGCCATGTCATTGCTGGCCCAAGGCGTGGACACCGCGGTGATCGCGCTCTGGCTCGGCCACGAGCGCGTCGAGACCACCCAGATTTACGTCCACGCCGACATGTCGATCAAGGAACGGGCGCTCGCCCGCACCGCGCCACCGAACACCACTCCCGGACGCTACCGGCCGCCCGATTCCCTGCTCGCCTTCCTGACCGGTCTCTGATTATGCAGATAACACCGGCAGCCCGCGCGCCACCTGAACAGGTCCGGAGCCCGGCGACTCCAACGGGCACCACATAATCCGGGCGGCAGCGTAATGGGTCTTATGACGAAGGCTTCATAAGACCCACACGTTCGCCGAGCCGACCACCCCGTTGACGATCAGCGTGGCCAGTTGCCCGGACCGCAGGTGCGGGCTGAACTCGGCGCGCCACCACCAGGGCACCCGGAACAGCGGCACGGTGTCCGCGCCGATCTGGTTCTCGAACCCGTAGCACTTGCGCATGTTGTCCGAGAAGAACACGCTGCGCGCGCTGTCGCTGCTCACGTTGACCGGCTGCAGGCCGTGGTCACCCGGGCAGCGGCCGTTCTGCAGCAGCGCCTCGATCTCGGTGCCCGGCGCGCCCGCGGCGTCGTTGGCCACCCGCAGCCAGGTGCTGGCGTCGAACGACGGCGCGGAGATCACCGCCCCGGACTGTGCGGCCGTCGCGCTGCTCGCCACCCGCCAGCCGCCCGCGCCCAGGTCGGTGACGTCGCTGGCGCCGGTGGCCGTCGCCGCGCCGGCGCCGGCCCGCGCGGGCGCGGCTTGTGACGCTGAGATACGGACGGCCGCCGAGACCGTGGCGGCCGGGGAGGCTTGGGCTCCCGGGGCCTGCCATGCCAATGACGTGGCTGCGCAGGCGATCGAGGCACACAGGACCAGGGGCGTCCGGGGGAATCGGTTCACGGCTGGCAACTCCTGACTGCGGCCCGCTGGCCGCGCCGCGGTGCCCCCGCTGACAGGTACGTGCAACCCCGTTTCCAGGAACAGTTAGTTCGTATACTTTCCAAACAAACTCTGTCAAGACCCAGCCCGCTGCTAAGTGGTGCCGGGGGCCCGGGTTCCCTCCGCTAAAGGGGTGCCGGGGAGCCCTGGTTCCCTCCGCTAAGGTAAGTAGTCGGAAATCGTGTGAGGGGGCGTTGGTCTTCACGGGGTGCCGTGGGCTGCGACACGCTGGCGCGGGCTGGGTGATTTGCGGCTGCTGAGGGTGTTTGCTGTGCTGCGTGGCGGCGGCGGCCGGTGTTGTCCCGGATTCG
>WNGJ01027117.1_pt1 | contig 11826 bp, 9 predicted proteins | sample 5400611 | NCBI WGS metagenome assembly WNGJ01 (sample SAMN13153375, study PRJNA577476) | soil metagenome | isolation source: 40 cm soil or saprolite under Garry oak tree replicate 1 | place: USA:California | collected 2016-06-15 | reverse complement strand
TAGCGTAACCGGTGGCCGTTGGTGTTCTCTACAAGGCTAGCAAACACGATACGGACACGTCTCACAAGAGCCATGCGTGATGTGAGGGTGAATACGGGTATAGTATACTACACACAAATGATGGGAGAAAGATCAAATTGTTTAAGGAGCGTAGGGGTATGTAGGGACGCGATTTATCGCGTCCAGGTGCAAGGGCTGATCACCTTGGAGGACGCGATGAATCGCGTCCCTACATACTAAAATTTTCAATCCATCGCCATGAACAGCCGCTCCGGCGTAATCGGCAACTGCGTCACGCGTGCGCCCGTCGCGTTGTAAACGGCATTCGCGATGGTCGCGCCCACCGGCACCACCGGGGGTTCTCCAACGCCTTTCGCACCGTATGGGCCAAGCGCGGACGGAACATACACCAGTATCGGGGTGATAGCTGGCACATCCTCGCTATGCGGGAGCGCGTAATCCATCAGATTCGAGGTGAGCAACTGGCCGTTCTCGTCGTATGCATACCCTTCATAGAGCGCCCAGCCCAGACCCTGCGTAACGCCGCCATAAATTTGTCCCTCAACTTCCGCAGGATTGATGGCGAAGCCAACATCCTGCGCCGCCAGGTAATCAAGCACGCGCACCATGCCCGTCTCAGGATCGACGGCAACGCGCGCCACATGCACCGAGTACTGCGGCGAACTGACTTTGTTCGCCGAGCGGCCACGCCCGTACACCGGCTCATACTGACCCGCAAATTGCATCGAAGCGCCCGCAATCTGCGCAAGCGTAACGCTCTTACCAGGGGAGCCGCGCACCACAACCCTATCGCCTTCGATATCCACGTCATTTGCCGAGGCTTCCAGCATATCGGACGCTATCGTCAATATCTGGTTACGCGCATCCTGGGCCGCCGCGAGCACCGCCGCACCCATCGTGTAGGTGGTTTTGCTCCCGCCTGTCCCGCCGCTATATGGCATAGTATCGGTATTATCATGCACCGTACTCACCTTGTCGACCGGCATGCCCAGCACCTGCGCGGCGATCAATGATAGGGATGTATCCGAGCCGGTCAGATCAACGGTACCCACAATTACCGAAAGCGTGCCGTCCTTTTCGAGGCGACAGGCTGCCACCGCCGGTTCAGTGCCACCGGGCCAGCTTCCGGCGGCCACGCCAACACCGATCTTCCAGCCCTTCAGCGCATCGGGTATATCCTGCCGCTCAGCACGTTTTGCCCACAGTGGGTGCTGCTGCACTTTCTCCAGGCATTCGAGCAGACCGATGCGCGGCCAGGTACGGTGATCTAAGGTTGGATCGCCCTCTTTTAAGCCATTCTTCAAACGGAACTCGACCGGATCCATCTGCAATTGCAGGCATAACTCATCAACGGTTGACTCGAGCGCGAAGGTGGCCTGCGGTGCTCCGGGCGCGCGGTAGGCTCCCACGCCGACTTTGTTCGTCATAACTTCGTAGCAGCGGAAGTCGAAATTCGGGCAGCGATAACTGCTGCCGAGGATCAGACCTCCCAGGAACACCGCTGAACCCGCGTACGCCCCGGTATCGAAAATCACCGTGCCCTGCATGGCCACCAGCGTCCCATCGTGCCTGGCCCCCATCTTGAGGGTAATGGTGGACTGAGGAGCGGGATTGCCCGCGAAGAGATCATCCGAGCGCGTAAATACCAGCCGCACTGGTCTGCGCGAGGTATAAGCGGCAGCGGCAGCCAGTGGTTCCACCAATCCAAATTTGCCGCCAAAGGCCCCACCTATCGGGACCGATTCTACCCGCACCTGTCGCTCCGGCAGTTTGACCGCCTCGGAAACGTCCGAGCGAACGCCGAGCATACCCTGTGAACTCGCCCAGATGGTGAGATGCGAACTGGATTGACCCGGAGCTACCGTGATCGATTGCGGCTCCAGGTAGCTCTGGTGAACAATGCTGGTCGAAAAGGTGCGCTCAATGACGACTTCGGCCTCGCGCCAACCTTCCTCTATATCGCCGCCGTGCATATGCACTTTATCGCTGACGTTCTCCGAAAGTTGTTCTTCATCGACCTCGGCGACCTGTTCTTCCGAGACCGCCGCGTGCGCACCTCCGCCTGCAATTTCAGAGGATGTCTCTTTAACATATACGCGTGCCAATGGCGCGCCGAGCTGCATGGCCGTGAGCGGGTCCATCACCACTGGCAGTTGCTCGTATTCGACCTCGATGACTGCGACTCCATCCTCGGCAGCCGCCTCCGTCTCTGCCAGCACGATGGCCACAGGATGCCCGCACCACAGCGCCTCCTCGTGCGCCAGCGGCGACTGCGAACGCGAACTGCTATCGGGATTGGCTATGCCCAACGTTTCGCTTGTATAGACAGCCTTCACGCCCGGAACTTCCAGGGCCTCAGAAGTATCGATTGAGACGATATGCGCGTGCGCATAGGGGCTGAGCACCAGCCGGGCATGCAGCAGACCCGCCATAGAAAGATCTCCGGCAAAGCGGGTTCGCCCGATCACTTTATCAAAACCATCCTGTCGGCGCGTTGCCTTGCCGACAGTCGTGTAGGACGATGTCTTATCAATCATCTGTGTCATGGAAATAACAACTCCTGTCTCACAAAAATCCCACCAGGAAGAGGTGGGGAAACATCTGTTTATAACCCATTGTATAAACGCGGAACCACCGGCACTTTAGAAAGTGTAGCACATATTTAGACCGCATGTCATGCCTAAAATAGAGGGTGCTTTCTGGATTCATGTTGAAGAACAAGCGCTCGCTACCTCCGTCGGTGAACCCTATGTGCGTTATATGCGGCGTACCAGGCGTTTCATCCCTTTCATCTACTGATAGTTGCTAGAAGGCTGAAGGCACATTCTGAAAGGTCATGAAAACGGTTGCTTCTCCGGCGAAAGTGCGTGTGGTAGTATAGTGAGAGGAAAAAATGCTAGCAGAGGAGCAAATACCATGCCAGAAATAGATGGCGACCACACTTTTGGTTTCGATACATTGGCAGTGCATGCAGGCCAGCGGCCAGACCCGACCACGGGAGCGCGCGCCGTCCCCATCTACCAGACCACCTCATTTGTATTTGATGATACCGAGCATGCCGCTCACCTCTTCGCGCTGCAGCGCTTCGGCAACATCTACACCCGTATCATGAACCCGACCAATGCCGCTTTTGAAGAGCGTATCGCGGCCCTCGAAGGTGGCACAGGTGCGCTGGCGACGGCTTCTGGCATGGCCGCGCAGATGGTCACTATGATGACCCTGCTCCGTCCAGGCGACGAGATCGTCTCCTCGAGCAGCCTCTATGGAGGCACGCATACCCAGTTCGATCTCACGCTGCGCACCTGGGGCATCAACACCATCTTCGTGGATAGCACCGACCCGCAAAACTATCGCCGCGCCTTGACTCCGCGCACGCGTGCATTCTACGGCGAAACCATCGGCAATCCGCGTGGCGATGTGCTGGACATACGTGTCGTCGCCGACATCGCCCACGAAGCGGGCATTCCGCTCGTCATCGACAATACCTTCGCCACGCCCTATTTATGCCGTCCTTTCGCATATGGGGCCGACATCATTGTGCATTCCGCGACCAAATTTATCGGCGGGCACGGCACCTCGATTGCGGGAGTGCTGGTCGAATCGGGCAAATTTCCCTGGGATAACGGCAACTTCCCGCATATTGTAGACCCCTCGCCCGGCTATCACGGCGTGCGCTTCTACGAGACCTTCGGCGATTTTGCCTTCGTCATGAAAGCCAGGTGCGAAACGCTGCGCGATACCGGCCCATGCATCAGCCCATTCAACTCCTTCCTGCTGCTACAAGGACTGGAAACCCTCTCACTGCGCATGGAACGGCATTGCCAGAACGCGCTGCGCGTCGCGCAGTTTCTCTCGGAGCATCCCGCCGTCAGTTGGGTAAACTATCCCGGTCTGCCCGGCGATCCATCCTACACACTGGCGCAGCGCTATCTGCCACGTGGCGCAGGCTCGATCTTCACCTTTGGCGTCAAGGGCGGCTACGAAGCTGGTAAAACCGTCATCAACAACGTGCGCATGCTCTCCCATCTCGCCAACGTAGGTGATGCTCGCAGCCTCATAATCCACCCTGCCAGCACCACCCACCAGCAACTATCCGAAGAAGACCAACTGTCAGGCGGCGTCACCCCCGACCTGATTCGCCTCTCAGTCGGCATCGAAAATGTCGAGGATATCCTGTGGGATTTAGACCAGGCCCTGCGCAAAGTGTAGACCATACAGGGAGACAAGATGAAGATTTCTTAACCAGAAGCATGCCCCAACGGTACTATTCAAGGTCAACAAACACGGCACTCGTGTATTATTAACAAGGGACTACCAGGATACTCTTGCTCGCATGGATGTAGGGTTGCACCTACAGAGGTTCGTAGAGAGAAAAACGTAGAAAGTCATGAAACGCAACAAGCAAAAACGCTTAAGGACAGGCCTCGTATCGCTGTTTTGTATGCTTATCGTAGGCAGTCTCCTGCTGCTAAGCTATGGTTTTTTACAACGTCACTATGACGCGGGCATGAAGTCCGGGGCTATCCTCCCTGGGTCAAACTCAGTCGCCCACGCGATTATCTCGATACAGGCGCATTTCACCACGCCTCCAACAGGCTACCCTCCCATCGATAGGCCCGGCCTTTCACCAACTCTGACTCCAACTCCTCCTCTAACGAGTAATGGAACGTCGACGCCTCCACCATCTAATGGAACGCCGCCAACGTGGAACAGCGGCGCTACTCTCCCTCCTGGCCGCGCGCTCCCGTCAGAAAGTACCTGCGGCTCCAGCGTACAGCAGTCTTCATTCGAGCCCCGCCCCGACAACTATACCGCGAACCACACGGTACCAACCGCCTCACAAATCGCGAATTTGCATCCCTGGGATCCATCCATAGGCATGGACGCCAGATCGGATAGCCTGCGTAAACAAATTACGGGCAACTACACCGGCACAACCGATGAAATTTTGCAGTGGGTGGCGTGCAAGTGGGGCATCGATGTCAACATAGTACGCGCGGAAGCCGTGACCGAGTCGAACTGGCATCAGAGCCAGCTGGGCGACTATACGACCACTCAAAGTCTCTGCCCGCCGGGAACATGGAACGGCAGCAGCTGTTATCAAAGCTATGGCATCCTTCAGATCAAATACACGTACTTTCAGAGCGAGTGGCCCATGAGCCGCAACGATACCGCGTTCAACGCCGAATTTGTCTACGGATGGCTGCGCAACTGCTACGAGGGATGGGCCGATTACCTCTACCAGCTTACCCCGGCGCCGGGCTATCCTCGCTATCACGCGGGCGACATCTGGGGATGCCTCGGTTTCTGGTTTAGCGGCGAGTGGTACACGCAGGGCGCGATCAATTATATCAACATCACCAGGGGTCACTACACGCAGCAGCCCTGGCTCCAACCCGGTTTTTGATTTTTCCGCGCACGTGGCATATAATCAAGTTATGAATCACACCATACCTGACATGTACGACCGCTTACAATTCTTGCAGCAGTATCGCCATATCGCCATCGTCGGCGTTTCGGCTGACCCGTATCGCCCCAGTCACTTCGTCGCCATTTACCTGCAGGCCGAAGGATACGATATCGTCCTCGTCAATCCACGCTATGCCGGGCAAACCATCCTGGGTAAGCGCGTCTACGCGACCTTAAGCGAGGCCAAAGAAGCAGGAGAGCAAATCGAGATCGTTGACGTGTTTCGGAAAGCACAGGACGTGCCACCTATCGTCGAGGAAGCCATCAAGATCGGCGCAAAAGTCCTGTGGCTCCAACTCGGCATTCGCAACGACGAGGCAGGCAAACGAGCGCAAGAGGCCGGGCTACACTTCGTCCAGGAAGGCCGAGTCAAAATGCCCGGTAATCAAATCGAGTCCGCGCTGCAAATCGGCCACGTAGGTCGGTAGCTGGCTCGCACTGCGCGGCCCGCTCGTCATATTCCAACCAAATTGTATAGTGGTCATGCCATTTCCTTAATTGAGTTAAGTACCAACTCGCGCCAGGTGCGAATATGCTCAGCGTGTTCCTCAAAGTGGTGCCATGTCGCGCCCGGTATCCATATCCGTATGTAGCCACTCCACTGATCCGGTCGCAAAGAAGACAGCAGGCCAAAGAGACGATAGTGAGTAATCTCAAACATATCTATCGATTCTTGTAATGAAAGCGCGTGCAATCCAGCTTCCCACTGGTCATTTAAGGCCAGCACATCCCGGTAATCTTTACCGGTTCGCTCGCCGCGTAGATGTGCCTCGAACTCCTCCAGGCAAACCTGCTCCCAGTGTCCGATATGCGCCATCACATCTTTGACCGACCACTTGCCCACCGGCCCTTCTCGCGTAAGCTCATCCTCACTCAGTCCATACATGGTCGAGATGAGCGCAACCCGCGCCGAAATGATGTGAGCCAGTATTTCCTGCGGCTCGCGTGTATCTTTCGCCATATGTGATTCCTCCTTATAAATACTACGGGAAACATCCCAACGCGTGCCGCCCTTGTCCCTACGCATCACCTACGCCACATTTTCGATAATCGCCGCGATACCCTGCCCGCCGCCAATGCACAGCGAAGCAGCGCCATATTTCAAGGCATGGCGTCGTAGCTCATACATCAGGGTGATAGTCAGCCGCGCACCGCTTGCAGCCAGTGGATGCCCGATGGAAATCGCGCCGCCGTTCACATTCGTTTTGTCGCGATCCAGCCCCAATTCCTTTTCCACAGCCAGGTATTGCGGCGAGAAGGCCTCGTTGACCTCAACGCGGTCCAGGTCGGACAGTTTCAAATCGGCGCGTTTGAGCGCGAGGCGAATGGCGGGCGCCGGGCCGATGCCCATAATCTCCGGCGGAACTCCAACCACGCCCCATGAGATCAGGCGCGCCATCGGCTTCAAGCCATGTTGTCGCACTGCATCGCCCGTCGCCAGCACGACACACGCCCCGGCATCATTGATGCCGCTCGCATTGCCAGGTGTCACCACGCCGCCTTTGCGGAACCGCGCGGGCAATTTCGCCAGGCTCTCCAGCGACGTGTCGCGAATGCCCTCGTCCTGCGTGATTTCGACGGGGTTGCCCTTGCGATCTTTCACCGTGACCGGTACAATCTCTTGCGCCAACCGTCCCTCCTGCTGCGCGCGTCGCGCCGCGACCTGGCTTCTCAACGCATATTCATCGACCTGCTGGCGCGAAATCTCGTATTGCTCCGCCAGGTTCTCAGCCGTGATGGCCATGCCGCAGCCAATATAGCTATCGACCAGCGCCTCCCACAGGCTGTCCTCCAGTTGCGGCGCCTGGCCCAGCTTATACCCTGCCCGCGCCCCGCGCAAGACATGAGGCGATTGCGTCATATTCTCTGCCCCGCCCGCCAGCGCGATCTGCCCCTCGCCCAGTTGCAGCAGTTGCGCCGCGCTCACAATAGCCTGCAACCCGGAGCCGCACAGCCGGTTCACGGTCAACGCCGGTGTATCTACCGGCAGCCCGGCCTTCAACGCAACATGACGCGCAAAATAGATAGCGTCCTTACTGGTCTGTATCACGTTCCCTAAAACGACCTGGTCAATCAACTGCGGGTCAACGCCGCTGCGCTCGATAGCGCCCTTCGCTGCAATCACCCCCAGATCAATCGCGCTCACATCCGAAAGCGACCCCTGAAGCACACCAACAGGAGTACGAGCACCCGCGATAATATAAACCTCTTGCATTATCTCACCTCTTTGTGTGGCAAAACGAGACAGTAACTTATGTTTAGTCTAGCATTTGAAGATATGCAGAGGCAAGCTGTGCTGACAATTCGCTATCCCTGAGAAGCCTTCAAATTCTGAACTTATTCCAATTAATGAGTATGGAAGTTGGTAAGGAGGACTTGACGAGATATAATCTAAGGCTTAATCTGTATATTACGGCGTGAAAAAAGTTAGTTTGAAGAAAAAGAAAATGAAGAAAATACGCGGTAAGACAAAAGTGAAATTAGTTTTTCTGATCGTTATTATCTTATCGTTGACTTTTATTGTACTCATAGCCAAACAGGTACAAGACATACGACAAAGAGCAGCGACCACTACATTAGATTACACCCAATATGTCAATTTGATCCAAAGTTCCGGACGCCAGGTATTTATGCGATACCCTTTGGGTCGAATCGGTTTATGGTCGCTTACCGATGGAGAGGTAGCAGACAGCGTGACGCGGAATATCAGACTTTATCCTGTGGTAGACCAGACTGTGGGTAAAGACAATTCTGATTGGAGAAATACAATCACCGCCAACCCCGCTCAAACAGATATTATATATAATAGCAATACTCCGGCTAAAGGCTCAACCGTTGCTTTAACCGTGACGCCAAATGTTTCTATCTACCGGTACCACTTCAATAATGCCACATCATTTGGCGCTGTAGGGATCACTCTCGGAGCTACTGCCCAAATGCATGGCGGTTTAAATTGGTCAAGCGCGATTAGCATTATCGATAATCAAACCATACAGGCAACGCTGACAAGCGGCAGTCATACAGTGTACTATTTCATAAAATTTAACGTGCCGGGTACAGGTTCCGGTTCCGGCAATCAAGGTTACATGAAATTTGGTCCGTCCGTAACCGATGTAACGGTAGCGGTTGCGCTCTCACAGACGAGTATGAACCAGGCGCAACAGTATTTTACTAACGAATTTTCGGATTTTAATTTTGCGGCAGCCTCTCAGCGGCTGAAGGATGCCTGGAATGCCAAATTAGGTAAGATTGATGTGCAAAGTGCGGACCAGCACACCAGGCAAATGCTGTATACAGGACTCTATTCTGTCTATGCCAATATCATCAATGCCACCGACGGCTCACCCTATGCTTCTTTTGCTGCTGCCTATGGCAGTCCCATATTAACAATTGGATCAAGTATCGGTTGGGCATATATTGGCGGCGGGTATTTCCGCTGCGCATTTGATCAGGGACGAAGTATTTATTCTTTATTGACACTGCTTGACCCGGCAGCCATGACAGATATTCTCCATACTTATCAGGCGCAGTATGACAGGGATAAAATATTACTCGGTAATTGGGACCCATATTCCCCCTCAAGCTGGACAGACCAGCAGTGGGGGTTTTGGGGCGGCATGTTCCTTCGGGCCAACCTTATGGGTGTTACAGGAGTGGATTATAATAAAGCAAAAAATTCCATCGCTGATACATTTGGCAATCCGAACAATATCATGGCTAAATCCCAATATCTGGTCAAGGGCTACATACCGGCTGACGGTGGAGTAAGTAATTTTATGTCCCGCGGGCTGGAATGGTCAACGGATGTTTATGGGCTGGCGCTTCTGGCAAATGCTTTAGGTGACAACGCTACATACAATCAATGGATAAATAGAGGATATAATTACCGGAATAATTGGGACGCGGCAAATCAAGTATTCCGGGGGAAAAACGCCGATGGCTCTTGGGCGGCTTTGGGTAATACCGGTTTCTTTGAAGGAACTGCCCAGACCTATGCGTTCGATGAGCCACAAGACGAGATGGGTTTGGCAGATCTTTACGGAGACAGCGTGATGACCTCCAAAATAAATACCCTTTTTAATTCAGGTATCGATTATAACGATTTTATGCCACAATACCAATTTATGCCCGTTTTTAGCAATAGCCCGTCGATAGCACAAAATATTTCACGCACGATATTTCTTCCGAAGTTTAATTCGCTGAACATGTGGGAGAGTGGAGGCGGAGGTGATATGTACTATACGCATAATGCCGGCGAGGTTGTCATGGCTACTCTCGGATTATTTCCGCCCCAAGCACTCGGGGCGCAGTGGGTTATCAACAGTCCCGCAGTGACGACCGCAGTCATCCACGGAGTCAAAGACATTACAATTCAAGCGAACAATAACTCACCGACCAATATCTATGTATCATCTATCCAGGTGAATGGCCAGGTATTCCCAAGTCATTTAATTTCCGGCAAAACACTGATTGGCCAAAACACAGTGATTACCCTGAATATGACCGGTACTCCCTCGCGCATTGGTAATATGTACATTACCGGAGCTGACGGAGAAGTTTTATCAGCTAACACAGACAATACTACCTATCTTCAATTCCAGAATGGTCCGATAGCGATTACTTCCAGAGCCAAGATATTTACGTCCAAACAACCTGGCGCGGTGACTGTCAATGGCCAACCTCTAACTGCTGCCAATTGGAACTATGATCCCGCAAACAGCGCCTTGAATATCAAAGGTTTGACCGCCGGAAACGTTCTCGTCTGTTTTGGTGGCCAATGTCAAGCTCCCAATATGCTGGCAGCAGCTTCAATATCAACCGTTACGGCTCCATTCGCTACGCCAACTTTTGGTTGTATGGGAGGTAGCAATTGCGTGCCGTCTACTACCCTGCCGATAACAACACCCGCAAGTACACCCGTTGGTACCACGCCAGTTCCGACCCAGCTATTGCTGACGCAAAATCCGACAGAGAACCCAACGAATAGTCCTGCTAACCCGGTGAATAATAATGGTCAGACCAAAAAAGGTATGAGTGGAATTATTGCGGTGCTCATTCAATTATTGTTACTTTGACTTTTTTCTTTGCCGCTTGCTTGCTAAAGCCGCTTGATTGTAGCAGGGGATTGTAAGGAGTAAGGGAGGAGAGTTGGTTGGCAACCATTCAGTTCAGGAGGGAATAGTAGCAGAAATACTGAGGATATTCCCGCAATACTTGGGCTTCGGACTCCCTCTCAATGCATGAGAAGACAACACATACCGCAAATACAAAGAACTCGGCAGCAGGTCACTACCGAGTCCCTCGTCTCCCTCTGAAGAAAGGTACAGCAGGTACTAACTGGTTTGTCCTGGCGCAGGGATAGCACCAATTTGTTGCAGCAGACCGAGCGTGTCGAAGTTCGTCCACGTCTCCACTGCCTTCCCGCCAACAATACGGTTGATGGTGATGCCAGTGATGCTGGTCGACTTGCCAGTGGGAGGAATACCGATGAAGTTGCCGCTATGGGTGGCATGCGATGTCCAGCGAGTCACCACCTCGTCTCCTTCGGCCACCTGATCCTCAATCGTGAGACGTAAGTCAGGGAAAGCAGCGAAGTAGACCGAGGCAAATTGTTTGAACCCCTCTGGGCCAGGTGGCAAGCCAGGAGGACTGCCAGGTGTGTGGTCAACGTGGTTCGCGGCCATGAGTTCATCGGCGACTGCCAAATTCTTCTGATCCCAGAACTCCTGAAAGAAACGTCGGGCGAGCGCCTTGTTGTCTTCGGTTGACATGGAATGTGCTCCTTTCTGTTGGAACTGAGGGCAAGTTTGCCTTACCCATTTAAGTGATACGCTGAAAAGACTTCCCTAGATCAGAAGACTGATCCAGATGCATGCTCCATGAGGTATCAAGCATGGGACCTCGTACTTCTTTTCTGTCTCAAGAAGCAAGCGGACTCACTTATTTTAGGGATGAGCCTCATTGTAATTGGCATAATAAGAGCAGCCGCAGCAGGAAGCAGTAACACTACTCAGAAAGTGGGAGAGAATAGCACAGCAAGCCAATCTAACACAACAACCACGACGTAGAAAGAATAAAGAGGTTCTTCGTCCTAGCGTGACTCCCCTGTCTCTAAACAGCCATGTTTTTGCTGTTCCGCTTTGATCTGGTCGATTCTTTCTATGATTTCCTGCCGCTTATGCTCGGTTGAGGTCTGCTTCAGCAGGTCCTCTAGCACTTTCAATTCACCTGCGAGTTGTTCACAAGTAGCCATGGGATTTCCCTCCTCGTATGTGGTGATCTATGCAATAAGAGATGGATCACGCTCATTGCTGTATCCAGGTAGACAGCGTGGGA
>WNGJ01012162.1_pt1 | contig 11826 bp, 10 predicted proteins | sample 5400611 | NCBI WGS metagenome assembly WNGJ01 (sample SAMN13153375, study PRJNA577476) | soil metagenome | isolation source: 40 cm soil or saprolite under Garry oak tree replicate 1 | place: USA:California | collected 2016-06-15 | reverse complement strand
AGTATCAGCATCAGGTCCGCGGAGAGGCCGTTGAGCTCGAGGCCGCCCCTGAAGTTAAGGCCATGAGCAAAGACATTGCATCAATGTTAACCCGGAACCCTAACCCGCTTGCAGTGTCACAGAAACTGTGCCAGGCTTGTACTGATATTCGGGCACTGGGTTTGATGTGCGAGACTTGCCGCAAGGTAGATCCGACATGGGACGTAGAACACTGCACGATATGCTTCGGAAACCATAGTTGCTCGGAGTTAGTGAGTATTGAACCCAGCAGTATCGGAAAGTATAGGCGCATCCCTGTACTCTCCTAAAGGATAGCATCAATTCATTATTCATAGGCCCTCAAGACCATGACAGAGCCAGCGCTTAATGCCGGTGGTCCTTTCCTAACATTTCATTTGGACTAGAGGCGGCTAGTATTTGATGATTCTTCCGCTTGAAGCTTTTCGGTATGGTCCTCTCTTTCTCTTTCGAGACTTCTCCTTTAGCTCGCGTCGTCGCACTAGCTTGTCTTCGACACTCATCTTACCTGAATCGTCCCAAGCATGGAACTCGTCAATATCAACGTTCGGGAATGAACTCTTAAATGGGCTAGGCCTGAAGCTGACCCTCAGCAAGGGGAAGAAGTGGTCAACTGATGCTCGGTCTGTTCGGGAAGAAGAAAAATCAGACCTCCCCTACGGGAACTCCGCCGGGAAACCCGGAGCCGCTGGTCCTTAGCAAGCTTCAGGAAATAACTGGAACTGACGCCGAGATGTATCAATCTCTCTCTAGACTCCTCTTTCTCGACCCTAAGAAAATCACTACCTCCTTGGAGGATGCGGTTAGTCAGGCCACCACTTTCGAATCAGCGGGCAACAAGACTAGAGCGGAAGTGTGGTATAGGATTGCGGGCGGGATCGCATTATCTCGAGGAGATGCTGAGAGCGCCAGAAAGTTTTTCGAGAAGGCCTCTTCAATCGCCGGAGACCGTCGACCCGAATACAAGACCATTGCAAGCCGATCCCAGGATGCGGTAAGCCTGGCCCGAAAATTCTACGAAAGCATGTAGGCAAGACTTTTCGTAAGTTACCTAAACCTGTTCATGTCGAGGGCATACCCTCGGACAAGATTCGGGAATGATGGTGCTCCGGGCGGGACTTTCAGCAGCTTGCTGCCGCGTTTGAACCCGCGATCAACGGCTCTGGGGCTTGTCTCCCTGAAAGCCTCCCCGATCTAGGATTCGACTGGCCGCCCCACTACACTTTGAGGCAAAGGCCGCTATGCTAAACCGGGCTACACCACCGGAGCGGCCGGGTACTTCGAAGACGGTTTCTTTTACCTTTTTGGTAATAGTCGACGACTCAAAACACAGCCGTTTGTTCATGAACCAAAAATACTGCCGCTGCCCGTGTCCCTTCATTTCATGATCCTGAATCCTCTAAACTCTCCCGAATAATCCGACCATTCAACCTCCACCCTTCTGACGATTGCTCCTCGAGGACCAACGTGGCAGAATCGAATCAGCTCGTCCAATCGCGCCTTCTCTCCTTCACCCAAAGCCTCTACCCTACCGTCCTGAAGATTTTTCACCCATCCCGAAATTCCCAGTCTTCTGGCATGATCAGTGACTTCCCGTCTGAAGAAGACTCCCTGTACCAGGCCGGTGATCAGAATTCTTGCTCGGGCTTCCATTCACTAGCGCAAGAGTGTGGAAGCATTTCTCTCTTGCTTTAGCTTCAGAAGAAGAGGAGACCTATAGACGGCTCAGGGTCAAGTTGTTGGAGGAGAGACAATCTGACGAACGGGTGCAGCAAGAGGAGGGAGAGGCATTTCCTTTGATGCGACATCTAGCTCTTGGAGGAGGCCGGTCAGGGCGAGTCCGTGAATCGCGGAAAATACATTTAGTGTCATGTACAGATAACCAGCTTCCTCAACGTCAAAGCTCAGTCCGTGTTTCATCAGGACATCCCTCGTCCTGGGAAAGGCAACTATCAGATCTCCGATGGTCGTCTCCGCGCGAATCGAATCTATCTCTATGGTGAAGACACGCGAATCATCGAAGGCTTGAGATGGCGCGGCTTGAGATGCTAAAGCGATACTTGCAGTAATGGTACTCTTTTCGGCGGGATTTGTAGTCGATTTTCTTTGAGGTTTCTTGGATCGAGTGCCAGTGGCCTTAACGAGCCTCTTGGAGACCTTCTTTGATCTTACCTTGTTGCTTCGATTTTTCTTTTTGGCCATGACCTACACGAGATTCTCGACTGCGGGGCTAAACTCGGCCCATCGACTCCTAGTAGAGGACGACTCCGACTATTAATACGCTCGGATGTAGGGTCATGTCAACTCTCCGAGGATTGAGTTGACCACGCTATTGGGAGACCTTGCATGAGCTGCTGCACGTGTTGAGACGTTCTGATGCGTAGCTCGTCGGCGACGGTTTGAAAGACTGGTGCCGAGTAGTCTTCAATCTGGCCTTGGTCTGACAATCGAGCAATTACCGGGTCTATGGGGATCGACCCTAGGAAAGGTACACTTAGCTGCTTGGCCAGTTTCTCGCCCTGCGGCTCTCCGAATACTTTGATCGCTTCACCACAGTGGGGGCACACTAGGTAACTCATGTTCTCCACCAGACCCAGCAGCTCGGCGTTCATCTTCTTCGCCATGTTGACGGCCTTAGTGACGATGAGAGAGGCTAGCTCTTGTGGAGAGGATACAACGAGCACTCCATCTAGGGGCAGAGACTGGAGGACCGTTAGGGGGGCGTCGCTCGTCCCGGGAGGGAGATCTACTAGGAGATAGTGTAGGGAGCCCCAGTCTACGTCCCAGTAAAGTTGTCGAATGACGCTGTTCACTATTGGGCCTCTCCATATTACCGGCATCTCCGGATCATCCAGAACCAGGTTGATCGACATGACTCTGATCCCAGTCCTAGTTAGGACAGGGGTTATGCGGCCGGTGGAACTCTTCGAAGGCCGCTCCTTGAGCCCGAACACTTTCGCGATACTTGGGCCGGTCAGGTCCGCATCTAGGATGCCCACCTCGTATCCTAGCCTTCGGAGCTGGACGCCGAGCATGCTTGTGACGAAGGATTTTCCGACTCCGCCCTTGCCTGATGCGATCGCGATTATGTTTCTTAATTCGCGCTTTCCCAGCCGATCGATCCCCGGGCCAGGACTGTTTCCCTGCGCTGTTTGGGTCTGAGTTGCCCTGTTCTCGAGGCGGGTTCTGAGTTCATTCAGCTCAGTCTTGGACATTGCCGTTGTCTCAACTGTCACGGATTTGATCTCGTTCGATTTCTTCAGGGCTTTCTCGACGTCGGCTTGGAGAGTCTTTGCAAGAGGACAATGAGCAACCGTTAGTGCAATGATGACTTTAACATGGCTACCTTCTATCGATACGTCTCGGACCATGTTTAGATCGACGATGCTAATGCCGATCTCCGGGTCAAGGACTCCGCGGAGACTGTTGACAACAGAGTTCTTGTCGATCAAGTATGTCCATTATCCTGAAGATTCTTCTTTTGATCTAGAGGCATGGGAAGGTATTTACACTCTCTTTCGTCCCGACGACCGAGGGGTCCTCGACGAGGGCTCGGCTGATGATTTGAGTCTAGGTTAGATGTCATCAACTCTCTTCGAGAAGATTGCAGGGTCGACGGGCACAATTTAATGAGGTCACTTCGTCCAAGCTCGGCTAGAGAATCAATGTCTATAGGTGAGAAGACGAGAAAAGCGCTGAAGGAGTTTGGTCTGACAGAGTATGAGGCCAAGGTCTACGTTTCACTTGTGGAATCGGGCACTCAGGCTGCAAGCGAGCTCAGCCGAACTGCTTCGATTCCCTACTCCAAGATCTACGAGATTCTGGGAAATCTTGAGCGGAAGGGATGGGTTGAGACAGAGCAGGGTAGGCCTAGCAAGTACTATCCTAAGGCTCCTTCGACCGCTCTAGAATCATCAAGAGCTCGATTAGAGATGACTCTGAAATCGAGCCAGGCTGACGCGATGGAAGAGCTTCAACCGCTTTACGAGAAGAAGGGAGTAAGGGAGAAGCCGGACATTTGGATTGTGAGAGGTCAGAACAATATCCTAGACAAGATCAGAGAGACTCTTGGGCGAACGAGGAGAGAGCTTTTCGTTGCGATGCCGGTGGCCCCTGACCCGATCGTCTCGATCGCGCTCCCGGTCCTCGCATCGATGAAGGAGAAGGGTGTGAACGTGTCGGTGATGGTTCCGCAGACGACGAACCGGGAGGTCCTCCGAAAATTGAAGGCGCTGGTTCAGGTCCGTACCAGGGAGCAGATGTTCGGAGGCGGAATAATCTCTGATGACGATCAGATAATAATTCTGTTAGGAGAGGATCCTATGAAGGGACTGACGCTAGCCATCTCCTCGGATCATATCGGACTGGTCAGATTTGGGAAGAGCTATTTCGAGTATCTCTGGGAGAGCTCAAAACCACTCTCGTAGGCACGGGCGCTGGAGACTCGAGTAGGCCCGGGGGGGACGAAAAGATTCTACGCGAGAACCAAATTTTTTTTCGAAAAAAAAGACTTGCCCGGGACGTGGTCTTTGTCAGAACCAGTTTCAGTATGCGATTCTGGAACCCATGTCTCATGGGAGGGTTCGATTGTTGTTCTTGGTTACTGATTCGGACTTCCTGGGCGAGTGTGAATAGTCTTATTTTCGCCTTCGAGGGCTTGCTTCGGAAGGCTGCCTGTTCGTTTAGGCGGCGCGGGGGTACCAGAGCCAGGTCTAATGGGCAGAAGGCGTGATCTTAGCCTGCCTTGGGCTTAGGACCCTGTGGCGAAGGCCTTCGTGGGTTCGAATCCCACCCCCCGCACCATAAACGTTTCAGACCGTAATGGTGAGGATGCTCTTCTGAAACCACCCATTCCATCGTCCACAGGATAGCTCACGCTATCCAACGGACTGCTTAAGATATCCAGGGGAACTCGACGAACACAGCGCTCCGGAGGTTAATCGTTGGACTTCGAATTAGCCTTTCAAGGTGGGCTGGTTCAGAGGTTACATAGCTTGATGTTCGAAGGTCTAGGGGGCTAGAACGTGTTGTCTAGGTCAACGTCACGTTCTGGTGCTCTTGATACGGGATGGGATTTCCAGTGACCGCATTGAAGAATGCGGTGGTGATCTCGGCACTGAGAGAAGCATTTGCAGTGACCTTCCAATCGTGGGCCTGGTAGAAGGAGATCAGAGATGTTGCGTTCTGAGGGTTCAACGGTATTGTGAGGTTCCAGATTGTTGTTCTGTCGGGAGCGAGGACCTGTTTGAGTAGAGTCCCGAGCAGAGGCCTATCCTGAAAGAGAGACGAGTTGCCGGAGAAGAAGAAGGTTGAAAGATCGAAGACTGTTACCTGCAGTCCACCATACTCCACCGGGTTGTCCACCCAGATCTGTGCTATGACAACTGCCCCGCTTGGCCCGTTCTCCTGTAAGGCCAAGCTGGAGAGCGTGAACTTGAGCTCGTCGACAGAAGCGTACATCAAGAGATAATCCCTAGTCTCCGATATGAGATTGATCGATGAGACGGCCACGATCGCGATAAATGCCCAGACTAGCAGCTTCCGCCCGTTAAGGTAAAGCTTCATCTCACCCACGGCTAATGCAAGGCCTGCGAGCTGTCCAAGATTAAGACTATCTATTTGAGAGTCTCCAAGAGCAGGCCAGTACTGGTGGTTCTCGGCTGGGGAGTCTCCCTTGCTAGCCTAGCTGTAACAGTTGTAGCCCGTGCGATCCTCGTCCCTCACGCGGGAGTTGTCTTCTCGAGCGAGACGACCCTGCTCATCGCGCTCTATTATTCCGGGGTCTTCAGTGTGTCGTTTCTGTCGGGCCTTATGCTGAGAAGCTTGCCCTCGGCAGTGCTGGGATTCTTCTGCGCGTATGCGTTGGGAATATTGCTTGCGGGTCTGGCATTCGACCTGCCCGGGCTCCTCGGTCTTCTGCCTGAGACTGTCGCGGAGTACTCGGCGATCGTGTTCGCCTTCACCGCACTCTTTCCGCTAGCGCTACTAGTCGGACTAGTTGGAGGGCTCCTTGGAGCGGCGACCACGGAACCCTAGGCGCTTGACAGGGCGTCTCCGAGGATCATCTTTCAACGGCGGATCGGCGCGAGTCTCGGTGAGCAGTGTAATCGAGGCATATTGTCGGAAGGCTCAAAAGCTTCTGGAGAAGGTAGCTTAGAGTTGCGGCTTCCAGTATCTCCATTCTCTTTCTATCACGTGTAGAGATGGCAGGCGACGTAGTGGCCGTGCTCAACCTCGACAAAAGCTGGCTCCTCCGTGGTGCACCTCTCGTGAGCGTATGGACATCTCGTGCTGAATCTGCAGCCGGGCGGCGGGTTCACGGGGCTGGGGATCTCGCCAGATATCACGTTTGTTCGCTTGTAGCTTGGGTCGGGAACCGGAACTGCGGCGATGAGAGCCTTCGTGTATGGGTGGAGGGCGTTGTCGATGACATCGGTTGACGTGCCCATCTCCATCATCTTCCCAAGGTACATTATGATGACCCGGTCGCAGACGTGCTTTGTGACTGCAAGATCATGAGTTATGAACACGACGGAGGATCCACGCTTTTTGACCAAGTCAACCATTAGGTTGATCACCTCTGCTCTAATAGAGACGTCCAGCATTGATACCGGCTCGTCTGCGACAACGAACTTGGGGTCCATGACGAAGGCACGGGCCACAGCGACTCTTTGACGCTGGCCCCCGCTCAGCTCGTGGGGAAATCTGTGGAGGAACTCCTCGGGCGGGACAACCTCCACATCGCTCATTATAGCCTTCACTCTCTCCTCGACCTCCTCCTCATTCTTACAGACTTTCTGGACCCGGAGAGGTTCGGCGATGATCTCCTTTATTGTCATACGCGGGTCTAACGACTCGAAAGGGTCCTGGAATATGATCTGGATATCGCGGCGGAGAGGCTTCAGCTCAGAATCGCTCAACTTCGTAATGTCCACGTCGCCTAGTCGCAAGTAGGGACGTAATAGTCCTAGGTCGTTCTCTCCCAGCTTCGAAACATCTATCTTGCCGGACTCTTTGTCGCGAACCGCGCCGCTTAGAGCCTTCCGTTGCGAATCGCTCAGCTTTGTAGTGTCGAAATCTTCGAACTTGAGATAGCGTTGTAGGAGTCCCAGCTCTGAGTCTTTGAATTTTGCAAGGTCTATCGCTTTGAAGACTACAGAGCCTTCGGTGGGAGTTACGAGACGGAGAAGGAGACGACCGGTGGTAGTCTTGCCGCTACCGCTTTCGCCCGCCAGCCCCATGATCTCACCCTTTCCCACACTGAAGGAGACACCATCGACGGCCTTGACAGTCTCCTCATCCCTAGATAGGAAGGTCTGGAAGAAACCCTTCTTAAGAGGAAAGTGCTTCTTGAGATTATCTACTTCTATAACATGATCTTGGCTCATCGTTCATACCTCTAGTACAGGTGACAGGCGACGAGGTGTTCGGCCTTGCCCGCTTTCTGCAAAGGTGGAACCTGTTTCTTACAGACGTCCATTACATAGGGACAGCGTGGATTGAATCTGCAGCCTGACGGTGGATCAAGCAGATCAGGGGGGGTTCCGGGAATTGACGTCAGACGTACCCGTTCGCCGTGGATGCTTGGAAAGGCTTTGACGAGTCCCTGAGTGTAGGGATGAAGAGGCTCTTTGAAGATTGACTCGGCACTACCGTACTCGACTATTCTGCCCGCGTACATGATAGCCACCTCTTCACATGTCTCAGCGATTATCGACAGATCGTGACTGATCATGACCATGGACAGTCCCAGCCTATCTTTCAGCTCACGCATGAGCTTCAAAGTCTGCGCCTGGACAATGACGTCGAGCGCTGTACCAGGTTCGTCCGCGACTAGAAGCTTGGGATTAGCCGCGAGCGCCATCGCTATCAAAGCCCTCTGGCGCATTCCCCCACTGAACTCGTGCGGATAGTTGTCGACCCGGTCGGGCTCAACACCTACAAGCTCCAAGAGCGACCGCGCACGCTCTAGCGCAGTCTTCTTGTCCACATCAGGCTCGTGGACGGTAATCGCCTCGACGATCTGGTCGCCTACTTTGAATACGGGGTTGAGCGCGTTCATTGCGCCCTGAAAGACTATTGATATTCCCTTCCAGCGAATCTTCCGCATCTCACCATCAGAGAGCGGGACGAGATCGGTGCCGTCGAAGATTATGCTGCCTTTCCGGATTCGTCCTCCTCGAGGAAGAATCTTGAGTAGGGAGAGAGCGACTGTGGTCTTGCCGCAGCCGGATTCGCCCGCAATGCCCAAGGCTTGTCCTGACTCGACAGTGAAGGAAACGTCTTCTGCGGCTCGGACCCAGCCTCGAGCCGTCAGGTAGTGAGTGGTTAGGTTTCGCACGTCGAGGATGCTGGACATGAATTTTGATCTGGCTCTGATATTGATGAATAGCCCGTGCTTTCGGGCTCAATTAAGCTTTGGGGAAAAAAAACTGAACAATCCGGAAAGAGCTCGTCGGCCGTCCATCGGACGCTCTGGATGAGCCGGAAAACTCAAGAGGACGTTTACAAAGTTAACTAAGAAGTGCGAAGAGTTAGAGCAGACCATTGAGACAGTTGCAGCGGCCAGACGGCTCGCATCAGAGTCCGTCGAGGGCCAAGGTCCAGGCAAAGGGCAGGCAAAAGCCTAAACGTAAAAGCGGTTTTTTCGTTGCGGTCATTATCATCCTGGTCGCGGTGGCAGGAGCGATCTACTTCTACCAGTCCAACACTGGAACCTCGACAGGCGCAACCTCGCCACAGACGTTAGTAACGGGAACCTTGTCGCCCGACTCGAGGAATTTCACTTTTGCCAGCATCTTCTTCATTTCAACGACGACACGGATTACTTACTCTGCGCCTGTAAGTAACGTGACATATGAGATACGTGTCTTCTCGTATCAAGTGTACAATGTAACGATCGAGATACTGGCGAGCGATGGACACCACTTCTGCACCACCCTCCCACCATCGATTAACGTCGGTGTTACGGGCACAATGCCAGGAGAGGAGTTCGCCTGCCTCGAATACGGTGGTCCAGGCGTCTGACGCGAATCAGGGGCCTTTGATATCGTAAGACGATTTGTCGCAACGAACCCGGTAAGGACTTGTAGGTCTCATGGCTGCGGGCTGGTCAAGAAGCCATTCTGACTTATCGACGCTTACGGAGCTTCGGGTTAAAGATCTCGTCAAGCGAGTAGCCTATTAGCACGAAGGATAAGGAGACCACTGCGATCGCCAGCCCAGGCGGAACAACCCACCACCAGATCCCGAATGCACCGAGTTCTTGGGCACGCTCGAGGATCTGTCCCCAAGAGATTGTTTGCGGATCGCCGAGCCCAAGGAAAGAGAGAGCTGCCTCCGTCAGGATAGCTCCAGGAACGGCCAGGGCGAGATTGACATAGGTCAGAGAAACCACATTCGGAAAGATGTGAGTGGTCAGAATCCTACCCGTCCCCGCTCCAGAAGCCTTTGCGGCTTCAATGAATGGTCTCTCCTTGAGGCTGAGGACCTGAGAACGGATCACTCGAGCAAACCCCATCCATCCCAAGAAACCTATCAGAATTATTATGTTGAGGAGACTGGGACCGAGAACAGTTATGAGCACGAGTAGCAGGGGAAGCGCCGGGAGCACAAGCATCGCATCTGTGAAACGCATCAACGTCTCATCAACAACGCCCGCCTTGTATCCCGCTACGAGTCCCACAACGGAGGGAGACCTTGGCGCCCCAGAGAAGCTGCCCAAGAAGGTCAGTCCCGAAGAAATCGGTTCCGAGAAGCCCGTAGGATGTCCCATACAGTGTAAGGCCAAGGCCTGTAATGTTGATGCTGCAAGGACTGATTGAGGTACAGTGGGACGCGGGGAAGGTGACAGATACTCCGATGATGTAGTTCGTGGTCTGCGAAAAGACATCCTGAGCATAGGTGAGCTGAGACGGGGTCCTGAAAGAGGTGAGGCTGGCAAGAGCAGAATCGGCCGAGTCGACCGGATATTGTGGCTGCGTCCAAATGTCGTTCCGTGTCAAAACGGTGCTCCAGAGCGGGTAACTCGTCCCATTCCCCCTCTGAATGAAAAGCTGGAGCTGGAGGGGCCGAGTCGCGTTCAGCCCATGCGCCTGCACGACAAACCCTGGCACGGCAAAGTGGGCGGGCGGCCCGTGATACGGGAAGAAGAAAGTCTTCACCACAGACATGTTGAGAGCAGAGCTTGAAGTGGATGAGAGGAGAATCGAGCCGCCGCCTGATCCTGGACCCTGTGCTGACCAAGCGACCGAGAGGTGCCGCTCCGCGGCAGAATCATATTGGTAACTCCACTCTTGGAGAGCTGAAGGAGCAGTGAATCGAGGGTCGTTGGCTACGACCATATTCCTGCTGAGATAGTACCCCTCGGGGAAATAGGACATCCACTCAGGGGGCACGTTCGAGCCGCCTACGTTGAACTGCTGGGGATTTTTCGGGTAGAAGACGACCGCCGATATGACCATGCTCGCTGAGATGACAAGGAGGAGAATGCCCACAGCGGACATACGGTTTCTCAGAAGGACTCGTGTGAAGCCCCAGAAACGTCTTAGGTTGAACCTGAGACCGCTTTCACCCGACCTATGCAACCCGCCCAGATCACGGTCCTACTCGTATCTGATCCTGGGGTCGATGACTCCGTATATCAAGTCGGAGATCAGGTTGGCAATGATGACGCTCAGGGCGAGAAGGTAGAACATTGCTTGTATGACTGGAAAATCCTTGGCCTGGATTGACGTCAATAGCCAATATCCAAGACCCTTCCAGTAGAAGATGGACTCCGTGATTATTGCTCCGCCGAGGATGGTTCCGAATCCCAGTGCTGCGGTTGTAACTATCGGCAGAGACGCGTTCTTGAACACATGCTTGAAAAGCACTGTCCTCTCCTTCAACCCTTTTGCCCTTGCAGTGACTACATAGTCTTCACTCAGGGCCTCTGTCATGGTAGCCCGGGTGAGGAGAAGGTTACCTCCGTAGAGGATTAGCGTGAGAGTTAGCAGGGGCAGAATTAGGTACTGAATCCTCACGAGGATCATCTGGGGCCACGGCGGAACACCGAACTGGCCCCAATCGTTCGGGAAGCTACCGCCCTGAGGAAGCCAGTGGAGGTAAAATGAGAAGATTGTGACAAGGATCAAGCCCAGCCAGAAGACAGGCAGGGAGAAGGCCGTAAGGGACGTTGTTACGAAGAAACTGTCTGATGGGCTCCCTCTGCGACTAGAAGCGAAGACGCCCAAGACTATGCCTATTACTAGCGATAGCGCCGTCGCGGATCCGACCAGAAGAAGAGTGTTCGCAAGCCGTCCAGAACCGATCATGTCCGAAATAACTGAATGCTGACTCAGGAACGAGGTTCCGAAATTGAAGGTGAGCATATCCCAAAAATAATTTTCGAAACGGACCAGTGGAGGCTGATTCAGCCCGTAGAGTTGCTCGTAGTAGAGATACTGGCTTGATTGCGTCTTGAGACCTCCCGCAAGGTTTCCAATCGCTCCCGCACCTCCGGGGATTGCCTGGAAGATTATCCAGTTTACAATTATCACGAAGATGACGAGTATGAAAGTGTAGATTAGGCGTTTGATTATGTAGCTGCGGAGACTCATCTGGCGCTGGCCTGATTAAAGAAAAAGAAAGGGGGAGAGGATATTTTAGGCTTGCCGTTTTATGATGTTTCTTGTGTGCCGTCCTCGTAGAGGACTTGCGCGCCTGAGCCAGGTGGTGACTCCGTGCCTAGTATTGGTTGGTTGATCTGGTTGCCGTTGGATCCGTAAAGCAATGGTGCTGGTAGAGACTGGGTCGATGCCTGCTGGT
>WNGJ01027178.1_pt1 | contig 11827 bp, 10 predicted proteins | sample 5400611 | NCBI WGS metagenome assembly WNGJ01 (sample SAMN13153375, study PRJNA577476) | soil metagenome | isolation source: 40 cm soil or saprolite under Garry oak tree replicate 1 | place: USA:California | collected 2016-06-15 | reverse complement strand
AGGCCGAAGAAATACGATGCGTTTCATTCTCTGTCTCCCTCTTAATTGTGTTATCCGATTCTACTCAGTGCGATCAGCACCAGCGTTACTGTGATGGCCCCGCCAATGCGCGTGGCGACTTGCGCAAATGGCATCAGCACCATCCGGTTTGCAGCCGTCAAGATCGCAACGTCGCCGGTACCGCCCTGACCGCTGTGCGTTGCGTTGATGATGGCTGTCTCTATTGGGTACATCTTCAGCCAGCGCCCGACGAGAAAACCGGTGGCCATTAGCGTCGCGACCGTCGCAAAGATGGTAATGATGTTTGCCGGGTGAAATGCCGCGATAAGCTTGTCCCACGGGGTGATGGCAACTCCGACAGCAAAGAGAAGTGGATAAACGACCGCGATGCGAAAGAACTTGTATACGACGAACGCGCCCTCTTGAAGTTTTGGCGAAGCTCCATGGGCCAGCTTCACAACGACCGCGATGAAAAGCATCGCGACGGGAGCAGGCAAGCCGAATAAGTTGAAGCAGAGCGTGCCAAGCAAGTAGAGCGAAATAGCCATGATGCCTGCGGCGGCGATATGGCTAACGTCAATGTGGCCCGTGATCTCTTCCTGCGTGGGATCCATCTCGTCGTGCTCGTCAGGTTGCAAGCGTCCCTCGCCGGTCAGGTGTGGATACTTCTTGCCGACATAATTGAGCAAACCGGCAAGCAGAATCGCAATCAAACTGCCGAGCATCACGGGTGGCAGCACCTGCGCAAACATGTCGCCCTGGCTTTGATGCAGAATTTGCGCGTAACCCATGGAGAGCGGAATTGCGCCTTCGCCGACTCCGCCAGCCATGATCGGCACGACTGTAAAAAAGAATGTGTGGTGTGTTCCCATTCCCAAAGCTGTGCCGACCAGCGTTCCCACCATCGCTGCAATCACAGATCCGCTCGCAAGCGGAACGAATATTTTCAGAAATCCCTTGATGAGCACGCGTCGATCCATACCGAGGATGCTGCCGACAATAATCGCCGTGATAAACAGGTAGAGAAAGTTAGTGTTCTTAAAAAAAGCGGTCACTGGTTGCAGTAGCGAAGCGGGCAGCAGATGATAAAAAACCAAACATGACGGAATGAAGGTCGCAAGAATTGCGCCACCACCTATGCTGCGAATGACGGGTATTCGCTTGCCGATCTCGGCGCAGGTAAATCCGCCGACCACCATGATGGCAATGACCATGGAAATCTCTTCAGGCGCCTTCTCATCGGTCACTTTCTTGAGGAGCACAAAGGCAACGAGCAGGCCTAACAACAAAAAATACACGGGCAGCGGGATGATGCCGATTCTGATTTCCATCAACTGCCACCAGCGGCGTGCCCAACTGCCGATCGAAGTCTCTAGCGGCCGACTCACAATCTTCGAAGCTGCCATATCCTGCGATTCAGTTGCCATGGAATCCTCCGCCGCATCAGGGGCTCAGAGATAAAGGAAAAGAATCGGCAGTATGACGCCGATGGCGAGTGAAACATAAACTAGCGTGTGCGCCCTCGTGTACTTAAACGCCATGTAGATTCCCAGAATGCTCGTAATGATCAGGCCAACGGATGCGATCACAAAGAACCACCGCAGCGGCAATGAATGTCGCTGGCTCGGTGGTCCCTCAGTGCGTTGATTCTTATGCACCTGGGCCAAGGTACTTATCCAGGCATGCGGTGCAAACATACTGCCCTTTGGCGGGTCGTGCAGTTCGAACGTCTGCAATGCGCCGGAAAACGAAAGGAAGATGACGAGGGGAGCGAACATAGTGCCGAGATAGAGATGCGCTTTGCGAATTTTTCTCATTCGACTTGACCCTTGATTGTTGCGGCATTCCGCGCTCGCTCTTCTCTAACTGCGACCACCGAGTGTGAACCTGGCTCAACTGGCGTGTTACTTCTCGACGGTTATGACGACAAACGGGCCTGGGTCGTAGGGGACTTTGCCAATCGGTTTCGGCGGCGCGGTTGCAGTCGCTGGAACATTCTCGACTGTAGCTGAGAAAATCTTTCCGGTCTTTGGATCGAAGGCCATCGTTTTGGCGCCGCGCATGGTCTTCACGTTCTCCACAAGCGTGTATGCATCCGCCGAGTCCTGACGAACAATCGTAAGCACGCCGTCACCAGTAGGAGCGAAGATCAGATGATTTGTCGCGTCGAACACGGTCGCGTCGACGTGCTCGCCAATCGGCAATGTTTTGACAACTGTCCCTGCGTCGGGATCGATGACTGCCAGTAAGTTGTTCTTGCAGCCGATGAACAAGCGTCGATTGACCGAATCAAACGCCATACTCGCGGGTTCTTCGCAACCAGCGATCGGCGTCGTCTTAGTCAGTTTCAGCGTCCTGACGTCAACCGTAACGAAAGCATTCTTATCTTCCAGATTCACCCAGACTGTGCCTTTGCCATCGGCGGCGGAATATTCAGGCGCACCGCCAACGGGGATAGTACCGATAACTTTCGCTGCCGTCGCGTCGATCACCGTGACATCGTCACTATCGCCGTTGGAAACGAATACGCGGTCTGTTCCAGGATCGTAGGTGATAGCGTCAGGTTTCTTACCCGCCTTGATCTCTGCTACATGCGTGTTTGTTTTCAGGTCGATGACGCTGACAGTATCGGCTTTGCCGTTGCTGGTGAAGCCTTTGCCCCTGACCAACGCAATGCCGTGGACGCCGGGCGTGTCTGTTATTTGGCCCAGTGATTTGCCGCTGTCGGCATCCAGCACTTCGATCTTCATGTAGTGCGTTACGTATACACGACGCGCTTCAGGATCGATCGCGACGTAGTCCCAGCCAGGATCGCCGCCGATCGTGTACTTGTTTGCGAGATGATAGCCAGTCGTGGCATTTGCAGTTGATGACGCACCGCTCGCCGTTGGTGTTGGCTGAGAACTTGAGGCCGCACCGCAAGCGGCCAACAGAGCAGTGCCCAAAGACAATAGAACTAAGCGAAAAAGGGCAAAGTTCTTCGAAGTGATTTGCAAACTCAAGACTTGTCACCTCCGCGGAATTCTAAGTGAAAGGCGACGGTATCAGGGCGAAGTTAAATTAATGATGAACTGGAGGTGCAGCAGGCTAGGCGTGAGTTTCAACCGGAATGCCGGATAGAGTGTAACCTTCGGTGCGGCGCGTATGCAGCAGGTGATGCTCGAAGCCCTGATCTATCTTTTTTCGCAGTCGATTAATGTAGACGTCGATGACATTTGAGAACGGATCGAAGTGACCGCCCCATACTTGTTCTGCGATCGCTTCGCGGTTCAGGGTTTTTCCCGGATGAAGCATCAACAATTCGAGTAACGCATACTCTTTTGCGGTCAAGCGAATCGACCGTCCGCCGCGAGACGCTGTGTGATCGAGCGTATTCAGTGTCAGATCCTCTACCTTGATCATGTTAGGTCGCGTTTGTTGAACTCTCCTCAGCAGGGCGTGCAACCGAGCCAGCAATACAGGAAAATCAAACGGCTTTGTAAGATAGTCGTCAGCTCCACAGTTCAGACCGCAGATGACATCTTCAACATCGTCCATCGCCGTCAATAGCAGGATCGGAGCGCCAAAAGATCTTTTCCTCAGTTCACGGCAGACCGAGAAGCCATCTTTGATTGGGAGTCGAACGTCCAGGATCGCGAGATCATAACTGTGCACTTCGGCGTTATATAAGGCTTGCTCTCCATCCATAGCGATATCGACCGCATAGCCATTCTCACGCAGGACCTTGGCGACGACTCTGGCTATTTCGGAGTCGTCTTCAGTAAGCAAGAGCCTCATGGTTAGTCTCTCTATCACAAATCAGGATCGCGCTGCAATGGCTCCCTTCAGTCCGGTAGTGATGCAGTTTGAAATACGAAATAATTCGTCTTTCAAAACATCAATACCCGCAGTCTTTGACAGTTGTGCAAATCTGTGAACCGACCGTGGGAGCTAAAGGCTGAGAGTCACAGTGAACGTGCTGCCATGTTCTGGCTCACTGATCACGTCAACTGAACCACGATGTGATTCAGCCGCCAACTTCACGATCGAAAGGCCGAGGCCACTGCCGCCATTAGTGCGCGTGCGTGGATCCCCGACGCGGTAGAACCGATCGAATACGCGCTCGATGCATTCCGCAGGAATTCCAATGCCGGTGTCGGAAACGACGAAGCGTGTATACGACGGTTCGCAGGCCAGCTTGACAGAAACTGACCCGCCGGCAGGCGTGTAGCGGATAGCATTGTCGACCAGGTTGACAATCATTCTTCGTAGGAGCTCTTCATTGCCATGAAATACGAAGTCTTCGGATGGTTCGCAAGTAAGTTGTATGCACTTCTGAGTAGCAAGTGCCTGCGCAGCATGGCAACTTTCCGCAACCAAATCATTCAAATAAAGATCTTCCATTGACAAGCGTTGCTCTCCCGCATCCGCGCGTGCCAGCGCCAGCATGTCACTCACGATGCTTGCCATTCTTTTTGCCTGATCCTGGATGATAGTCAACGACTCTCGGTACTCATTCTCCGAGTGCTTCTTAGACAAAGAGACTTGCGCTTCACCATGGATGATAGTCAGCGGCGTGCGCAATTCGTGAGATGCATCGGCCATGAACTCGCGCATCACTCGGAACGAAGTGTCCAGCCGCGACAGGAGTGCATTGAAAACGCCGGCCAGGCGTCCCAGTTCGTCGTCCGGATTTGTAACTTTCAGACGTTCGTTCAGGTTCTTAGCACTGATTCGCTCCGCCTGGCCGGAAATGGTGACCATCGGTTTCAGACTCTTTTGAGCGAGCACGAAACCACCAGCGGCCGCTAATAAGAGCACGGCTGAGAAACCAAACAAAAACAGTTTCCGGATGTGTTCAATTTCTCCCTCGAGTTTGTCCAGCGGCTCAAGAACGGCGCTCATATAATTGACGCCTTTGTACTGAAAGGGAAGCACAACCAGACGCTTGTTCAGATCTGTAGCGAATGCCGGTTTGCGATCAGGTCCGGAGACATCCAGGACTCTTGTTGAGGTCACGGCGGCGACAACATCATCGTTGTTGGCTGCCAGCAATTGGCCTTCACGAAAAATCGCTGCGCTCTCCCGGCCTTCTTTGAGGCTACTGATAGTTTCTCTGGCTTCTTCTTGCACATCAGACCGATCGCCGAATTCGCTAAAGTAATTGGCCATTGATTGCGCGGTGCGTTGCAATGACCAGTCAAATCGCCTGTGCATGTCGTTAGAGACCAGCGAGTAAAGGTAGAGGCTAAACGCGACCAACAGGCTCCCAAATACCAGGAGATACCAAAGCGTCAACCGCACGCGAATGCTACTAAACATAGGAGAAGTCCGGAGTCTCAGGTGATAGCATGTACCCCTCGCTACGGCGGGTGTGAATCAGTGGCTGGTCAAATCCGTGATCAATCTTGCGGCGCAGTCTCTTCACGTAAACGTCGATGGTATTTGAAAGCGGATCGAACGTTTCATCCCAGACGTGCTCGGCGATCTGCGCTCGTCCCAGGATCTGACCCGAGTGCAAGATCAACAACTCAAGGAGCGCATATTCTTTGGCCGTCAGTCTGATAGTGCGATCGCCGCGCTTGGCCGTATGGTCTACGGTGTTGAGCGAAAGATCCGCCACAGTAAGCACATCTCCATGAAGCTGTCTTCCCCTGCGCAGCAGCGCGCGTATACGAGCGAGGAGCAACTCAAAATCAAAAGGTTTTGCCAGATAGTCATCAGCGCCACTGTTGAGTCCACTTACAACGTCAGCCATGCCATCCATGGCCGTCAACATCAAAATCGGAGCTCGGAAGGACTGTTCTCTTAGTTCGCGACAGACTGTCAGACCATCCTTGACCGGTAGGCGGAGATCGAGAACTACCAGATCATAGTTGTGATTGTCGGCCTTGGCGACCGCCTGTCCGCCGTCATAGGCAACATCAACTGTATAAGTTCAAGCTTTAGCTTGCGTGGCAAAAACGACAGCCTGAAGGCTGAACTCTGAACTTTCGCCTTGGGGTTGACCGGGACAGAGTTCATAGAGAGTTAATGTTGCTTGCGGTAGCGTGCCCTCCTACAACCAGATGACCGCTTTGCGCCGGCCCTTTTAGAAACGTGAATCTATTCGCCCAGGGAGGACCAAATGACCTGTCACGCCAATCATAAAATCACATCGTCCGCAGAAGTGACGCGAACAATATACGATGCCGGCATCCCGAGCATTATCGGCGCGTTGCTTATCCTCGTGGCTCTGTCATCTTCCGCGTCAGCTCAGGGGACCGGTGGTGCGATCAGCGGCACAGTGACTGACGAGGCTTCAGCCGCAGTCGCAGGCGCCGCCGTGAGTATTTTGAACGTGACTAAAGGCGAGAAGCGAACGGCAACAACCAATGACAGAGGCTTCTACAGTGTGCCGAATCTCGTACCCGGTAACTATGATGTCACTGTCTCGGCCAGCGGATTCTCAACGGCAGTCCAGAAGAACCTTGTGATAGAAGTGGGACAAGAAGTAACAACGAATATCCAACTGAAAATAGGTGATGTTTCAGCCAACGTGGAGATTGCGACCGAAACAGCTGCCATCAATACAACATCTTCGATATTGAGCAACGTCGTTAGCGGTCAGATTGTACGAGACCTGCCAATCAACGGTCGCGATTGGACACTCCTGGCTGCGCTGGAACCGGGTGTTCATACGATCGAGGCGCAATCCCCCATCTCGACGAGTGGCAATGCCCGCGCGAATCGCGGCTTTGGGACGCAAGTTACGATAGGCGGCAATCGTCCACAGCAGAACAACTATCGTCTCGACGGAGTTAGCATCAACGATTACTCAGGCGGTGGACCTGGAAACGTCATCGGATCAGCACTCGGTGTTGACGCCGTTCAGGAGTTTTCCGTTGTCACAGGAAACGCGTCCGCCGATTACGGCAGAACCTCTGGCGGAGTCATTAACGCAGTTACCCGCTCGGGCCAAAACCAACTTCACGGCTCCGTCTACGAGTTTCTGCGCAACAGCGCACTGGACGCGCGCAATTTCTTTGATGGAGACACCGTTCCTCCTTTCAAGCGCAACCAGTTTGGCTTCTCGCTAGGTGGACCAATCTACCTGCCGCGTTTCGGAGAGGGTGGGCCAATGATTGGCTACAAGGGCAAAAACAAGTCTTTTTTCTTCGTCGACTACGAGGGACTGCGCCAGGATTTGGGTACGACCTCGGTGATCCCTGTTCCGTCGCGCGCGGCGCGCACCGGCCAGCTCACTAGCGGAAAGATCACTGTCAATGCTCTTGTTCAACCTTATCTCGCAATCTTTCCCTTGCCCAATGGCCCGGAGACCGGAGACTCGGGGACCTTCTCGTTTGCATCGCAGGCCGTCACGAAGGAGAACTTGTTCACTGCGCGGGTCGACCACAAGTTCTCAGACAAGGACTCGCTGTTTGGTACTTTCTTAACCGACCCGTCCCACGATGAGTCGCCGGACAGCTACAACTTCGCCTTGACTGGGCAAATAGCCAATCGCAAATCGGTGTCAGTCGAGGAAACACACATCTTCAGGCCGAATCTGATCAATGTTGCCCGTCTCGGTTACAGTCGCTCGGTTGTTAGCGCGCCCATTAGTCTCGGCGCCATCAATCCTTTAGCGGCGGATACCTCGCTCGGCTTTCTGCCTGGCGCCCCAACGGGAAGTATTACTATCACCGGAATCCAGGTGTTCAATGGCGGAATCGGTGGCGTAGGAGAGACCGATTACCATTACAACAGCTTTCAGGGGTATGACGACTTGCTCTTGACGAAGGGGAATCACTCTTTCAAGTTTGGCGGAGCCATTGAACGGATCCAATCGAATGAGTTTGCCGGCGGCGATCAAATAGGACGATATGTCTTCGGCTCGCTGAGGAACTTTTTACTCGACCAGCCCACAAGCTTTAACGCGGTGATACCAGGCTCGAACCCGACGATATATCTGCGTCAGACAGTTGTGGGTGCCTACATTCAGGACGATTACAGGATGCGGCCTAACCTGACCCTGAACCTCGGAATGCGCTACGAGGCGGCCACGGTTCCGACTGAAAAGTTCGGTCATCTCACCAACTTGGTGAACCTCATTACGAATCAGCCGCAACTCGGCTCGCCATATTTTAAGAATCCAACGCTGCGTAACTTCTCTCCGCGGTTGGGCTTTTCCTGGGATCCCTTCAAAGACGGTAAAACAGCAGTGCGCGGCGGCTTCGGCATTTACGACACACTGCCATTGACATATCAGTTTGCGTTGCTGGTCGTGAACGCCAATCCGTTTTCACTGGCGGGTAGCGTGACATCACCGACATTGCCTACGGGCTCATTTCCGCTTGGTGGTTTTCCGAGCGCTCGTATGTCGAGCAATGGAATTTCAATATTCAGCGCCAACTTCCCGGCAACATTGTGCTGCTTGCTGGTTATGTCGGTGAACATGGAGTCCACCAGCCATGGCGCACCAACGATGCCAACATCGTGCTGCCGACCATAACCGCGGACGGCGGATTGGTCTGGCCCACGCCACGCTCCAGCGGCACGCAACTGAATCCCAACGTCGGAGTAATCAACGCCCTTGCCTGGCAAGCGTCGAACACCTACCACGGTATGAATGTGAACGTATCACGGCGGACAAAGGGGCTGAGACTGGGACTTTCGTATACCTGGTCGAAGAGTCTTGATAACAGCTCGGCTTCGATTGCGGGCGGAACCTTCAGCACAGACATTCAGGGTCCGTTTCTTTTCTTCCCACAACTTTTCCGCGGGCTGTCGAGTTTTGATGTGCGTCACAACTTTACCTTCAACTACCTTTGGGAAATACCGCATCCAAAATCCGAGGGCGCGGTTAAATGGATGACAGACGGTTGGCAGTTGGGCGGCATCTACCACGCCCGTACCGGTTTGCCATTCACAGTAACAATCGGGGGCGACCCGCTCGGGCTGAGAAATGCTAACGCGTTCAATTTCCCCGACCGTGTGAACTCGCCGGCTTGCGCAGATCCGGTCAACCCCAACAATCCCATTCAATACATCAAGACAGAGTGTTTCGTGGCGCCTTCAAGTCCAACCAGATTCGGAAACAGCGGTCGCAACCAATACATCGGACCTGGTGTAAGCGACTTCGACCTGTCACTGATCAAGAACAACAAGTTCGGAGAAAGATACAACGTTCAGTTTCGGGCGGAGTTCTTCAACGTTTTCAACCACACCAATTTCTCTGTACCGGATAGAACGTCGGCACAACTTTTCAATCAGAGCTTGGCGCGCGTTGCGTCTGCGGGGTCGTTGAACTCTACCTCCACTTCCTCCCGGCAGATACAGTTCGCACTGAAGTTGTCGTTTTAGTTTTTTTCTTAAGATGAAACATTCAGTTTTCTTAAGATGAAACATTCAGATAGTGGCACTCAACCGCAGAACAGGAAACGTAGCGACCTGGCCGTTTCGCAACACTCAGTCGCGAATCATCATCGGGGCTATGAACACGGAGATACTCAAACCTTAGAATAGCCAAGTTGAGTGCGTCGAACAGGCCAGGTCGCTACCGCTTCCTGTTCTGCGGTTGAGTGCCATTTCACCAAATAATTCGTAGCGCTCGGTCTGGCAGGACCGGAGGACGAGCTTTCAATTTGGGAGAATTCTCAGAAGGATTGAGAAATGACGATGTTACGGTTTGCATCGCTCTTGGTGACAGTTCTGTGTGCGGTTATCGCCTGCCGTGCACAGAAAGTTGATACGCTGCCGGCATATGAACCGCAACAAATTGTCACTGGTAATCTTAGATTGTGGGGACATGGCAGTCCGACCAATGACTTCATGGGCAAACTTGTAAGGTCCTGGGAAGAAGGCTTCCGGAAATATCATCCCGGTGTGCAATTTGAAAATCGGATGTACGGCACGGCATCGGCGATGGGCGCATTGTATGCCGGGGCCGGCGATCTGGCGATCATGGGACGTGAGATCTGGCCGTACGAAGTAACGACGTTTGAGAAGGTCTTTCACTATCCTCCTCTGGGTGTTGATATCACAACCGGAAGTCTCGATATCCGCAACATGGATTTCGCGCTGAATGTCTTCGTTCACAAAGATAATCCGCTGGCCAGGCTGACCATGACACAGGTCGATGCCGTCTTCGGAAGCGAGCATCGGCGCGGGCCGCGAAACATTCGCACCTGGGGCGAGTTGGGATTAACGGGCGAGTGGAAGGACAAGCGGATCCACGTTTATGGGTTTCCAGTTAACCGGGGTTTCGCCGTCTTCTTTCAGGATGCGGCGTTGGGCGGCAGCCATAAATGGAACTGTGACATAAAGGAGTTTGCTGACCTTAGGCAGCCCGATGGTTCATTGCTGGATGGTGGGCAGCAAATCCTCGAGGCGCTGGCAAACGATCCATATGGAATCGCTTACTCGAACCTGCGTTACAGAAACGCGCAAGTGAAGGCGCTCGCGATCGCGACCGCGGATGATGGACCGTCCTACGAAGCCACAAAAGAGAATCTCATCCAACGCAATTATCCGTTGACACGCTTCATTACTACTTTTGTGAACCGCGCGCCAGGTCGACCGCTCGATCCGAAAGTAAAAGAATTTCTGCGCTACATCCTGAGCCGCGAAGGTCAGCAAGCAATCGTGCGCGATGGGAATTATTTACCGCTCAGCGAGGACGCGATTCACGCGCAACTGCGGAAGTTAGATTAACAAGTTTGGCGAGACGAATCGATCGAAGAGGGCTCTGTTTGAGTGTCGAAATGGTCGGACAGACTGCGTCCAGCCCGAAATCCGAAATGTCGTCCACGTCGACTCCCAGTCTTGAAGCAAAGGTCGTCGCGTTAGTGCCTCCCTATCAGCCCGAGCAGAAGGTATCAGGAGTCATCCGGATTTGGGGACATGGCAGTCTCAAAATTCCCTGGTTGAAACAACTAGTCTCCTATTGGGAGGAAGGATTCAGACGATATCACCCAGATTTCAAAGTCCAATACGAAATGCACGGCACCTCGTCAGCTATTCCCGCCTTGTTTATGGGCGTGGGCGATCTGGCAATCCTCGGCGAGGAAATAGATCCTGCTGCAATCGCGGCTTTTGAAAAGGTAAAACATTATCCACCGCTGAGTATTGACGTGATGACGGGGAGTCTTGACGTTCGAAACTTTGATTACGCGCAAATGTTCTTTGTCCACAAGGACAACCCAATCTCGCAGCTCACACTGGCGCAGCTTGACGCCGTTTTTGGCGACGAGCATCTGCGTGGCCTGAATAATATTCGCGCCTGGGGCCAACTCGGTCTGACAGGCGAGTGGGCGGATAAGCAAATCACACCCTATGGCTGGAGAATAGATGACAGCTTCGGTTTCTTTCTCGAGCAGACACTACTCAATGGGAGCCACCGCTGGAATTGTTCGTTGAAAGAGTATGCGCACATCAACCGACCGGACGGTTCGATCTATGATCATGGCCAACAAATTCTAGATGCGCTAGCGAAGGATCGCTACGGCATTGCGGTTTCTAATCTGCGTTACGCGAACCCCAGCGTGAAACCGATCGCCCTCGGTGTTCAAGAAGGTGGGCCTTACTATCAAGCCACGAAAGAGAACCTGATCGAGCGAAAGTATCCACTCACGCGGATCATTCCCGCCGTCATCGATCGCCCGCCTGGCGTGCCGATCGATCCGAAAGTAAAGGAGTTCTTGCGCTACATAATGAGCCGCGAAGGCCAGGAGGCGGTCATCCGCGATGGCAGATATTTGCGACTTACGAACGAAGCGATTAGGCAGGAATTGAAGAAGATGGAATGAGTTTAGCCATGAACATACTTTCCCGGACTCTCTGGTTCTTACTTTTGGTCGTTGCCGCGATC
>WNGJ01009487.1_pt1 | contig 11827 bp, 8 predicted proteins | sample 5400611 | NCBI WGS metagenome assembly WNGJ01 (sample SAMN13153375, study PRJNA577476) | soil metagenome | isolation source: 40 cm soil or saprolite under Garry oak tree replicate 1 | place: USA:California | collected 2016-06-15 | reverse complement strand
CCACCAATTATTGGATGGAAAGTTGCAATCGCAATGTAAATACGTGGATTGTTCAAAATTTCTCCCCTCCTTTGCCGACAAACTGTATGGCCCTCATGCGCGGCTCAGTCGGTTCATCAAGATTTTCTTCAGGTAAGCGATCAGTTTCCGAATATTTAGGAGGAGACCAGCAAAGTGCAAATGGAAGTGCCATAACTATCCAGAAATAGACGCCAAATGCTTGAGATAAAATATCATTGGTCTGAATTGACTGCACTATCACGCTGACAAGAATTGCAAATGCCGTCACATATAGCATCTGATGGTCTCCGCTCACTTTTCTCATCCCCATAAAAAGTCTGATAAGAAGAGCTGTAAAGACAAATATAAGCAGAATAAGCCCAATAATACCGTGATCGAATAGGATACCCAGGAAAAGATTGTGTGATGTGTCGCCAATAACACCCAGTCCATTTATACTTACCTGTAAATTCGTCAGCAGGAGATCTGATGCCAGAAGGCCATTGCCCAATAGATGTGTGGGGTCAAAATGGGCGAGTACAGCCTGCCAGAGATAGGTTCGTCCATTGAGCGAGGTAATATCTCCACCAAGGAAACGATCGAAGATCGGAATATGGCCAACTGTTTCTAGTATTACCGCGAACACCAATAATAGTAAGAAACTGCTTAACAAACCAATCTTCATTTTTTGTGAAGGCAGAAAGAGGACCATGATGATGATGCTCAAAAGAATTCCGATATAGGCAGAACGGGTGAAGGTCAATCCAAGTGCTACCACAAATATAATCACTACTATCAAGAGACCGATACGTTTGAAACCATGCAAAGTGAACGTGCGGTAGAGGGCCAAAGGGATAATTAGGGAAAGGAAAATGGCAAGTGTTGCCGCAATGGGTGAAAAGATCGAAGCTATGCGGAAAAGAGCAGGGTTCGTAGAGTCTGGCACACCATTTTGCTTGGTGAAGTAACCATAAATACCATATAATGCAATGAATGTGGATACTAAAAGTATGGCATCAATCGCTCCTAGCATGCGTCTGCGGGTAGTAAGTACATTTACTGTTAGTATACCGACAGCCGCACTATTTAAAAGCAGAATCCACTGTGTCAGAAATGCGCCAACACCAATGGCCGATATTCCTATACTGGCAAATACCCATAGCAGATAAAGACAGAAGAAGCCTAGAGCTGGGAGGCGTCTAAAAGTATGTTTGATTGGCAGGAAGGTCATCAAAAGTAATGTAGGTATTGTCAGGCCAATCAGAAGATTGCTGCCTCTGAAAATCGGCATTGCATTGAGCGCATTCATGAATGCCCAGGCAATCAACAAGACATAGGGATAACGTAGTAGTGTGACTATGACGATTGATCCTAAGGCCGCTCGCAGAGTATAGAGTGAATTCAGAATAACACCAGCTACCCCTGCTACAAAGACTGCGATAATTATGCTAAATCGTATTATGCTCGTAGCAGCACATCCGCAATCTCGGATGGGGGATTGAGTAGGTGCATTTCACCTATGATCCTGCGTAGCGCGAAGAAGTACAGGAAAAGCGAGCAGAAATACGAGAATGAGGTAGAAAGTGCGATACCCGGGTTTCCCCAGATACGAGAAAAAATATAGTCAAATACGATGTTTGTAAGCAGACTACAAAATGTAACAAGCATCAGCACCTTGGTTTTACCAAGAGCACTAAATACCCAATATAGGATGAAGCAAAAGGACATAGGCGTCAATCCAACAAGGAAGCCAACTAACGTGTTTGCAGTCCGATTCGTATCAAGAGCAGTAAAGGCACCTCGCTGAAATAAAATTCGAACTATGGGGTGGGCCAGCACAATCAGTACTATACTGAGCACACTGGCACCTATAGCCAGGATCCAAAAATGTAGACGTAGCAACTCCTTAAAACTTTTCATGTCATTCTGGGCAACATGACGTGAGAGATGGGGAAAAATGGCTCGTCCGATAGAGGCAAGAATTACACCACTAAAGACACTCATAAGCTTGAGCGAATAGCTAAGGGCCGAAATACTACCTTGGGGAAGGAACGAGGAAAAAATTTGATCGGAAAGATTAATCGCCTGCCCCATAAATGCTCCAATAAGCACTGGCCATGCAGCTAAGATAATCGGTCCGATTTCTGAATTTCGTAGCTCTAGAACGGGCCTATAGACAAATCCCGCACGACGTGCGCGTTGAGTAAATATGCACAGTTGCAAGCAGAGACCCACCAACATACCGATACAGAGTATGACGATGCCAATTGAACTACCCATCGTGAACACAAAAATAGCTGTGCTGAGTGGGACTAAGATAGCAGTATAAGCTGGCCACCCAAACTGGCCCTCCACGTTGAAAATATATTCAAGGTACTGTAGCACCACCATGAGCAGAAACGCAGGGAAGATAAAGGGAGCCAGAGTAGTAGCCAGCTCAGTAACATTGGAATTACTGCCAGGAGCCGTAAGAAAAATCAATTGAGATCGAAACAAGAACATGACCAGAGTAATGAGTACTCCGAATATAATGAAAAGATTGAGCAATGTGCTGAAGAGCCTGGATGCCTGGTCTTTTGTCCCTCGGGTATGTACACGTGTATAGACAGGAATGGCTGAAGCTCCGATCACGTTCCCTAACAACTGTGCCAGTAACAAGGGTATAGTGGAGGCGATAACATAGGCATCCATACTAGCTCCTGCACCAAAGTGTGAGGAGACAACTAGCTGATTGAGCATACCAACCAGGCGGACCAACAGAGCTGCCGACATAAGGCCGAGTAGAGCGCGGAAAACTTGTTTATTTATCGCTTTAGCTCGCACTGCTCTCAAATGCGTACTCGTGTTGCTTAAAGGCCGTGACATTGTAGTAACTATTCTCCACCAGGTAAACAAAAGACAGATTGAAAGAAATAAACAGAATCATCAGAGTTATTTATTATCGGAATTTCTTTGACGCTGAGTAAGGGCTATTGTCATGTCTGCACCATTTTCGGAGGGCTTTTCGGAGAGCAGCATAATATCGTCGAAATCTAATGCAGATTGTTGTGAGTCGTTTAAATATTGGCGAATATCGCCAAAGTCTGGCCATGGACTTCTATTAATGACGACCCCTAATAGTGTGACGTGTAAGCTATTCAACAGACGTTTAGCTCGTAATAATACTTTTCGAGGTGTCTTAGTAGCATCAACAACTAGCACTAACGTCTGAATATAAGAATTCATAATCTGCACGTCCGCAACAGGAAGTAATGGTGGAGTGTCGAAAAGCACATAATCAAATTGGGAAGTCTTTTTAAGCAGTTCGAAGAGGCGATGGGCCAACGATGATTGTAGCAATTCTGAGGGATTTGTAGGAACCAATCCTGCTGTCAATACACGCAATGTTGGAATTTCTGTTGGCTGACCATCCAATTTTATCTCAAGGTTCTCCGCCATTTCTAAAAATGCCCCTGTCAGTCCACGCCGATTATCGAGCTGAAAATGCTGATGTAGTCCTGGATGACGTAAGTCAGCATCTACTAGCAATACGCGCTTTCCAGTCATTGCCAAAAATACAGCAAGATTCGCAGCTGTAGTACTCTTGCCTTCACCCCCAAGAGCACTGGTAATCATTACCAGTTTGAAATGTTTTATTGCCTGCTGAGCATTTAACCTGGCACACAAAATGCGATACGACTCCGCAAGGGCAGGTATATCTATTGCACTTTTATTTCGTTGTCTTCGTGTGATCTGGGGAATAATCGCCAAATTTTCCAGACCCATTATCTCTTGTACTTCCTCAGGGCTTTCCAGATGATCATCAAACCATTCAAAAATCACGATCAAAGCTATCGCAAGGGCAAGACCGACTAACGCACCAATAGCTGCGGCAAGCAGTGGTTTGAGACTTACAGGATTCGTTTGGAGATGTGCAGGCAAAACACCTACAGTGGCGCCACCAGGAAGTTGCGAGCTTGCAAACTGGTAAAAACTACGATTAATCTCATTTGCAAGTTGTACTGCCAGTTGTGGATTGCTATTATCGACATCGACTTCAATGAGTTGGGTGTTGCCTTGAGTTTTCACATTAATCATACCATTGAGTTGGTCGAGTGTAAGTCCAGGGTGATTCGCTACAACGGGATTAAGAACTGAAGGACTTGTGATCAACTGAGAATAGGTTGGCAAAGCTACAACACTACCACTGGTACATTCATATGGTGTCGTTTGAGCTGTGCAGAGATTTACGAGAAGGTAAGCACTGGCCCGATAAACCGGAGGCCGGTACTTACTAACGATATAGGTTGCTCCGCCACAGATAACAACTCCAAGTATAACTACCCATGCCCAACGTTTCGCGATCAATATATAGCGACTGAACCCACTTTGCATTTTGAAAACCATCCTTGCTAAAAATTGTGGCATTGATAAGTATATAAATAGCGATACATACAGCCTGGACCCTCTCGAAGAGGCAATGCTACTAGTATCCACCTTAACAAGCACCTAATCTCTCTTTTTAAAGAATACGCCTCTTATTCTAAAAAACTGGTTTAGTCTGATGTTGAGATGCCGTTGCGATAACAGCACTCTGGTGCATAATCCTAACCTCTTCATAACATCGTTTAGCCTAAACGATTCACAAGAACAGCAGTTTGGCAATTGATTTTGTAAAAAATCCTTGGTAACGGCATATTTCTCTACATCTACATTCGAAGTACAACTGGTTCTTTACCTCTTCGAACATCTCATTAACACTTGTATATCGTAACTATATTCGTAAGCGTAGTGTTTTTTTCTTCGCTAATCTCAACAAGGTTACATAGAGAGGTACCTACATGAGACCAAAGTTGGTTGTAGGTGTTATTGCATTCTTCTTGTTAGTGGGAGTTGTGCTGCTAGGAGCGTTATTTGGTCCCACGTTGCTTGCCGAAACAGGTGTCGAGAGCACTGGTTTAGATGGAAACCAATCACAAACGGCTGTAGCTGCGAGTAATGCAATCATACAAGAAAACGCCATCCTGGGAACCATTAGTTGGGAGATTCCTTCTGACAGAGCAGCTACTACCCAGATCCAGGCATACGCCGATGCAAATTCTGTACTGCCTGGGCAAAAGCTAATCCTCTACGTGAGCTTACTTAAACAAGGAACAGCTTATTCAATAGATATCTATCGACTCGGCTGGTATGGTAGTTATGGTGGACGCTTGATGTTCTCGGTTCCAAATCAAAGTGGGCAGCAACAAGGTTACTACGACGATAATACCCATCGTCTGGTGGGTTGTCTTACCTGTCACATCGACACCTCTACTGGCCTGGTCGAGGCTAACTGGCAGCCCTCTTACACCTTGACAGTCCCTACTGATTGGACATCAGGAATCTACTTGGCCAAATTTACTGATGTAAATGGTTGGCAGACCTACGCAGTCTTCGATGTACGTGATACCTCTCATTCAAGCTATATTGCTGTCACACCTGATGCAACCTACGCGGCATATAACTATTGGGGTGGAAATAGCCTGTACGTAGCCGATTATCCTATTGGATCATTTAAGACTGAAAGGGGAGTAAAAGTCTCATTCAATCGACCCTATTTCGATGGTTACGGTGGGAGTCAGGTACTCCATTTGGAGATCGACGAAATTCGCTGGCTTGAGAGGGAGGGCTACGATATGTCTTACATGAGTGATATAGATCTACATCGCGATCCAGGGTTGCTGCTACAACACCGGGCATACATCTCCCTGGGCCATGATGAGTACTGGACCAAAGAGATGCGTGATGGCGTCGAAACAGCCCGTGACCGGGGAGTGGGACTGGCCTTCTTGAGTGGTAATGCGAGCTATTGGCAGGTTCGCTTAGAACCGGATAGTGAAGGTCATCCATATCGAACCGTTGTCTGTTTTAAGGTAACAACTGCTGATAATGATCTCAGTGATGACCCTCTGTATGGTAAGGATAATACTCGAGTAACCACGCGATGGCGTGACCCTTTACTTGCACGGCCAGAGAATGCGATGATTGGCACCATGTACTCTTCTGCTTATACAATCAAGCCACTAGGATATCGTTGGCAGGTGAATCTCAAGGCTAAATCACCTCTCTTGAATAGAACCAATCTACAACCTGGACAATCATACGGCTGCAATGTCGTAGGTTACGAATGGGATCGGGTCTTTAATAATGGCGCTACACCTGCAGGGCTGGTAATACTTGGCACATCTGATGCAGTGAATGATTCCAATGCAAAGGATATTAGTAATACAACTTATTACGTTGCTCATTCTGGAGCGCTGGTCTTTGCCACTGGATCAATTTACTGGACACATGCCCTTGATAACTTTCGCTACTACCCAGATCCCAGTTGTCCTGATCCAAATAATGAGGTACCGGGTATGCAAAAGTTGTTGGCAAATGTGTTGAATGCAATGGTTACTAAGAAGAATAAGCTATGACCAAACTGGTAAGAATATGTGTAGCTGCCTTCTTCTACTATACCGGACTGGTGAAACTTACTCGTTGGTGGATGCAACGTTCGGGTCGCTGCTTGATAATAGTAGCTTACCATCGAGCGAATGAGGGGGACTTGCGTCGCCATCTACTCTATCTGCGCCGTAATTACCGTATATTACATCTCGAAGAGGCCCTAGAAGAACTTTATGCACCACCTTGTAAGAAGAAGAGAGGGATGGATCAGCGTACACCACTCGTGTTGACGTTTGACGATGGATATTACGACAACTATACTCATGGATTTCCGCTAGCATGTGAGTTGAAGATCCCAATGACTATCTTTCTCATTCCTGGCTATATCGAAAATGGTGAGTACTTCTGGTGGCTGGAAAGTGAACGCCTTGTACATCAAGCAAAGGTGGACAAGGTAAAGCTTGAAGACTGTATATATCACTTGAATCGAGCAAAAGAACGAGAATCTTTGATAGAAGTAATCAATTCCCACTTTCGTGATGCCAGTTCTGTCATAGAACGTGAGGAATTTCTTGCGGTTGTTCGCAAGAAGCTTGCTGTACCTTCAACTGTTGCGCCAAAGGAAGAGACAGCTCGACCGTTAACGTGGGAGGAAGTACACAAGATGGAGGAGAGCGGGTGGATCTCATTTGGTGGGCACACTATGCATCACCCTATCCTCGGATACTTATCGAATCCGGAAGAAGTGAGGCGAGAAGTTAGCGAGTGTCGCCAGATATTAGAAGAGCAACTGGGACATCGGATACGAACGTTCGCCTATCCAGTGGGTAAGCCTGAGCATATTGGTGAAGTGGCACTACAGGTCGTACACGAAGCGTGTTATGACTGGGCAGTAACGACAACAGGTGGTATTTGTACGCCAAAGAATGACCCGTTTCAGCTTCCACGTGTCATGTGTGAAGTTAACCGCCCCTGGTTAGTAACAGCAGCACAGATATCAGGAGTGTGGTATTTCTTTTCTCCCTTATGGAGGTGGACGAAAACTCTTCCATGGAGAAAGCATAGAGTTGCCTGGCGATGGATGAATTAAACCCTTTTGAAGGTGAAAGCATTCTCTTTCATGGAAGAAGTGGAGAGGCACATTTTTGCAGGAATCTTTAGATAATATTTCTGGGGCGAGTGTACAAACACAGGTTGTTGATTCTCGCGAGCTACATATTAAACACGCACGACCAGCGCGCACTAAATTGACATATGATGCGTTAGTGCTAGATGCCGACTTATTGCAATCGTTGGCCACTGTACGTTCGCTTGGAAGCCGGGGATTGCGTGTCGCAGCCTTAGGAACTTCTTCCGGGCTACCTATCTACTCGTCACGCTGGTGCCAGAGAGCCTTTATCTGTCCAGAAGAAGAGGCAACAGATGAGTATTTTAACTACTTAGAACAGGTGCTTGAAGAAAATGATATACATGTACTCATCACCTCCTCAGACGCTTCTATTGATATGATTCGCCGCCATCGAAAGCGATTTGAGCAACGAGTCCGTATTGCTTTAGCTAAAGAAACAGCCCTGGCAATAGCTCTTAACAAAGAGCGAACATTGGAGGTTGCTGAGCGGTTGGGTATATCAATACCCCGTGCTGTCACACTAGAGTCAGAAAGCAAAGTTGAGGCAGCTTTATATGAGATGGAACTACCAGTGGTTGTAAAACCTTTGCAGTCATGGGTATGGAGCAATCAGCAGGGTATACGCCTAGCGTCTAAGCTAGTAACCACTTACGACGAAGCAAGGAGTGTTGTCGAAAAACTGACTCACTTGGGAGTGAAGGTGGTCTTGCAGCAATACCTCTCAGGAAAGCGTGAATCCATAAGTTTTTTGTATGCAGATGGACAAATCTATGCTCGGTGTGCCCAATGGCACAAGCGTTCCCAGCCACCATTGGGCGGTCAATCAGTTCTGCGCCAGAGTATTGCTATCCCCCCAGACATTGATGAGCAAGCAGAACTTCTTGTGAGAGAAATCGACTTGGATGGTTGCTCTGAAGTAGAATTCCGGCGAGATGCTAATGGGCACCCTTATTTGATGGAGATCAACCCTCGTCTCTGGGCTTCAACAGAGCTGGCTGTACGTGCTGGGGTAGACTTCCCCTATCTTCTCTATCAATGGGCAAGTGGAGAAAAGATGGATATGGTGAAGAGTTACCGCGTAGGGGGTTGGCTGCGCTATTTGAGAGCTGATATCACAACAACAGTATCGGCATTAGAGCACCGAGATAGACCAGAAATGAGTTCGCCAGCTAAAACGATCCTTGATTTCTGCGCATCTTTTTTTCTGCCCACAGCATATGATTATGTGAGTTTGAGGGATCCTTTGCCAGCGGTAAAAGCAACGGCAGGCGGTGTCAGTGAATTAGTGCGCAAAATAGGAGCAAGCCTGAACGGGACAAGAAAAGCTCCTATGGAATATTGGAGAGCACCGAATGTGAAAAATTTCGTCATCCCAATCTATAAAGAGCAGGAAAAGGTGCATGCCTATTTCCAATCACAGTCATCCTACTGGAGAGATATTTATGCCAGTGGAGGGGTGAACGCCGAAATTTATCGGAATCGTCATGCGAGGGTGCTCAATTGGGTCAAGAGCCTTGATCTTGCCCCAGGCTCAAAAGTGCTTGAGGTTGGCTGTGGTGCCGGTTTTATGTCTATTGCGCTGGCCGAGAGAGGTTTTCAAGTTTATGCTATCGACTCCGTTGAGTCGATGGTGGAGCAGACTCGCGAACATGTGAAACAGGCTGGGGTTAACCAGTTGCTTTTCTTGAACACTGGTGATGCCTACACCTTGAATTTCGAAGATGACTCTTTCAACCTTGTGATCGCGCTAGGTGTCATTCCGTGGCTAGAACAGCCAGAACTTGCTATAAGCGAGATGGCACGGGTGACAAGGACAGGAGGGTATATCATACTGACTGCTGATAACCGATCCCGGCTCAACTTTCTTCTCGACCCACTGCTGAATCCAGCTTTTGCTCCTCTTAAGCTAGGAATGAAGCAAAAACTTGAAAGGCTAGGAATCCGTCGCAGATCAGCTAACAAGGTCGATGAGGTTTTTCACACTTATCACGACCGTCATTATATCGACAAAGCGCTGGCGTCTGAGGAACTTGTGAAGAACAGGAATCTAACACTTGGGTTTGGACCTTTCACATTGTTTCGACGCAAAGTTATCCCAGAAGCACTAGGTACCGCCCTCCATCGGAGTCTTCAACATTTTGCCGATTGGGGCATACCTGGATTGCGCTTTACTGGATCGCAGTACCTTGTTCTAGTTAGAAAAATGGATTCCCAATCTGCATTGCAGTCCAAGATCACCGAGAGGTCTAGCCCAACATTTTAATTGTAGTCAGATCAAAGAAGGAATGAAGAGTTATTCATGAAAGACACTAGCAGACGACTTAATACACGTGAATATCTGCGATTGATTGGCGTACCAGAGCTTCCACCTTTGACAAGTCCATTTGATCCTGGTTATGATCCAATTACTCTCGAGGGTCATCTCGAACAGAGTTCACATCTCATGCGTTCCTTAAAAATCTCGATGGCATGCTGGCAAATTGCCAATGAGACTGCTACAAGGCGGAAAATAGCAGCCGCAAGAGTCTACAATGTGCCAACAGTCACAGGAGGTGGTCCTTTTGAAGTGGCTGTGGCACAGGGCCAACTTGAGATATACCTCGATCTATGCGCAGACCTTGGTATTACAAGGATCGAATGCGGTGAAGGCTTCACCGATCTGACGATCAAACCACAAACAGTTGTACAGATGGCACACGCGCGAGGACTTGCAGTTCAGTACGAGATGGGCAAAAAGCATGAGGGACCCTTTACTGATGAATCGCTTGACGAAGCAATTGCAAAGGGACACACATGGCTCGAAGCGGGTGCAGTACAGCTTGTTGTTGAGGCACGTGAAAGTGCTCGCGGAGTAGGGACTTTTGACGATGAAGGTACGCTCAATGGTGCCTTTGTAGATCGATTTGCTGAAGAATTTGGGCTGGATATTGCGATGTTTGAAGCCCCCAATAAGCCAAGCCAGTTCGCGTTTCTGGAGCATTTCGGACCGCAGGTTCAACTCTGCAATGTGCGACTGGAGGAATTACTGCGCGTTGAGATCTTTCGACGTGGTCTGCATTCGGATGCATTCACTCTGCCTAATCTACGGCCTGCGCATCCTAAATCCAAGATACCCTAGTCTTTAGCTGAATGCTTCAATTTGGGAAACGGCAAGTCTCCTAAGTTTTCTATTGTTTAGACGTTGGAAAGGATATCTAATGAGGAAAACAGTAGTAATTGATTGCTTTCCGGAAAGCGTACAATTCTATCGGAACGGTTACGCAGTTGTAGCAGTCGATGTTATTAGAGCAACAACAACTGCTGTGACTAGTGTTGCTTTGGGTCGAAAATGCTTTCCGGTTCCTTCAATTGAAGCGGCAGTACCATTGGCTGCGCGCTTAAATAACCCTCTTCTAGCTGGAGAACTTGGTGGATCTATGCCGTATGGCTTCGATATGAACAACAGCCCTAGTGAACTTGAAGACCGCACAGATACCCATCGACCAATGATTCTTCTCTCAACCTCTGGCACAAGGGTTATTTGTGGCGCTGAGAAATGGCAGGCAGTCTATGTTGCTTGCATCCGAAACTTTACCGCGCAGATTGCTTACTTGGTAGAGCATCATTCGACGATTGCCATTATTGGTGCCGGGTCTCGAGCCGAGTTCCGTGAGGAGGATCAACTATGCTGCGCGTGGATCGCGGAAGGCCTCTATAAGATGGGATATGAACCCGAGAATGCAAGAACAATCTCAATCATCGAGCAGTGGAGCGGGATATCAGTCGACACAATTTGCAATGGTGCAAGTGCAGAGTATCTCCGGAACAGCGGTCAAAGCAGGGATTTAGAATACATTCTAGCGCATATCGATGATCTCAACGAAGTCTATCGATACGAACATGGCCAGGTTGTAGAAGCGACCGCTGAGCTATTGCTACATTGAAATGGAACGTATATGGAAGATAACCATGCAGTGGCAACTGTTCGGTCCCATTTATAAAGTCGTGCTATAATTGGATATTGCCATCGACGTAATGAGCGAACAAATTGAGCAGTATCCATTGTGAGGCGTAATATGATTGGTACTTCTTTCTACATCCATCCTACCGCTGAGGTATCATCAACTGCACAGATTGGTCCAGGCACGCGTATCTGGGGTCAGGTGCATGTTCGCGAATATGCACAAATTGGTGAAACGTGTAATATCGGGAAAGGCGTTTATATAGATACGCATGTGCATATCGGCTCAAACGTAAAAATTCAGAATCATGTTTCGTTGTTCGAAGGTGTTACACTTGAAGATGGTGTTT
>WNGJ01008034.1_pt1 | contig 11828 bp, 13 predicted proteins | sample 5400611 | NCBI WGS metagenome assembly WNGJ01 (sample SAMN13153375, study PRJNA577476) | soil metagenome | isolation source: 40 cm soil or saprolite under Garry oak tree replicate 1 | place: USA:California | collected 2016-06-15 | reverse complement strand
AGGAGGTGAAATGAAACACCAGGCACCAAAGACCAAGCTCCAGAGAATTCCCAGACCCCGGGCCAGCAGCCGAACCGTTCGCATGCGTTTTGGAGTACGGGATTTAGAGCGTCTCTGGAACATGGGGATTGGAGGTTGAAGGTTCACCTTCTGGCGCGTATGAGTTCACTTGCCGCTTATCTCGTCCTGTCGGCCCTGCTCTTCTCGGTCGGGCTGGCCGGCGCGCTGACGCGGCGCAACGCCATCCTCGTGCTTATCGGCATCGAGTTGATGCTCAACGCGGCGAACTTGAATTTTATCGCGTTCTGGCGTTACGGCCCCAATCCCCAGGCGCTCACCGGCGTGATGTTCGTGATCTTTTCAATTGGCGTTGCTGCAGCGGAAGCGGCTGTTGGGCTGGCGCTGATTATTTCCATTTACCGGCATTACAAAACCACCAACGTTGACCAAATCGATTCGATGAAGGGATAACTATGTGAAGAAGGAAGCCAAAGCTAAAAATATCTCTACTTGTTCGTCGCATCGAAAGCATATCGTGCTTCTCAGCGGCGGGACTCTGAACGTAAAGTTGCTCGGCGGAATCTGAACGTAAAGTTGCTCGGCGGAATCACGAACGAATGAGCCGAGCAGCGGACTATCTCTGGCTCATTCCGGCACTGCCTGCAATGGCGGCGGCGTTGAGCGCCTTCGCCAAGCAGCGCCAGCGGAAGTTGGCGGCCTCCCTGGCGATCGGTTCCATGTGGCTGGCCCTGATGTTTTCCTGCGCAGCTTTTGTGAGCGCGCTCGAACGTTCCGGCCAGTACGGAGAGGCCGCGCAGCAGGTTTTCAATTTCCCCTGGTTCCAATTCGGCGACCGCTGGCTGAAATTGGGCTGGGTGCTGGACCCGCTGGCAGCGGTGATGTTGGTGATGGTCTCCCTGGTAGGACTGCTGATCTTCATCTACAGCATCGGCTACATGGCGCGCGACGAAAACTTCACGCGCTTCTTCTGCTTCATGTCGTTGTTCGCAGCGGCGATGCTCGGCCTGGTCATTGCTAACAACCTGCTGCTGTTTTTCATTTGCTGGGAATTGGTGGGCTTGACCTCGTATCTGCTGATTGGGTTTTGGTATCACAAACCGAGCGCGGCGGCGGCGGCAAAGAAGGCTTTCATTACGACGCGCATCGGCGACCTGGCGTTTCTGCTCGGCATGGTCTGGCTCTACTCGCAAACCGGCACGCTGTTGTTCTACGACAACGGCAGCGGCTGCCTGGAGCAATCCGCGCTCGCCAAATTGGTCGCGCAAACCACCGCTATCGGCATGGCGGTTTCGACGGGCATCGCCCTGCTGATTTTCTGCGGGGCCATCGGCAAGTCAGGCCAGGTCCCCCTGCACGTGTGGTTGCCGGACGCGATGGAAGGCCCGACACCGGTGAGCGCGCTCATTCACGCGGCGACCATGGTGGCGGCGGGTGTGTTTCTAGTGGCGCGGGTGTATCCATTGATGGCAGCGCCTGCTGAGGCTGCTGCGGCTGAGACGGCCGCGCTTCAAGCGGTCACCTGGGTTGGCGTGATCACCGCCCTTTTCGCCGCCAGCATCGCCGTCGCGCAGACCGACATCAAGCGCATCCTGGCTTACTCCACGGTCTCACAACTGGGCTTCATGATGATGGGGCTGGGAGTGGGTGGAGTGGCGGTCGGGATGTTTCATCTGATCACCCACGCGTTCTTCAAGGCGCTGCTGTTCCTGGGCGCCGGTTCGGTGATTCACGGGTGTCATGAGCAACAGGACATCCGAAACATGGGCGGGCTGCGCAAATTCATGCCGGTCACCTTCGCGACTTACGCCATTGGCATGATGGCGCTAAGCGGTTTCCCCCTCCTCTCCGGTTTCTGGAGCAAGGACGAAATCCTCCATGCCGCGCATGGCTGGCGTCTATCGCATTGGCCGTTTTACCTTGGCGTCTTCGGCGCGCTCCTCACGGCGTTCTACATGACGCGGCAGGTTTGCTATGTGTTCTTTGGTCAGAGCAGGGCTGGCGGGGCAGAGGTCGGAGGGCAGAGGTCGGAGGTCCTCCGACCTCTGTCCTACGTTCCGCACGAAAGCCCTGGTGTCATGAGGATTCCACTCGTCATCCTGGCGATGTTCGCCATCTTCCTCGGCTTCATTGGCACGCCGGCTTGGCCCTGGTTTAAGGATTTCCTGAGCGGGCAACGAACAGCCCTTGAGTTCGGCAAGTTGCTCGAGAGCGAAGTGCTGGGCTTGATCGGGTTTTCGAGTGCGGTTGTTTTTCTCGGCATCGGTCTGGGCTGGTGGCTTTATGGACGCAAACCGGCGGCCAAGGCAGACGAAGTGGATGCGCTCCAACGCGTATGGCCGGAGGTTTTCACTGTGCTGCGGCAGAAATACTATGTTGACGAAATTTACGATTGGTCGCTCGTCTCCTTCAACCGCTGGTGGGCCAAGACTTGCGATTGGCTGGATCGCTGGGTTTGGAACGGCGCAGTGCAGTCGGTCTCCTATGTCGTCCTCGCAATTTCCTGGGTCAGCCGTTTCTTCGACGAGTATGTGGTGAATCCTGGGTTCGATGAAAGCTGCCGGCGATTAAGTGGGGGCGGCAGCCTCTTGTCGCGGCTGCAAGATGGCCGCGTGCAGAATTATCTTCGCATCATCGGCATCGCGCTGACGGTGCTGGCACTGTTTTTGATTTGGGGTTGCCGCGCGTCATGAATGCCTTTCCGCTCATCACGCTCCTGACGGCAGTGCCACTCGTTGGCGGGTTCGTGGTTATTGGCCTGGAGGCCGAAAAGCAGAAACTGGCCCGTTGGTTGGCGCTGGGTTTCAGCTTTGCTTCCCTGGCACTGGCGCTGGTTTTGTGGGGACAATTCAACTCCTCTACCGGCGACCTTCAATTCGAGGAGCAACACGTCTGGATTCCGACTTTGGCGGCGCAGTATCACGTCGGTGTTGACGGTCTTGGCCTGCTCATGGTTTTGCTCTCGGCCATCGTCGTGCCGATGGCCATGCTGGCTTCGTGGAAGATCGAGCAGCGCGTGCCAATCTACTTCGCCCTGGTCCTCTTTCTGCAAGCCGGCTTGTTCGGGACTTTCACCGCGCTAAGCTTTTTCCACTGGTTCATCTTCTGGGAGCTGAGCCTGGTCCCAGCCTTTTTCCTCATCAAGCTTTGGGGCGGGCCCTTGCGCACGGCTGCCGCGACGCAGTTTTTTGTCTATACCATGGCCGGCAGCGTGGCAATGCTGCTGGCGTTCCTGGCCCTTTTTTTTTCCACCGGCAAGTTCGACTTCATCGAACTGGCAGAGCTGGGCCGCAACGGGACGTTGGCTTCTGCGCTGTCGGTGAACCTCGGCTGGTACGACCTGACGGTCCGGCAACTGGCGCTGGTGGTTTTCGCGGGCGCATTCCTGGGCTTCGCCGTCAAAGTTCCGCTGATTCCGTTTCACACCTGGTTGCCATCCGCCTACGCTGAAGCGCCGACGGGCACTACCATGCTGTTGACGGGCGTAATGTCCAAGATGGGCGTGTACGGCTTCCTGCGCATTCTGTTGCCGATTTTCCCCGAACAGATGCGCTGGGTGCTGACGCTGCTGCTTTGGCTGGCGGTCATTACAATAATCTTCTCGGCCAGCGCGGCGTTTGCGCAAAGAGACTTGAAACGGGTTCTGGCCTATTCCTCGATCAATCACCTCGGCTACTGTCTGCTGGGAATTTTTGCAGTAACGCGTTTCACCGGCAATGAGGCTGGGCTGGCCGCCGAAAAAGCCGCGGCATTGAACGGCGTTTTTCTTCAAATGTTCAATCACGGCCTGACAGCTTCGACCCTGTTCTGGTTTGTCGGTTTCCTCGAAGAACGGGGCGGGGGATTGCGCGGGTTGAACGACTTCGGGGGACTGCGCAAAATCGCGCCAATCTTTTGTGGCCTGATGGGCATCGCGCTGTTTTCGTCCCTCGGCTTGCCAGGGTTGAATGGCTTCATCGGCGAGTTTCTGATCTTCAAAGGCGCCTTTGCGCTGGCGACGTGGGCGACGGCGCTGTCAGTCATCGGGCTGCTCGTAACGGCAATTTTCATGCTGACGATCTTACAGCGTATTTTCAACGGGCCGCTCAATGAAAAATGGTCGAAGCTGCCTGACTTGACGCTAACGGAGCGAGTGTTGGTGCTGCCGGCGATTGGATTGATGTTCGTGCTGGGGATCTATCCTCAACTGGTGCTCGGCGTCATCAACTCGACAGTCGTGCAAATGGTTGAGGGGTTGAAGTTTTAGACAGAAAGGGAGGAACCAGAAGCAACCCATCTTGAAGATATGGCGAAAAAGTTAATCAGAGAGGCTGACTTTGAAGTTCTCCGAGCCTCTCGATTCGTTGATCCTCAGGGCTTGCTCCTCTTGGAGAAGGGAGTCCGGTATTCAATGACGCCTCCCACATAGCCATGCTCGCTTGGGCTGTTTATACCTCATTCATCGGAGCGGCGCTGGTGTTGTTGCTCCCAGGGAGCAACGCCCGCGCGGCGCGGGTGGTGGCCTTGCTTACAGCGGTTCTCGGCTTGGCTCTGGCGCTGGCGGGCGTGGCGCAGGCCACGGCCGGCGAGATTGAGACCATCGCTAAAGTCCGGTGGATTCCTTCACTCGGCATCGAATATCACCTCGCTGCCGACGGAATCAGCCTCACACTGGTTCTATTGACCGGCCTCGCCGCTGTGGCGGGGATTCTCTTTTCCTGGAACCTCGAGCATCGCGTCAAGGAGTTCTTCGCGTTTTACCTCGCGCTCATCGGCGGCGTGTACGGTGTGTTCTTGAGTTTCGATTTGTTTCTGCTGTTCGTGTTTTACGAACTGGCGATTATCCCCAAGTATTTCCTCATCGCCATTTGGGGTTCGACGCGGAAGGAATACGGCGCGATGAAACTGGCGCTCTATTCCTTTGTCGGCAGCGCCATGGTTTTCGTCGGCATCATGGCAGCTTACGTTCTGGCGGGCGCAAAAACGATGGACCTGTTGGAGCTGGCCAAGTTTCCCTTCCCGCGCGGCTTCCAGATGTGGGCTTTCCCGCTGGTGTTTGTCGGTTTCGCAATTCTGGCGGGCTTGTGGCCGTTCCACACCTGGGCGCCCACGGGCCACGTGGCTGCGCCGACCGCGGCTTCGATGCTTCTGGCCGGCGTGGTGATGAAACTCGGCGCCTATGGCTGCCTGCGAGTTGCCATGACGCTGTTCCCGCAGGGCCTGGACGATTGGGGGTTCCAATTGCTCGGCTTCGGTTCGTGGCGCGACCTTTTCAGCGTATTGGCGGTTGTGGGCATCGTTTACGCCGGCATGGTGGCGTTGGTGCAAAAGGATTTCAAATTCGTCATCGGCTACTCCAGTGTGAGTCATATGGGTTTCGTGCTGCTTGGGCTGATGACCCTGAACCAGGTCGGGTTGAGCGGCGCGGTCCTGCAAATGTTTTCGCATGGAATTATTGCCGGATTGTTGTTCGCTGTCGTCGGGCGAATGGTCTATGACCGAACACATACACGCGACCTAAGCGACTTGCAGCAAATGAATCTGAGCAAACTGCTCCCGTTCGCCGCGGTCACCTTTACCATTGCCGGTGTCGCCTCGATGGGCCTGCCTGGATTCAGCGGTTTCGTTGCCGAATTGCAGGTCCTCATCGGCGCATGGCGCGCGTTTCCCACCTTGGCCGTCACCGCGGGCCTCGGCATTCTGGTCGGTGTGGCCTACACCCTGCGCGCGCTGCAGAAGGCTTTTTTTCCAGAACATGAACAGGGCTCTGTGGCCGCCTTGTCCGATGCGAATGGGCGTCAGGAGTTGGAGGCGATTTCCATTCCGGAACGGTTCGGCGCGGTGATTTTGATCGGGGCGTCGCTGCTGGTTGGCCTCTATCCAAGGACGTTGCTGGATTTGATCGCGCCAAGTTTCAGTTCACCGTTGTTCGACGCTCTGAGGAAGGGAGGAGGACTGTGAGTGAGAGGCTAGGGCAAGTATGTACCGGAGGTCAGAGGCCGGAGACCGGAGATCGGAGATGCGAACTCCGACCTCCGGTCTCCGGCCTCCGGTCTTCGACCTCTGACCGGAGGGAGCAATGAACTACCTCCAACTACTCAAGCGCGCCGCGCCGGAAACCATCATCGTCGTAACCGCGCTGGCGGTCCTGGCGGCAGACCTGTTGGCGATGCGCGAATTGGAGCTGCGCTTCCGGCGCAGCATCGGCGGGATGATTTGCTGCGCAGGTTGCGTGGCGGCGATGGCCTGGATGTCGGCCCTCCCACAGCACGCCAATTTTCTGAATGGCGCGCTGGTGGTGGATCCCTTGACCCAACTCATCAAGATCGCCCTGCTCATCCTGGCGGTCTTCACCGTTCTGATTTCGGTTGAAACGGATTTCACCACCCACGTTGGCGAGTACCTGGCTCTGATCCTGCTCGCCACGGTAGGCATGATGTTTCTGGTCAGCTCGGAGGACATCCTGATGATTTTCATTTCGCTCGAATTGACCAGCCTCTCGCTCTACATCCTGACGGGTTTCAACAAACGCAATCTCAAATCCGCTGAGGCCGCGCTGAAATATTTTCTGTTTGGCGGAATGGCAGCCGCTTTTACGCTGTTCGGGTTGAGCCTGCTTTACGGCATCGCGGGCTCAACCAACCTTGGAGAAATCGCCAAGGCGGTGGGGGAAAAGGCCCTTCATGCCGCCCGGAGCAATGATGACGGGCTCACCAACACATTTGATCCGCTCTTGGTGGTCGCCTTGGTAATGACCGTCATCGGTTTCGGCTTCAAGGTCGCTGCCGTCCCGTTCCATCTCTGGGCGCCGGATGCCTATGAAGGGGCGCCTGCCCCCAGCGCCGCTTTCATTGCGTCGGGTTCCAAGCTGGCCAGTTTCTTCATCTTCGCCAAAGTGATGATGCTCGGCTTCAAGGGTGCCGAAGGCAGCGGCGCCTGGCAGGCCTATGCCACGGGCTGGGTTCCCGTGCTGGCCATCGTGGCAGCGGCTTCGATGCTGTTGGGCAACCTGGTCGCGATCGTTCAAAGGGGCGTGCGCCGATTGCTAGCCTACTCGGCCATTGCCCATGCGGGGTATATGTTGCTGGGGGTGCTTTCGCACGGCAGCCAGAGCCTGGCCTCGCTCGTCTATTACGCCATCACCTATGGACTGACTACACTCGGCGCATTTGGCGTGGTATCGGCGGTGCAGCAGCAAACCGGCGCCGACCGCCTGTCGGATTTCGCCGGCTTGAGCCGCCGCGCGCCGGTGCTGTCGTTTTGCATGATGATATTCATGCTGTCTCTGGCAGGAATTCCGCCTCTGGCTGGTTTTTTCGGGAAGTTCTACATCTTCACCTCGGCGCTCGGCACAGGCCCCAAGCCCCTCGGCTTGCTTTGGCTGGTTGTTCTGGCCGTGGCCATGAGCGCCGTGTCGCTCTATTATTACCTTCAAGTCCTCAAGCAGGTCTATATCGTCGAGGCCCCCGCGCCGACCGTGCCATTACGAACCCCGATTTCCAGCCAGATCGCTTTGGTGTTGCTTGCGTTGTCGGTCGTCGTGCTGGGTTGCGCGCCGGATCTGCTCATCACCCCGCTGCTAAACGCGATCCAACTCACCGGGTTGTGAATGCGGTGAACAACTACAACTTTGCTAGGACAGCCGAGATGAAAGCTCGTGGCGCGCCACGACGCACGCCGTACGGCGTTTCAAGATCGAAAAGGTCTCGGTCGTAAGAAACCAGGAAGTCAGCTCTTTGCGAAATCGCAGCCGCCAGAACCGGTCATCCTTCGGGTCTCGCACGATCCGTTTCATTGGCGGGTCATCCATCAGGCGCGCCTTGGTTTTGAGCCATTCAAGCCAGCCGGCCCAATTCAGATTAGGCCACCGGCGCTCTTCAGATAGGTCGGCCAGTGTCTCAGTCCATTCATGGGTCAGATAAAGGCGCTCGGACAGAAACGAAGCCACGGCGCGCCAGCAGTCACAGCACATTTCTGGCCTCGCCCCGCCAGCCAATGGCCGAAACCACCACGGAGGAATCAAGGACGGCGACGAGTTTCATGCGGCTTTAGGAGTCCTGCCCTGATCTTCTTGACGCGGCTCACGATTTCATCAACTGGAGCAGGGCCGTACGCTCCGTCTCGCTTGTCCATCTTCTCGAATTCTGCCTCCAATCTGGCCAACTCCTTGTCGCGCTCACGCCGAATCAGATCTCGAATCACATCGCTGGCAGAGGAGAAACCGACTTCTTGCCTGCGAGACTTCACCCATGCAGCCTGATCTTGGGAGAGGGAAATATTTAGCGTCATTGCCATCCGCAGCAAAATAATGAGCTGAGCGGATTTTGGCAAGATCCCATGTGCAGGCGCGTGTGGCGTGCTGGCGTTGGCGCTCGGAACCTTCCATCCGCTCCTAGGATAAGGTAAGAACTCAGTCTTTCGTTGCCAGTCCCCCCGCCGCAGATCACGATCACGCCAGACGGCAGCGTCGGCTATTTTATCAGCGTACAAGGCACGGCCAACCACCCGTACCGCTTGCAGAGCGCGCGGCCTCACCGGCCCACGGAGCACCAGCGCCCCACAGACCGCGCCCGCGTCCGGCCTCATCGAATTCCACGACCTGTTCCCGCCATCGCACCGCGCGTTTTACCGGGCGGTGCAGCAGTACGGCTTGGTTGATGCTTGAGTGTTGATAGTTGATGGTTGATTCGTTGTTGCGTCCTGCTTACTCCCATTGCCCGCAGCCATCAACTGCAGACGCAATTCGATCCGATCTGGCTCCGTTAGTTAGTTTGGTCCCCATCACCGGCCGCTCAGGCGACTTCGCTTCTCCTTCGCCGCAGCCAGCGCGGATGCCGTGCCCCATGGAAAACCGAAATCACAACGGCTTGGTTTTCATGAAGGAAGTAGAACACACCGTACTTCGCGAATCGCCGCAGCCCAGCGCGGCGTACGTCGGCAAAGCGAATGGGATGCAAAAGGGCACTGTGCGCCAGGGACGCGATCACCTCGTCAGCCTCCCGAATGAAGTCTTCCCCCAAGCCAGGTTCGTGGTCGTCGTACCATCCTGCGGCCGCCAAAATATCAACTTCGGCCGGCGAGAGCTTTTTGACGACGACGTGCACGAAGTTTCTTAAGGAGACGTTCGGCGGTGCCTTCCCAGAGGGTTGCGGTGGAGGGGTCGGCCAGATAAGCAGCGCGCCGGCGCAGAACCTCGCGCTTCTGTTCGCGGCTTATCTCGCGTTGCGGTTGACCATCCGAGCCTTTGCCTGGGACGGCCTGCCCGCGGAAAGCATCGAACCACTCGCTGAAGCGCACCAAATCACGCGCTGGCAGCGTACGGATCTGCCTTTCCAATTCCTTCACACTCATGGGTGCAGGCTACCGTGAAAATTGACGATTGCGAAGAAAAAATAGGAATTTTTGTGAACGTGCTGCTGACCCCATTGATCTTCGTGAGGGACCTCCTTCATGTCTATCGTGCGAGACGGCAGCGGCGGCTATTTCATCGACGTCCAAGGCACGCCCACCCTCACCTACCGCTTGCAGCGCGCAGACAGTCTGACCGGCCCGTGGACTACCAGCGCTCCGCAGACCGCGCCCGCCTCTGGCCTGGTCGAGTTTCACGACCTGTTCCCGCCGCCGTACCGGCGTTTTACCGGGCGGTGCAGCAGTGAGTCACAAACTGGTTGATGGTTTATAGTTGAGGATTGATGGTAGATAGCCGGAGAGTGAAGCAGTTGCGGCAGTAGCGTCGAACTGCGTCATTCGAGTCGCCGCGGTTGCGTCACAAACTAGAGGAACGATTTTTCATTGGCCCCGCAGCACACGTTTCACCTGGGCGTTTTCGGCATTCACTTCGATGATTAGGTCGCCTCCGCGCTGCGATTTGGGATTTTTTGGACCGTAATTGATGCGCCAGAACCAGTCGCCATCAAAGTGTTGCGTGATTGTGACCAAGCTCTGTGATATTTCGCAGCCAAGGTCCCGGGCGCGGCGGTTTGCGGCTGCCAGGATATGTGCGATCGATACCGCAAAATCATCAGCCAAATCTTCCTGAGTCAAAGTTGTGCTCATAATCGCTTCTCGTTCAGACCAGTAACATGGAGCGTTTGTCCAATCCACTGACGGTTCCATCTAGTCTTATTAAGTAAACCATTTCCTCGGCAAGCACAAATTCACCCACGTACAGATTGCCTTTCAAATCAGCGTCTTCTTTGACGCCTCGTTTGTCCGTTTCGCCTGGCTCCTGCAAATAGTCGCTTCCAGTGTTTGGGTGCGTGTGAAAAGTCGCAACGATAGGCAACCCCTTGATCGCGCAGCCGCGGTGCTCCGGCACTGCGATACTATTGCCATGGCCGCTCGGCCAGCGTTCCACGCTCAATTTGCCACTTTGTTCGATGAGGATAAACCCGCCCTCTTCATGACCTCCAATCGAACTAGGCTGCGAGTCGGCCCAAGCTTGTAGCAACGCCGCGCGTACCAGTGAATCGCTTAAGATATCAAGCGCTCTTGGGGGCTCTTTCATTGCCCTTGCGCGTTCTGATGTCGCATTTCGGCAACGTATGGGCGCAAACCAGAGCGGACAAGGCGATTTTGTGCACTGAAAAACTCTCTACCTGAAAAGCCTGACAGCCGCGGCGGCTATTTCATCGACGTGCATGGCACGGCCAACCTCACAAACCGATTGCAGCGCGCGCGCAGCCTGGGCGGCCCCTGGAGCACCAGTGCTCCGCAGGACTGCGCCCGCCTCCGGTCTCCTCGAATTCCACGGTCTGTTCCCGCCGCCGGAGCGGGCGTTTTACCGCACGGTGCAGTAGTGAGCGAGCCTCCAAGCGAAGTCATACTCGCGTATTTACGGACTTGACTTGCACACTGGCAAGGTTGGACAGTGATTTGGTGAAGACGCGCAGAGAGCTCGGCCAGTTTATCGTTGCTGATCCCAGGATTTGCCATGGCAGGCCGACGTTTAAAGGCACTCGTATCATGGTTTTTCAAGTGCTGAACGACGTCTCCAAAGGCAAATCGTGGGAGTTCATCAGCAAGGTACGCTGGGGCGGACGAATTCCTGTCGCCGCTGTGGGTGAGGCCGTACGCCTTGCGCAGTCCGCCCTGCTGGACAAGCAAGGCAGGCTCATCAGCGCGACCACCATGCCACAGCATCACGCCAAAGCCGCGTGAACCTGCTGGATGAGAACTTCCCAGAAGACCAGCGCCTACTCTTGCACCGATGGGGAATCCGTGTGTGCCAAATAGGCCGCGAGATTGCCGCGGCACGGATCGGTGACGACGCAATTATTCCACTGCTTCACCAGATCAAACGCGCTACCTTCTTCACTCACGACGCTGACTTTTTCAAAAAACGACTTTGTCACTCGGCCTATTGTTTAGTCTGGCTGGATGAGGATGAAGATCAAATGGCCGCCTATGTTCGCCGCTTTCTGCGCCATAGCGCATTAGCCACCAAGTCTGAGCGTATGGGTATTGTGGCCCGTGTCAGCGTTCAGGGTCTGCGCTGCTGGCGTCACGGTCAGGCCGAAGCAACTAAGCTGGCCTGGCCATGATACGACCCAGAAGCCGTTCTGTTGTTCTCTGTCATCGACCGTGCTGCCGGTACCAACGGCACGGGTTTTACGACTCTGGATATGTTCAGAGGCGGCAGCGACGGCAGCCTCCCGAGCGGTAATTTGGCGTTATCGGAAAACACGCTCTATGGGGCCGCATTGAAGGGCGGGGATTGGGACAACGGCACGTTCATTGGCTGCGTCGCCGGCGCGACGTATCGACATTGATCCGGTAACCGGTGCCGAAGGGAGTCGAGACCCACACTGGCCGAGTGACCGCGTTTGACT
>WNGJ01026789.1_pt1 | contig 11831 bp, 10 predicted proteins | sample 5400611 | NCBI WGS metagenome assembly WNGJ01 (sample SAMN13153375, study PRJNA577476) | soil metagenome | isolation source: 40 cm soil or saprolite under Garry oak tree replicate 1 | place: USA:California | collected 2016-06-15 | reverse complement strand
CAGCGGGCGGGGCGGCGTGCAGGTCCCACACGAAGCGATGCATCCCCCGATCGGTCGCGAGCACCGGCGACGGCCGGACCCAGCTGAGCGGAATGTTGACGGTCGTGTCGGGCCCCTCCGGGCGATCATCGCTGGCAAAGCGGCGCACCAGCGCGCCCGACCGATCGCGGATCTCGAGCACCACGGGTCCCGCCGCCGGCCGGGCCAGATGGTAGTCGAGGATCGCGCCGTCGGGCGGATTCCGGCCCGCGGGCTCGTCAGGGGGGAGCGGCGTGTCGGTGTTCCCGTTCCAGCGAACCCGAACGGCGGGCGCCGGGCGGTAGAGATACGCACCTCCCGCCGCCGCGGCGGCCGCGGCCGCCCCGATTTGGCGCAGCGGCGTAATGTCGTCGAGGACCCAGAACGAGCGTCCGTGCGTCGCCACGACCAGGTCGGTGTCGTGCACGACGAGGTCGCGTACCGAGCTCGCCGGCAGATCGAGTCGCAGCGATTGCCAGTGCGCGCCGTCGTCGAACGACACGTACACGCTGCGCTCCGTCCCGGCGTACAGCAACCCGCGCCGCACCGGGTCCTCCCGCACCGCGTTGACGACCTCGTTGGGCGGTATCCCCTCCACGACTTCGCTCCACGTCCTTCCGCCGTCGCTCGTGCGGTAGATGTGGGGGTGGAGGTCGTCGAGGCGGAAGCGGTTCACGGCGGCGTAAGCGACCAGGGTGTCGAAGTGCGAGGCCTCCAGGAGCGAGACCTTGCTCCACGGCGTGAGGGCGGCCGGCGTGACGTCCGTCCATCTACGCCCGCCGTCGTGCGTGACGTGGATCAGTCCGTCGTCGGTGCCGACCCACAGCAGGCCGGGGCGAGTGAACGAAGGCGCGATGGTATAGATCACGCCGCGGTGTCTGCCTTGCTCCGGATCGAGCGGTGCGAACGCCCCCAGGCTGGCCGGTACGTCCGCGGTCGGCCGCGTGAGATCGGGGCTGATCGTCTGCCAGCTCCCGCCGCCGTTCAGTGTTTTGAAGACGACGTTCGCCCCCAGGTACAGCACGTGCGGGTCGACGGGCGAGAACACCACGGGCATGGTACGCACCCAGCGATACTTTCCCATGCGCACCGGCTCGGGGGAAACATCCTGCACCTGCGCCGTGCTCCAGTCGAAGCGCGAGATCTTCCCGCCGTACACGATGTCTGGGTGCAGCGGATCGGGAGCGACATAACCGTACTCCTCCGCGCCGACGGGACGCCACTCCCGGAACGTGATCTGGCCGTCGTTGCCGCGGCTCACGATCCCGGCGGATCCGCTCTCCTGCTGGCCGCCGTACACGCGGTACGGGAACTGGTTGTCGGTGCTGACGTGGTAGAATTGCGCCGTCGGCTGGTTGTACCACGAGCTCCACGTCGCGCCCCCGTTCACCGTGACGATGGCGCCCTGATCGCCGGCGAGCAGGATGATGTCGGGATCGTCCGGGTTGATCCACAGACGGTGGTAGTCGTCGCCCCCCGGCGCACCGCGGAACGCGGTGAAGGTCCGGCCGCCGTCGCTGGACTTCCAGGTCACGACGTTCGCTACATACAGGACGTCGGCGTTCTTCGGGTCCACCTTCACCTCGTTGAAGTCGCCGTCGCGGCCCCAGAGCCGCGGGTCCGCGTTGACGAGGCGCCAATGCTCGCCGCCGTCATCGGAGCGGTACACACCCCCGCCCTTCGCGGCCCCGACCACCGCGTACATGCGCCCGGGCTCGCTCGCCGACATCCCCAGGCCGATGCGGCCGAGCTTGTCCTCCGCCGCCGGCAGGCCGGCGGTGATCCACCGCCAAGTGGTCCCGCCATCGGTCGACTTGTACAAGCCGTTGTTGGCCGAGAGGGTCCAGGAGCTGCCGATCTCCCAGGGCGCCTGGCGCGCGGCCCACAACACGGCGAAGACCGTCTGGGGGTTCGCCGGGTCGAATGCGACGTCCACCGCGCCGGTGTTCTCGTCCTTGTAGAGCACGCGCTGCCACGACTCCCCGCCATCGGTCGAGCGGAACACGCCGCGCTCGGTATTCGCGCCATAGGGGTGGCCGAGCACGGCTACCAGGACGCGACGCGCATCGTGCGGGTCGACGACGAGGGCCGGGATCTGCTGGCCGTCCGCCAGGCCGACGTGGCGCCAAGTCCGTCCCGCGTCGCCGGATTTGTAGATCCCGTCGCCCACCGAGAGGTCGGGGCGCTGCAGCCCTTCGCCGCTGCCGACGTAGATGACGTTGGGATCGGCCGGGGCAACCGCGAGCGCGCCGATCGAGCCGGTCGGCTGGCCGTCGAACAGCGGCGTCCAGGTGCGCCCGTAATCCATGCTCCGCCATACGCCGCCGTTATTGACGCCGATGTAGAACAGGTTGGGCTGACCCGGCACGCCCGTCGCCGCCACCGTGCGGCCGCCGCGAAACGGGCCGATCGGGCGCCAGTGCAGCTCGGCGAAGAGCGCCGGGTCGTATTGCTGGGGCTCTGCGACCGACGGCAAGACGGCGACGAGCAAGAGCGACGATACCAGGCGAGGTAGAGCGATCACGCGCGCATGCTCCCGAGGAAGACGACGGTTGAATCGGCGGGTTATTTGGCACCGCCACCCCGCCCGAGTCAAGCGACGATCGGGCGGGCCGCCGTGCGAAACCGTCCGGTGTCAAGCAGCCGTGCCACGGACACGCCCGGGACCGCCATCCGACCGTCTTTGCTCATCGTGAGCTTGATCACGTCGGCATCGCGGCCGTACCAGCGGGAACTCGGCTCCAAATCCGAGGGGTAGACGCACAACGGCAGACCCGCGACCGCGAGCGCGGCCTGCGACCCGATCCCCGTCTCGGGCATCGTCCCGACCCAGAGCTCGGCCTGGTACGCCGCGGCCTGCGCGTAGACCCGGCACACCTCCGCGAGGCCGCCCATGCGGTGCACCTTGATGTTCCACACCCGCGGCCCGTCCAGGTCGATCACTTGCCGCGCCACGGCGGCGCTGGTGAGCGTCTCGTCGAGGCAGACCGGGGTGGAGAGCGCCCGGCCCAGCACGGCATGGCCGACGAGCTCGTCCGGGGCGAGGGGCTGCTCGATGTACAGGAGGCCCAGGTCATCGAGGGCCCTGAGGCTCGGCTCGTCGTCCGGCCACGCGTAGGCGCCGTTGGCGTCGACCGTGAGGGGAAGATCGACGCCGCTCATCGCGGCGCGCGCCGCGGTGACGGCGACCGCGTCCCAGCCCGGCATCACCTTGATCTTCACGCGGCGGTACCCCTGCTCGAGCGCGGCGGCGACGCGCCGGGTGAGCGTGCCGGGTTGCCGGTCCTCGGGGATACCGAGGGCCACGCCGCACGGGACGCTCGACGCGGCGGGAACGCCGAGCCGGAGGGCGACGAGCTGGCCGAGCCCGACCCCGCGGCGATGAGCCTCCAAGTCCCACGCCGCCGTCTCGATTCCCGCCCGCGCAAACGGGTTGCCGCGCACGCCGTCGCGCAGCACGGCATCCACGGCTTCGGGAGCGTCGATCTCCTGACCGGCGACGCGCGGGAGCAGGACGCGCGTGATCAAGTCGCGGGCCCCGGCGAGCGTCTCCTCGGAGTAGAACGGCAGCTCGAACGGCGGCGACTCGCCGTATCCGACGTGGCCGGCGTCATCGTGCAGCGCGACGACGAGCGAGCGGCGCGCGTCGATCCGTCCGCCCGAGATGATGAACGGCTCGACGAACGGAATCGTCAGCTCGAACAGCTCAACCCGGGTGATACGCACCGGCCGCGAGGTCGAGGAAGTGCAACACGCCGTTGCGGCGCTCGAGCCCGCCCGCCGCTTCGAGCGCGAGCAGCGCGGCGACGAGGCCGTCGCGTGGATCGAACAGCAGCGCGTGAAGCGCCCGCTGGGTACGCGAGCCGTGCGTCGCGGGGTATTCCGATAGCGGGAGTTGGAAGAACGTGTGGAGCTGCACGCTCTCGCAGCCGCGCCGCGCGTACTCCACGATCATGCGGCCGGAGCAGACGTTCCCGCTGCCCACCAGGGGCGGGACACCCAGGCTCATCCCCGGGCTTGCGCCCGGGGTCAGCGAACCCCTTGACCCCGCGCGCGCGCGCGGGGTTTCCAACACCCGCAGGTTCCGGTCGCTCAAGTCCCAGCCGCCGTACGCCACGCCCTGTTGGGCATCGAACAATCGGTTGAAGCAGATGAGGGCGTCGGCGTCCCGGCACGCTTCCATCATCTCGATCTGGAAGGCGTCATCGAAGCGCGCGTTCATCAGCTTGACCGCGACTCGTACGGGTCGCGGCGACGCGGCCCGGATGCGACCGGGGACCTCACGCAGCCACCGCATGATCTGGTCGCGGTCGCCGGCCAACGCGTCGCCCGCGAGCGTGGGCGAGAAGTCCTTCTCGACGAGCAGCGGCGGCGCGCCTGCTTCCCAGGCGTCGGCGAGGAGCCGCGTGGTGTAGCGGTACTCGCCGTCGCGGAACGGCTCCTCGAGCCGGGGCAGGTGGTACTTCACCGAGGGGACCACGAGCAGGCTTCCCGCCCGTGTGAGATCGCGTCCCGTCCGCACCAGGGCGAGGTATTCCTCCAACGAGCGGTCCCAGCCTCGGCCCTTCCAGGTGACGGTCCACCCCGGCCGACCGCCCGCCGCGCTCCGCCGCTCGACCTGCATCTTCGTTTCGTGGATCGCCCACGCCCCCATCGACTGGCTCCCGCGCTCGTCCTGAGCGATCACCGTCTTCAGGACCACGAACGCGAGTCCCGCCTGCGCGTCGTCGGCGAGCTGATTCTCGTTCAGGGACAACTGCCCCGAGCCCTTCCCGATGGGATGCGGGATCGTCTCGCCCAGGTAGCGCGCGGTGAGGTCGATCCCGTAGGTCTCGCGCACGTGGTCCGAGACGTCGCTGGGGAGCTCCCGTTTGAAGCGCTCGAAATCCCGCTCGAGCTCTGAAAGCATGGGCGGGTGGACCGACCCCGGGGCCATGGCCGGGGGGGTCAGCGGCCAAACCGGGCCAACCGGAACTGCGGGTCCGGCGCGCGCCCGTCCAGCACGAGCCCTGCGACCAGCTCGCCTACCGCCGGCCCGTGCTTGAACCCGTGTCCCGATCCACCCCCCACGAGCCACACGTTGTCCGCGCCCGGATGGCGGTCGACGATGAAGTGCTCGTCGGGGGAGTTCTCGTACTGGCACACCCGCGCCTCGAGCAGCGGAGCGTCTTTGAGCGCCGGGAAGCGGAATGCCAGGTAGTCGCGGGCGCTGCGGAGCGCTTCCGGCGACGGCAGGCGCTCACCGGCGGTGGGGTCGAACACCGGCCCGCGCGCGTCGTCCGCCACCTTGAACCCGCGCCACTCGTTCCCGGGGATCCCGTACATGAAGTGATTGGCGTGATCGGCCCACACGGGAAGCGCCTCCTCGGTGAAGCGCGCGTCACCGGGCGGCGTGCCGAAGAAAAACACTTCCTGGCGCGTCGCCCGCACGCGGTCGCCGATCACATCGGGAAACAGTTTCCCGAGCCACGGCCCGCAGGCGAATACGTACGCGTCCCCTGCCAGGGTGCTGCCATCGCTGCAGCGCAGGGCCTCGCCCGGCGCGGGCGGCAGCACCGCGACTTGACGATACGTGCCGCCGGCCGCGAGCAATCCCTCGAGCACGGCGGCACAGGCGCGTCGCGCCGTGAGGTAGCCGCCGTCCCGCTCGAAGATCGCCCAGCGCACGCGCGCGCAGTTGATCTGCGGGTAGCGCTTCGCGGCCTCGGCGCCGCTCAGCTCCTCGAAGCGACACCCGGCCTCCTTGAGAATCGGCAGGGCGGCCTTTTCGTAGGAGTCGTCGTCCTCTACCAGCCACAGTACGCCGATCGGATGGAGCAGGCGCCGCTTCCAGAGTCGCTCGTGCTCCTGCCACAAGGCGAGCACCACGACGTGCGGTTTCTGCTTCATGGGAACGAAGCCTTTGAGAAGAGGAATTGCCGCGCTCGCAGCGCACGCCTCGAGAAACGAGCGCCGGGGAATACGGCTCACGGCCGGCTGACGCGCGCGCCGCGGGCTTCCCGGACGGCGCGGCGCACGACGTCCCGCTCGACCGGCGGGAGGTCCGGCCCCCACGGGTCGTCGCACGCGTCCTCCGGGATCACACCATCGGCCGCGAGGGCCCATAGCAGGCGGCGCACATACCCCTCCATCGGCGCCGTGAAGGTGGCCGCCGCGAACCGGTCGCAGATCCCGGACAGCCGCACGAACTGGGCGAAATCACCGGTATGGAACGCCTCGAGCGTCGCGACCTTGATGCCGATCACGCCCGGCAGCTCGAGCATCGCGTGCAGCGTCGGGTTGTCGTACGCGACCCCGCCCGCCGCCTCGTACAGGTAAAAGGCGATCACCGGCAGCACCTCGCTCAAGGCGGCGTGGTGGCCGACGGGGTCGTCCGCTCGTGGAAACGCGAGCAGCGCGTCCGCCCCACCTGCCTTCGCCTCCCGCGCCATCGCAACGCTCGCGGCGCCCGCCACGATCACCTTGACGGGAAGCGCGGCCCGCCAGGCGGCGAGCACTTGGTGACGCTGCTCAGAGGTGAGGTGTGGTCCCCGTCCCGTGTGCGCCCACACCGCCACGCCCGCGACCTGCTGGCCGGCCATCCACGCCGCGTAGTCCTGCTGCGCGTCCGCGGCGAGGGCGTCGCCCCGGAACGGAACCGGGACGGCCGGGATCAACCCCCATTCCAAGGCGGCGGTCAGGCGGTCGGGCGGTCGCGCAGTCAGAGGCCCAGCCCACGGCGAGCGTTTTCCGACTCGATGGCGGCGCGGTGTTGCGGCCCGAGCTCGAGCAAATCGAGCTTCGCCACGCTGTTCTCCGGGATCCTGAGCGGCTGCCCGGTCCCGAACACGAACCGCTCGACGCCGACGGTTTGGAGCAACGTGGCGAGATGGTCCTCCGGCGGCCCCCAGATCCAGCAGATGTCCCACCAGATGCGGGCGGCTTCCTCGGGAGTGGACCCGAAGTGCACCTCCTCGACGAACGCGCGGTCGGCGTGCGTGACGACGAGACGGACGTCGGCGTCGCACCGTACGAGGGCGCGCACCGCCGCCGCCGGGACCTCGGCGGCTCGATCGTTGGAGTGCCGCTGGCGGGCGTCCTCGAGCCGCACGGCGACGAGCAACGGCAAGCGCGCCGCCCCGCAGGCGGCGGTGAGCACGCGCATCTCCGCGCCCGCTGGGTCGAGCCCGCAGAAGGTCGGGTCGCACCGCACCGCCGGGGCGCCGCGGTCGCGCGCCTCGCCCAGCACGGTCTCCCATCCCGGCAAGCCGGGGTGCACTGCTGGTATCGGTTTGAAGCGCCGCTCGCGCGCCGCCGTTTCGTACAGCCAGGCGTTCCCCTCCGGTGGTGCCTGCCAAAACAGGCTCGGGAGGTGGGTCACCCAGGCCTCATCGATGCCGACGCGTTCCATGGCCCGGAGCACCGCTTCGGGTGAGGTGCCGGGCACGCGGCGGTAGGGGTACGCGCCCAGGAAGACGTTCACGTCGATCCGCATCAGTCGGACGGGAACGCGCCGCGCGGGAAGATGCCCACCGCGTTCTTCCATTTCACCAGCTCGACCTCGTCCGGGGAGAGGAGGTGGGTGAGGTAGCGCAACTTGGCCCAGCCCGTGTCCATGGTGATGTCACTCCCCCACAGCAGCCGCTCGACACCGACCGCCGCGAGACAGCTCTCGAGCATCCCGCCGTCCACTCCGCTCCCCGAGAGATCGACGTAGACGTTGGGTACAGCACGCAGCGCGGCGAGCGAGTGCTGCCAGGCCCCACCTCCACCGATGTGGCCGAGGATGAATCGGACGTCGGGGTGGCGGCCCGCGAGGGCGCACAGCTCGGCACCGTCGGACGCCTCCTGTCCCGGCCAGTCGCCGCGCCGGTGCTGCCACACGTGCTGCAACACTGGCACCCCGCGCTCGTGCGCGATCTCGCAGATCGGGTCGAGCAGCGGGTCGGTCGCCCGCCGGCTCGCGGCCAGCTTGATTCCGATCATCCCCGCCCCGAGACAGCGCACGATCTCTCCCCGGGCATGCGCGGTGTAGTTCGGGTTGACGGTCACGTAGCCGCGGACGCGGTTGGGGTGCTCGCGCGCGAGGGCGAGCAGGGCATCGTTGCCGTACGGCAGGTCCGCGGGCGATGGGAAGTAGGTCGGGGACGTGCGGCCCCAGCTCCCCAGGATCGAAGCCACATGGATGGTGATCCCGATCTTCTCTCCAGCGGCGAGGCGGCTGGCGTTGCGCTCGCGCCAGTCAGCGCGGGGGGAGCGGTCATGGTAGAAGTGGGCGTGGACGTCGATGAGCATGCATGAATCTGAGTCGTCAGACGCCAAGACGCCAAGCCGCAAGCGGTTCGCAGGGCGGCAGGAGTCCTCCATTGGCGACTGGACCCCTGGCCTCCTATTTTGTGCCTTGATGCGCACTCCGCCGCAACCGCCCCGAGGCCCGACGCCCCCCCGCGGACCAGCTTCCCCGCAACGCGGCCCGGCCGCCGCGAAACCGGCGCCTCCCAGGGCGGCGCCCCGCAAGCCCTCCCGCAGGCTGCCGGCCTGGCTCGCGCGCGCCCAGCGCCTGCTCCTGCACCCGGGTCAGGAGTGGCAGGCGATCGCCGCGGAATTCGCGACCCCGGGTTCCGTTTACGCTCGCTACATCATCCCGATGGCCGCGATCGGGCCGATCGCGGCCACGGTGGGCACGATCGTGTTCGGGGTCCGCAATTCGATCGCAGGATCGTACGGGATGTCGGTGGGCGACGCGGTCACGAGTGGCGTGCTCGACTACGCGCTCAACTTGGTCGGCGTGTACGTGTTCGCACTGCTGATCGACGTGCTGGCGCCGTCCTTCGGGGGGCAACGCAACAGCGTACAGGCGTTGAAGGTCGCGGCCTACGGCAGCACGCCCTACTGGCTCGGTGGAGCGGTGGCGCTGTTCCCGAAGCTCTCGCTGATCGGGGGCGCGCTCGCCCTCTACAGCGTGCGGCTGCTCGCCTTGGGACTGCCGCCGCTGATGAAAGCCCCGCGCGACAAGAGCGCCGCGTACACGCTGCTCATGAGCATCGCGGGAATCGTCCTGGCGTTGGTCGTGAGCGCTGTGACGCCGGTGGTGATCGGCCGCTAGTCCGGGGACCGAAACGCGGTCCGCGTCACGCCCCCTTCGCGCCCCAGCAGGGCCGCTGCAATGACGAGCCCCGCCGCCGCGAACGCCAGCAACGCGGCGACGTCGAGGGTCGGCGGCATCTCTCCCCCGTAACCCGTCCCCGCCCACTCTGCGAGCAAGGCGTGCTTCAGCAGATCGACGCCGTAGGCGAGCGGGTTGGCGTGGACCAGGACGTGCAGCCAGGGCCCGAGGCGGCGCACCGGATACAGCGCTCCCGAGAGAAACAGCATCGGGAACACCACGAAGTTCATCACGCCCGCGAAGTTCTCGATCGAGCGCATGGTCGCGGCCAGCACCAGCCCCAGCGCACCGAGCGCGAAACCCGAGAGCACGATAGCGATGAAGCCGAGCAGCAGCCCCGACGGACCGGGCCACAGTCGCAGCAGCGGCAACAGCAGCACCGCCACCACGACGGCCTGCGTTGTGCCGAGCAGCGTCGCCCCCAGAGCCTTGCCGAGCGCGACCGTGCTGCGCCGGATCGGCGCGACGAGCACCATCCGCAACACGCCCGCCTCGCGGTCGATGACGGTGGAGAGCGCCGCGAGCAGCGATCCGAACATGACGACCATGCCCAGCAAACCGGGCGCCAGGTAGCGCCGGTAGTCGATCGCTCCCGCGCCCGAGAAAACGGTCGCGAACCCGGCACCCGCGAAGACGAGCCAGACGAACGGTCGCGCCAGGCTCGACAGCAGGCGACCGCGTTGCCGCAGGAAGCGCAGCAGCTCGCGCGCCACGATCCCGGCGATGGCGCGCATGCTCAGGCCGCGCTCGACTCGCCCAGCGCATGGCCGGTGCGCGCCAGGAAGACCGCCTCGAGCGAGCTCACGCCCGCCGCGCGCTTGAGCTCGGCAGGCGTGCCGAGCGCCGCAAGACGGCCGCCGTCGAGCACCGCGACGCGGTCGCACGGCTCCGCCTCCTCGACGTAGTGGGTCGTGAGCAATACGGTCAACCCGGAAGCCGAGCGAAGCCGTTGGATCAGCTCCCAGAGCGAGCGCCGGGCGCGCGGGTCGAGGCCGGCGGTCGGCTCGTCCAGAAACAGTACACGCGGCTCGTGCAACAAGCCGCGCGCGATGTCGAGCGCCCGCCGCAGGCCCCCGGACAAGGTGCGCACGGCATCCCGCCGTCGCTCGCGCAGCCCGAACTGCCCGAGCAGCTCGTCGATCCGCGGGCCGGCCAGCCGCCCCGGCAGATTCCACAGCCGCGCCGCGAAGCGCAGGTTCTGCTCCACCGTGAGATCGCGGTCCAGGGTGGTCTCCTGAAACACGAGGCCGATGCGGCGTCGCGTCTCCAGGTCCTCGCGCACCACGTCGTATCCGGCGACCAGGGCCGTGCCCCGCGTGGGGCGCAGCAACGTGGCCAACAGATGAATGGTGGTGGTCTTGCCGGCGCCGTTGGGACCGAGCAGGCCGAAGAACTCGGCCTCGCGCACCTCGAGGTCGAGCGCGTCGAGCGCGCGGATCGCGCCGAAATCCTTGCCGAGGCCGCGGGCGTCGATCGCGGCGGCGGTCATCCCTTGGCGGCGAGCGCGCGCGAGGCGGGGGCGGCGCGATAGGTCAATGCCGCTGGCTCGACGCGCGCCGCGGCGGCGCGCTCGACCTGGGCGACCGCCGCGTCGATCACATGCCGCTGCGGGGCCAGCGAGCAAACCGGATCGGTCAGGCTCGCGTCTCCCGCGACCAGAAACGCCTGACAGCGACAGCCGCCGAAGTCGACCGCCTTGCGCGGACAGGACCGGCACGGCTCAGGCATCCACGCCTCGCCGCGGAAGCGGTTGAACGCGTCCGACTGGTGCCAGATCCAATCGAGGGGCCGGTCGCGCACGTTGTCGAACGTGAGCGTCGTGATGCGCCCCGCCGCGTGACACGGCCACACCTCGCCCCCCGGCGTCACCGTCATGTACGCGCGCGCCCACCCGCCCATGCAAGGCTTGGGAAACTGCTCGTGGTAGTCCGGCAGCACCCAGACGATCTCGAGGCGGGTCCCGAGCCGCGCCCGCTCCCGCAGGACGACCTGCCATGCCGCGTCGAGCTGCGCCTTCGTCGGCATCAGCGCATCGCGGTTGTGGAACGCCCAGCCGTAGAACTGCGTGTTGGCGAGCTCGATGCGCTCGGCGCCGAGCGACTCCGCCAGGCGGATCAGCGCCTCCACCTGGTGCAGGTTCTCCCGATGCAGCACCACGTTCACGGTGAGCGGGAAGCCGAGCTCCTTGGTGAAGTGGTACGCGGCGAGCTTGTCGTTAAACGCCTTGGTGCCCGCGATCCGGTCGGAAAGCTCCGCGTCCGCCGCCTGAACGCTGATTTGGACATGATCCAGCCCGGCGCGCTTGAGCGCCGCGAGTCGATCCTGCGTGAGGCGGTGGGCGGAGGTGATGAGCGAGGTGTACAGGCCCAGCTGGTGGGCACTCGCAACGAGGCTCTCGAGATCGGGGCGAAGCAGCGGCTCGCCACCCGAGAGACCCAACTGCAGCACGCCGAGCGCCTTGGCTTCGCGGAACACGCGGCTCCATTGCTCCGTCGTCAGCTCCTGCTTGAAGCGGGAGCCGGCGAAGTCGAGCGGGTTCGAGCAATACGGGCACTGCAGCGGACACCTGTAGGTGAGCTCCGCGAGCAGCCAGAGTGGCTTAGCGTCCATAGATCACCAGTCCCTTGGCCGCGAGCCCATCCAGGAACGACGTGACGTCTCGCTCGAG
>WNGJ01007188.1_pt1 | contig 11832 bp, 7 predicted proteins | sample 5400611 | NCBI WGS metagenome assembly WNGJ01 (sample SAMN13153375, study PRJNA577476) | soil metagenome | isolation source: 40 cm soil or saprolite under Garry oak tree replicate 1 | place: USA:California | collected 2016-06-15 | reverse complement strand
ATAGGAATTGTGGGCCATCGCGGCGCTACCCACGTGCCGCAGCTAAGGACATAACCGCTGCCACCGTCAATAAAAACCAAATGGTATGTCACACTCCGGACCGAACTGTGCTCTGTAAAAAAGATGGCGTTACCGTCGCGGGTTCTATGGAGCCATCCTTCTGAGCGGACCCGGTTGACCATGATTACTGGATGCCGGACCCTAAAGAACCATGATGTGTAGCCCTTCGCAGTCGAATACGCCAGAGCCCTAGCGGCGAAGACAAAAAAGCAAATGGCGATGAGCGTTATCGCCTTTACTGATGTTTTCAGCCGATTTTTCCCCAGAATCGCCGCCAGTTGCCCCTTTCCCTAATGCACTGATCGGAATGAACACGCCGCGGTTATTGAGACACCGCCGGGAGGCAATAGCTGGTTCCTGCTAAAGCGAGAATTCCCCGGCCATTTGGCTACTGGAAAGAACTTCTGCGGTTTGCAGACTCTGCAGGAGTTGAGGCCGAAGAGATAGACAACCCCCTGCTAGGATACTGAATCTTCGATAGATAATGCTTTGAGATGATTTGCATCTTGCCAACTTGTCGCCTCACTCTTTTTCTCCCGGCGCTCTGCTTTGCCGTTTCCGTGATGGCGCAGGATGGGCAGGCCGTTAGTGTGCTCACAGGAGAACAGGGAATCAGCACAGCAGTCGAGGCTGCTCCTTGCTTCAATGCGCCGGACCGCGCAAAGAGCCGACAACGTGAGAATGAGGCCATTGCAAGTCTTCCCAAGATTGCGCGATTTTGGCTGACGGAGGATGCTATCTATATTATTTCGCCTGAGGAACGTTGCGCTTTTCTTCATCTGGCGACAGATGAAGAACGGAACCAATTCATAGAACAGTTTTGGTCTAGACGCGCACCGGACCCAACGTCGGTAGATAACAGTTTCAAACGAGAACATTACGAGCGGATAGTCTTTGCGAATGAAAAATTCTCAGGCCAGCTACCCGGATGGAAGACAGACCGGGGACGACTTTACGTTACGTACGGTCCGCCAGATTCGATTGAATCGCATCAATCGGGTGAAAAAACTGGCCGACCACCTGAGAAAGGACCTGAGACCTACGAGTTCTCCTGGGAAGCCTGACACTACAAACGAATTGATGGGGTGGGAGAGAATGTTGAAGTTGAATTCGTAGACCCAAGCGGGTCCGGGGACTATCGAATTGCCTTGGGACCGGAAGAGAAGGAACTGTTTTTTGCATCCGCCTACGACACTGGTCGCGCCCGGCAGGCGGGAGGCACCGCCCAGAGGGCAAAAGGAATCGAGATATATGTAGGTCCAGCCCCACTACCGCTGGTGCATTTCAAGGTCTTGGAGGCGATGGCGGTTTCGCGAATCACCCGTCATCAGGTTCAATTCAGTCATCGAATTGAGTTCGCCCAAGCAACACCGGCTACTACGCTCACAAAGATTTTGGTCGACGTACCAAACAATCAACAAAGTTCCTCCAGCAATAGCGGGAAACCATTTACAGAGTTTGAGGTTTTTGGGCGTGTCAGCAAGCCATCGGGATGGGTCGTTGACGATTTTGAGCGTAAAATTTCTCTCTCTGGACAAGGCAGTTCCGAGCGCTCGCAGTCTGGCAGTCAATTTCAATTGGCCCTTGCGCCTGGCACGTACCGCCTGGCAATTGTGGTTAAGGATTCAGCCAATGGAGATACCGGGACACTCTACACCGCATTCGATGTACCTCCCTATGAAAGAACTAAAGAAAAATGAGCGGGAGGGCTATGTGGTTCGTTGCATTCTTGTGACTCTAGTAGGCATAGTTGCCTTGCTAGGCGGGTCAACGCAAACTCCAGCAAGGGCAGAGGACTTGCCCTCTGTTTTTATTTCGTTTCCCGCGAACGTTCCATCAGAGACAGTTCAGATTTCATATTTTTTGGTTGGCCCCTTCGGAGGGTATGGCGGTTATGCAGCGCAGCGGACTGGTGTCCATTCTTATGAGATTCCCACCATAGTGGAGGGCAAGGCGGCAACTGACATTCGGATGATTGTTTACGCCTCGGGGTGCGAAATTCATCAGTTTGTTCTGCCTCTGGCGGAACATTCCAGAGTCAACCAGGAGTTCCAATGTCAACGCGCCGAGACCGTTAGGCTTTCGGGAAAAATCGTGCCAACTGCGTTGGTCAGCGATAACAATGCCGAATTGGTCGTCACCTACATGGCTTATTGGGCGCACGGCTTCTATGGCATTGCCGACGGGCCCGTTACTGAGTTTCATCTCGCAACTGTTTCTCCGGACGCGAACGGGATGTTTGAAGTCGACCTGCCCTATTTCAGCGCCGACGCTGAGGCTTCATCTCCACAACAAAGAGCGAGCTTTCGGCTCATGCTGCGCGACTCCAAAACTGGGAACCACATCGCATTTAACCTGGACCCTGACAAGCAGGAACTCAGGCTTCAAGAGCACGGCTTGCGAATCCGGTCGCACTATCCCGACGACCTCATCTTCACGGCGGCTGAGCCTTTCGTGCAACTAAGCACCATCAAAGGCAAGGTTTTCCGCTCAGATTCCGGTGAGGCGATTTCCAACAGCTACATCCTGCTCACTAGCGAAACGGGCGAGGCGAAGCATTTTGATACGAGAACCGATGAGAAGGGCGAATATTTGTTTGGAGGCATTCCGGCTGGAAATTACACGGTGTCTATCTATGCGTGGTTTCCAAAAAGGAGTGAAGTTCCCTGCCAGAATCCCCTCGAACAAAAGACGGTGGACGGTGGCGACATCACGGTCGAATGGCAATGGAAGAGTCAGGCATTCATGGAAATCGTCAAACTCAAAGGCTTTTCCATCGAATTTGACCGGGAGAATGTTAAAGACTTCGATTTGGTGGGCAGGTAAAACACACCAAGTGTACGCACGGTGTTTGAAAGCTATCAGTCAATAGGCTCGGGCGGGGAGCAATCAGCTATACCGTCGGCTTTGCTGCTGTTTCGGTGAGAGCTCCACCAGCGCACCCACCGTTGATGCACAGTGGCCGCGGATTGAAGACTCGTCACATCAGCCCATTGATTGCCGTCGAATGCAGCCCGGTGGGTAAGCTTCTGGTATGGCAAATCCTACGGTGCAAGGCGCATCCTACAGTGCAGCCATTTCTTTCAGCTGAAGACCTGCCTTCCCGAGGGAGGAACATCCTCGCATGGACCGGAAGAAGGAAAGAGAGATACGGGCGTTGGTGGCCGCCTGCAAGGCGGAGCGCGGACCCCTTGCGCTGCCGACTGGCAAATGGATTCCCGGCGAGCGGCCGGACATCAGAGTGGTCGGCCACGAAACCTTGGGCGTCGAGCTTGTCGAACTCATGCCGCCGCCCTCAAGCGACACGTTCAACTCGCCGCTCGCCGAGTACGGCCAGCGCGAGGCAACGATGCGGACGGCGGAGGAGCTCTACTACCGCGAGCCCGCGGCGGTGCCGGTGAAGGTGGAGGCGAGCTTTTGGCGCGTCGAAAGATCGAAGAACACGAGCAGGCAGGTGAAGGAGATGGCCGAGGGCCTCACCGCGTTCGTGAGGGCCCACGCGCACGAGGCGGATCCGGTAGAGAACTTCAGCTGGAGGCCGGAGCTGCCGGCGGGATTCGGTGTGATCCAAGTGGCGGCCGGGCCCGGCGCTTGGGGAACCTGGGGCTACAGCACGAACACCCTTGACGGGATAAAGGCGCAGCTGGCCGCCAGGATCGCCGAGAAGAACGAGCTCCTGCCGGGCTATCGCGCGAACCTGCCCGGCTCGCCGATCTGGCTGTTGATCTATAGCACGTGGAATGTGACGCGAGGTGTCCCGATGCCGCACGGGATCGGCGAATGGTCGTTCGCGTCCAGCTTCGACCGGATGTTCTTTTATTCGGCGATGAGCGAGAGCGTGGAGGAGATTCGGAGGGGATAGCCGCTGATCTTCCAACCTGAGCGCCGACCAAGCGCACGTCCACCACTACGCTACTCGATCTCGGTTGGCGAGGAGCCGTGGGACTTCAGAACTCGCGTTGAGAGAGAAACTCCTCATCCAGGGAATGCTGTTCGGCGGATTTAAGAAGTGCCTGTCTCCGGCTCAGCGGGTTCCAGTCAGACACAGACCGCCGCAGTTGTAATGCGTCCAAAACACCAGGGGGTCTGGCACCCCAGCCGATCGGTCCAACTTCGGTCCAATTCAAGAGGGTGATTGCGCGACCTTTTCGGCTGTAAGCGACACCAGATGCAGCACTTATTTGATTTTTACTGCCTTCTTTGCAAGCAGGGGGTCAGGGGTTCGAATCCCCTCACGTCCACCAAATTTCAGAGAACTTACTATTGTTATCTTTGCCAAAAGGAGTCCGTTCTTCTTCTCAGACGGCATAGGGCCCCGGAAGGCATTCCGGAAGGACATGCGTGAGAACGGGCGTGAGAAATCTTTAGGCAAATCTTTCTCTTGACGATTTCCAAGGCGAAGTCTAGGCTCGCAATTGGTGGTATGGTCTCCATGAATTTCGCCGCGCCGGGGCCACGTCAATCCACTTTAAAGCGGGCTCTCCCACTGATGGTCGGGCTTTTTTGCTCTGCTTGTTCCGCATGGTCTCAGGATGGCGTTCCTGAACAAGCGGCCATCAGCGGTAACAACGCGACCATTGTTGTTACCGTTCGTAACAGTTCCGGCGATCCGCTGCCCGTAGCCGCGGTGGTTAAACTCTTTCGAAACGGAAGCATTCCAAGCGGCCAGACAACGGCCCCCCCGGGCGGCCGGGCCATTTTCCTTCCCCAGAATCTCGGCGATTTTTCGGTTGTTGCGGAAGCAACGGGATACCAAACAGGACGCGTAAACGTGGACGTCCCCATCCCGGTGCGTGTGGAGGTTGACGTCTATCTCCAGCCGGAGTCTTCCTCCGGCCCAGCGGAAACCGCTCCGGGCGCTCCGCTTCTGGCACCTAAGGCACAAAAAGAGGTGGATGCAGGCCTGAAGGCGCTGCAGGAAAATCAGCTCGAAGAGGCCCAGAAGCACCTGGACGCCGCCGCCGCACTAGCGCCGAGCCATCCGGACATCCTTTACCTTCACGGGGTACTTTACATTCGGCGAAATGAGCTTCCTAACGCGCAGGAAGTCCTTACCAAAGCCACGCAAATGGACCCGCATCATGCCCGGGCTCTTGCGGCACTGGGAACGGTCCTCTCCAATCAAGGAAAGTTCGCCGAGGCCATTCCTCCCCTCGACAGGGCTCTGCAGATTAACCCCCAGTCCTGGGAAGCGCGCTGGACGCTGGCAAAGGCCTGCTACTATCAGAAGCAGTACCAGCGCGCGCTGAACGAGTCCCAAAACGCCCTGACGGCATCCGCAGGCCGCGCCCCAGAACTTGAGCTGCTGGTCGCCCAGGCGCTAACCTCGGTGGGCCGCTATGAGGATTCTGCCCGGGCCTTGCGAAATTTCTTGAAAAACCACCCAGATAACTCGCAAACCCCTGTCGCTCGCCGCTGGCTCGACCGCCTCAAGCAAGCGGGCAAGATCCGAAGCGAATAGCGACCTTCACCTGCAGTCCCGCAACAGATTGCCTATGCTCTGCCGTGGCATGCTCACAAACAAAGGGGCTGGGCCTAAGGCCCAGCCCCCGGACGGCTGGTAGGTCTTCCGCTGCGCCTAGAAGTCGAGGCGCAGGCCGAATTGGATAAACCGCGGCTGATTGTACTGTGTGTTCAAAGAACCGAAATTGCCGGAACTTATGTCGGTGTTCGGATCGCTGAACATCACATGATTGAACACGTTGGTCATTTGGCAGTCGAATCGCGTGCTGACACGCTCCGTGATCTTCGTGGTTTTCGAGACGCCAAAGTCCACGTTCCACCGGTTCATGCCGCGGAAATAGCCGCGGCCGGTGCGGCCATAGATTGCGGGGTCGGGCGGAGCGAAGAAGGAAAATCCACCGATTGAGTCGCCCGCAATGGCATCGGCGTTGGAATACGCGGTCAGAGCCCCGCCGTTGTTGTGAACCGAAGCGCTTTCATACTTCGTCGCCCCAATGGGGAAATACGCGCTGCAGTTCCCGAAAACGGCCCCCTGGCCCAATTCCTGGCAACTGCCCCCATTGAATACGTCTAACGGGAGACCGGTCGCAAATGACCAAACGCCGGAGACGTTCCACCCGCCAATGACTTTGTTCGCTACGCCACTGCCTGCGGAATAACGCCGCCCGCCGCCGAACGGCAAGTCATAGGTGACCAGCGTGGTGATCGCGTGCCGCCGGTCAAAGGAAGCCGAACCATAATCCCGATCGAGCTTAAAGGCATCCGAAGCCTCGTTCAGGCTTTCCTGATTCTGGCCAATCTGATCGAAGGCGTGAGAGTACGTATAGTTGAAGTTAAAGGTCAGGCCGGCCGAAGACGTTTTGCGCAGGCTCACGAACCCGGCGTTGTAGTTGGAGCGGCCGTGACTGCCAATGATGTACGAGTCAAGGACTTGATTCAAATCCGATCCGGCACCGCCGTAGTTTTCCCAAAAGTCGGTGTAGTTAAACGTGGTGAACCCGGATAATCCGTCAGGAAAGTCGTTGAGGAAGAATTGCGTGCAGGACCCGGACGTGCACAGGCCATTCGCGGACCCAAACGCTTCCAGGAACGGCTGATTCGGGATCGTTGTGGTGTTGAACGTACCTGCATTGACGGCGGCCAAGTTGGCGATCAAGGGTTGCGCGACGTTGCTCCATGCCTTGGCGAAGCTCTGTCCGCCGAGGGTGTACATGTAAGGTACCTGCTGGAGCGCGTAGCCCTGGTAGAGTTTCTGCGCATAGTTCCCCACGTATCCAATTTCCAGCAGCATATTGCCGCGGAGTTCGCGCTGGTAGGTTAGGTCGAAGGTGTTGGCGTAACCAACTTTGCGTTTCGGATCAATGCGGAAGTCGAGACTCTCATAAGGGCTGTTCGTCCCCGGAATGAGCGGCTGGCCGGAGGGAATACTGGCCAGGCCTGGAAGCGGCAACTGTGTTCCGTCTGTGCCGATTCGGAAAGCGTTGGAAGGATTTGAGGTGCCGCAGGACACGACGCCGGTATTGACCTGTGGGCCGACACAACGCAAATTGTTGCCAAAGCCCACTCCCAGCGCAGGAATCATCACAATGCCGACGCCGTTGATGCGGTCATACACCCGAGAATAGCCACCGCGGAGCACAGACTTGTGACCGCCGAAGAGGCTGCCCAGGAAACCGCTGCTATAAGACGGGTTCCACGCAAACGCCACGCGAGGAGAAAAGTTCGTCCAGTCCGGGTCATAGGGATACTTGCGTCCAAACTGTTTGATGGGCACATAGTCGAGCTGCGGATTGTAAAGTTGCCCGGCGAGGGCCATCGATTCCCGCGTGGCGATGTAATTGTCAAAGTTGACCAGTTTCCCGGTGCTGTCGTCCACGACCATCGTTTGTTCGCCGCTCGACTCGTACGGCGGAAGTTGCACGCCCCAATTGAGGCCGAAGGTCAGGGTGACGGACGGTTTGATGCGCCAACTGTCGGAGACATAGAGAGAATCGCTGTCTACGACCGTGTGCTGCTGCAGAGGAACGCCAGCCGGGTTCGGCGAGAAATCCGATGCCCGCGTCAAGAGCTCCTGGGAGCGCTCCACAATTCCCAGAATGGAGGCGTAGTCGGTCCGCCAACGAGATGAGCTGCCGGAAAACGTGCAATCCGGGTTAGACGTGAAACATGGGGTACCTGCCCCTGGGAAAGGTATTCCGTTCACGCGGCTGCCGGAGGAAAGCCGACCGATGGTGAAAACGGGCGAGGTGAGCCCACCGACGACTTTGTCGTCGCGTTGATGGTAAAACCGCTGCCACTCGGAACGCCCTCCGAATTGAATGAGGTGGCTGCCTTTAATCCAACTCAAGTTTTCGTTGAAGTTGTAGTCCTTGCCATTCCAGGTTCGGCTGCGCGCGTTCTGCGTGTCGACATTGATCGGCTGCATGCCGGTGCCTATGCCTTCACCGAGTATGCTAAGAGAGGCGTTGAGTCCGTTGGTCTGTGCATAGCCACCCGTCGGCGCTGGGATGTTGGTGGGATGCAAGGTGCCCCACTGCCACCAATGACGCAGATAGTTAAAGGTAGACACGCTGGTCAAATGGGGAGTCAGTTGCCCGGTCAGACTGGTTACCAAATACCGCGGAGCGAGGGGGCGTTGCGCCACAGACTTTGGCACGCCCAGCTTATCGCCGGGAAGCTGTCCGCCGATATCCACTTCAACGGGTGCCGAGAAAGTCGTTTTGCCGTAACGATAGCTGCTGCTGAACTGCCATTTCGAGGTGATGTTGTGATCCACGCGAATCACGCCGAACTCCTCGCTGAGAGGTATGCCCACTGGGGCATCGAAACAAAGCGTATTGCTGCCATCCGAGGCCACCGCCGTGCCGCAGCTGGCCTTATTGCCCGCTGGCTCCAGGGCCCAGACAGCTTGGATGGTCGGATTTAGGCCCAGGGTTCTAGGATCCAGGCCGGAGATGGGGACTGCATTTCCAGCGCAGTCAGTTACGGTACTGGGGTTTAGGTTATATTCGGATCCGCCGAAATGAAGAATGCCCAACCGCATATCGCAGGACGGCACGCGCCGCTGAATATCCGATGAGCTGACGAAGCGGCGCCCCTCATAGTGCGCAAAGAAGAAGGTCTTGTCCTTCCAAATGGGCCCCCCGAGCCGTCCTCCGTAGCGGTTGTCTCGCAAGGCTGGATTCTTAATATTCGAGGAGTTGCGGTCCCAGGTATTCGCGTTGAGGACGTTGTTCTGTAGGTATTCGTAGACCGCACCGTGAAACTGATTGGTGCCGCGCCGCGTCACCATTTGCACTTCGCCGCCGGCGGAGCGGGAAAAGCTGGCGGCTGAGTTCGTGGTGACGACACGAAACTCTTCAAGGCTCTCGATCGGCGTCGGCACAACCGCTCGAGGCGTTGCTGTGAAATTTGTGCCGCTGTACTGCCCACTGCCCGCTGTACTGTCCGTGGCATCACCACCATCCAGTAAGAAAGTGTTTTGGTCGCTTCTGGCGCCAGCAATTTGCCCGCCCGTATTGTCTCCTTCTCCCGTCGCGCTGGGCGAACCCGGCGAGTTAAAACCCGGCGTGGCCAATGGTTGCAGGAGCAGCAGGGCTGTTGCGTCGCGCGCCAGGCTGGGGATATTGTCCAACGCCTTGCGCTCCATGACATTTCCGACCGAGGCATCTTGCGTCTGGAGTTCGACCGCAGCCCCTGCCACCACTTCCACCGTTTGCGACATAGTCCCAATTTCGAGCCTCACATCAGCGGTGAGCGACTTGCCGACCTGCACGTCAACCCCTAGGGTCGCCGCTCGAAACCCCTCCTTCTTGATCTTTACTTTGTAGGAGCCCGGTGGCACACTCACAAAAATGTAGTAACCCGTATCGTTCGTCGTCTGCGTTCGCAGCCTGTTCGTCGCCGTGTCGAGAAGTTCGACGGTCGCATTGGGAACCGCGGCGCCCTTCTGGTCCGTCACCGTTCCAGCAACGCTCGCCGTCGAAGAACTCTGCGAAAACAACGTCGTGGGGCTTGCAATACACAGAATAAGAAACCCTGCCAGAAGCAATACAAATCGCTTGCTTGACATCCCACCACCTCCAAAATGAGCCACTTGGACAGCAGAATCCGACACACTCAGACCCGGGGATCTGGAAGGAAGAGCCACTCTAAAAATTGCTAAACTCCCCATCAAGAAGACCACCACTCGCAAACATGAAGCTGGATTGACCCATGCAACTCTTCAGCCACACCAGCTTCTAGACCATAAATCTCATAAATCCTGTAAATTACACGGAGCTGACCTCCGCTTTAGCATGGGTTTATTTATGTTAAGTCATAGCTTCATACAGACTTCCATAGGATTCCCTTACTAATACAGATACTAATACAGACCTTCATAGGCTCAACCTTCTGTGCTTTGACCATTTTGAAGTCAAGCAGGCGGCCGACCTACTCAACCAGGGCACTTCATTCCCGAACAAGGCATTTTCATACAGGCCAACTTACCGCCGTCTTAATGCGCGCTATATATTTCTCTGTCGGCCCTTTGTCAACATATACTTTAATATAAGCCATCAGCAACTTTCTTCTAAATCAAATCCGCCTTCCAGCGTGGCTCCGGGGAGAAATCCGTTGCAGGTTCTAGTACTTCTAAGAGGAGCGACCATTTTCCACGTGCGATTCAAGACGAGCAATCGGAAATCGTCGTCCACGGAAGTGTTCTTTGGAAAATCGCCGGTCTGCTTGGCAAGGACACTGCCAGTGGCGATTTCGAATGGAACCTCAAGACGTCGGAACGACAAGTCAAGCTCATTCGTTTAAGCTGACCAGCAACGTTGGCTCCTGTCCCTCGCAAAAAGCGTTGTCGTAACAATTTTGTAGCATCCACGCTTGGCGTCGGCCGGGGTGTTGGCGAACCGCAAGTCCTGGCTTGTCACTTTCGTTGCGCTAATTTGGTTGAATTTCGCTGAGGTTTCAGTCTTTGGCTTGGTAGGTGGCTACACGCATGTCCACCGTGCCGAATCTTCGATGTCAGGGACAGGGCCTCGCCAACTTGCGTTCGGATTTCTTCAAGCGTTAAACACAGAATTGAGCTCCTTTCGTCACCTTCTTGCGTCTGGATTTTAACTTGACACCAAGGCACGCGCAGGTGTAATAGGAGAAGCAAGATCTGGCCATTACGCCAACATTTCCGGGCAGAAGCGTTGCGACTGTGTCCCTTGGCGAGGTCCATACTTCAAAATTCTCGATCTTTGCGCGCATTTGCTGTTCGACCCAAGCCATAGGCGTATCGGCTTCTTGCTTGGATTGCAGATCCACGTTGTGGAGCATCTTCTGAAAGAGCGTTCCGCTGCCAAGGTCTTTAGCTGCCGTGGCTGCATCCTGGGCTTCTTTGTCCTTTGCTTGGTCGTAAATGACACGTTGAGCGTGAACGTCAATCGGGCAAGCAGAAAGCACGGCGATGAAACCAATCTGCAGGATTCTCAGACCATCGTGCTTTCGACAAAGGCGCCGGTAGCTGGAACGCAAGGATTGAGCAAGCGTTTGGGCCGAAGGTTCTTGATTTACGGCCGCGATTTCCATGAGGGAACTACCTTAGGTCCCGGGAGGATAACTTTGTATTTGTATGCAGTCAAGCCTCTTTAGAAATGTCCCCTCTCTTACCTCATTAGAAGTGTCCCCTTTTTCGATTTCATTTGGTTTTTGTGTTGCCACGGCGGCCTCCTTCATCGCTCGTCTCGGTTCAACTCGGCGGGCGGCTTCTCGCCACGGGTGATTCGCTGGCGGCACCCTGTGCTTCGCCAAAACTCCGGCTGGCTTTGGAATCAATGACATAGCGGCCGTCGTCTCCACCAGCGTTCTGGTATAACTGTTCGCCATGTTTCGTTTCCTCGGGGTCTCTTTCGCAACCCTCGTTCGCCTCTTTTGCTCGCAGAAAAGTCTGCTGCTTGAGAATCTGGCCTTACGCCAGCAGCTTTCTGTGATGAAACGCCGTCATCCACGCCCAAGGCTCGAGTTGCTCGACAGGCTCTTCTGGCTGATTGTTCGCCGCTGCTGGTCCGGCTGGAAGCAGGCACTCTCCTCACACCCGAAACCGTGGTCCGGTGGCACCGCGCCGGTTTCCGTTGGTACTGGATGCTGATCTCCAAGGTCAGGAAGCCCCTCGGAAGAAGACCCATATCCCAAGAAGCTCGCGATCTGATCTTCCAAATGGTGACCGAGAACCCTTCCTGGGGAGCTCCGCGCATCCACGGCGAACTCCTCATGCTCGGCTTCGATGTTTCCGAAAGAACGATCTCTCGCTGGATGAAGCGGACCCAAAGG
>WNGJ01027788.1_pt1 | contig 11833 bp, 5 predicted proteins | sample 5400611 | NCBI WGS metagenome assembly WNGJ01 (sample SAMN13153375, study PRJNA577476) | soil metagenome | isolation source: 40 cm soil or saprolite under Garry oak tree replicate 1 | place: USA:California | collected 2016-06-15 | reverse complement strand
CGAGTATTACGCTACGGCGCAGTTGGCGGTGGTTCCGTTGACGGGACCGATGCGGACGCTGCCGGTGAAGGGGTTGATTGAAGAGGCGCGGTCTTCTCCGGATGGACGGTATGCGCTGGTGGTGGAGCGGCATCGGCCATTCAGCTATGCGTTGCCGGTGGATTTTTTTCCGATGAAGGCCACCGTTGTTGATCTTAAGACCGGAGCGGTGGCGAAACAGTTGGCGGATGAGCCTCTGGCTGATTCGATTCCGATTGCGTTCGACGCGGTGGCGCCGGGACCGAGGAACTTTGGCTGGCGGAGCGATGTGCCGGCGACTGTGACCTGGGTTACTGCGGCGGATGGAGGCGATCCACGGAAGAAGATGGACGTGCATGACCGGCTGTTTGCGTTGCCGGCGCCGTTTACGGGAGAGCCGGAGACGCTGCTGGAGATGCCGATGCGCGCGGGCAGGGTGGAGTGGGGCAATGAACATCTGGCGCTGGTGAGCGAGCGTGAACGGAAGACGCGGACACGGCTGATGGTGGCCTTGGATCCGGCGACGAAGACGGCGAAGACCATCTTCAAGGGCTCGTCGGAGGATCGCTACCATGATCCCGGCATGCCGGTGGTGGTGGCGAATGCGAGTGGGCATCCTGTGCTGCGGCTGACAGCGGATGGGTCGGGGATTTACTTCACTGGGCAGGGTGCTTCGCCTGAGGGGGATCAGCCGTTTGTCGGCGTGCTTCCGGTGAGCGGCGGTGCGGAGAAGAAGATATGGCAGTCGAAGGCACCATTCTTCGAAGAGCCGGTGAATGTGCTGGCGGATGACAAGATTCTGATTCGTCGCGAATCGGAGACGGTGCCACCGAACTACTTTACGGTGACGGTGGGTTCGGACGCGATGGCGCAGGTGACGAAGTATCCGTCGCCCTATGGGAATACTCCGCTGCCGACGCGGACGCTGCTGCATTACAAACGTGCGGATGGTCTGGACCTGTCGGCGAATCTGTGGGTGCCGGCTGGATACGACAAGAGCAAGGGGCCGCTGCCGACGTTGATGGAGGCGTATCCGGCGGAGTTCAAGACGCGGGGTGCGGCCGGTCAGGTGACGGGTTCGCCTTACCGGTTTCCGCGCATTGGGTGGGGCTCTCCGGTCTACTTCACGGCTACTGGTTATGCGGTGCTGGAGAATGCGAGTATTCCGATCATCGGGGAAGGGAAGGAGGAGCCGAACGATACCTATGTGGAGCAGTTGGTTGCTGGCGCGAAGGCGGCGGTGGATTATGGAGCGTCGCTGGGGGTTGTCGATGCGAAGCGGGTTGCCGTGATGGGGCATAGCTATGGCGCGTTTATGACGGCGAATCTGCTGGCGCACACCGATATCTTTCGAGCAGGGATTGCGCGGTCGGGTGCTTACAACCGGTCGTTGACTCCGTATGGTTTTCAGAATGAGGAGCGGACTTATTGGCAGGATCCCAAGCTGTACTTCGAGATGTCGCCGTTCAGCTATGCGGACAAGATCAAGACGCCGCTGCTGATGATTCATGGGGAGGCGGATGACAACCAGGGGACGTTCCCGGTGCAGAGCGAGCGGTTCTTTGTGGCGCTGAAAGGACAGGGCGCGACTGTACGGCTGGTGTTTCTGCCGCTGGAGGCTCATCACTATGTGGCGCATGAGAGCCTGGACCACATGCTGTGGGAGATGAATCGCTGGCTGGATACGTATGTGAAGCCGGAGCAGCCTGTGGTTGCGGCTGGGACGAAGTAGTCGATCGCAGGTAGATGCAGGAGGAGGCGACGTTGTTTGCGTTGCCTCCTCTTAATGCTTGCTAAGGGCCAGGACCTGGTGAGTTGGTGGCTGCGACCTCTTTATAATCCTGCCTATGACGCGGAAACTTACGCCCGAGCAAGAGCTACAGGAGCTGCGCGATACGTTGCGCCATCATGAGCATCTTTATTACGTTGAGGACGCTCCTGAAATTACGGATGCGCAGTACGACGCGCTGATGAACAAGCTGAAGAAGATGGAGGCGGAACATCCGGAGCTGGTGACGCCGGACTCTCCTTCGCAGCGGGTGGGCGGCAAACCGAAGGAGGGTTTCGCGAAGATGCCGCACTCGCGGCCTATGCTTTCGCTGGACAATGCTTACAAGGAAGCGGAACTGCGCGCGTGGGAGCAGAGAGTGCGGGATGCTCTGCCTAGTTCGGAGAAGGTGCGGTATGCGTGCGAGCTGAAACTGGATGGGCTGTCGCTGGCGCTGCACTATGGGCCGGGGGCCAGTGGGTCGGCGCATCTGGAGCGCGGGTTGACGCGTGGGGATGGCTCGATTGGCGAGGATGTGACGAGCAATGTGCGGACGATTCGTTCGGTGCCGCTGAACGTTTCGGCGGCGAAGCTGAAGGCGGCGGGGTTGCCGCAGAGCTTTGAGGTGCGGGGTGAGGTGGTGCTTCCGCAGACGGCGTTCGCGAAGATGAATGAAGAGCGCGAGGCGGCGGGGATGACGCCGGCGGCTAATCCGAGGAGTGCGGCGGCGGGGACGATTCGGACGCTTGAGCCGAATATTGTGGCGCAGCGGCGGCTGGATTTTTATGCGTACTTTCTGCTGCAGGATGGGGAGATGCTGCTGCCGACGCAGTCGGAGACGCTGGAGGCCTTGCGGAAGGCGGGGTTTCGGGTGAATCAACATGTTCGGACGGTGAAGAGTATTCAGGAGGTGATCGCGTTTATTGCCGATGCGGAGCCGCTGCGCGACACGCTGGGGTATGAGATCGATGGTGTCGTGGTTAAGGTGGATGCGACGTCGCAGCAGAAGAGGCTGGGGTTTACAGGTAAGGCTCCGCGGTGGGCGATCGCTTATAAGTTTGCTGCTCGTGCGGGGATTACGAAGCTGGAGGATGTGTTGTTTCAGGTGGGACGGACGGGGAAGCTTACTCCGGTGGCTGCGTTGGCTCCGGTGTCGATTGGAGGTACTACGGTCACTCGGGCTACGCTGCACAATGCGGATGAGATTGAGCGGCTGGGTGTTCGGATTGGAGACTTTGTTTCGGTGGAGCGGGGCGGCGACGTGATTCCGAAGATCGTTGAGGTGGTGGAGGACAAGACGCATCCCCGGGGTACGAAGAAGATTATGTTTCCGAAGAACTGCCCGGTTTGTGCGAGCGAGCTGCAGCGCATTGAGGGCGAGGTGGATTGGCGGTGCGTGAACAGTTCCTGTCCGGCGCGGGTGCGCGAGGAGTTGCTGCACTGGGCTGCGCGGGGAGTGATGAATATCGAAGGCCTGGGTGATGCGATGGTGGCGCAGTTGCTGGGGCAGAGTGCTGAGTTGGCCGGCGATGCAGAGGAGGCGGTGACTGAGGAGGGGGCACCGGTCGTGACGCGCAAGCCGCTAATCCACACTATTGGCGATCTCTATCGTTTGCGGCGCGACCAGTTGTTGAATCTTGAACGCGTGGGCGCGAAGACGGCGGATGCGCTGCTGGCTCAAATTGAGCGTTCGAAGGAAGCTGGATTGGCGCGCGCGCTTCTGGGGCTGGGGATCCGGTTTGTGGGCGAGAGAACAGCGCAGCTGCTTGCAGCGCACTTCGGCTCGATGGAGGAGTTGGAGAAGGCGGCGATCCAGAGCCCAGAGAAAGCGAGCAAGGCGCTGGAGGCGGTGACCGAGGTGGGTCCCAAAGTGGCGCAGGCGATTGTGGAGTTCTTTTCGGTAGAGAAGAACAAGGATCTTGTGAGAGATCTCACGTCGTTGGGATTGACGATGACCGCGGAGAAGCGGGTGACGACTTCGACGCTTGAGGGGCTTACGTTTGTGCTGACGGGAACGCTGCCGAATCTTACGCGGGAGCTGGCGAAGGAGAAGATCGAGTCGGCGGGGGGGCGGGTTTCGGGGAGCGTCAGCAAGAAGACGAATTATGTTGTCGCGGGCGAGGAGGCGGGGTCGAAGCTGGATAAGGCGACGTCGCTGGGCGTGGCGGTGGTGGATGAGGCTGGGCTACTGGAGCTTTTGGAGGGAGGTAGGTAGTCTCTGACGAATCGAATCGCGGGCTTTGAGAGGGGTGCAACGAGACAACGGCATACCCCAAGAGCTAAAGCCCAATGTTCGGGAGGCCGAGAGAGACCCAAGGCTAAAGCCTTGGGCGACCTAGAAGCAAAGGCTCCATTCATCCGACACTACCTAAAGCCTTGGGCTACCTAGAAGCAAAGACTTCATTCATCGAACACTACCTAAAGCCTTGGGCTACCTAGATGCAAAGACGCCGATTGATCAGACAACTACTTCTGGCTTAGGGGAGTTAGTTTTGGGTTCGACAGGAGGGCTTTGTCTGTCGCTTTTGAAGCCGCAGGCCTTCATGGCGGCGACGGGCTCGGGGTTCTGCATGAAGGTGTCCCACACGAAGGCGGTGCGGAGATTTTCGGCCATGAGGAGACTGATGCCGAGATCGATGCCGAGGACTTCAGGGTCGTACCAGTGGAGGTCGGGGTGGAAGGCGTCGCAGAACCCGTAGCGGCCCCAGGCATCTTTGCCGAAGTTGTCTCGCATGGCGCGGAGGACGCGGACGCAATCGCGGGGAAGGAAGGGAAGCGATCCGGCGGTGGCACAGGGGACGACGGATCCGTCGACTGGGCCCTGGAGCGGAGGGCCGCCCCAAGCGGCGTAGCCGTGCTCCCAGTCGGAGGCGCTGACGCCCCAGTAGTCGTCGGAGTAGCCACGGTTGAGGCCGAGGCAGAAGGCTTTGTGGGCACGGGTGGCGGCGATGGAGTTGACGAAGTAGTCGGCGTAGGCGTCGCGCTGGCGGGCGAAATCGAACCAGGCGTGGGAGAACTGGTGGACGAAGAGTGGATCTTTGCCACTGATGAACGTGTAAGGGCCGAAGGTCATGGGCGGGCGGGTGAAGGCGCTCCATGACTCGGGCGAGACGGGATGGGTGGGCGAACCGATGGCGAGGAGATAGAGCATCATCAGTTCGGAGTAGTGGTCCCAGCGAGTGAAGATGAAGCCGGTTTCGGGTCGCCAGCCCATGGAGAAGGTTTTGCCGCCGTTGAGCATCCAGGGCCAGTCGACGCGGTTATAGAGTTGCGTGGCGAGGTCGGTGATTTTGGGATCGTTGAAGTAGGCGCGTGCCGTAAGGACGCCGCATAGCAGGATGGCTGTGTCGATGGAGGAGACTTCGCTGTAGATGAGCGGCTTTCCGGTTTTGACGTCGTTGAAGTGGTAGAAGAAGCCGTGCTCGTTCGGCATCTCGTTGAGATGGAACTGCAGCGTGGTGATGACCTGTTTTTTTAGACGATCGGTGTGGTAGTAGCCTCGCCTGTCGGAGATGCACAACGCGGTGAGTCCGAAGCCGGTGGCGGCGATGCTCGAGACAAAGTGCGGATCCAGTTCCCCGGTGCTGGTTTTGTTGGTGGCGCGGTCGAGTACCTGGCCGTTGGATGGGTCGACCTGCTCGGAGAAATAGAGGCAGGCGGCGTGTTCCATCTCCTCCAGGAAGTCGAGGTCCTCGTCGCTCAGGAGCCTGGTGTAGGTGGGAGTTGGCGCTGCGGGTTGTTGTGTCCATGCGAAAGGCGAAGTTGCCAGGCTGGAGAGAAACGCCCCGCCTAGTAACTTGGTTGCACTGCGTCGCGTGATGTGAGATGGAGTCGGGGAACTGACACTCATTAGCTATATCGTACTTTTTGGGACTCCATATTTATCTGACTCATTAGATGTAGGAAAGTTTCAATGAGCGGCTGTGCGGGCAGACAACTTGATGAGGACGAGTCCCTGCGGAGGAACGGTGATAGTCAGCGCACCGTTCGTAAGTGCAAGGTTCTGTGGAGGGAAAGGTTTGCCTGCTGCGCGGAGCTGAGTGATTTGATCGCGAGTTGGAAACGCGGGGCGGCCCATTGCATCAAATGTCTTGATGACATTTCCATGATCGGCATCTAAACGCCAGAGCTGCACTGGCGCATTGGGGGAGACGCCGTTCAGTTTCACGGTGAATGCTTTTGAAGGACCAATGTTAGCAGGGGGCGGGGTGTAGATAGTCTGAATCTACCTTGATGCGGCGATTGCCGAGCTGATGCAGCATCGCGAAGGCGTTGAGGGCGGGCTTGGGGATGCCGTCTTCGGCGACCAGCCCGAAGCCACCATAGAACGGAGTCTTGATGACGCCTTGCTCTTCGAAGACGTCGGAGAAGCTCCAATAGCTCATCGCTTCGGTTAGGCCGTCGCATTGGCTGATAGTTCCTGCAAGCCACGGTCCCATGTAGACGGTGTCGGTGACGTCAGGCTCATTGGCGTAGCTGGCGTTGTATTCGCTGAAGATGAGCGGTGCGTTTGGAAACGGAGACGCCGCGATTTCGTTGTGAACCTTCGCGACCGAACGGCAGACCATCTTGTCGCGGGGAATTTGTTCGTCGGTGCCGAAGACGTCTTTGGCAGTGTCGTTGGCGTAGACGTGGGTGGTGACGAAGTCGACGGGGATATTGTTCTGCTTGCAGTGCTGCAGGAAGGCTGCGACCCAGGCGGCTTGTGCTGTGGAGGGGCCACCGATGAGGATACGGTTGCTTACTTTTTTGATGGCGAGAGCGGTGTGGTCATAGAGTTCGAAGTAAGTTGGCTGCTTCGGGTTGCCGACCCAGAAGTCGATGTTGGGCTCGTTCCACACCTCGAAGCGCCATTTGGACACTTCGTCGATGCCGTAGCGGTCGATGAGATGTTGGGTAAAGGCGGTGATCATTGCGTCCCAGAGCGCGTAATCCTTGGGAGGCGAGACGTTCTGCTTGTACCAGAAGGCGTGTAGTGCGGCAGGGTCGGAGGCCATCTTCTTCGGCATGAAGCTAAGCTCGACGAAGGGGCGAACGTGATTGGCCAGCAGGCCGTCGTAGATCTGATCGATGTAAGAGAAGTTGTAGGGGGATTGGCCGGGCTGAGCGGCCTGGACGGACTGGCCTGGATTTTGTGTTGTGGCATTGGGGTCGTAGAGGCCGACGTCGTCCATGAAGATGCCGTGAAAGCGGACGGCTTCGAAGTCCGTGACATTCTTTACTGTGTGGAGGTCGTCGCGATAGCTTTGACGCAAGGAGAGGATGGCTCGACCGGAGCCGAATATCTGTTCCCAGAAATGGGGAAAGGGAGTGGTTGCGGCCTTTGCATCCACTGTCACATTCACCGGCGCCGACGTCTGCGCTGAGTTCGTGGCTGTCAATGCAAAGCTTGCAATTGCCACCGCTAACCAAATCGTATTACGCAAGGTACGCATAGCTGTTCCTCTATCGATTTCTTATGACTGCAAAATAACGCAAATGGAAAATGAATGATGGTGACTATTACGGTTGCTGCTCCAGGCTCATAAAAATTCCTTCGGCACTTAATTATCGGTATCGTTACCTATTAGGTTTCGCTTCTATCTTTACCACTACCAGCGCATTCGGAGTTAGTTGTAACTCAAGCATGCCGTTTTTCAATGCAGATGGTTGTGCCGCTGGCAGCGCCGTTTCGCGGTTGAGTTGTTCTACTTGATCAGATGTAGGATCAACCGGCTTGCCCATTGCAGCATACTGTTTCAATACGTTGCCGTGATCGCTATCCACGCGCTGGAGAGTGACCTTCGCATCCGCCGGGACGTCGTGAAATGACACTTCCATCACGCGGGTCGTTCCGTGTTGATCTGGATCGACCAGGTTCCATGCAACGACCGCAATATCTCCATCTGCGGTCTTGGTCGCAATGATGTTCTTCGACGCGTTCGCTATTCGCCGACTACCAAGCTGATGCAATAGACCGAAGCTGTAGTAGCTAGGTTTATTAATTCCACCTTTGGCGCGCAATCCAAAACCCCCAACGAACGGTTTAGGGATTGGGCCGCCTTCTTCAAAGACATCGGAGAAGGTCCAAAATGAGAGCATATCTACCAATCCATCGCATTCGCGAATCGTGTTCGCCAGCGCCGGACCAACAAAAATAGTGTCGCGTGATTCTTTCATCCCCTGAACGTTCCACTCGGTCCAGAGTAATGGCAACTCGGGCCTGGCAGACGATTTAATCTCTGCCCTAACTTTCGAAACTGCTCGGCCCATTCTGTCATCCATCGGAATATCTTCGTCGGTTCCAAAAAGGTTTTCGACTGTGTCGTCTGCATATCCGTGCGTTGACACAAAATCCACCGGCACATGATGTTCAAAGGTATGTTTTAGGAAGTCGCCAACCCACGATGCCGCGGCGGTAGCTGGGCCGCCAACACGCAGCCTCGAACTAACATTCTTGAGATCGAGTGCTGTGTGATCGTAGAGTTCGAAGTAACTTTTCTTTCTCGGGATGCCGCCCCAAAAATCAATATTCGGTTCGTTCCAAACTTCGAAGTACCACCGCGAGACTTCATCGATGCCGTATCGATCGACAAGATGTTGCGCGAAGTGAGTCATCAAGGCATCCCACTTCTCCATGCTTTTGGGCGGAGACACATTTGGCTTGTACCAGAATGGATGCAACGCATCTGGATTAAATGCGAGTTTCTTCGGCATAAAGCTGATTTCGACGACTGGGCGCACTCCATTTTTTAGAAGGCCATCGTATATCTCATCCACATACGCAAAGTTATAAACAGGATTGCCGTGTTCATCTTCGTTATAAACGCCTACTTGATCATCCAGAATGGCGTGGAAACGAACATAGCGAAAATCACTTACCTGCTTTACTGCGCGCAGGTCATTGCGGTAGCTTTCTCGCAGCGACAAAATTGCACGACCGGATCCAAACATCTGCTCCCAGAAGTGGGGGAAGGGCGTGGTCTGGGCTTGGGCGTCGATCTGGATGACCTCCTGCGCGACGGCTGGGAGGGAGAGGGAGAGAACCAGGGCGAGGAGAACGAGGGGAGAGTGGCGAAGTCCGAACATGGGTACCTCAGTCGAGAAGAGGATGGTAGCGGATGGTGAAATTGTGGTTCTTCGCTGCAAAAACGTGGTAATTTGATGGCTCTTAACGTGGTGGGAAGTCAGCAATGGCGCGGGTTTTGTCATTTTGGGTGCAAAAAAAATTTTGATGCGTGGAGATGCACCAGGAGTAGGGCAGATGGCGGCATCAAGGTTGTCAAGTGCGACGGTATGAGAGAAGAGGATGCTCTTTGGGAGCATCCTCTACTCGTGTGGGGTTTCACGTGTTGACTAGAAGCTGAAGCGGGCCTGCAGGTTGACGACTCGACCTCCGAGGGCACTAGTGGCCTGGCCGAAGTTGTTCGACTGGATATTATTCACGACGCTGGAGGGGATGAAGTTGAGGTTGTTGAGGAAGTTAAAGGCGTCGGCACGGATCTCCAATCTAGCGTTCTCACCGAGGACGGGCATTTTGGGCAGGCCGAAGGCTTTCGTAAGGCTTCCATCGAGAGATTTATATCCGGGTCCATCCCAGGCGTTTCTGGCCACGCCCGGAAGCTGCGGAACACCTGCACCAGGCGTAAATACGGGAACGGCGAAGTAAGCAGTACCAGATTGAGTGGACGCCAGGGGAAAATTCTGGTTCAGATTGTTGCCTACGCCCGGACCTGACTTGAACGCATCGTTGCTGCCGCTGTGACCCGCGCCGCCGCGATAGGCAGCGGGCCTGAGGGTTGTGTAGCCGCTGTTGGCGTAGTAGAGGTTGCTTCCGGTGCTGATCTGCGGAGTCCAGGGGAAGCCGGTATGGAGATTGAAGATGCCGCTGATGGACCAGCCGCCTACAACCTTCTCGAGCCAGGTGTGGCCGCCGGTGAAGATGACGGGCTGCCAGACGCCATAGATCTTGAAGGCCTTGCCTACGTTGTAGTCCGAACGGCCCCAGGCGAGCGACGGGTTAAAGGGGTAAGGGTCCTCGTAGTAGGGCTGGGAGGAGTTGTCCATGCTCTTTGCCCATTGGAACTGCGCGTCCAGCTGGAAGTGGTGTGCCATGGGATGCTTGAGGCCGAGCAGAAGAGCGTTGTAGTTGGCTGCGCCGTTGTTGCCGTAGAGGTCCACTACATTGACAAGGGGATTGAGGGGGACGGCCTGAGCCACGGAAGTGACGTAGGAGTTGGACTGAAGGATGGTGTGGTGCGCCAGGCTGGCCGAGTAACCAACGGTAGCTACCAGCTGATAGCCAAGGTCGTACTGGGTATCGAGCGAGAAGTGGTGCGTATAGGCCGTGGGCAGGTTAGCAGGAAAGGCAGTGACTGAGATGCCTCCCTTGAGCGGGAGATTGGCGCTGTTAAAGGAGCCGATGGTATTGGGGTTTGGAGGAAAGCCGAAGAGCGAGTGTGAGTTTGGCGCGATGGCGTATAGGATGGCCGGATTGATAGCGGCTGGGCTGCCGCTGGTGAAAGAAGCATTGATGATGCCTGGAGGGTTGTTGTACGCGTTGCCTGTGATGGCGATCATTTCCTCGTCGTAATTGAGACCGTAACCTCCGCGGAGGACAAACCTATTCTTGAAGCGCTCAGGACTCCAGGCAAAACCAAATTGTGGACCTAAGTTGCCCTTCTGGGGACTCCAGAGGTGACCGCCGGTCCTTACGAAGAGACCAGTATTGGTGGCGGCTCCGGAGCCGAGGACGACGGTGCTGAGATTGTTCTGCTTGGTATAGAGAGAGTCGAAGTAGGAGTAGCGCAGGCCTATGTTGAATGTGAGATTGGGGCGAGCCTTCCAGTCGTCCTGGATGAAGAAGCCCCAGAGGTTTTCGCGGTTGTCTTGCCGGTTGGTGGAAGGAGTGCCGGTGAGGGGGTCGAAGGAGCCGTTTTCAGTATGAGGCGCGTCGTTGAGGAAGTCCCAGATGTTGTAGAAGTTGTAATTGGGACGCGCCGCATAGGTTGGGTTGTTGAGGTAGGAGAGGCGGGTGAACTCGCCACCGAATTTGATGGTGTGGTTGCCCTGCACCTTAGTGGCTACATCTTTGTAGGTGTAGGTCCACTGATTGAAGTCGGCGGGGCCGGGAAATCCAAAGGGTTGGAAGGTATTGGCGGTGTTGGTGGCGTTGAGGCTGCCGATGGCGTCGACGGTATCCTGGGGCAAGCCGAGGGGAGCCTGGGGATTGTCTGCTACTTCGTTAAAGCGCCAGCCCGCGGCGTTGGCTCTTGCCTCGTTGAGCAAGGAAGATGAGAAGACGTGGTTCCAGATAACCGAGAATGCGTCGTTGACGGCGTTGTGATGGAAGAGATTGTATGGCCGCACAGGGCCGTTATAGCTGGTGGTAGAGGTCGGCACCCAGTAGATGGCGAAGGCTGCGTGGTCTTTTTTGGTGACGTCGGCATCGAGACGTCCGTTGTACTGCACGTCGGTGGTGGTCGAAGGATTAACCGTGGTGTAGTTCGCGATATCGGCCACATTCGAGAGGCCGTTTCCTACACCTGGCTGGGTGGGGGTCTTATAGGTAAGGTCCTGCTTGCCGAGGCCATTTGTCAGAGGAGAGCCAAGGTTTAGACCTTGTCCGGGAATCTGGTGGCAACTAACACCTTCGACGAGGCCGATACTGGCGCAGGTCTGCTCAATAAAGCCTCCGGCCGCTACGCCCGCGCCGGGAAAGTTGAGGAAGGTCGAGGAGATGCTGTTGGGCGGGGCGAGTTTATCGAATGCCGGAGTGTCGTACCAACTAGTTGCTGTAAGGGAGGAGCTGTTGCGTATGGTCTCGTAGGCGAAGAAGGCGAAGACGTGGTCTTTCCAGATGGGGCCGCCGACGCTGCCGCCGAACTGGTTGAACCGCTGGGTAGAGCGGGTGAGGCCACGCTGGGCGGGAGTACCGGGCTTCAGAGAACCAGGGCCGTTATAGCGTTGGTAGGCGTTGAGGCCGGGGCGGTTGGCACGGAAGAAGAGGCTGCCGTGCCAGTCGTTGGTGCCGCTCTTGGAGGTGACCTGAAGGTTCGCTCCGCTAAA
>WNGJ01007186.1_pt1 | contig 11834 bp, 2 predicted proteins | sample 5400611 | NCBI WGS metagenome assembly WNGJ01 (sample SAMN13153375, study PRJNA577476) | soil metagenome | isolation source: 40 cm soil or saprolite under Garry oak tree replicate 1 | place: USA:California | collected 2016-06-15 | reverse complement strand
GGGCAGGCCGAGTTGCTTGTAGGCCAACTCGACCTTGGGCACCAATGCGGTTGCCACGTCGGCCACCGCAGCGGCGTGCGCGCGGATCTGCTCGGTCAGTTCGGCGACCCCGGCGGCGGTGAGGTACGGATTGATGTGGATGCCGAAGAGGGACTCGGCGCGTGACGCGGCGAGCTGCCAGTCGGCCGGGGCGGGCAGCGGTTCTGGCCGCAGCTCCATCTCCGGGCGTACCGCACCCGGGCGCGGCGCTGGGATGGGCCCGCCGTGGTGGTACCAGGCCCGCTGGCGGAGGGCGGCCCAGGCGAGCACGACGAGGTCGGCGACCTCGTCACGCAGGCCCAGTTCGGGGCGCATCGCGGCGATCCAGTCCCGGATCCGGCCCACGGTCACCGTGTCCTGCGGCTGCAGCCCGCCGCGGGCCGCCGCCCGCTCGAACTCCGCACCCCACGGGATGAACCGGTCATCGCCGAACAGGAAGTGCGTCTCTCCCGCGGTTCCGACCCGCAGCGCGTTGGCGGCGCGCCGCACCGCGGGGATGTCGCCTTCCAGCCGGACCCGCCCGTCCCGGTCGGCGACGGCCCGCTCGACGTGCGCGTACACCGCCGCCAGATCCCTGACGGTGACCTCGGTGTCGGCAGGCTCGAAGCGTGGATGTCCCGGGTAGGCGGCGCTGAAAGCCTGGTCGATGAGGTTGCCGAACGCGGCGGCCAGGTCCGCGCCGACCGGCGCGGCGGGGGAGAAGCTCGGGTCGAGGCTGACCAGCACCCGGTCGTGGGCAGGGTCATCGGCCAGCGTGCCGGGGGTGGCAGCGGCGGCGCCGTAGCACTCCTGCACCGCGCGGCGCAGACCCTCGCGCAACGCGGTCCGCTGGGTTTCCAAGATCGCCATGGCCTGGGCCCTGTCGACTTCGGACAGGTGATCGGCGTGTGTCGTCCAGCGCTCGCGTGTGCCGCTGAGCAGCCAGTCCAGGATGACCAGCCGCCGCACGTCACGCATCCGTTCCTCGGAAAGGAACCACGGCAGCCACACGATGGTCCGGGAGGTGAGCCCGCCCTCGGCCATCCGGTCGACCCGGCCGAGATCCTCCGCCGCCGAATGCCCGGCCTCGTCAAACGGGTGATCGATCACCACCCGCCAGGTGCCCGGGCGGGCACGGAAATGGTCCTCGGTCAGCCAGGCGGCGTCCCGGACGTTGCCGAACACCACATCCACCGACCGGCGCGAGCCGCGCCAGACCACCGAGTGCGCGTAGGCGCCGAAGACGTCCGCGTCCCGTGTCGTCATCCCGAGCGCCTCGCGCACCAGATCCTTGATGAGCTCGCGGCGCCGGCCGTCGTTGTCCTCGCCCTTGGCGTTCTCCACCACTGACTCGTAGTCCACGTCGGACAGTTGCACCCGGATCACGGGGTTGAGCGGGGGATCGCTGCTGACGTGGATCTCCGGCACGCGCCGGGCCCATTCCCTGACCTTGGCCAGCACGATGCCCGATTCGCTGCCCGGCAGCGGCGACTTGATCGAGCCGTGGTTGAGTGAGGCCAGCCTCGTGGCGGTCAGTTCCTTCAGTGCGGGCACCTTGGGGGCGACCGCGGCCAGCAGGAGAGTCTTGGCCAGCCGGTCGTCGGCGCGAAATCCCGGCGGCAGGTGCTCGGGATCCGCGGCGGCCCGCTCCTCGGTGAGGTTGTGGCCCGCCAGCAGGATCGGCCGGAGCTTGTCACTGTACAGCGCGGCCGCGGACCGGAACAGCGCGGCGGCCTGCGGGTCCAGCGCCTGGGTGCCCTGGACGATGTAGTCGAAGGAGTCGCCCACCGGCACGACGTCGTCCACGGTCAGCGACGCGCGCCGGTCCACGAGCATCTGCTGCATGACCTTCAGCGCGGTGCGCTCGCGCTGCATGACGCTGGCCAGCGACCGCAAGGTCGACACAAGCGCGGGGGAGAACGGGTAGGTCAGCCGGAAGGCGGCCTCGTCGGCGCCGCGATGCCGGTCGTCGGTGTTGACGCCGTCCAGCAGCACGTCCCAGATGTCGCTGCGCCGGTCCAGCCGCGAAAACGCGTCGGCGAGAACCTGGTCGGCCTGCGGGTTGTCCGGCCGCCGGCGCAGCAGGCGCTTGTTCGCCACATACGGCAGGTTGTCGTCGCCGAGCACGAGCGTGCCGAAACGGCCCTCCTGGTGGCGGAACGCCCGGTCCAGCGCCTCCTGCTCCGCGCCGCTCGCGCCCGCGTCGGCGAACCAGCGGCGCAGGTCCATCTGCCGTGCCACGAACGAGACCACCGGGACCGCCCTGGTCCCGGTGCCGGACTCGACCAGCTTGGTCAGCTTCTGCGACTCGCGGCGGAAGAACTCCCGGTCCTGCACCGAGAACGCCAGCCACAGCACCAGCTCGTCCAGGAACAGCACGACGGCGTCGTAGCCGAGGCCCTTCGCGTGCGCCGCGATCGCGGCGAGCCCGGTGTCGAGATCCACGTAGGTGGCCTGCCGGGTGTAGGCACCGAAGTAGTGCTCGACGAGCGCGGTCACCAGGAGCTGCCGCGCCTGCGACCCCGGCGCCGCGGCGCGCGCGGCCTCGTAGGACCGCGCCGTCCACGTGCCGGCGCCGAGCAGCTTCGACCAGTGGTCGCCGCCGGCGCGTGCCCCACCGCCTGCGGACGCACCGTTGAGCCCGGAGAAGAAGCGCTCGTCGCCGTCCCTGACACGAAGCCGCTCGGCATCGGCGAGGATGGCGTCGGACTGGTGCACGGCCGGCAGCGTGGCCTGCGGGTGCAGTTCACCAATCTGCCGCAGGTACCCGCTGAACAACGCCTGCTCCAGCGACTCCGCACCGAGCAGGTGGAAGGCCAGCGGCAGCACCTTCTTGTCCAGCAGGACATCGTCGTGCCGGGCGATGACCGGCTGCAACTCTGGCTTCGCCCGCGCGGCCGGGTTGTGCCGCAGCAGGGCGTGCAGCACGGCCATGAAGTGGCTCTTGCCCGACCCGAACGACCCGGCCAGGAACGCGCCCCTGCTCACCCCGGACGTCATCGACTCCGCGACCAGCCCCAACGCCGCGTCGAACGCGTCGGTCAGGGCAGGCGTAACGACGTACTCGTCAATCGTGCGGGCAACCACGGCTGGTTCGATGCTGTCCGTCAGGCGCAGCACATAGTCCTCGGCACCCGCCCGCTCGGGGATGTCGAGAACCTCACGCAGCAGCACGCTCACCGCCGACTCACCCCAACCCGCCGTACCGGCCGCCAGGCGGCCAACTCCGGCAAAGTCTTGCCGACCTGTGCGGCCCGGGCGGTGAGTTGCTCACGGCAGAACGCGGCCAGGCTCACCCCGTAGGCCGGATCGACCTCGCCGTGCCACTGCTCCACCCACGGCTGCAACTCCGCTAGGCCCGCGACGAGCGGGACGAGGCGCTCGTCGTCCCAGCCATCCTTCTCCCGTTCCCCGATGATCAGCGAGAGTGCGAGGGACTGCTGCGCGTGGTCCCAGCCGGCCCAGCCGAGCAGCGGCGTCGGATCGGTCTGGCGGCCAGCGTCTTGATACAGAATGAACCGCTCCTTCGGCACGTCGAGCTTCCCCCGCGCGTGCCAATACGACGCCTTGCGGAAATCCGCGGATGTGTACTTCGGCGGAACCGAGATCGTGCCGACCTTCTCACCGGCATCCTCACGCCGCTGCAATGCCCACGTCTCCTCCCACGCCTCCCGCTTGCGCAGCCCGGAGTCCTTGTACCGGTAAGCCGCCAGGAACGGCACCGCCTCATCTGCCAGCAGACGCACCAGCGACCGCGTCACCGGAACATCCGGCCGCCCCTCCCACAGCGCCAGCACCGACACCAGATCAGCGTCTCGGGTTACACCGTCGGCAAGCTGGGCGATGCTGCGCGGCAGTGGCCGCCCCTGAGCGTCGAACCAGAACCGCCGATCCTCCAGCCGATCAAGCAGCCACTCCCGCACCGCCCGCTCCTGCCGCTTCTCCCACGGCTCCTGCGCCCACCGCCGCTTGTACTCCGGCTTCTCCAGCAACCGAATCGCCGGGTCGGACGCGATCAGGTCAAGCCGACGCTGGACCAGATCTCTATATGCGGCTGGCCATTGGGGTGGGATCTCGGTGATCGGCGTAGAGCCATGCCGTGTGAACCAGGCGGTCTCCTCCTCGCCCGCCTTCACTGCTCGCGCAAGCACGATCTCGAATGCGCGTTCTCCGAGGGCCAATCCTGGCAGATCCTCACCCGGGTAGGTCATATCCTCGTCGATCAGGCCGTAGAGCCGGTAGACGTCCCAGTCGAGTTCTTCCTGGCGTGCGATCATCTGCGCTCGGATCTTTGTGTGCTCGGCGTGAGCGGCGTCCAGGTTGGCGCGAGTTGGCACGGACTTGGCACACACGGCTGACGCCTCAACGGCATTCAGCCGCGACGCCAGCCCGTCCAACTCCCGTCCGCGTTCGAGCGGCAGGGCAGTCGGTAGCGGGTAGTCCTGCAAAGTCGTGCCAGTAAACTCCCGAAAGTGCTCCCAGCCTTCGGCCTTAACTCCTTCAGCTATGCCACCAGCCCCCTTGTCGTAACTGTTCTGTTTTAGCCAAAAGCACGCCGTCGATGAGTTGAGCGCCCCGAGCAGCCCCAAGTGCTCGTCCTCCGTCGCACCTTCTGGCAATTTGATCACTGGAGCAGTACGATTAAAGACTTTCCCGCCGCGGTCAAGCACAAAGTGATTGTGTGTCGCCACAAACGCGAACGCAATCGACAAGGGAATACGGAACCTCCTGGCGAAGAACATAGAATGATCGAACCAGCGAAGCCTTCGCTCAGCGAGCGTCTGTTGATAGTCGACACGGCCTGCCATGATCGTGCGGGCAGGCCAGACGGCCCGGAAGAACCCATTACTTGGCAACCGGTTCGTTCCGTGCTCGGTATAAGGAAAGAAGGTCCAGGTCGGAGTTTCCAGCAGGTAGTCCCGAACGTCTTCTCCAAGCACGACTGGAATTGCCTCAGCTATGAGGCCAAGTGTCGCGAACGCGTGGCGCGGACGATAAAAGCACTCATCTGAACCCGTGTGGGTGGTTCTTCCGATGATGACGTCGTGATCATCAAGCTTATCCCTCGACAAGCGTTCGATAGTTGCGAGAAGGGCAATAGCTCCGCCGCCGCTGAGGCTCCAAGGATGCATGGCGAGGATGGAACGGTCGAGGTCCATGATGGTGACCCAGCCGTCGTCCCAGCCTGGGGCATCTATGTGATCGACGATAGATCGCCATACCTTTCCCTTCGAGGGTTCTTCAGGGTTCTTCGACTCGCGCCGAATGCCAAGGGCGGCTCGGACGGTCGCTCCAACCGGTCTCTGGTTCCGGCCGACGATGATGACCGTTGGCGTCCCATGGCCGGGGATGTAGGCACCGGACGTGTCCGCGACTAGGCGCAGATCTTGATGGGCGAGGAAATCCTCGATGAGCTTGGTGCCGAATTCGCGTTTCATGAACGAGTTGCTGGTGATTTGCCCGACCCATCCCGGGCGTTCATCATCTTTGGCGAGGGCGAAGAATTGGGCCATGAACGGGACTGTTAGGGCATAGGTGCCTTTGCAGACGTTGGCGTATTTGGAGCGGTAGATCTGGTTGAGGGCTTTGTCCTTGACGGTGATATAGGGCGGGTTGCCGACGACGACGTCGTAGCGGCCTTCTTCGAGGAGGGTGAGCAGGAGGGGGCCGTCCTCGGTGGCGTAGGTAAAGGGCATGTAGGCGGTGCGGTCGCCCATTCCGGGCAGGACGTCGCGGTCGGGTCCGTGGATGAGGGAGTCGCCGACGGCCAGGTGGAACGTGAACGCGGGTGCGGCTTCGAGCGAACTGAGCCCGCATGCCTTCAGCGCGGCGACGGTGAGGCGGAATCGGGCGATGGCGACCGCGAAGGGGTTGAGGTCGACGCCGTGGATCGCGTCGAGCGCGGCCTGCACCCGCGCTTGAAGCTCCAGGGCGGGCGCGTGCCGGTGCCAGCGGTCGAGCAGCCTGTCGAAAGCGCCCAGCAGGAAGTGGCCGGAGCCGCAGGTTGGGTCGATGAGCTTGAAGCCTTCGAGTGGCCTTTCTTTCAGCGCGGGTTCGAGGGTGCGGTCGAGGATGAACTCCTCGACGAAGACCGGTGTTTGGAGCAGGGCGTAGGTTTCCTTGGCGTGCGGGGAGAGGTCCTGGTACAGGTCGCCGAGGAAGCGGGTGGACAGCGACGGGTCGGCCAGGTCGTGGACGAGCGCACCGTCCTCCCCGCGGCGGCGCCAGAACTCCAGGAGCTTGGTGACCGCGTCACCGGAGGGCGAGACGAGCCACAGCGCCGAGTGCTCGTCCACAAGGGCCTTCGTAGCGGCCAGCTTGCCCAGGTAGGCAATGGCATCCTGGAGCCACTCCCGGTCTGTGTCCTCCGGATGCGCGCGGAAGAAGGCGAGTTGCGCGTCCAGGGCTTCCTGCCGCCGGTGTTCCGGACCGGCGATCCAGACCGGCGAGACGAGCGCATTGTCCTCGCAGAAGCGGATGAACACGGTGGTGAGCACCCACGCGACCGCGGCCTGGGTCACTTGATCGTCCCGCCACGTTACCCAGGACGCCGCGGTCCGTTCCTTCTCGACCGCGAGGTGATGTTTCTGCTTCCAGCGCCCTTCGAGCTCAGTATTGGCCGCGACCCTCGCGCGCAGATCGTCCTCCAGGAGCAGGACCTGGCGCTGGAGGTCTGCGGTGAGAGCGGGTGTCGCGGTCACTGTGCTCCTTCGGCGGCCGGAACGCCGGCGTGGGCGTCGATCCACTCGGTATCCAGGCGGAAGAACTGGCCGGGCGCGGCGAGCGGCAGCGGGCGCCGGTCGATGATGGCGCCCTGGCTCCCGGCAAGCTGGGGAACCAGCAGCCAGATCGCTTGGCGGCGGCGCGTGGCGAGGTCCGCCCACCGGCTGAGGGTGGCCAGATGTTCGTACCGGGCGAGCGGTGCGACCTCCGTCAGCAGGACCGGGCGCGCGCCCTCCGGCGCTTCCTCGGCCGCCTGATCGATCGCCGCCTCGACTGCGGGGAGGCTCCGCGCGACGAGCGCGGCGAGCCCGGCGGCGTCGCGGCTGCCCTGCGGCGCCGCGTCCGCGGCCTGGACCATATCCCAGGGGAGCCCGACGGCTGTGGCGTGCGTCCGCATGGCTTCGACAAGCACCTGGGTGACGTCGACTACCTTGGCGCCGAACTGGCCGGTGAGCGCATCGAGCGCGCGATCGGTGCGTCCGGCGTCCACGCCGATGGCCAGGAACGACCGGGTAGAAACGCTCTCCGCCAGGCGGTGCCCGACCCTTCCGCCCGCCACCAGGTGCAGACCTGGGGGGACATGGCGGGTCGCTGGCCGCGAGCCGAGCCCGGTCGTGTCGGGGGTTCGGGTGCGGGGCCGGTAGCCGTGCTGCGACTCGTCGTAGACCAGGCCGAGCCCGGCGTCGCTGACAAGCTGGTCGAGCCGGGGCCGGTCGGGCAGCGGCGGCAGCGTGGGGAACCTCGCGCGGACCCGGTCGCGTACCTCCTGCGGCGTGACCGTTGGGGACCCGGCCGGGAACCGGTCGCGCACCTCCTGCGGCGTGACGGCGGCGGCGCCGCCCACGCCGTTGAGCGCGAGCGCGAGCGCGTCGGTGGCGGAGATGCCGCGGTGGTACAGGTCGTTGGACCCGGACAGGGCGGCTTCCTGGGCCATTGCCACCGCCAGCCGCAGCAGCCGCCGGCCGTCACCGGGCACGACCGTTGCCGGCGCCTGGCCCGTGACGGCGCGCGCCCAGCCGGCCTGCAGCCGCTGCGCGGCACGGCTCGCGGGCACCAGGGTCTCACCGGCGGCCCGCGCCTGCGTCACGAGCGCGTCGGCGATCCGGCCGAGCGCTTCCGCCGGGTCGAGCAGAGCGGGGTCGGTCGCGAGCAGGGCGATCCTGCCGTCCCTGCGGCGCGTGATGAGTTCCTCGTCTCCCGCGTCGGCCCGGCTGAGTGCCTGCGCCCGGTCCAGCGCCAGGCGCAGCAGCCCAGCGGCGATCCGGTCCGGCGACGGGGCGGGTTGCCGGCCGGCCGCCGGGGGCATCGCGGCGAGCACCGACCCCGCCAGTTCCTCGACCGTGGCGATCCCGCCGATGTCGGCGAGTGCCTGCCGGGCCGTGGCCGCGACGGCGTCGAGTAGCTCGCGGCACGCCGCGTGGGCGGCCCAGCCGTCTTGCAGCGCGCCCATCTGCTGCGCCACCCGGCCGCTGGTAACGTCGAGCAGCGCGCTCAGTTCATGCTGGGTGGCGAAGGGATCGAGGCCGGGATCCAGCCCAAGCAGGAGACGGGCTGCCGCTCGTCGCGCCGCCGCGCGAGCCGTTCCGGAATATGCTGCGAGCAGTTCCGCGGCCGCGACCGGATCGGGGAACTGCCCACCGCGTTCTCCCGCCGTAACCCGGTGATCACGCCCACGGCCGGTGACGGCGGAGCCCAGCCTGTCCCGCCACTGCCGGGCGCGCGCCTTGACCTCGCGGCGGGTGGCCTCGGCCACCCCGGACATCCGGTTCAGGCGGACGGGATCGACCGCGACCAGGTCGCCGACGCTGACCAGACGGTAGGGCTCCAGCGCGGACAGTGCCCGTGCGGACAGGCCGGCCTCGGTCAGCGGCGTGGCCGGTTCGGCCCGGGCAGCACGCTCGTCCGCGTCGTCCGGGACGGTCTTGGGCACCGGCACGAACACCGATCGCCACGCGGCGAGCATCTCGGCGGCGGTGTCATGACGATCTTTAGCGTTGCGTGCCAGGGCGGTGCGGAAGAACGTGACCAGTGTGCCGGCGACAGCAGGGTCGAACATGCCGGTCTCGATCGTGGCCTCGTCGTGGACGGAGGCGGGGTGGGACAGCCCGTCCCCGAATTGTGGGGCCGTTCCCGTTGCCATCTCGAACAGCACGACGGCCGCGGAGTACCTCTCGGCCGCCGAGTCGTAGCGGCCGCGCCCCGGGTCGTCCAGGAAGGGGTCGAGATACGGTGGCGTGCCCGCCGTCACCGCGGTCGCTCCCGCGCGGGACAGGGAGAAGTCGAAAAGGACGAGGTGCTTGGCCCGGTCGCCGCGGCCCTCGCGGACGCCGAGGTTGGCCGGCTTGATGTCGCGGTGATCCACGCCGGCCCGGTCGATCGCGACGAGCGCTTCGAGCAGGTCGGTGCCCCACCGTTCGAGCAGGTCGAGGGACAGCCGCTCCCGGTTGCGCAGCACCTCGCCGAGCGTCTCGTCGCCAGCGGTCTCAAGGACCAGGGCCTGCCGCCCGCCGACCTCTACCGGGCCTTCGACCAGCCTGGCCAGGCGCGGGTGACTCAGCCCGGTCAGCACCTTGGCTTCGTCGGCGAGCCGCCCGGCGGCGGCGTCATCGACCGCGACCTTGAGGACGCGGACGGCGTCCGGGCCGGCGTCCGCGACGGAAAGATCGGTGACGAGCAGGCCCACGGCGGTAGACCCGGCACCGAGGCGCCGCCGCAGCCGGAACCGGCCGGCGATGACCGAGCCGGGAGTCGCGTCCAGCGGATCGGTCACGTCTTCTATCGGCCCGGCCAGCGCCTGCTCCGCCGCCGCGAGGCGGTCCAGGAAGGACCGGACGTCGGGCAGCCGTTCGGTCACCGCCGGCCGGGTGGACTCGAGCACCAGTGCCCGGACCGCGGACGGCACCTGTGGCAGGTCGGCCGCCAGGTCCAGGCCGTTGTCCCGGTGCAGCCGCTCGCGGAGGGTGGCCCGGTCGGTGGCGGCCGGCCGGCCGGCCAGCAGGGCGTAGGCAAGTGCGCCGAGACCGAAGACGTCCAGGCGGATCCGGTCGGCGTCGCGGTTCCACACGCCTTCAGGTGCCTGAAACGCCTCGGCCAGCCGCCGGTCCACGTCGACCGCGCCCACGTGCATCGCGACGCCGCTGCGGTCACGTGCTTGTGTCGCGCCGTCCTCGGCGTCCATCAGGCCGGTGACGCCGCTGCCCGAAATACCGGTCAGCGCCGGGCCGGCCACCGTGCCCGCGCTCTGCCAGTCCCCGACCAGGCAGCGCACGCCGCCGTCCGGCAACGGGCGCACCCAGACGGCATGCGGCGTCAGCCCGCGGTGGACGACGCGGTTGCGGTGTGCGTAGGCCACCGCTTCCGCCACCTGCCGCAGCACGGAGAGCTGGTCGGCCGCCGAGATATGGCCCGCGTGGTCGGCCAGCCACAGGTCGAGCCGCTGGAACCGGTCATCGAGCGGGTACACCAGGCCGACGCCGAGCTCGTTGTCGACCACGTCCAGTGGCCGCAGCAGCCGGTCGCTCGCCAGCCGCGACATGATCCGGTACTCGTGCTCCGCGACCCGGCGCACGGCCGCCCGGGTGGTGGCGGTCGCGCCGGGTGGTGTGACCAGGAAGCGGATCCTGGCCCGGTCAGTGGTTGCCACCCGGTGGAACGCGGGCCAGTCCTGCCAGCCGTCGCCTTCGCCGAGCGGTTCTTCGTCGATGACCCAGGAACCGACCTCGCGCTGGCGCCTTTGGACGACCCCGATCCGGGCCATCAACGCGGTGATGATGTCGTCACGGTTCTTGCCGATGGCGTGCTGGTCTGGTGCGGGCTCAAGCAGCCGTTCGGAGATGCCGGGCAGGCCCGTCTGGTGTTCGCTGCCGTCCAGGCCGAACAGGTCGATGCGTGAGGCGGGCGGCAGCAGGCACCGGAGGCTGGGGTGGTGCAGAAAGACGGACTCCTGCACGAACGGGACGACCTCACGAGTGTCGGGTATCTGAGCGCCGGTCTCCTGCGCCCAGCGGATCAGCTCGTCCTGAAGCTTGCTCGCCAGCCGCTGCGCCTTGCGCCGCACGAGCTTGAGCGGTGAGTCCTCGGCGCGGTGGCCGTCGCGCCGCCAGGTCAGGTCATCCCCGCGCAGTGTGCCGGAGTAGTACTTCAGCTCCACCAGGTGGAGCCGACGACGGCCCAGCACCAGCAGGTCGACCTCGTGCCACTTGCCGTGGCCGTCCCGGAACTCGAAGTTCGACCACGCCCGGAACGGCACGTTCGGCGGCAGCAGCGCCCTGATGATGCCCAGACCCTCGGCCTCGTGCGTGAACTGAGAAGGCGTCACCTCAGTCCAGCGCTGGACCTGCTGCGCCACGGTGCCCTCTCCTCAGTCTGCGGGCAGGGGAAGACTCACACACGGTGGCGGATCCCCAACAGTCCATCTTGCCAGCCTCCCCGCCATGCGGAGCGAAGGAACATCGGACCTGGCGTGCGAACTCACGAACTGTACCCAATCTGAAACATACGAGCGCGCTGCTGTCCCGGCCGCCCCTCCGACAAAGTGGTCGGCCAGGGGGCACGCTACATGGGCTACGCCCGCACCCAAATCGCCCGGCCGGACCAAGCGGTCGACGGGCTCATCGTCGCTCATGATGCCGACGACGCCCTGCGCTACGCCGTGAGCGCTTTTCCATGCCTCCATCTCATGACCTACGAGGTCACATTCCAGCTAACAACATCGAGGGCCCGCAAGCACTTCGCCGGTGAGACGCGATCGGTAGTGGCAAGCGCGAGTGACCGCGTTCGTTCGGGTGCCCGCTTACGGCGATGACGGGATGTAGATCTAGGAGTTGTTAATGGTCGAACTACAAGTGTTGCGTGGTTACGTGCTCGAAGAGGTTCTGGCAAGGCTGTTAAGCCAGATTGGCACTTGCGCATCGAATTTGGTATCTCGCCCCGCTGACCGGACTTGCCACTCTGAGCGGGTTGCGGGCCGGTCAGGCGATCGGCGGGGGAACTCCCTCCACGCTGGCAGACAACGCCGGATCCCAGCCGCACACCGCGCACCCGTGCCGGACCGACGACCGGCCGAAATCGAGCGCGGCGCGGTGCGGGTCCGG
>WNGJ01012042.1_pt1 | contig 11836 bp, 10 predicted proteins | sample 5400611 | NCBI WGS metagenome assembly WNGJ01 (sample SAMN13153375, study PRJNA577476) | soil metagenome | isolation source: 40 cm soil or saprolite under Garry oak tree replicate 1 | place: USA:California | collected 2016-06-15 | reverse complement strand
GTGCTCCTCGCGGGCCGAGGGCGGATCTGGTTCGTGGGAGCGCGCCTGGCGTTCATCGTCGTCTTCGGGTGGATCCTCTTCGCATTGGAGCTGCTCCTCGGTGTCCTCCTCCCGGTCCTGCTCGCGACTGGCAACGGCGGACCCGTCCGCGTGACCGGTGTCCTGCTCGCGATCACCGCCGGTGGGCTCGGCGTCGCCCTATATGGCAGCGCAGGCGTGTGCGTGGCCCTGCTCCTGCGCGATCGCGCCGCTCCGCTGCTCGCAGGTGCCGCAGCCGTCGTCGGGCAATCGATCGGGAGCTCGCTTCCCTTCTGGAAGGGGAACGAGGTGCTGGAGTGGGTCCCTCGCCTCTTCCCGTCGAACGCCCTCGGGGCCCTCTTCCTCCGAAGCGAGCAGTCGGTCGGCATCCTCCCGAAATCCGACGTCGTGACCTATCTTCAGATTCCGTGGCCCGTGGCGGTCCTGATCGTCATTGCCTGGATCGCCGTGTTCACTGCGGTTGCTGTGGTTGCTCTCTACCGGGCCGATATTACGGCCTAGCCTGGACCTGGGGATGGGGACTCGATAGCTAGCTCGCGCAAAGGCCCCCCGTGCAAACCACCTGCCATGATTGAGATCCAACTTTCTTCAGGTAGGACTCTTCTCGAGATGAAGGCCTTGCCAGCGGTTATTGACTACGACGACTTTGCCGTCCTAGGAGTTGAATTCCTGATTGGAGATCCAGTCACATCCTCTATCGATTGGGACCGCACCGTCGAGGAAGCACAGGTTTCGATCTCGTACGATCGCGCGGCCGGAGCGGCATACATACGTATCCGCGGCGGTCATTCCCGTTACCAACTCTCGACTGACGTTCAGGCCGATATCGATGAGTTCGGTGTTCTGCGCTCCGTCTTTGTGGATGACGAGGCGCTGCCTCACACGGTTTGACCTCGGCCAGGTTTTCTTGAACACACCGAAATCAACCGTCCCGCTGCGCCCATAGCGTCAGGAGCGGACCTCGTAACGATCAACTCATCGTGTCAGGGCGTCGAGGACCATCGCGCAGCCCGATCGTGACGATCGGCGCGGCCGGCAATGCGGCAGCAGCCGCTGCCCGGGCAGGTTTCCGATCGTCGCTTTCTATCTGGGCTCGGACTCGATCAACCGTTTCACCCGTTGAACTCCGGTGCGCATCTTGCGCCTGACAAAGGGTCCCAAGAAAGGCCAGAGCAACCTCAGAGCCGGTCGAAGCTCGAACTCGGTCGATACGACCACCCGGGTCCCATCGCCGATGGCCTCGAGCGTGCCGCGCTGAGAAAGCGACCGGAAGGGTCGGCCTTCCATGGTGTCGGCGAAGGCATGCGGCGGGTCCCATTCCGTCACTGTGTGGTTGAGCCGTGTCTCGAAACCCAGGATCACGTTTCGTCCCTGGAGGGTCGAGCCGACGCCCGTCGGGCCGGGAGACGTCTGGCGCAATCCTAGCGCGGCGTAACCGCCCATCCGTGGCGTGTTGAACCAGTCGGTGAGGTACGCCCAGACCTCATCGATCGGGCGGTCGATCACGACCGTGTCCTCGAAGCGCGGCAAATGATCTCCTTCAGGTCGACCCGGTGGATCCTAACCGCCGACCGCCGGAGCGCCGAGCAGCGTTGGAAGGACGCTCCCGAAGAAATAGCCGACGATGCCGGCCAGCGCGCCGATGATGAGGATCTCGAGGCCAGACCCGAGCGGATGGCCGTGCGTCCAGCGCGTCTTGACGACGCCAATCGCGAAGAGCACGCCCCCAGTGGCGACCACCGATGCGTAGACCGCGACGCCGAACGGCAGCAGCAGATACGGCAGGATCGGCGCGAGCGCTCCGAGCGCAAAGGCGGCACCCATGACCGCCGCGCCCTGGATTGGCGAGCCGCCTGTCTCTTCGACCGCCACCCCGTATTGCCGCAGGACTTTGGTGTTCAGCAGGATCTCGCGATGGCGTCCCATGACGACGGCGACAGCCAAGGCCTCATGCCGAGGCAAGCCGTCTTCCTCGAGGATGTGGGCGAGCTCGACCTGTACCTCTTCGGGCCGCTTGGCGACCTTCTCGCGCTCCTCGCCGATCTGAGCCAAAGAGATCTCGCGCTGGCTTTTGCTGGACAAGTACTCCCCGGCCGCCATGCTGAAGATTCCGGCAAGGCCGGCCGCGATCCCGGCGATGAGGACCGGATAGCGATCGTTCGTGGCGCCGCTCACGGTGCTTACGACGGCGAGGGTGCTCACCAGGCCGTCCTGGGCTCCGAAGATCGCTTCGCGTACATCGCCGAGGAGACCTGCCCTGCGGCGCTCGTCGTCAAGGCGAGCCCCCACGCTTGCGCGGTCGAAGTCTTCGGTCCGCAACTCGGGATCGGCATCCTCACTCAGCACTAGGCGTGCCCTTTCTCTACCTCTCGATCCTAAACCTCGGTGGTAATGGCGTCGACGTGTAAATCTCAGTTAGCTGCCGGCCTTCGACGAACCGGGCTTGGATCTGAGGCCGGAGTGCCGACGTTCGCCTCGGGTGGCCTTTCGGGGCTTTTTGCCGCGGCTAGGGCCATCAATGCACGATGCGCTCATCGTGTCGAGCCTTCACCGTCTGACGGTGGCGGAAGCCGGACCTCCAGCAGGCGGCGCGGGTTTCTTGCCGGCTTGCACGTAGATCACACCGACGATAACGCCAAGCAGTGTCTTCCATATATCTCGGATTGGCAGCGCGGCATCGTCCTTATCGGCGTCGATGGTGAAGAAGAGCACGCCAACGACGAGCGCTATGAAATAAGCCCACGCGATGATGGTCGCCGTTGCCGGGAAACTGAAGGCTGCTCGCAGACGCTCTTCGGTGACCAACGCAGACCGCGTCCTTGGATCCTTGTTTGAATCGGACAATCCGAATGCAGCTCCGAAAACCGTAGCGAGCGCTCCGCCGAGACCCGTCAAGGTCGTTGAAAGGAAGTCACCGAGGCTCGGTTCCTTCTCCGAGCTTAGCCCTAGCCAACCGGCGTACGCGATCGCGCCGATGTAGATGCCGGATCCGAGCAGAACAATTATTCGACCCAGCCAGGTCATAGCAGTCCTCCTTTCCCAGCGGCGCGCCTTGGAGCGCCCCGGCCAGCCTCAGACTACCCATCCCCGTCTCTGCCGCGTCGCGTCCCGATTCGAGCTGGATCAAATCTCTTAGCGTGGAGGAGACAGCCCCCGAGTACTTGCTGGTAGGGCGGGGGGATGGGGCTAAGCCCTCGTGCGATTTGGCGCCGGCGTCTTCTTTGTGACCTTCGTTCGACTAGCCATCGCGGCGGCACTCCTAAAGGTGTCTAACCGACGATAAGTGGCTCGAGATGATCGAGAGATGCTGTCTCGGTAACTTGGGCGCATGAGCATCCAGGGCCGCTGTCCGTTGGACCGGGCGTCTGCGCCGGTCATGGGGGCAGCTCAACACTGGTTCGTTGATGGTCCGCTGGGTCCGGGCGTGTCATAAGTGGCCATCGTCTACAGCTCGGATGTCATCATTCGCGACCCCGTAGAGCTCGCCACTCACGCTGTGTTCTTCGATGAGACGCTGCTGCCCTGGGCGACGCCCGAATCAAGCAAACGGATGGTCGCGGTTCTGGGGTCGCAGGTCGCGTACGTCCATTGGCTTGTCGTCCCATCCCAAGATCCGAAGCCCTGGGACTGGGGCGTTGGTGAGTGGGAGCGCGAGAATGCGCCGCTCTTCGCTGACGGAGCGTTTACGCGCCTCGGGCCTTACCACGAATCGGCGATCTCTCCCGATTGGGATCTGTCGCATGCCGCCGCCTTCTTCGCACGCTCGCCGATTCAGTTAGCGTCAGGTGAGGACGCCAAATATTTGCACGCCGACCTCGTCGAACATTGGCTGAGGAGGGATGTCGGTGACCCGCAGGTCTACAGGCCGCGTCAAGCGTCCTCGGCCCGGAAGATCTTCGTCGCGGCGGAAGTAAAGGCGGCCTTCTCTTACCTCCTCCCCGCGCTCACTCCGCTCGAGCCGGAGCAATTACTGCGCGTGCGCAACGAGGTCAAGGACACGCGAGAAGGTTTCGCCATGCACCTTCAGAAGCTGTCAAAAGCGCTTAACGAAGTGGATTCGTCGAATATCGCCGAGGTCATGCGAGAGGCGCAGAACTTGATCGAAACGGAGCTCATCCCGGATTACGTCGAGTTTCGACGCCAGCTCACGGCGAAACGAACAGGCTGGTGGCGACGAGTGATGGGCCCAGTCGTCAGAGTCCTCGAGATCGATGCAGCACCGTGGACCCCAAAGTTCTACGGACAAATCCTGAAGGCACTCGGCGTTCCAGGGTGGGCGGTAATCGACGAGAGCGAGCACACCAACGAATCCGCTGCCTATCACTTCATGAGTAGCGTCGAGACACTACATGAAGCGCCAGACGCGCGAGCGCGCGTTCAGTCGCTCCTTGAGGACATCTAAGGGCGGCTTTGGTCGCGATCGGGGCAGCGCCGCTACCCGCACAAACCACGGCGGAGCATCGCACGCTAGGCATTTGAACCAGCCACGATCCGCTCATAGTGTCGGGTTAGTGAGCGCGCTTACCCGACGTCATGGGCCCCCCGCCGGCCGCGGCTCTACCGACGGTGTGGGACGACACGGAATGGACACTCGCGGCATACGGAGCTGAGCGGCGCCCCCTCTCGGGCGTGTGGCTGAATCGCGTAGACCTATCCCTCCTCAACGACATCCAGTCCGCGATTCGCCGGGCGCGTTCTTCACGATCCTGCGCTCGCCGTAGGGCCACGCGTCGCCTACGACGAGCAGGTGACTCCTGTGCACTGCGCCGGATTGCCGTTGCCAGATGCCCGGTTCCCGCCGCCGTCTGTGGTACCCGGTACGGCCTCGATGCCGAGGTCGGCGTTGCCATTCGCCGTGTTCGCAGTGACCGTCGTCGTCTGGTTTTCGACGTCGATGCCGTCGTCGGCGTTGCCGCTTGCGACGTTCTTCGTGATCTGGGTGCCGCTGGAGTCGGACGCGACGGTGATCCCGTCGCCGAGGAGGGTCCCAAGGACATAGTTCTTCTCGACGCGGTTGTTGGTCGCGTTCGAAAACACCGCGATCCCGAAGACATCCGTCGCCGAGACGCTGTTCTTTTCCACCAGGTTGCCGTCGGAGCCGTCGGCGACACCGATCCCAAAGACGTTGCCGACCGCGACGTTCTTCCGGACCACGTTGCCGTCGGACAGCCCCAACCGGATCGCGTCGCCGTCGTTGTCGAGGATCGAGTTCTTTTCGATCACGTTTGCGTCAGAGCCGGCCACCGTGATCCCTTGGCGAAGGTTGTCGCGGAGTGTCAGCGACCAGATGTGGTTTCCGTCCGCTTCGTCCAGCACCAATCCCGTATGGAAACCCTCGATCGTCCCGTTCATCACCTCGACACCGGTGTGGCGAGCGACGCGGACGCCCGCACCCGTGCCGGCTCCGGATACCGTGTGACCGCCGAGGTCGAGCGTGAGGCCGTCCGCTGCGACGATCAGTGCGTCGCCGACACACGGTCCGACGTCGCTGTCGAGCGTCGTGTCGGTCGTGATCAGGCTCCCACAGCCGACGTGGCTCGCATACGCCGGTGCCGCTGTCACGGCGAACAGGGCAGCGACGATCGCGGGCAGCAGCGAACGCCTAAGCGCCCGCAGGCGCCTCCGACAACTCGGCATGGCGTCCTCCCAGAACACCCAGATCGACCGGACGCGCATCAACACCGGCCACTGCCCCCGGAAAAGCCCTGAGTGGACTCCTGCCTCCATTCGGTCAAGGTGGAACCACTCGAAACTCTCCACCGTAGGTTGAGCATCTCGAGCTGGCGCCGATCCCGCAGTGTCCACCGAGCGATGCTTTCCTGGGAGCATCCTCAGCGGACAAGGCGCACGGGCGGGCGTGCGAACCGGAAGGTCCCGGTCTCGTTCACGAGCAGTCCGTGTTGTCTGCCGTATAGGCATACACGAAGTTGCTGGATCCACGATGCCGGAGGTTCAGCGTCATGAACCCGCTGGAGACCGGCGCGAGACGGACGACATCGGGCATGTAAGGGAACCCGACCATATCGCACGCCCGCGTGGCAGACTGGGGTCGCTGTCACATCTGCCCGACGGCATGCCGCCCCGCCCTGAGGAGAGGACTGCGATGAGACGCGTTCGACGATCGCTCCGTGTGGCGGTGATGACCAGCATCGCGGCCGGATTGGTCAGCTTTGGCATCGCGGCGCCCGTTGGTGCCGCACCCATCAACACGACCGTCGTGACGATCCCGAACCCGACGCCGGCGGCGGGCGCGCAGTTCGGGTTTGCCGTCGAGCCCACAGGCGATGTGAACGCCGATGGCGTCGCGGACTTCGCGGTCGGGGCTCCCGGCACCGACAGGGTCGACGTCTACTCAGGCGCCACCCGGACGCGCATCCGATCGATCGTCGATCCCGAGAACCACCCCGGCAACGACTTCGGGTTTGCCCTCGCCGACGTCGGCGACGTCAACGGCGACAGCGTGGCGGACCTCGCCGTCGGCGCGCGGGGGATCGACCTGTACGTTCCCCTGCCCTGCGTCATGCCGCCCTGCACCGCCGCGCCCGAACAGGGCCGCGCCTTCGTCTTCTCTGGCGCGACGGGTGGTCTCATCCGGAAGCTCTCGCCGGCCGATACGAACTTCCTGGCATTCGGCTTCGCGCTCGCAAGCCTCGGCGACGTGAACGGCGACGGTGTGCCCGATATCGCCGTGGGCGCGCCGACCCGCACCAACAACAAGATCGGCCAGGTCTTTGCGTTCTCCGGCGCGAATGGGTCGGTCCTGTGGATCGCCAACGAGCCACCCCAGCCGCTGGCGTCGTTCGGCTCGTCGTTGACGTCGGTCGCCGATCACAACGGCGACGGCAAGCGCGATCTGATCGTGGGCGCGTACTTCGACGACATCGATCCGGGCCCCACCGACACGCTGGTCGGGCGCGCCTACCTCTCCTCCGGCGCGACTGGCGCCGAGATCCGCCACCACGACAATCCGCTCGGCGCGGCCGGCAAGAACTTCGGCTTCGGATCGAGCCCTCTCGGTGATCAGACAGGCGACGGCGTGGAGGACTACGCGGTCTCCGACCCGGGCGCAGCGCGCGTCCACCTGTTCAACGGTGCGACCGGCGCGCTCGTCGGCACCATCGCGACGCCCGGAACGTCGACGGACGACTTCGGGATGGATCTCGCCACCACGGAGGATCGCGACGGCGACGGCAAGCGCGACCTGTGGGTGGGCGCTCCCGTCGGCGGCAAGGTCTACCTCGTGAACGGGAGTGGCACGGTCCTGCTGACGATCGCCGACCCGACACCTGGCGGGTCGCCATCGGCGTTCGGTTTCGGCTTCGCGCTAGCCTCGACCGCCGATCTCGGCGGGGACGCCGGCAGCGATCTGCTGATCGGCGAGCCCGCTGAGGCCTCGCAGTCGGGCGCCGTCCACCTGGTGCTGATCGCCGCAAACAGGCCACCGGTAGCGAACGCCGGGGCCACAGTAACGGCCGAGTGCACCGGGCCGGGCGGCACCAACGTGACCCTCGACGGATCCGCTTCGTCCGACCCCGAAGCCGACGCGCTGTCGTACGAGTGGCGGAACGCCGCGAGTGCGGTGGTCGGCACGACCGCGGTAGTCACAATCACGGTGCCGCTGGGGTCGCAATCCTTCACGCTCAAGGTCTCCGATGGCTTCGGCGGCGTGGATTCGGACACCCTTACGGTCAATGTCGTCGACACCACTGCGCCGACGGTCACCGTGACCCTCACCCCCGACAGGTTGTGGCCGCCGGACCACCGGCTCGTGCAGGTTTCGGCCACGGTCGCGGCCGGCGATGCATGCGCCGGTGCCCTGCCGGTTGTCCTGGACTCGATCACCAGCAGCGAGCCCGACAACGGACTGGGCGACGGAGACACCTCCGGGGACATCTCGGGCGCGGCGCTGGGGACGCCCGACACGACCTTCGCGCTTCGTGCGGAGCGTTCGAGATCCGGTCCCGGTCGGGTCTACACGGTGACCTATCGGGCAACGGATCCTATGGGCAACGCCGCTATCGGCAGCGCAGCCGTCCGCGTCCCGAGCTCAGGTCCTAAGTGAGCTCCGACAGCGATCTCAAAAGTCGGCGAATCTCGGCACCGTTGAGAATCCAGCGGACGTCGCCCTCGACGCTCCAGTCCTACCCGATCGCCATGTGATCGTCGCCCTGGCACGGCTGAAGGAGTGCCGTCGGCGGGTGGAGGCCCTCCTCCCTCGGGTGGGTGGCTGATCCGGCGATGTAGAGTGGCGGGCATTCGCCCGCCTCGTGTCGGAAGGAGTCGTCGATGGGAAGTTCGACCGTCACAACCCATCGAAATCGCGGTGGTCCAGCAGCCTCCGGTCCTGCTCAACCGCGAGGCAAGCCTCGCAAGAGCGCTCGCGTCGCTCGATGAGGCCGTCGGCAACGGCGCCGAGTTGGTCACCTTTCCAGAGACCACGATCGGTTCATAGTGTGCGTCCCCGGACGAGCTCAGGCCCTTGGCCGCGAGGCTCCTCGCGCAGTCTGACGGGCGTGGTCGTGCCAATCTCGACCGCGTGAAGGCAACGAGCACCTCCGCCTACCGGAGCCTCCGATAGCCATCGGCGACGTTGAATGCCATGCGCGCTCCGACTGCGAACACGACCACAGCCGCGATGAAGCCGATGACCCCGTTCAAGGCAGACCCCAGGGCGAACCCAACTCCGGATGCAATCACAAATGCAATCCCGACGTCGGCTAGGAGGATCTGGAGCCAGCTGATGCGCATCAAAAGATCGTATGCCTATGTGCACGGGGCGCGGCAACCTTGTGGTTCTGGTGGGGCTCGGAGCGAGCCTAACCCCTGATGCCCCTGCCGGGTGTTCATGCCCCGGCCTTCAACCACCGAGTCGCCTCTCGAGGATCCCCAGGGCTCGGCGCTGCTCCCCAAGCCGATCGAAGGTCGAGATCCGAGCGTCGTCAGCCAGGGTCCTCGCCGGCACGACGACGACTTACCTCCACGATCGGGCCGACCGGATCACCGCCGCCGGGGCGACGACTCTCTCCGTGAACGCCACCGGCAACACGACCGCTAAGGGCGCTGACACCTTTACCTACGACCAGCCCAATCAACTGAAGACCGCGACGGTCTCGGGTATGACCGAGACGTACACCTACGACGGTGACGGTACCCGGTTTAGCCGCCAGGTCGGCGCAAGCACCCCGATCCGCTATGTCTCGGACATCAGCCGGAGCCTCCCGGTCACGATCGACGATGGCAGCCGCAAGTATGTTTACGGCCTCGGCCTGGCTTACGCCGTGTCCAGCAGCACGGTGGACGTCTTCCACACCGACCGTCTCGGTTCAATCCGGGCGATCACCGACGCGACGGGTGCCACGACCTCGACTTACCGAACGGACGAATGGGGCAACCCAACGAGCACGATCGGCTCGTCCAGTCAGCCACTCCACTTCACTGGCGAGCCGCAGGACACGACGGGATTGACCTACCTCCGAGCGAGGTACTACGACTCCAGTCTCGGCCAGTTCATGAGCCGGGATACCTTTGGTGGAGCTCAGTGTCAGCCTCAATCGCAGAACCAATACACTTATTCCGCCGATAATCCAGCGACAGAGGTTGATCCAACTGGCCACACCGCTTTTGCGGTTGGCCCAGCGCCTGCCCCACCACCCATGAGCCCCGAGTGCGAAGACCTTGCCAACAAGATCTCGGACCAGGTTTTGACGATCAGGGAGAAGTTCTGGGACATCATCAACAACACCGACCTGCCCTACTTCCCGGTTGCCGGATCGCCATCGAGCGTCTGGACTCATCAAGCGAACTATCAGGGCTTCATCCAAGGTTATGACACTTCGGAACAGAAGTGGAGGGACTTGGGGTGCCCCGGAGGACCCCCACCCCTGCCCTCCTCGTACCGGACGGTACCCGAGCCGCTAAGAACGCCCCCAGGGCCGAATCCGCTTCCGATTGTGGGAGGTGAAATCGGCGGCGGTTTCGCCGCGTACGCAGCTTGGAGGCTCATTCGGCTATTGCCTTCGCTCACGCCTCCAGGATGGCCGTCGCTCGTGCCGAACCTACTCGTACCGTGACGGCCTGGATTCGTATCGAGATCGATGATCTGCAGGACCCGAGGAAGGTTCTGCTTTGGCGAACATCGGTCTTGCCATTGGCCATTTCGCAGGCTGCGCCCCTTTTGGGGCCGTGCGGAATTCCGGGTGAAATCGCCGCGCGACATCAGCCGCTCAGATCCGCGAGCCTGCGCCTCGTAGGCGAACTGGATTCGGATGTGCTCGGGGCAGAAGTGGTCGACGTCGATGGGACGCGGCAACTCGGTGAGCCGGCCCTTTCCTCAATCACGGACCATATCCAAGCTTGGCTCGCGGAGCTAAGCGAAAGCTATGGACGCGGGTCGGTAATGGAGCTTGCGGGCTGGCTTATGCGAAATGAAATCGATTGGATGGTGCGTGAAGAGAACTGGACCTGGTGGCGTTGGCTGAGCTCCGCTCCTCTTCAGAAAAATGAGTTTGGCTTGTCTCCTGCTTCTGAAAGAGAGGTGGCCCAGCTAGTCGTTTCGGCTTTGGCTGTCGGCAGCGCGGCCGGTTACCGGGAGCAGGAGGCGCTCGCTCGCAAACAATTGCTCACACATACCGAGGAATTGATACTCAGGCAATGGCGTGATCAGGACAGCAGCGTCGCGATCGTTGATGTAGTCGAATCACTTCGACTCGCGCGATATCGCGAGATCGGACGGTCCTTTTCCGGCCTCGTGAGAGCGGCGGTGACCAATGATGAGTGGCTGAGATTGGTTCGTGTGGTCGACGGGATGCGGACTCGTGGGGCTTAGCGGCCAGTCTCGAGGCCACGATCAACTCATCGTGTCGGCGCGTCGAGGCTGAGGCTAGCGGTCAGCCCGATCTGAACGACTCTGAAGATCTGGTGCTCGTTCGATCGTCATCAATGACAAGACCGGGCGCCGACGCGATCTGCCAGCTCCCCTAGCAGTCGAAACCGCGCCTTACCTATCCGAGCACGTCGAGGAGCGTCGCGACGATCGCCTCAGGAGCGTCCTCCTGGACGAGATGGCCGGAACCGGCGACCGGCCGGAATTCGGCCGACGGGATAAGCGTCTTCAATCGGCGTCCATGCTCGATCGGCAGCCACCGATCCTCTTCGCCCCAGAGGATGAGCGTCGGACAACGGACCTCGCCGTAGCGCGTCTCGATCTCGTCGGTGAAGCGCATGTCAAATTGGCCCATTTGCCGATAGAACGCCGCCTGGCCCATCTCGCCGAGCCATGGTCGCAGGTACGGGGCAAGCTCGTCTTCAGGCATCGCTCGCCGAATTGCCCCGCGGATGTACGTCGCGACGATCGCCGCGTGGATGTCCTGCGAAACGCTCGAGAACGCGCCCTCGTGGCCGCGGACTGCTCGATCGAACCCGACCCCCCACGGCCGGAGGGCGACCGGGTCGATCAGGGTGAGGGTCCGGTACTCGCGACCGTTGAGCAGGTGCGTCCTGAGCGCGGTCGCCCCGCCGAAATCGTGGCCGACGACATCGGGCCGGTCGAGGCCCCAGTGGCTGAGCAGCTCGGTCAGGAGTTCGTTCTGCACGCCGAGCGACACATCCTGCCCGTCGCGCATCTCGGACTCTCCGTAGCCGAGCAGGTCGAAGAGGAAGACCTCGTGCCGCTCCGCAAGGTGCGGCGCGATCCGATGCCAGACGTACGAGGAAAACGGAGTGCCATGAACGAGGACCACGGGTGATCCCGAGCCGATGACGCCATAGCGCACCGCCTGCCCACGGAAATCGTAGGTCT
>WNGJ01018625.1_pt1 | contig 11837 bp, 11 predicted proteins | sample 5400611 | NCBI WGS metagenome assembly WNGJ01 (sample SAMN13153375, study PRJNA577476) | soil metagenome | isolation source: 40 cm soil or saprolite under Garry oak tree replicate 1 | place: USA:California | collected 2016-06-15 | reverse complement strand
CGTGCTATTTCGCCAAGCAGTGGAACCGCTCGGCAGCTTCGACCGCGTCGTCGAGCCCACGACCGGCCTCGCGCTCGGCGCGCTCGCGGTGCTGGCGGCCACGGCCCTGCTCGAGCTCTCGCGCACGCTGGCGGAGGCCTACCGAGGACGCTGGTTCGCGGGAAACGGCCGCGACCTCTTCCACGCCACCGCCGCCCTGGTGCTCACCGTCGCGATGCTCGTGAACGGCCTGCCGGCGGCGCTGGCGGCGGTGGTGGCCGCGGTGCTGCTCACGTTGCCGCTGCTCTTCCTCGACTCCTTGCCGGAACGGCGGCCGCCGCGCGTCGCCATGCTCTTCGCGCTGGTCGGCCTCGCCGCCGCGCCGCCGCTGCTCGAGCCGCGAACGATCGTGTACGCGGCGAACGCGCTGGCCAGGCTGCTCTTCTAGTAGCTGCGCGATTGCGCTCCATCCACCACCACGCAGGCGCCGGCAATCCAGCTCGCCCGCCTGCTGACCAGGAAGGCGATCGTGTCGCCGACCTCCTCCGCCGAGCCGAACCGGCCGAAGGGGATCTCCCGGCGGACGAACCCGGCGATCCCGGCCGGGTCCGCTTTCTGCCGCCGCTCCCAGGAGCCGCCCGGGTGCAGGATGCCGCCCGGCGCCAGCGAGAGCACGCGAACGCCGCGCGGCGCCAGCTCGCGCGCCTGCTCGTGTGCCAGCGCGATCAGCGCCGCCTTGGCCGCGTTGTAGCTGAGCGCGCCGCCGCCTTCGCGGCCCCAGATGCTCGCCACGTGCAGGATCACGCTCGCCTCGCGCGGTTGGGCGGGGAAGCCGCGCCGTTTCGCGCCCGCCTCCAGGTGGGGCAGCGCCTTCCGGCTGGCGCGGACGGCCGGCCAGAGGTTGCGATCGAACGCGGTCTTCCAATCCGCATCGGTCAGCTCCGCGGTGCCGCCCGGCTGCGAGCCGCCGACGAGGGTGACCAAGGCGTCGAGGCCCCCGAGACGCGACGCGCTCTCCTCGATCGCGGTGTCGAGCTGCCCCGCGTCCATCGCATCCGCCGCGATCCCTACCGCGCGCTCCGCGCCGGCCGCTTCGCATTCCCGCGCTCGCGCCTCGACGTCGGCGCGGGTGCGCGCGACCACCGCCACCCGGGCGTGCTCTCGCGCAAGCGACAGGGCCGCGGCGCCCCCCAGCCCGCGCCCGGCCCCGATCAGCAAGATGGACTTTCCCGAAAGTCCGAGGTCCATTCCGCTACTCTACCGCCGGAGGAATGGTTGAATCTGAAATGCGAAGGCCCGCGCGGGTCTCCCCGGCGGGCCTCCGCGAACGACTCAGGCTGGATGCCTGATCACATGCCCATGCCGTGGCCGCCCGGGCTGGCCGTGTCTTCCTTGTCCTTCTGCTTCTCGGCGACCATCGCCTCGGTGGTCAGCATCAGCGACGCCACCGACGACGCGTTCTGCAGCGCGAACCGCGACACCTTGGTGGGGTCGATCACGCCGGCCTTGAGCAGGTCCTCGTACTCGCCGGTGGCGGCGTTGAAGCCGAACGACCCGGTGCCCTCGGCGACCTTGTTCACCACGATGCTGCCCTCCCAGCCGCCGTTCTGCGCGATCCAGCGGATGGGCTCCTCCAACGCCTTGCGGATGATGTCGACGCCGAACTTCTCACCGCCGTCGACCTTCAACTTGTCCAGCGCCGCGGTCGACCGTAGGTAAGCCACGCCGCCGCCGGGCACGATGCCCTCTTCGACGGCCGCGCGGGTCGCGTGCAGCGCGTCCTCGACGCGGGCCTTCTTCTCCTTCATCTCCGTCTCGGTGGCGGCCCCGACGTGGACGACCGCCACGCCGCCCACCAGCTTGGCCAGCCGCTCCTCGAGCTTCTCGCGGTCGTAGTCGGAGGTCGTGTCCTCCTTCTGCGCCCGGATCTGCTTCACGCGCGCCTCGATGTCGCCCTTCTTGCCGGCGCCGTCGACGATGGTGGTGTTGTCCTTGTCGATCACCACCCGCTTGGCGCGGCCGAGGTCCTTCAGCGTCACGCTCTCCAGCTTGATGCCGAGGTCCTCCGCGATCAGCCGGCCGCCGGTGAGGATGGCGATGTCCTCCAGCATGGCCTTGCGGCGATCGCCGAAGCCGGGCGCCTTCACCGCCGCGGCGTTCAGCGTGCCGCGCAGCTTGTTGACTACCAGGGTGGCCAGCGCCTCACCCTCGACCTCCTCGGCGATGATCAAGAGGGGCTTGCCGGACCGCGCCACCTGCTCCAACAGCGGCAGCAGATCCTTCATCGACGAGATCTTCTTCTCGTGGATGAGGATGTACGGGTCCTCGAGCACCGCCTCCATCCGCTCCGGGTCGGTCACGAAGTAGGGCGAGAGGTAGCCGCGGTCGAACTGCATGCCCTCGACCACCTCCAGGGTGGTCTCCAGGCCCTTGGCCTCCTCTACCGTGATCACGCCTTCCTTGCCGACCTTGTCCATCGCCTTGCTGATGATGTCGCCGATGGCGGCGTCGCCGTTGGCCGAGATGGTGCCGACCTGGGCGATCTCCTTCGGGTCCTTGGTGGCCTTGGAGAGCTTCTTCAGCTCGGCGACCACGGCCTCGACCGCCTTGTCGATGCCGCGCTTGATCTCCATCGGGTTGTTGCCCGCGGCGACCAGCTTGGCGCCCTCGCGGAAGATGGCCTGGGCGAGAACGGTGGCGGTGGTGGTGCCGTCGCCGGCGACGTCGGAGGTCTTGGAAGCGACCTCCTTCACCATCTGCGCGCCCATGTTCTCGAACTTGTTCTCCAGACTTCTCGATCACCACGTTGCGGCCCTTGGGCCCGAGGGTGACCTTCACCGCATCGGCGAGCGTGTTGACACCCCTGAGGATGCTCTCACGCGCGCGGACGTCGAACAGGATCTCCTTGGCAGCCATTTCGGTTGTCTCCGTTTGTCGTGGGAGTGGGTTGCTACTTCTCGATCACGCCGAGGATGTCCTCCTCGCGCATCATGAGGTGCTCGGTTCCTTCGATCTTGATCTCGGTCCCGGCGTACTTGGAGAAGAGCACGCGGTCCCCCGGCTTGATGTCCAGGGGGCGCACCTTTCCGTCCTCCAGGATCTTGCCGTTTCCGACGGCGATCACCTCGCCCTCGATGGGTTTCTCCTTGGCGGTGTCCGGGATGATGATGCCGCCCTTGGTCTTCTCCTCCTCCTGCACGCGCTTGACGATCACGCGATCCTGCAGAGGCCGAATCTTCATTGGGTTTTCTCCTCCTGGATGAGTTGGCACTCGCAACAGGGGAGTGCCAAAGCGCGCGCAATGTAACCGAAGGGGTGTGCCTGTCAAGGGTGACTTGCAACTTGCCGATCCATCGTTCGCTCGTACTATTTACATGGTGGGAGGTGTGCTTGGCTGACGCGCAGATCCTCAGTTCGCAGTCCGTCCGTGACTTCTTCCGAGACCTGCTCACCCGGGCGCTCGAGAACCAGCGCGCCCGCGTCCAGCCCTTCACCGAGCTCTACCTGGTCAATCTCCTTCATGAATTCCTGGCTTCCGAGGCGCTGTACGTCCAGGGGGAGGACGGCAGCTGGCAGCAGAAGCCCCTGGCTTTCCTGCTGAAGGAAGCGCTCGAGGAGGCAGGCCCTGCCCGGGTCCGGCTGCTCAAGCGCCTGGGCGACACCTCGCTGTTCATCTCGGGCTTCTTCCCGGACTCGCTCGCGCGCCGCTCCTCGCTCGTGGACGTCGACTACTACATCGACATGGGTGGGCGGGCGTACGACGCCGTTGCCAGGCACGCGCCGGAACGCAGCCTTTGGGACGAGCTCTCCGAGCGGTTCCGCCTGCTGGTCGACATCCTCAACGAGGTCAGCGAGCGTACCCTGGCCTCGAGCGAGGCCGGCGTGCTGCGCCTCTACGAGCGCTGGCTCAGGACCGGCAGCGATCGGCTCGCCTCCATGCTCGCGCGCCGGGGCGTCGTGCCCCGGAGGGGGTTCGTGCAGTGAGGGCGCTCGCGGCGCTCGCCCAGCTGCAGCAGCTCCTGCAATCGGTCCACGGAGTGCAGGCGGCTCCGGTCCGGGACTTCCTCGTCGATCGGGCCTTTCGAGAGCGGCATGCCCCGCTGGCCAGTCCGCACGAGGCGCTTCTCTTGCGGCAGAACCGCGAGGAGGTGCACGTGGCGCTCTTCCTCGACGACTCCGTGCTGGCCCAGCTCGGACGGCCCGCTAGCGATCCCTGGACGCAGGAGCGGTTGCAGGGCTTCTGCGCCGCGACCGAGGGCGTCTCGCACTTTCTCTACCTTGCGCACCGGGCCGGGCAGGGCGGGCAGGTCTCGCAGCTCGAGCTCGAGGCGCAGGGTGAAATCGACAAGTACCTGGCGGTGCTGCTCCAGCTCTGGGCGGCGGGGCGGCGCGGCGCCTCGCGCGAGCTGCGGCGGCGGCTGTTCGAGCACAGCGTGCTGCGGCCGGGATTGTCGGCCCCGGAGCGGGAGCGGTACCGGCTTGCCTCGGCGCTCGCGGCGGCCTGCGCGCGTGCCTGGGAGGCGCGCTACGTCCTGGCGGGGCGGCTCGATGGGCTCCTGCGGGACGCGCGGCGCCTCTACCGGCTCGCGGGCGGTGAGAAATTCTCCGCGCTCGCCCAAGGTGCCGTGGCTTGGGCAGCCTGATCTTGTAGGGAATTGCAGGTCCCAGTGTCCCGGGTCGCAATTGCTGCCCCTGAGTGTTTCGTGTTGTTACCGGCTTGTGCACCGGGGGGCGCCTGCGGTGTCTAGACAGGTATGAGGCTGCTTCTCGGAGCGCTGCTGACGGTGGCAATCGGATGGGCCGTCGTGCTCGCCGCGCCCAAGCCTGTGCGCCGGCCGCGGGCGGCCCGCCAGCAGCAGACGTCGGCGCGGCGAGACACGGCGGAGCAGATCTGCAGGGCGCAGGGAGCGAATTGTAAAGTTGTCGTGCGGCCGGATGGGCCGCAAGACGATTCTGGGGTGGGGTGCGTCTGCGACTGATTCCGCGCCGCGAGCGGCGCGGTGCTACCGGCGCGGCGGGGTCGCCGGCAGCTTCTCCTTGTCGTACTGGCCCTCGAGGGCGGCGCGCACAGGGCGGTCGAAGCGCACCTTGCCGGTCGCGACCTCGCGCAGCGCCAGGACCGGCGGCTTGTCCTTCGCCTCGATCAGCGGCCGCGCCCCCGCCATCAGCTGCCGCGCGCGCTTGGTCGCCAGCAGGACGAGCGCAAAGCGATTGTCGACGAGCGGAAGGCAATCTTCGACGGTGACGCGAGCCATGCTTTGAACCTCTCCAAAGAGACGGCGGAGCGCGGTTGGATACCGGATCCGCCGCCTCGCTGCAACTCTTTCAGCCCGGCTACTTGCTGGCCTGCCCGGCGATGGGCGGCGGGGTCTCGATGGCGTCGTTCACCTTCCAGGGCCAGTCGTCCACCGTGCCCTTCTCGACGCGCACGAGCTTGTCGAAGCCGTCCACCAGCGCGAACCGCTTGCCGTCCTTCTCGGCGCCCACCCGGATCCGGACCAGTACCTTGTCGCCCTCGCCGAGGACGGTGGCCGTCTTCGGCTTGTCGAGGCCGTACTTCGCGAGATCCTTGGCGGCCGGCACTGGACCCTCGAACGATGACGCCCGCAACGAGCTGATGGCGTACAGGGCCGCCGACATCTTCCACTTGCGAGCGGGAGCCTCCTGCGGAGCCACCACGGCGAAGACCTCCTCCGCCACCCCGCCGTCGGGCGGCGAGGTCTTGACGCGCGTGATCTCCACCTTCCCGGAGGGTCCGCCCTCGAACACGATCTTGCGGATCGCCTCGCGGTCCATGTTCTTGACCAGCTCCTTGTTCTGCAGATCGAACGGCTGCTTGTCGACGTCGGCGAGGACCTGCTTGTCGACCTCGTAGACGACGGGGCTGTCGTCGCGCTGCGCGTACGTCTTCTGCGTGACCGCGCCGCTCTTCGCCTGGCCGAGCCGCACCGTGCGCGAGTAGACGTCCTTGTCCGCCGCCACCGAGAGCTTGACGACCGCTGCCGGCTTGTCGAGCCCGAACTCCTTGAGGCTCTTCGCCTGCTCGGCGGCGATGGCCGTGGCCCGCAGCGACTTCACCGAGCTGACTACGTGCTCCGCGGTGGCGTTGTCGGCGGCGCCTCCGTTCACCTTCCAGGCAGTGCCGTCCTTCTCGAGCGTGTACGGCGACTTGACCCCGATCACCTCGACCCTCTTCACGTCGGCCGCGTCGTCGAGGCGGGCGACCCGCTTGTCGCGGAAGTCGAAGGCGGTCTTGTCCAGGTTGGCTTTCTGGTACCCCTCGATCACGCGCACGGTCGCGTCGCCCAGCTTCTTCACGTACAGGGTGTTGTCGAAGCCGTTCTCCAGGCCGACCTGCAGGCCCTGCTCCTTGCCGTCGTCCAGAGTCACCGCCACCTCGAGCCGCGGCTGATCGAGTCCGTAGGCCTTGAGATCCTTCTCGTCGTCGAGGTCCTTCTTCTGCTTCAGCCCGGTGAGCGTCGTGAGCAGGGTCTCGACGGTCGAATCGTCGCCGTCCGCCGGCATCGGCTGCACCAGCTTCCAGCTCTTCTCGCCCTTGGTCAGGCGCGCCACCGCCTGGCCGTCTTTCGACAGCCGGAGCTCCTTCGCCTTCGCCTTGTCGAAGTCGAAGAGCCTCTCGCTCTTCAACTTCGCGTCGGCCTTCTTCTGCTCGTCCTTGCCGGTCCAGAGGGCAGCTCCGCCGATGGCGCCGGCGACGACGAGAAGGACGAGCAGCCCCAGCAGCGTCTTGGTGGTCTGCTTCATGGCTCGCCTAACGGGACTTGCGCGTCTGCCAGACGACCAGGCCGGCGAAGAGCAGCCCGAAGGGCAGGACGTCGAAAGTGAAGAGAGTCATCGTGCGTTTCTGGTCCGCCGAGAGGAACAGGTGATTGCCCTGCCGCTGCTTCGGCCGGATGGAGATGCGCGACTCCTCCTTCGCCGTCCAGGAGACCGCGTTGAGCGCGAAGTCCTTGTTGCCGGAGAGGCGGTAGTAGCCGTTGGCCGCGAACAGCGAGTTGCCGACCACCACCACGCGGGACTCGGTCCCCTTGGTGGAGGTGGCGGCGAGCGAGACCGGACCCTTCAGGTCCTTGCCCGGATCGAACCGGACCTCGCCCGAGCTCACCGAGCTCGTCTCGCCCCAGGCGCGCGCGCCGGTCTTGGCCAGCTCCGTCACCGTCCAGCCCGAGGGAGCGGCCTGCACCTTCGAGACGGAGCGAGCGATCGGGAAGATGGTCGCGAGCGCGAACGGCGAGCTGCGTGGCTGGGTGATCGGGTGGTCGGCGTAGGTCTGGGCGATCGCGACCTCCGGGTTCTGCGCCTCGGGGTCGATCACCTCGTCCTTGCCGACGTGGATGCCCCAGCTCTCGAACGCGCTCTCCAGGCCCGTCTCGATGCCCGGGTCCACCATCGCGACGAGCTTGCCATTCTGCTCCACCCACTCCTTGACCAGCTTCGTCTCGCCCTCGGTGAACGCGGCCGCCGGTCCGGCGATCACGAGCGCTTGCGCGTCGGCGGGCATCTCCTTGTGCTCCGCCAGGATGATCTCGTCGGTCTGGTAGCCCTCGCTCTTGAGGTTGTCGACGAACTGCTTGAGCCCGCGCTCGGTGTTGTCGCCCACCGCGTGCTCGCCGTGGCCCTTGGTGAAGTAGATCTTCTTGGTCGATCCGCGGGAGACCTCGATCAGGGCGTTGGTCAGCGCCTCCTCGCTGGTCTCCTTGGCCCGGGCCTCCTTCTTGCCGCTGGTCACGATGATGCGCGGGCCGGACTGCGAGATGTTCATCTCCTTCACGCGCCCGGGGTGCTTGAAGGGATCGACGAACTCGACCGTCAGCTTGTCGGTCTTCGCCTTGTACTGCCGCAGGCGCGACTCGAGCTCCCCGTACTCGGGCTCGTTGCCGGCGAAGAAGGCCTGCACCTTCACCGGCTCCTTGAGCGTCTGGAGCACGCCCGTGGTCTGGTCGGAGAGCGTGAAGATGCGGTCCTTGGTCAGGTCCCAGCTCTTCGGCTTCTTCACCGCGATGTAGTTGATGCCGGCCAGAGCGGCCACCAGGACCAGCGCCGAGACGGCGCTCACCGCGCCGTAGAACGCGCCGCGGCCGAGCGGCTTGTCGCCGCGGTTCGTCACCAGCCAGAAGGCGACGCAGAGGACGCCCGCGCCGAGTCGCGCGATCACCCCGGCGTCGGCCACGCTGCCGGTGACGAACAGCCAGTTGAACACGGCGCTGAACAGCACCACCACGCCGAACAGGCCGGCGATCCGGCCCCAGTTCTTGAGACTCATCGGTTCAGCTCCACCGGTGCGCTTCGACAGCGCGGTTGGTCGCGAACAGGCCGAGGACGATGATCGAGAGGAAGTAGACGACGTCCTTCAGCTCGAGCGTGCCCTTGCTGAAGGAGTCGAGATGGCTCACCGAGGCCAGGTAGCTGACCAGGTCCCGCACCCAGCCCTCCGCCTCCGACGCCGTCCAGCCGATGATCCAGGTCATGAGCAGCACGACGAAGGTGATCAGCGCGGCGACCACCTGCGACTCGGTGAGCGAGGAGACGAAGAGGCCGATGGCCATGTACGCCGAGCCCATCAGGAAGAGCCCGAGGTACCCGAGCAGCACCGAGCGCCATTCGACGCCGTTGGAGTCCTTGGCCACCAGTTGCACCAGCACCGGGTAGGTGAACGTGAGCGCCAGCGCGAAGACCAGGATGGCGACCGCGGCCAGGTACTTGCCCCAGACGATCTGACCGGGCGTGAGCGGCGTGGTGTACAACAGCTCGATGGTCTTCTGGCGCTTCTCCTCGGCGACGAGGCGCATGGTGAGGAAGGGCACCACGAAGATGAGGATCACGCCGAGGTTGCCGAAGAGGTTGCGGAAGATGGCGTCCTGGAAGTTCAGGCGGCTGGCCATCTCGCCGGCGTTGAAGCGCATGTACATCAGCGAGGCCTGCTCGTACGCGCCGAGCAGCCGGAGGAAGAAGTAGGACCCGATCACGACGAAGAGCGTGAACATCACGTACGCGATGGGGGTCGCGAAGTAGATGTTCAGCTCCTTCTTGGCGATGGCGATGGCGTTTTTCATGGGATGCGGTCAGGCCGATGTGAGCTTGAGGAAGATCTCTTCGAGCGAGGGAGCGGGGCCCATCTGGCCGTCGGCGGTGACGGCGCCGGCGTGTGCCTTCTGCAGGCCGGGCAGCGTGTCGTCGGCCACGACGCGGCCGGAGGCCAGCATCAGCACGCGCTGGCAGGTGGCGACCACCTCGGGGAGGATGTGGGTGGAGAGGATGATGGTGTGCTTGCCCGCCAGCGACTTGATCAGCTCGCGCACCTCGATGATCTGCGCCGGGTCGAGCCCGACGGTGGGCTCGTCGAGGATCAGCACCTCCGGGTCGTTCAGCAGCGCCTGGGCCAGGCCCACGCGCTGGCGCTGACCCTTGGAGAGATTGCCGATCACGCGCCGGATGAACTTGTCGCAGTTGGTCTTGGTGGCGACACGGTCCACCTCGCTGTCCCGGAGCTTGCGCGGAACGCCCTTGATCTCGGCGACGAAGCGCAGGTACGCGCGCACGGTCATGTCGGTGTAGACGGGCGGGGTCTCGGGCAGGTACCCGGTCCGCCGCTTCACCTCCATGGGGTGCTCGAACACGTCGAACCCGGCCACCTTCACCGAGCCGGAGGTCGGCGGCAAAACTCCGGTGATGATCCGCATGGTGGTGGTCTTGCCGGCGCCGTTCGGGCCGAGAAAGCCGAGGATCTCGCCCTTCTCCACCTTGAAGGTGACGTCGTTGACCGCTTTCAGATCGCGGTAGCTCTTGACCAGATGAGACACTTCAATCATCGGCTCTTCCTCGCACGTAGGCGGCACTGAAAACAGCGCACGCGGCAATCCCCTTCCCCGGGGGGCGGGAATATCTAGAGCAAGGCGATTCGCTGTCAAGCGTCCAGGCGGGCGGCCGGGGTAGACTGAAGTCGTGGGAATCATCGTGCAGAAGTACGGCGGCTCCTCGGTCGCCGACGTGGAGAAGATCCGCCGCGTGGCGGCGCGGGTGGCAGAGACGAGGTCGGGCGGCCACCAGGTGGTGGTGGTGGTCTCGGCCATGGGCGACACGACCGACGAGCTGCTGGCGCTCGCCCGCAAGGTCACTCGCAGAGCGGCATCATCACGGACGGGGCGCACACCAACGCGCGGATCGTCGAGGTGCGGCCGGTCCGCATCCTCGAGGCGCTCGCGCGGGGCAAGGTGGTGATCGTCGCCGGCTACCAGGGCGTCTCGCGCGAGAAGGAAGTGACCACGCTCGGGCGGGGCGGGAGCGACACCACCGCCGTGGCGCTGTCGGCTGCGCTGCAGGCGGATGTCTGCGAGATCTGCTCCGACGTCGACGGCGTGTTCAGCGCCGATCCGCGGGTGGTGGCGAACGCGAGCAGGCTCACCGAGCTCTCGCACGAGGAGATGCAGGAGCTGGCCCTGGCCGGGGCCAAGGTGCTCAACGCGCAGGCGGTGGAGTTCGCCCGCGATCGCGGCATCACCATCCACGCGCGGAGCACCTTCCAGAGCGGGCCGGGAACGCTGGTGAAGAAGTCCGCCGCGCGCGAGCTGCGCATCTCGGGCGTCTCCGCCGACCCGGAGGTGCTCGTCGTCCGTGGCGGCGACCGCGCCGCGGTGCTGGAGGTGCTTTCGCGGCACGGCGCCTGGCCGCGGGAGGGATGGGATGCCCACGCGGTCGTTCCGCTGGAGAACGTCCACGGCCTCCCCGCCCTGCTGGAGGATCTGCGCAAGGTGGCGTCGGTCGAGGAAGGCCTCGCGCAGGTGAGCGTGGTCGGCACCGGGATCGGGGCTTCGAAGGAGCCGCTCGACCGCGCGCTGCAGGCGCTGGGGATGCCGCCGCGCGGAGTGCTGGTCGCGCCTCTGCGCATCGCCTTTTTGGTCCCGCGCGACGCCGCAAGGGAGTGCGTGCGGCGCTTGCATGCGGAGTTCGTCGAAAGGACCGAGTTTCGGTGACACAATACGCAACTCGTGCCAAGTCTGACTTCTCGCGTCAGGGTTGGCATGGGTTGCGTATGGTGTCACCGGATCTCGATGTCGGAGAGGTCCTGGGCTGGGATGATGTGGGGGTGGATGGAGCGGGCCTCTTCGGCGACGGAGTCGGCGTTCGCGCTCGGTGAGAAGTGGGTCAGGATGAGCGTCGCCGCCTCGGCTTCGGCGGCGATGCGGGCGGCCTCCACGCCCGTAGAATGACCGCGCTCGTGGGCCAGCTCCGCGCGGGCGTGCTCGTAGGTCGCTTCGTGGACCAGGGCGTCGACGCTCCGGCCGAGCTCGACGGCGGTGGGGCAGGGGACGGTGTCGAGGGCGTAGGCCATGGAGGCGCCGCGCTGGGGCGGACCGACCAGCCCCTCCGGTCCGACGACGCGGCCTCCGGGCAGGGTGACCGGACGGCCCGCCTTGAGGTCGGCCAGCAGCGGCCCGCGCGGGACGCCGGCGGCGTCCGTCCTGGCGACGTCCAGCGCTCCCGGCCGGTCGGCCAGCGAGACCCGGAAACCGTACGTCGGCACCCGGTGGGCCAGCGGGCGACTCTCCACCTGGAAGCTGGAGCCGTCGATCCGCACCTCGCCGCCGTTGCCCTGCTGCTCGAACACGCGCACTTCCATGTCGCCGGTGCCCAGCGAGCCCGCGCTGGCGAGGTGCTGCAGGAGCGTGGCCGTTCCGGGCGGTCCGGCGACGACCAGCGGCCACTGGCGTCCCTCGAGCCCGAGCGTCCCCAACAGGCCCGGCAGGCCGTTGAAGTGATCGCCGTGTAGATGGGTGATCAGCACCGCGTCGAGGCGCGAGAGGCTCAGTCCGGCGCGCAGCGCCGCCAGCTGCGCGCCC
>WNGJ01032967.1_pt1 | contig 11838 bp, 10 predicted proteins | sample 5400611 | NCBI WGS metagenome assembly WNGJ01 (sample SAMN13153375, study PRJNA577476) | soil metagenome | isolation source: 40 cm soil or saprolite under Garry oak tree replicate 1 | place: USA:California | collected 2016-06-15 | reverse complement strand
CTATTGCACGCTCCGAACCCCATCGGGAGGAGTGCAAGGAACGACCCCAGAGAGCCTACGCGAAACGTATTCATATGCCCTAATAAATGAGGTACTTCGCCCTCGCCTCGCGAAATCGCGCGAGATCTCGTTCCCACCCCTCCCAAATCTCGGCCATCGGCCGCCCTGCTTCGAGGGCCGTCCGCAGCTCGTGCCCGGCCGCGAGCCGATCGAAGCTGTCGTTGCGAAACTGAAACTGGTTCGGATGCGCCGCGCGAATCGCCGCAATCAACGCAACCGCAAGCCTCGCGGCGTCATAGCTCGCGCGATCCGTGACGCGGAGTCGCAGGCCACGCAACGCCACGCCGCCGTACTTGCCGTCCGTCGGCGCGACCGGAGTGAACGCGGTCGCCTGAACCTCCACGCCAAGGGCAGCCGCGTGATCGAGCCGTGCCAGCACTGAGTCCGGATTGAGCCAGGGAGCGCCAATCACCTGAAACGCGATCCCCGTTCCCCGCCCCACCGACACGTTCGTTCCTTCGAACAGGCAAGTCCCTGCGTAATGAAACGCACTCTCGAGGCTCGGCATGTTGGGCGACGGTTTGACCCAAGGGATGTTCGTCTGGTCATAGAACATGGATCGTGACCAGCCCGCCACCGGGACGACCACCAGGTCGGCACCGATTCCCAGCACGTCGTTCGTCATGCGAGCGAGCTCGCCGAGTGTCATCCCGTGACGCATCGCGATGGGAAGAAAACCAACAAAGGCGGAGTCCGGATCGCCCGCCTGCGCGCGCACGTTTCCCTGCACGGCAAGGCCGCCGATGGGATCCGGCCGATCCAACACGATCACCCGTTTCCTCGCCCGCATTGCGGCGCGCATCAGTTGCGCGAGCGACGCGGGATAGGTGTAATAGCGAGCGCCGATGTCCTGGAGATCAATCAACACCACGTCGGTGCTATCGAGTGCAGCCCAGGCAGCGGTGCGCGATCCGCCATAGAGACTGTAGATTGGGAGGCCGGTGATCGAGTCTCTGCCGTCGGGAAGTCCGGGACGGTCCTCGGTGCCACGGAAGCCGTGTTCGGGACTGAACAACACCGTGAGTCGTGCGTCGTGCGTCATGCGCAGCAGATCGACATCACGACGACCCAGGTGATCGACCCCCGTGTTATTCGTGAGGAGACCGAGGCGCTTGCTGGCGATCAAGTGAGCGGAGTCCGACAGCAGCACTTCAATGCCAGGACGCACCGGCGCGGCGGGCGGGGGAACGCGTGAGCGGCCCCCCCCAGCTGCCGAACAACACACTCCACAAACCATCCAGATGAGATGATGCGCGCGCATAGACTCCTAATAGTTGTACTGGTCGCCGCCTGCGGCGGAGGGCGGATCGCGAGTCGCCCTGCACCGGCTCCCCAACCGGTCCCCATCGACAGCCTGCTCGGGAAGCTCACGCCCCGTCAGAAAGTCGCGCAGCTCGTCGTGCCGTGGCTCGGTGGAAACTACACGGCGCTCGATGATTCCGCATTCCAGATCGCGACGCGCTGGATCGACTCGCTCGAGGTCGGCGGCATCATCATCTCGGTCGGCTCGCCGTACGACATCGCCGCCAAGCTCAACGTGCTGCAACAGCGTTCCAAGCTGCCATTGCTCATCTCGGCGGATCTCGAGTGGGGCGCGGCGATGCGCGTCATCGGGGCCACCGCGTTCCCGATGATCATGGCGGCCGGCGCGACCGGCGACGAACGGGACGCCTACACGATCGGCCGCATCGCCGCGATCGAGGGCCGCGCCGTCGGCATCCACGTCAACTTCGCGCCCGATGCGGACGTCAACAACAATCCGCTCAATCCGATCATCAACATCCGCTCCTTCGGCGAGGACCCGCACGCGGTCGCGCGGCTCGTGCGCGCGTACGTGCACGGCCTGCAGGAGCACGGGATGCTCGCCACGTTGAAGCACTTTCCCGGACACGGCGACACCGATGTCGACTCGCACATCGGGCTGCCGACGATCCGCTCAACGTATTCGCGACTCGATTCGGTGGAGCTGGTGCCGTTCCGCGCCGGCATCGATGCCGGTGCGGGTGTCGTGATGAGCGCGCATATCGCTTTTCCATCGCTGACGGGAGACGCCGACCCGGCGACACTATCCGGCGCCGTCCTCACCGGACTGCTACGCGATTCGCTGCGCTTCCATGGACTCGTCGTGACCGATGCGCTGATGATGGGCGGCATCGTCACCAAATACGGCGCGGGCGATGCGGCGGTCCGCGCGTTCGAGGCGGGATCGGATCTCCTGTTGATGCCCGCCGACCCCGATACGGCCATCGTCGCGATGCTCACCGCGTTGCAGACCGGACGCATCTCTGCGGCACGGCTCGATGCCTCCGTGCGCCGGGTGGTCGAGATCAAGCGCAGCCTGGGATTGTTTACGCGGCGGCAAGTGCCGCTCGATTCGATCTCCAAGATCGTCGGGTCGAAGGCCTTTCAGGATGCCGCGGACGACGTCGCCCAGCGCGCCCTCACGCTGGTACGGGATACGTCAGGCACGGTCGCGCGCCTCCGCAAGACGCGCGGGCGCATGGCCGTGATCGCCTATGGCGACGAGCTGAATAGCTACGTCGGCCAACGCTTACTCGAGATTCTCCGCCTCGGCGGCGACACGGTGAGCTTCTTCCGACTGTGGCCGATGTCGGGGCCACTGTCCTACGACTCGGCGCGCGTCGTGATCGCACGCGCGCCGACGGTCGTGTTCGCGACGAACGTGCGGCCGATCTCCGGGAGGGGGAACATCGCGCTGCCCGATACGCTGGCGCGGCTCATCACCGTCACCGATTCGCAGAAACCGACTGTCCTCGTGTCACTCGGCAGCCCGTATCTGCTGAATCAGACGGGTTCGGTGAAATCCTACGTGATCGCGTGGAGTGGCGTGCGCGCGGCCGAGCGAGCCGCGAGCCGCGCCCTGCTCGGCTGGTCACCGATTCGGGGGAAGCTGCCGATTCGCATTCCGCCGGCATATCCCATCGGACACGGCATGCCACCGCGCCCACCGGCACACATCATCATTCCATGAGACTCCGGCTTGCGGCCGTCACCGCCCTGCTCGCGTGCGGAGCGCGTGGGTCATCGCCACCACCCGTCTCCGCGCCCGCACCGCAGCGCGGGTTCGCTCCTGTCGTCGATTATCTGCGATCGCAGGTGGACAGTGCCTTCCCCGGCGGCGTCGTGGCGGTCGGCCTCCGCGACAGCGTGGTGCTCCTCGCCGCGGTCGGTCACTACGGCGCGAACGATCCCCGGCCCGTGACGCCCGAGACGATCTACGATCTCGCCTCGCTCACCAAGGTTATCGCGCTCACCACCGAGTGCATCCTCCTGGTCGACCAGGGCAAGCTCAATCTCGATGCACCGGTTCAGCGCTACCTGCCGGAATTCCGCGGCCCCATGAAAGACCAGGTGACGATCCGTCACCTGCTCACCCACTCGGCGGGCCTCGCCGCCGACCTGCCGCTGTTCGATTCGACGCGTACGCGTGAGGCGGCGCTCCGGATGGTGGACACGTCGCCGCTGTTGTCGCCGCCCGGGACACTGTTTGTGTACTCCGACTTGAGTGCAATCGTGCTGATGCAGGTCGTGGAGCGCATCACCGGGCGGCCCTTCGACCAGGTGCTCGCCGACGACGTCTTCGGACCGCTCGGCATGACCGCCACGCGCTTCGTACCGCCCAAGAGCTGGGACGACCGCATCGCGCCCACGGAGGTGGACACGTTCTTCCGGCATCGCTTGCTGATCGGCGAAGTGCACGACGAGAGCGCCGCGCGCCTGGGTGGCGTGTCGGGGAACGCAGGATTGTTCTCGAATGCGCCGGACCTGGCCAGGTTTGCGGCGTGGCTGCTGGATACTCGGGCGGGGCGACCGGGCCCATTACGGGCCGACTCCGGCCTGGTTCACCGGTTCACCACGAAGCAAGACATCCCGCGCGGCTCATCGCGCGCGCTCGGCTGGGACACTCCATCCGAGCTCTCAAGCGCCGGAACGAAAATGGGACCGAACGCATTCGGACATACCGGCTTCACCGGCACGTCCATCTGGTTCGATCCCGATCGCAACGTCTTCATCATCCTGCTGACCAACCGCGTGAACCCGACACGCGCCAACACCAAGATCCTTCAGGTCCGGCGACGCGTCGCCGATCTCGTGAACGACGCGCTCACTCCACCACGGTAGCCCAGCCGCGCCGCGATAGGTCGCGGTAGATCACGAAGCCGCCCAGGGCGGCTAGCCCAAGGAGCAGTAGGCCCGGCGTCGTGTCGTGCAGCAGCAGCTTGCCCACCCCGAACAGCACGCCGTATACCAGGACGAGCCCCGCAATCCAGTCCAGCAGATTCGACAGGCCACCGCTCGAGGCCCGCACGTCGGGCGCCTGCGCCGCCACAGGCGCCCATCCCGCACGCGACGGCCGAGTGCGGCGATAGAATGCCACGAGCGTCTCGTTCGGCTCCGGTTTCGTGAGGAACGTGACCGCCAGCCATACGACGGTCGTGACCGCGACGGTGATCAGCATGATATGCGCAAAGTCGACCGGTCTGTCGTTGTCGAGTCCAAAGACGAGCTGGAGGAAAAGCGAAACCACGAATGCCGTGATCATCGCCGAGACCTCGCTCCAGGCGTTGATGCGCCACCAGTACCAGCGCAGCAGCAGCACACCGCCGGTCCCCGCGCCTGTGACGATGAGGAGTTTCCACGCCCCGGCGATGGATTCCAATTTGAGCGTCACGAGCGCGGAGACGATGGTCAGGAACACGGTCGCCACCTTCGACGCCAGCACGTAATGCGCGTCGGTACGATCGCGCTTCCAGAACCGCCGATAGAAGTCGTTCACCAGATAGCTCGCGCCCCAGTTGAGCTGGGTCGCGATCGTCGACATGTACGCGGCGGCGAACGCGGCCACCATGAGGCCCCGCAATGCGGGCGGCAGGTGATCGATGAGGACGCGGATGTAGCCGGTCTCGGGGTCCGCGAGACCCGGATACAGAATGAGTGACGCGAGGGCGACCAGAATCCAGGGCCACGGACGGATCGCATAATGCGCGATGTTGAACCACAGCGTCGCCAAGAGGGAGTGGCGCTCGTCTTTGGCCGAAAACATTCGCTGCGCGATGTAGCCACCGCCGCCGGGCTCGGCGCCTGGATACCAGGTGGCCCACCAGTTTACGCCGATGTACACGAAGAACGCGATCATCGGCATCCACGCCGAGCCCACCGCCGGCACGATGTTCAACGCATCGCCGCGACCCGCCGCCACGAGCTTCGTCTTCATGGCCTCGATGCCGCCGACCGCATTCACGGCGAACACCGCGAGGATGATCACCATCGACATCTTGATGACGAACTGGAACAGGTCCGTGACGAGCACTCCCCATAGGCCGGAGAGCGTCGAGATCGCCGATGTGAGCACGATCATGCCGAGCACGATAACGAGCGCTTCGACTTTGGTGATCCCGAAGATGAGCTGGAGGATCTTCACCATCGCGAGGTTGACCCAGCCGAGGATGATGCAGTTGATCGGAATCCCGAGGTACAGCGCGCGAAAGCCTCGGAGGAATGCGGCGGGCTTTCCGGCGTACCGGATTTCGGCGAACTCGACATCCGTCATCACCTGCGCCCGTCGCCACAACCGCGCGTAGAAGAACACCGTCAGCATGCCGCTGGCGAGGAAGCACCACCAAATCCAGTTCCCCGCGATGCCGTTCTTCGCCACGAACCCGGTGACAGCGAGCGGCGTGTCGGCGGCGAACGTGGTCGCGACCATCGAGGTGCCGGCGAGCCACCAGGGCACGTTGCGGCCCGAGAGAAAGAACTCGCTCGTACTGCTGCCGGCTCGGGCCTTGTAGTAAAACCCGATTCCCACGTTGAACGCGAAGTACAGCCCGATGATCAGCCAGTCGATGATGGTCAGTCGCATGGGCCTCCAATTGGGGGTGCTAAGCGATTTGAGGCAAGCCCATTGCGGCACCGTTGACAGTCCGCCGTCGCCCCTCTAAGTTGCTGCCAGACTGGAGGATAGTAATGGGCACGACACAAAAATCGGTTACCCTGACGCTCACCGAGCGCGCGGGTGAAGAGGTCAAGAAGTTTCTCGCGGAAGAGAAGGTTGCTCAGGAATTGGCGGGACTGCGAGTCGCCGTCCTACCGGGCGGGTGCTCGGGCTTCCGTTATAGCCTGAACATCGAAGAGCACCCGGCGGCGGATGACGTCGTCATCGAGAGCGCAGGCGTGCGGTTGTTTGTCGATGAGTTCAGCTCGCAGTATCAGCTCGCAGTATCTCAACGGCACCGTGATCGACTACAAGAGCAACTTCCAGGAGTCCGGGTTCGCCTTCGAGAATCCGAACGCCTCCGGCGGCTGCGGCTGCGGATCGTCGTTCACGGTCTGAGCGTTGCTCCTTTCTTATGCGGCAGTGAGGGCCCGCGAACGTCGCGGGCCCTTTCTATTCTAGGCGTCTAGTTCGTATGCGTTCACTCGACATCGCCGTCATCATCGCCTACTTCGCCGCCGTGATTGCGGTCGGATTGCTGCTCGCCGGCCGCCAGCGCGACGCCTCCGATTACTTCCTCGGCCATCGCGGGCTACCGTGGTGGGCCCTGATGTTCTCCGTCGTCGCCACGGAGACGTCGGCGCTGACCGTCATCTCGGTCCCGGGACTCGCGGCGCGTGGCAATCTCACGTTCTTGCAGATCGCCTTCGGATATCTCGTCGGTCGCATCGGCGTCGCGATTCTGCTGCTGCCCGGGTATTTCGAAGGCACGCAGGATACGGCCTACCAGCGTCTGGAGCATCGCTTCGGCCAGGCGGCGCGGCGTACCGCCTCCGGCGTCTTCCTGTTCACGCGCGCGCTCGCGGATTGCGTCCGCATCTTCGCGACGGCGATTCCACTGGCGATCGTCACCCATTGGAGCCTGACCGCGGGAATCATCGCGATTGGGTTCGTGACGCTCGTGTACACGTGGGTGGGCGGGCTGCGCGCCGTCGTGTGGGTCGACGTGATCCAGCTCGGCGTTTACTTACTGGGCGGAATCGCGACGTTGATCGTGGCGACACACCTCGCCGGCGGCGTCGCCGCGTTCGGTCGCGCGTGGGACGCGGGAAAGCTCACCGCTTTCGACTTCAGTCTGTCGTTCGCGAAGACGTACACATTTTGGGGTGGTGTCATCGGTGGTGGACTATTGTCGGCCGCATCACATGGGACCGATCATCTGATCGTGCAGCGTTTGCTCGCCGCACGAAATCTGAAAGACGCGCAGCGCGCGCTGGTTGGCTCGGGAGTCTTCATCATCGTGCAGTTCGCGCTGTTCCTGCTCGTGGGAACGAGTCTCTGGCTCGCGGGCGCCGATCATCCCGGGATGCGCGGTGACGCGATCTACCCGACGTTCATCATCACGCAGCTGCCCGCCGGCCTTGCCGGCCTCGTCGTCGCCGGCATCCTGGCGGCTGCGATGAGCAGCCATGCTTCCGCCGTCAACTCACTTGCCTCGGCGTCGACCCATGACTTCTACGCACCGCTTACAGGCCGTCAGGATCCCGAGCAGCTGCTGCGAGTGGGACGATGGCTCACGTTGGTGTGGACCGCGGTGCTGGTCACGGGCGCGATCGCGTTTCGGGATCAGAACACGCCGGTCGTCCAGCTCGCGCTCAGCATCGTGTCGTTGACCTATGGCGCTCTCCTGGGCACCTACATCCTCGGTGGCGCATGGCCGCGCGCGCGCCAGCGCGACGTCATCATCGCCCTGATCGTGAGCATCCTCATCATGTCCCCGATCGTCCTGGGCGCGGTCATCCCGCATTTCCCGCTGCGCTGGCTCCCCGGCCTGGCGTGGCCGTGGTATGTGCCGTTGGGAACCGCAATCACGGTGCTGGTGGGGATCCTGTCTTCATTGATCAGCACCGACGGAAGGACGGAAGGACGGAAAGCAGATGCCGTCTGAAGAATCCGGCCTTCCGTCCTCCCGTCCTTCCGTCGTCTTACTCGGAGTGGATTCCGGAGGTTCGCATACAGGCGTCGCTATCGGAGACGCACAGGGTCGCGTGCTCGGACGCGCGGAAGGGCCAGGCTCCGCCATGCGGCCCGGCGGCGCCGAGCGATCGGCGGCCGTCATCCAGGACGTCGCGCGGCGCGCGGCGACGCAGGCCAAGGTCTCTCTCCCGGCGGTGTTTGCCGTGGTCGGCGCAGCAGGCGCCGGCTTTACGCCGGAGCAAGACGCGCTCGCAGCGGCGCTGACCGAAGCCGGCGTCGCGACTCGCGTCAACGTCCGCACCGACATCGAGATCGCCTTGGCGGCGGTATTCGGAGACGGGCCAGGGATGCTGATCAATGCCGGCACTGGCTCGATTGCCTGTGCGCGCGCCCCCGACGGGACGCTGCATCGCGCCGGCGGGTATGGTTGGCAGCTCGGCGACGAGGGCAGCGGCTATTGGTTCGGACGTCGAGCGCTCGCCGCGGCGGGTCGCTCACAAGACGGCCGCGAGGAGTCATCCACGCTCCTCGAAAGGGTCCTCCTGGCCCTCAGCCTGCGGACCTTGGACGATCTAGTTCGCTGGTCTACGACCGCGACGCCGGCCCAAGTCGCGTCGCTCGCACCCCATGTCCTCAACGCCGCGCTCGAAGGCGAGCACGTGGCCCAGCGAATCGTCGAGGACGCCGCGGGGGAGCTGCTCTTGCTCCTTCGCGCCCTCAGCCGTCATTTCCCGGAAAGCGATCCGATTCGTGTGTCGACCGCAGGCGGACTCTTGATTCCAGGCTCGCCGCTGCTCGCGGCATTGCGCGTCAAAGTCGGCGCGGAGCTCCCGCGAGCGCGATTCGCGGACGTCGGTGGAACGGTGGATGCGCCGGTCGGTGCGCTGCGTATCGCGGCACAGCTGTTTGCCGCGTCGCCCGGCAATTAAGCGGGTTCCCCTCCGACTCGAGGCCCGACCTCTCCTTCACGTCGTACTCTGCTGTGTCGCACGCTGTACAAGAAGTAGATCACCGCTCCGGCGACCAACCACGCCACGAACCGCACCTTCGTGAGTGTGGGCAGGCTCACAATCAGGTAGACGCAGAAGAGAATCGAGACAATCGGCAGGAACGGGACCCACGGCGTCCGGAAGGGACGAGGCCGCTTGGGGTCGGTGCGGCGCAGCACGATGATCCCGAGCGCCACGAGGATAAACGCGAACAACGTGCCGATGTTGGTCAGCTCGAGGACCACGCCGATCGGAGCGATCGCGGCGAACAGCGCGACGAAGATCCCGGTGACGATGGTCGTGACGTGCGGCGTCTTGTAGCGCGGATGCAGGCGCGCCGCCCAGGGCGGCAGCAAGCCATCGCGCGCCATCGACATGAAGATCCGCGCCTGGCCGAGCTGGAACACGAGCAGGACGGACGTCATGGCGGCGACCGCGCCCAGCGCGAGGACGCCGGCGGCCCAGTCTGCGTGGATGTACTGGAGCGCGACAGCGAGCGGATCGGGCACGTTGAGCTTGTCCCACGGAATGATCCCCGTCAGCACGAGCGCGATCGCGACGTAGAGCACAGTACAGATGATCAGCGACCAGATGATGCCCCTCGGAATATCGCGTTGGGGATTCCGCGCTTCCTCCGCTGCCGTGCTGACGGCGTCGAACCCGATATAAGAAAAGAAGATGATTGCCGCGCCCACGCTGATGCCCGCCAGGCCGTTGGGCGCGAACGCGGGCGTCGACCATTGCTGCGGCCTCACATACGCGACGCCCACGACCAGGAACAGGCCGATGATCGCCACTTTGATCACGACCATGAGGGTGTTCACCCACGCCGTTTCCTTCGTGCCGATCACGAGCAGCCAGGTGATGATCGCGACGATGCCGAACGCCGGAAGATTGAAGACGAGCGGAATGGGACCGAGGTGCGGCACTGAGGCGAGCAGGGCGGGATCGTGGCGCGCTGTCAGGATATCCGTCACCAACCAGCGTGGCAGCTCGACGCCGAGGCCCCGGAGCAGCGAATCGAAGTAGCCGGCCCAGCCGATGGCCACCGCGATGTTGCCTACCGCGTACTCCAGGATCAGGTCCCAACCGATGATCCAGGCAATGAGCTCACCCAGGGTGGCGTAGGCGTAGGTATACGCGCTCCCTGAGATGGGGATCATGGCCGCAAATTCGGAATACGTGATCGCCGCGAGCGCGCTTGTCACACCGGCCAGGACAATCGAGACGACGATCGCGGCGCCGGCGCCCACGTGCCCAGCATCGCCGCTGATCGCGGTCCCGATCGCGGCGAAGATCCCGGCGCCGATGATTGCGCCGATGCCCAGCGCCGTCAGCTGCACGGCGCCGAGGGTACGCCGCAACCCGCCGCCGACCTCGCTGTCGGCGATGCACTGGTCGACGGTCTTCCGGGCAAACAGCTGTCCCCTGAGCACCGAATCAACCTGCCTGATAATGTGACGGCAATCGTTACGGAATGACGGTCACGCTGGCAACGAAGTCGACGTGTCGACCATCGCGTGTCGTCGCGGGATTGAAGAGGTATCCCATCATCCGTTCGGTGAATTCGCGTCGATAATCCGCGTCCTTGATCGGAGGCGTCACCTCGACGCGCGTGACTCGACCCTCGGCTGTGACCCAGAACCGCACCTCATGACGCCGGCCACGTGCGTCGCGCGGCGCGCCGGGCGGTGGGAAGATCGTCCACCGCGGCGAGGCGGGGAAAATGTAACCCGCCCCGCCACCCGAGCCAGCGCCGGTATCGGCGCCGGTGCCCGTTCCCGTCCCCGTGCCTTTTCCGCCGCCGGTCCCCGGTCCCTGTCCCGGGCCGCCCGTCGTCCCCGCGCCCGCGCCGATCGCGGCCGGCGGCAGAACCGCGGCCGTCGTCGGAATCTCGATTTTTACCGGCTCGGGAAGCGGCACGGAGACCGTCGGTACGGTCACGCTCGGAGCAGCCGGAATGTCCTGTGCCTGCGGCGTGGAGGGCGCCGGTAACGCAAACCAGCTGGTCACGGCCGGCCGGCCGCCACCGCCGCCGCCACCCGGCGGTCCAGCACCTCCGCCTCCTGACTGAAAGAACTGGGCTCCACGCCACAAGACGAGCACCGCGATCGTCACGTGCGCGAGGAAGGACAGCGCCGCGGCTCGCCCCTCGCGCCGCCGTGGCAGCGGAAGCGCATAGGAATCGAACGCTGGTCGCGTGGTCGGTGTGACGTCAGCCACGGTCAATAGATACACTGCGAAGCGATACGGGGCACGACTTGCGCCGTGCCCCGCCTGCTTCAATCCACGTCGTGTGAACGCTTAGTGTGCGGCCGCCTGCTCCGCCGGCGTGAATCCGATCACCTGGACACCAGCCCCCCTGGCGATGTCCATCGCGCGGACGATGTCGCCGTATTTTCGGTTTGGTGCCGACTTGATAAACAGTAGTTTCGCCGGGCGCTGATCGTAGAGCTCATGGAACTTGGCATCGAGGGTCGCGAACGGCACCGGCTGTCTGTTGATCGCGTACGAGCCGTCGGGTAGCAGCTCCAGCACGATCTGATCGCTCGACTGCTGCTTTTGCTTCGGCTGCTGCTTCTGCTCCGGCGGCACCTGTACGTCGAAATCGCGACGCGACAGGGGCAAGGTGATCATGAAAATGATGAGTAGCACGAGCAGCACGTCGATCATCGGGGTGACGTTGATGTCCGAGCTGAGCCCGCTGCCCGATCCTCCGCTTCCCATCGCCATCGGTCAATGCCCTCCCGGCTTCACCGAACGCTCCTGCTCGGCGATCGCTCCCACCACGCGGACTCCGGCCTTGCGCGCCATTTCCAACGCCGCCTGCACGCGCTCGTACTTGACGGATTCATCCGC
>WNGJ01023039.1_pt1 | contig 11839 bp, 8 predicted proteins | sample 5400611 | NCBI WGS metagenome assembly WNGJ01 (sample SAMN13153375, study PRJNA577476) | soil metagenome | isolation source: 40 cm soil or saprolite under Garry oak tree replicate 1 | place: USA:California | collected 2016-06-15 | reverse complement strand
GGGCGCTATCTACGCCTGGTTTGCCGGCGAAGACATCAATTGGGATTGGCGAAATTATCATGAGTACAGCGCCTTCGCGCTGATCCATGGACGGTTCAACGAGGATGTTGCACCGGCCGGCATTCAAAGCTTCCTGAATCCTCTCGCCTATCTCCCGGCATATCTTCTGCGCCATCATGTCGGCGCGCCCTTGTGGGGAATGCTGCTCGGCGCAATCCATGGCCTTAACCTTGCACTGATCTGCTGGCTCTCGCGTATCGTGTTGAACGGTGCTGCCAGTGGACTGATGCTCGCGGCATCGGTCGTCATCGCCGCGTTCGGTCCGATGACGTTGTCCGAAGTCGGAACCAGCTTCGCCGATATCCTGACGGCGCTCCCCGTCATCGCCGGCGTCGGCCTGATGCTGTCCGCGAAGCCACGGCATCGCGGACCCTTTGTCATCGCCGGAATATTGATCGGCGGTGCTGTCGGGCTGAAGCTCACCAACATGATTTTTTTTCGTCGGTGCCGGCGTGTCACTTTTGTATGTGGCGCGACCACTGATGGCGCTGTCCTGTTTTGCAGTCGGCGGCGCAATTGGAGGATTAGGAACCGGCGGCGCCTGGTCCTGGATGTTATGGGAACAGTTCGGCAATCCGCTATTCCCGTTCTACAACACGGTGTTTCGCTCTCCCGAGGCGCCGATCGAAACGATGGCCGATCTGCGTTTCCTGCCACACAGTTTATGGGATGCCGCCGCCTATCCGTTTTACTGGCTGATCGGCATTCATCGCTCGTCCGAGGGGCCATTTCGAGATCCGCGTTTTGCGATCTTGTTCGTCTTGTTTGTCGCAAATGCAGGCGCGGGCCTGTTCCACAAGTTACGGGTTTTCACGCGTCGGGATAAGCAGTTCCTGCTGTTTTTCGCGGTCGCTTATGGAATGTGGCTGTTTACATTTTCAATCCATCGCTATGCGATCGCGCTGGAACTGCTCACCGCGCCCCTCATCGTGCGGTTGCTTGCTCGTCTACTGGGCCTCCTCCCGTATGAATCGCTGAGGGCATCGCCTCTTTGGACCAGCGTCGCGGCGGCGACGGCAGCCGTAGCAATCGCGTTTTGGTCCCAACCTGCGGATTGGTTGCGCCGCCCGTGGTCTGACCCGTATCAACCCATTCTTTCCGGGCTGCTTCTCAATCCTGCAACGTATCTTGCGATCGAGAAGCCCGTTGGATATGTCGTACCGCTGCTGTCGTCGGGCTCGCGCGTTTATCAGCTCGCTGACATCTTGCTGCCGATAGCCCAAGGGGGGTTCCTGGACCGCCGCATTCGCTCCGGCCTCGCCAATCCGTTGCCGGGGGGCGTTTGGGCACTGCAGCTTCGCGGCAGCCTGCCGCGGCAGAGTCTGCTCGACACGTACGGCTTGCAGTTCGACCCGTCGCGGTCGTGTGCGACAATTCCGGGCGCCGCCGAGGTGGATATCGAAGCCTGTCCACTGATCGCGACCGATTCGCTGCGGAGATAGGCTCTCGCTTGGCCGCCGGAAGGGTGAGCGCAAGCTGTCACTGTTATTGCCGTACGACGGTATCATGCCGGCGGCCGGCCTTTCCATGCTATGGAACGCTGCCTCTTCGGCTTAACAGCGACTCACCCCTTCATGGCCAAAAACTCTCTCTCCTTTGTCTGCCAGAACTGCGGCGCGGCGTATAACCGCTGGCAGGGCAAGTGCGAATCCTGCGGCGAGTGGAACACGCTGGCCGAGGAGGACTTAACCGGCGCGACCACGATGCCGGTCTCGATTCGCTCCAGGCGCAAGGGCCGGCTGTTCGCGCTGGAAACCCTGACCGGCAAGAGCAACGACGCCCCTCGCCTGCCTTCGGGCTTGACTGAACTCGACCGCGTCACCGGCGGCGGCTTTGTCCGGGGCTCGGTGCTGTTGGTCGGCGGCGATCCCGGCATCGGCAAATCGACGCTGCTGACGCAGGCCACCAGCCTGCTGGCGCGGGCCGGCCATCGCGCGGTCTACATATCCGGCGAAGAGGCGGTGGCGCAGGTGCGGCTGCGCGCCGAGCGGCTGGGCTTGGCCGACGCGCCGGTGCAGCTCGCCGCGGAAACCTCGGTCGAGGACATCGTCTCGACCCTGTCGGAGGGCGCGGTGCCGCGCCTGATCGTGATCGATTCGATCCAGACCATGTGGACCGACACGGTGGAATCGGCGCCGGGCACGGTCACGCAAGTCCGCGCCTCGGCGCAGGCGCTGATCAGATTTGCCAAGAAATCCGGCGCCGCCATCATCCTGGTCGGCCACGTCACCAAAGACGGCCAGATCGCGGGTCCGCGCGTGGTCGAACACATGGTCGATGCGGTGCTGTCGTTCGAGGGCGAAGGCTCGCAGCAATTCCGCATTTTGCGCGCGGTGAAGAATCGGTTTGGGCCGACCGACGAGATCGGCGTGTTCGAGATGACGGGGCTCGGTCTGCGCGAGGTCTCCAATCCTTCCGAATTGTTCCTGTCCGAACGCGATCTCGGCAGTCCGGGAACGGCGGTGTTCGCCGGCATCGAGGGCACCCGTCCGGTGCTGGTGGAACTGCAGGCGCTGGTGGCGCCGACGTCGCTGGGCACGCCGCGGCGCGCGGTGGTGGGCTGGGACCCGAGCCGGCTGTCGATGGTGCTGGCGGTGCTGGAGGCCCATTGCGGCGTAAAACTCTCCGGCCATGACGTTTATTTGAACGTCGCCGGAGGCCTGCGAATCCAGGAACCCGCCGCCGACCTTGCGGCCGCGGCAGCCCTGGTGTCGTCGCTGGTCAATGCGCCCTTGCCGACCGACGCGGTGTATTTTGGCGAGATTTCGCTGTCGGGCGCGGTGCGACCGGTGGCGCAGACCTCCGCGCGCCTGAAGGAAGCCGCCAAACTGGGATTCGGCCGCGCCGTGCTGCCCGAATCGGCCCGTGGCGAGGTCGGCGGCGATGCAGGCCTGGTGCTCAATACCGTCGGTGGATTGACCAGCCTGGTCGCAGATATCGCCGCGCGTGGGACGCCTAAAGCCAATCGGCAGGAAAGCCGCCAAGAAAGCAGGCAAGAGAGCCGCAAAGAGAACCAAGAGGCCGCGACAACGGAGAAAAATGCCACACCTGCGAGATTCCGGCGTCAGGAAGGCTAGCCGGGCGTGACCTTGCCCGCCCCCGCCGCTATACAACCCGCGCGCGGCCCGAGGGTTACCACTAGGGGTCACTATTTGGTCACCAGTTCCGGCCTTGCGGGGCGCGCCATATCGCCATCACTTAGGGCGGCACCGACATGCCGATTCGCGGTTTGGATTTACGAGCGGACCTGACTAGCCGATGCCAATAACGATCCTTGATCTCGTCCTGCTCGCCGTAATGTTGATTTCCGGCCTGCTCGCGATGGTCCGCGGGTTCATGCGCGAGATCCTCTCGATCGCGGCCTGGGGCGCGGCGGCGCTGGTCACGCTTTATGCATTTTCCAAGCTGCTGCCGACCGCCAAGACCTATTTCAACAACGACACGGTCGCCAGCGTGGCCGTGGTGGCCGGTACGTTCATCGGCACCCTGATCGTGGTCTCCGTGATCACGGTGCGGATCTCCGATATGATCCTGGATTCCCGGATCGGGGCGCTCGACCGCACCCTCGGATTCCTGTTCGGGCTCGGCCGGGGCCTCCTGATCGTCGTCGTCGCCTTCCTGTTCTTCAGCTGGCTAGTTCCGGACAAGCAACGGCCCGATTGGGTGACCGGGGCGAAATCCCGGTTGGTTCTGCAAGGAACGGGGGATTGGCTGATGTCGCTCTTGCCGGATGACCCCGAGAACACCATCTTAAAGAGATTCAAGAAGAATAAACCGGACGATGAGCAAACTGACACCGAGCCGGGGGCGCCGGCTTCTGGTGATGGCTATACCAAGCCTGCCCGCGACAGCCTGAAAAAGCTGATCGAGAAACCGGCGGCGCGTTGATATCAGGCCCAAAGAGAGGCGCGATGGACTGTAAACAGAGCCCTTCCGATCAAGCCGCGCAATACAATCTTAACCCTGATTCGCTCTCCCTGGACCTGCTCGATTCCGACCTGGAAGGCGACACGTTGCGCGAGGAATGCGGCGTGTTCGGCATCTTCGGCCACCCCGAAGCCGCCGCCATCACGGCGCTCGGATTGCATGCCCTGCAGCATCGCGGCCAGGAGGCCGCCGGCATCGTCTCCTTTGACGGCAACCGGTTTCACTCGGAGAGGCGGCTCGGCCTCGTCGGCGACACCTTCTCCCGCCGCGAGGTGATCGAGCGCCTGCCCGGCACGACCGCGGTCGGCCACGTCCGATATTCGACCACCGGCGGCACCATCCTGCGCAACGTGCAGCCGCTGTTCGCCGAACTCAACGCCGGCGGATTTGCGGTCGCCCATAACGGCAATTTGACCAACGGCCTGACGCTGCGCCGCGACCTGGTGCGCAATGGTGCCATGATGCAGTCCACCACCGACACCGAAGTGATCCTGCATCTGGTCGCCCAATCCAAGCGCAACCGCTTTATCGAGCGCTTCATCGAATCGCTGCGCGCGATCGAGGGCGCCTACGCGCTGGTATCCTTGACCAACAAGAAGCTGATCGGCGCCCGCGACCCCCGCGGGATCCGGCCGCTGGTACTGGGCGAACTGGACGGCTGCCCGATCCTCACCTCGGAAACCTGCGCGCTCGACATCATCGGCGCGAAATATGTCCGTGACGTCCAGCCCGGCGAGGTCATCGTGTTCGACCAGAAGGGCGAGGAGGTCCACAAGCCGTTCCCGCCGATGGCGCCGCGGCCCTGCATCTTCGAATACATCTATTTTTCGCGGCCGGATTCCATCGTCGGCGGCCGATCGGTCTACGAAGTCCGCAAGAATTTCGGCGCCCAGCTCGCGCGCGAAAGCCATGTCGAGGTCGATGTGGTGGTGCCGGTGCCGGATTCCGGGGTGCCCGCCGCGGTCGGTTACAGCCAGCATTCCGGCGTTCCGTTCGAGCTCGGCATTATTCGCAACCACTATGTCGGCCGCACCTTCATTCAGCCGAGCCAGAGCGTGCGCGAACTCGGCGTGCGCATGAAGCATAATGCGAACCGCGCCGCGATCGAAGGCAAGCGCATCATCCTGATCGACGACTCGCGCCGGCGCCCGCGAGGTGCATTTCCGTCTCGCCTCACCGCCGATCCTTCACCCCGATTACTACGGCATCGACCTGCCGGACCGTGGTGGCCTGCTCGCGGCCACGCACAGCCTGGAAGAAATGCGCGAGATCATCGGCGCGGACTCGCTGGCGTTTCTCTCGATCGATGGCATGTATCGCGCGATGGGCGAACCCGGCCGCGATCCGGCGAACCCGAAATTCTCCGACCATTGTTTTACCGGGGTCTATCCCACCCATCTCACCGACCAGACCCAGGTCGAGCCGCAGCCGCGGCAATTGTCGCTACTGGCGGAGGCGAGCTAGTAAACTCCATCGTCGTCCCTGCGAAAGCAGGGACCCATAACCACCGGCGTTCGTGGTTCGCACCGAGCCGGCAACTGGCGCGTCATCCTATTATAGCCGTCACGGCGTATGGGTCCCTGCTTTCGCAGGGACGACCATGTAGATCGTTCGCACAGCATGGGCGAAGCCGCGCGCGGTGGATCACTCGGCCGCCATCGCACACAGGGTCGTCACCGTCTTCCAGTTCCGGGTCGTGGCGGTGACCGCGAGCGCTTTCTCGATCGCCGTGTTCGACAACTTGGTCTGGCCATAGTTGATCGGACAGTGCAGATAGAGCTCCTGCTTCGCCAATCGATATTGATCGCGGGTTCCTGCGAGCGCGTCGAGCTTGTCGAGCGAAGGTTTCGACGGCGCCTTGTCCAAGAACGTCACATGCAATTTCGTGCTGTCGATTCCCTTCTGCCTGGGGAATGGATTCTCGGCGACGATGTCTGCCATTTCCGAAGCGCTGCGGAGCACGACGCCAACCGGCAGGCGCGTCTGCGCATCGATCATCGCCTTGAGCGTGGGTGCAAGTTTCGACGCGCTCAGGCGTGACGAAAAAACGATATTGCCGCTCTGGACATAGGTTCGGACGTTCCGCCATCCGGCGCCCTCGCAGGCGTCCCGCAACCAGTCCATCTTGAGTGAATTTCCGCCGACATTGACACCCCGCAACATCGCCACATAGACGGTCAATATCGTGCTCTCCCAATAGCGTTTTCGAGCGAAGCATGCCCTCGGACTTGATCCGGAATCGGATACCAGTTCGCATCAAGAAAACGCGTCAAAACAAAAGTCCAGCGTTTGATTTTCGCTGCATATCGTACCATAAGTCGCCCGATCATGACCCTCCCCCTCGCCTCCCGTATCGCTCTCGTCACTGGCGCCTCGCGCGGCATTGGCTATGCCACCGCCCGCGCGCTGGCCAGGGCCGGTGCCCACATTGTTGCGGTGGCGCGGACCCAGGGCGGCCTCGAGGAACTCGACGACGAGATCCGCAAGGACGGCGGCAACGCCACATTGGTGCCGCTCAGTCTCACCGATTTCGAGGGCATCGCGCGGCTTGGGGCGGCGCTGCACGAGCGCCATGGCAAGCTCGACATTCTCGTCGGCAATGCCGGCGTCGCCGGCCCCTCCTCGCCGCTCGGCCATATCGAGCTAAAACCGTGGAACGACGTGATGGCGGTCAATGTCACCGCGAACTTTCAGTTGATCCGCTGCATGGAGCCGCTCTTGAAGCAGTCCGACGCCGGCCGCGCGGTGTTCGTCACCTCAGGTGCCGCGAACAAGGCCGACGCCTATGTCGGCCCCTACGCGGCCTCGAAGGCAGCACTTGAGACGCTGGTGCGGGTCTGGGCGCAGGAGACGGCCAGCACGCGGGTCCGCGTCAACCTGTTCAACCCCGGACCGATCCGCACCCGCATGCGCGCCACGGTGTTTCCCGGCGAAGATCCGCAGACGCTGGATACGCCGGACCAGGCCGCGGAATTCATCGTGCCGATGTGCGCGCCTGAATGGACCGAGACCGGCAAGTTCTATGATTACAAGACCCGCACGCTGATGAGTTTTCACGCGCCGGCGTGAGTGGTCATGCGATGATGGCCCGCGCGTTTTCGGCATCGTCAGGTGTCATCCCCGCGAAAGCGGGGAACCAGTATTCCAGAGGCGATTGTAATTGAATCGAGAAGCCGCGGCGTACTGGATCGCCCGCCTTCGCGGGCGATGACGACTTTCTTTGACGCAACCGTTTTGCCCATCCCCCTGCAATTGACTTCCGTCCCTCTCCGCGATTGACTGCCCGCCAAGCGGGAAAACCCGCAGCCAAAATGCGGGAGGATGGCATGACGCCGATGCAATTTCGCAGCCGTCGGAACCGGGCCGTCGCAAGTTTCTGCAAAAAAGCCTCTCTCTGCAAGAAAGCTTCGATCGTCATCGCAGCCGCAGCGCTGTTCGGCGCAGCGGCGTTGCCGCGTGCCGCTGATGCGGGCGAGATTCCGATCTTTGCGGTCGATGCGTCCTGGCCAAAGCCGTTGCCGAATAACTGGATACTCGGTCAGGTCGGCGGCATCACCGTCGACACCCGGGGACATATCTGGGTGATCCACCGCCCGCGCTCACTCACCGACGACGAGAAAGGTGCGACGCTGACGCCGCCGCGCTCAAAATGCTGCGTCTCGGCGCCGCCGGTGCTGGAGTTCGACACCGACGGCAACCTGTTGCGCTCCTGGGGCGGGCCCGGCGAAGGCTATGAGTGGGTTGGGCGCGAACACGGCATCGAAGTCGATGAAAAAGGTTTTGTCTGGGTCGGCGGCAATGCCGACAACGACAACGCCATTCTGAAATTCACCCTCGACGGCAAGTTCGTGATGCAGATCGGCAAGATCGCGCCGAGCAAGGGCAGCAACGATACCACCCAGCTCGGCAAGCCGGCCGAGACCGCGATCGATAAAGACGCCAACGAGATCTATGTCGCCGACGGCTACGGCAACCGCCGCGTCATCGTGTTCGATGCCACGTCAGGCGCCTACAAGCGCCATTGGGGCGCCTACGGCAATCCGCCCAACGATGACAAGCAGCCGCCTTACGATCCCAAGGCCGCACCGCCGCAGCAATTCGGCAATCCCGTGCATTGCGTGAAGCTCGCCAATGACGGGCTGGTCTATGTCTGCGACCGCATCAACGACCGCATCCAGGTGTTCAAGAAGGACGGCACCTTCGTGAAGGAGTGGTTCTACGAGAAGAACACGCTCGGCAATGGCGCGGTGTGGGACATCGCGATCTGGCCCGATCCGAAGCAGACCTACCTGTTGAGCGCCGACGGCGAGAACAACGAAATCCGGGTGCTGAAACGTGACGACGGTGTCGTGGTCGGCAGCTTTGGGCGTAGCGGCCGCAATGCCGGGCAATTCCACTGGATTCATGCCATGGCGGTGGACACCAAAGGTAACGTCTATACCGCAGAGGTCGATACTGGGAAACGTATCCAGAAATTTAGGTTAACCTCGGATGCGCTACGATAAGCGCATTGCCGGGCGGCACGAGAACGGCTATCGGGGGCGAAGATCGTCTGGTCGATCAGACCCTTGGCAAGGCTCCGAAGAGAGAGCCGTTCGGGTGTAACATCTGGAGGAATTCAATGAAGACAACGCTCGCGCGGCGCACCGCCGCGTTCATCGCATGCGCCGGATTGGGTCTCGCCGCCCCCGCGCTGGCTCAGGACAAGACCGTCAAGATCGGCGTGCTGAATGACATGTCGAGCCTTTATGCCGACATCGGCGGCCCCAATTCGGTGGCCGCGGTCAAGATGGCGGTCGAGGATTCCGGTCTGACCAAGAAAGGCTGGAAGATCGACGTGTTGAGCGGCGATCACCAGAACAAGCCGGATGTCGGCGTCAACATCGCGCGGCAATGGCTTGATAGCGACAAGGTCGACGTCATCGCCGACACGCCGAATTCCGGCGTCGCGCTGGCCGTGAGCAACCTCGTCAAGGAAAAGAACGCGGTGCTGCTCAATTCCGGCGCCGCCACCGCCGACCTCACCGGCAAGGCCTGCACGCCAAACACGGTTTCATTCACCTATGACACCTACATGCTGGCCAACGGCACCGGCAAGGCGCTGACCAAGGCCGGCGGCGATAGCTGGTACTTCCTGACTGCCGATTACGCCTTCGGCCACGCACTGGAGCGCGATACCGCGGCGGTCGTGAGCGCCAATGGCGGCAAGGTGCTAGGTGGCGTCAAGCATCCGATCAATACCTCGGACTTCTCGTCGTTCCTCTTGCAGGCACAGTCCTCGAAGGCGAAAGTGGTTGGGCTCGCCAATGCCGGCGGAGACACCACCAACGCGATCAAGCAAGCGTCCGAATTTGGCATCGTTGCCGGCGGCCAAAAGCTCGCGGCACTCCTGCTCTTCATCAACGACGTGCATTCGCTGGGCCTAAAGACCGCGCAGGGCCTAACTTTTACGGAATCCTTCTACTGGAACTTGAACGACCAGACGCGCGAATGGTCCAAGCGCTTCCAGAAGGTGTCGCCAAAGGGGGCTATGCCTTCGATGACGGTCGCGGGTCTCTATGCGGGCGTGCTGCATTATCTGAAAACGATGGACGCGCTCGGCGGCAATCCGCATGACGGCGCCAAGGTCGTCGCCAAGATGAAGGAGCTTCCGACCGACGATCCCCTGTTCGGCAAGGGACCGCTGCGGATCGACGGCCGCCGGATCATCCCGGCCTATCTGTTCGAGGTGAAGAAGCCCGAGGAGTCGAAATACCCCTGGGATTATTACAAGACCATCGCCACCATCTCGCCGGAAGATGCGGCCAAGCCGCTCGAGGCGAGCGAGTGCCCGCTGGTGAAGAAGTAAGACACTTTGCAGCCGGCCGGACTTGCAACGTCGGGCCGGCCGCAAGCTGTTCTGGCCGAACCCCGGCCTGCTGAGGCGCTCTACTTGGCCAGCGGATCCGGGCGGATCTGAATGTGAACGGCGCGCGGCTTCGAACCTTTGCCGCCCTCCATCATCCATGGCACGCGATCGCCGCTGGTGCTCCACAGCCCCCGGCCCTTCCAGCCGGCGTTGGGATCGTCGATGCGCCCGTCGAGGCCCTTGGCGAAGAACCCGATCGGATACGGAATCCGCAGCATCACCATTTGCCCGTCCTTGAACGCGACGAAGCCGTCATTGAGGTTGGCGGTGGAGATCGGGATGTTCTCGCCAAGGCCGACTGTGTTGTGATGATCGACCCAGGTGTAGTAGCTCGCCTCGGCGCTGGTGTTTTCAAAACCCTCAAAACCCGGCCCCGGATATTTGTGGAACGCGAAGCCTTCGGGACAATGATTGCCCGTCGCATTCGGTCCGGTCAGCGGATTCTTGCATTTGCTGCGGTCGAAACTGATCAGCGTTCCGTTTGAGCCGGAGCCCCAGAGCACGCCATTCTTGTCGATGTCGCCGCCGCGCACGCCGATGCCTTCTTTCGGAATGGCGTAAAACTCCGACAGCCTGGTCTTGGGGTCGAAGCGCATGAATCCGGGTGTACCCACGAACACGTTGACGGCATACCAGATCGAGCCATCGGTCGGATGCGGCATCACCGCGTAGGGGCCGGAGCCTCCAATCCGCATGTCCTTGTCCGCCTGCGCCGGCGCGCCGGGCTCGGTGTAGTCGTCGACCTTGCCATTGCCATTGGTGTCGAGAACCCATGGCGCCCAGCCTTGCGCCTTCACGGCATCGCCGGTCTCGTCCCATATCCGCGTGTTGACCCAGCCAGCCACCGGACCGCTTCCGGAGAACCACAACGTGTTGTCGGCGTCATAGCCGAATTGCGGGTGATGGGTGCCGAAGCAGGTATCGATGAAACTGTACTTCATGGTCTTGGGATCGAGCATCGACACCTGCCGCGGCGAGCGTTCCAGCGGAAATGCCTTGGCGGAGGGATGGTCGGAGCCCTTCTTGCAGACGTCCGGATTTTCGATGCCGCGCACGGCGGCGGCGAACCACACCCGGCCCTTGCCGTCGAACATGCCGTTATGGTTGTTCGCCTTCTGACTCCAGATTTTCTCTTCGCCCCAATAGGCCGATGCGCCGATGGGCGTAGCGGTCGCATTGGGATGCAGCGGCGGCCCAAACGATTCCGGCGCGTTCGGATCGGCGACAGGCATTTTGAAGAATGTCACCTTGCTGGTCTTCGGATCGAGGATCGGCATGTCGTCCGAGGAGTATTCGTTCGACCCGTACAGCGGCCCGTAGGCGTTGACGGTCGGATTGCGCCGGTCCGAGGAAATCAGATCATGGACGAAGTGCTTCTCCGTGGCCCACTCCCACGAGGAGATGACGACGTTGCGTTCGAGGCCCGCCGGCCGCGGTGGCTTGGTCTTGGGCAGTTCGCCCTTGGCCACGCGATCGGTCCAGTCGCCGAAGTACTTGAACGGCACGCTGCCGAGCTGCCCGGCAAGCCGGTTCACCATCCACTCGCCGGTTTGCCCGGAGGCGACGCGGCGCATCCACGCCTCTTCGCCCGATTTGAATTCGCCGAACGCAGCCGGAATCGTGCGCGTGGCTTCCTGGCCGAGCTGATGGCAGCCGATGCAATCGACATTGTTCATCCGCTGGCGCCAGATGTCCTGCGTAATCTCTTTCGGAATATCGGTGCTGCCGCCGAAATCCTTGGCCGGCGGAATCTTCAACAACGTGAACCAGTAGATCGCCGGATAATAATGCGCCGCGGCCGCCTCGTCCGGCGCCGGCACCGCCGCCAGATTGACCTGCTGGCCGGGCTTCGCGCGCATCTTGGGCGAATCCACCAGCCCGTAGCCGCGCACCCAGACCTCGTAGTTCACATTTGGCGGCAGATCGGGGATCACATAGCGGCCC
>WNGJ01007183.1_pt1 | contig 11840 bp, 10 predicted proteins | sample 5400611 | NCBI WGS metagenome assembly WNGJ01 (sample SAMN13153375, study PRJNA577476) | soil metagenome | isolation source: 40 cm soil or saprolite under Garry oak tree replicate 1 | place: USA:California | collected 2016-06-15 | reverse complement strand
TCGTTGAGAAGTTTCAAGCGATTTTCGCGGATCTTCGGGTCGTCGTCATTGACCTTGACCTTGTCGAAGAACGCGTCCACCGCTGGGCGCAACTTCGCCATGACGCTCATGGCGCCGGCGAAATTTTCGCTGGCGACGGCGGCACTCGCTTCAACCTTCACCTGGTCGATCGCTTTCGCCAGCGCCTTTTCCTCGGCGAGGCTATAGAGCGCGGCATTTGGCGTGCCGTCGAACGTGCGCTTGTCCCTTTTCTCCTCAATCGCGAGGATGTTGCTGGCGCGCTTTGTCCCGGCGAGCAGGTTTTTGCCGTCGTCAGTGTCGAGGAATTTGCCGAGTGCCTCGACGCGGCGGACAACCATCAACAGGTCGTCCTGGCCTTCGAGCGCGAACACGGCGTCGACGAGATCGTGACGAGCGCCCTGCTCGCGGAGCTGGACTTTCAGACGGTCGGCGAAGAAAGTTAGCAACTCCAAAGCTACGAAGTAACGGGGACCTCGTTCTGGCCCCACGTCTGGTTGTTTAGAGAAAAGGTGTGCAGCATAAGCTTCCGTATTTTGCTCGCCCGGTAGATTGGGAGGAAATAACGCCGCCACCTTATCTAATTCGGACAACAGCCTGACACGAATATTGTTGTCACAGATAACCCGAATCACACCAAGCGCAGCGCGTCTGAGAGCGAAAGGATCTTTTGATCCGGTCGGCTTTTCGTCGATTATCCAAAAACCCACCAGCGAATAGAGTTTATCAGCCAGCGCCACCGCAACGCTCACAGGATCAGTCGGCACGCGATCGTTCGGCCCCTGCGGCTTGTAGTGCTCCTCGCTCGCCGCGGCGACGGACGAATCCTCGCCCTGCGCCAGCGCGTAGTATCTTCCCATCAAGCCCTGCAGCTCCGGGAATTCGCCGACGACTTCGGTCAAGAGATCGGCCTTCGCGAGCTTCGCGGCGCGCTTGGCCCTTTCGACATCGGCGCCAACCAGCGGCGCGATCTCCGCCGCCAATCGTTCGATCCGCGCGATGCGTTCGGCTTGCGTGCCGAGCTTCTCGTGAAACACGATGTTCTCGAATTTCGGCAGGCGATCCTCGAGCTTCGTCTTCAGATCGGTCTCGTAGAAGAATTTCGCGTCCGATAGCCGCGCGCGGATGACGCGCTCGTTGCCGCTCACGATGGTCTTGCCGCCGTCAGTCGCCTCGATGTTGGCGGTGAGGATGAACCTGTTGGCGAGCTTGCCCGTTTTGGGATCGCTCACGACAAAGCATTTCTGGTTGTTGCGAATGGTGGCGCGGATCACTTCGCCCGGGATCGACAGAAACTCCTTCTCGAACGAGCCCATCAGCACGACCGGCCATTCGACCAGCCCCGCGACCTCGTCGAGCAGCGCCTGATCCTCGACCAGTTCAAAGTTCTGCGCCTGTGCCAGCGTCTTGGCGTCGGCAAGGATGGTGTCCTTCCGCGCCTGCGGATCGAGCACGACCTTGGCGTCGAGCAGTTTTGCCTCATAGTCCTCGAAGCGCCGTACGTTGATCGCCTCGGGCGCCATGAACCGGTGACCGAACGTGGTCTGCCCGGCCGCGATGCCGTCGACGGCAAATGTCACGACGTCAGGCTCTTCCGTCTCGAGCCCGAAGGTCGCGGTGATCGCGTGCAGCGGACGCACCCAGATCAGCGAACCTGATTTGGCCGAGCGCGCGCCCCAGCGCATCGACTTCGGCCAGGGAAAGGTGCGGATGATGACCGGCAGCATCTCGGCCAGCACGTCGAGCGTGGCGCGGCCTTCCTTTTCGATCAGCGCGATGTAGAAATCGCCCTTCTTGTCCTTCTGGATTTTTGCTTCGCCGATCGAGGCAAGGCCGGTCGCTTTCAGAAAACCCTGGATCGCAGGTTCCGCTCCGCCGACGCGCGGGCCGCGGCGCTCCTCTTTCAAGTCTGGCTGCCGCGAAGGAATGCCGTGCACGGTCAGCGCCAGCCGCCGCGGCGTCGCGAACGCTCTTGCACCGTCATAGACGAGACCTTCGGCGACGAGCTTGTCGGTCACCATCCGGCGCAGATCGTCCGCCGCCTTTGCCTGCATGCGCGCGGGAATTTCTTCGGAAAACAATTCGAGCAGGAGGTCGGGCATTGATCTTACTCCCCTCCCCCCGCTTGCGGCGGCGAGGGGGGCAGATACGTCCTCGTCGAACTTGAATTCAAAATCGCACTCACCGGGGACCGTCCGCAACCGCCCCGCCCGCTTCGGTATGGATCCAGGCCTCGCCGCAGGCCTTGGCGAGTTCGCGGACGCGCAGGATGTAGCTCTGGCGCTCGGTCACCGAGATCACGCCGCGCGCATCAAGCAGGTTGAAGACATGGCTCGCCTTGATGCACTGGTCATAGGCCGGCAGGGCCATCAGATGCTCTCTTCGGTTGGAGGTCTTTCGCCATCCCGCCGCGAGATATTTCCTGCAGGCGTCTTCCGCCATCTTGAACTGCTCGAACAGCATCGCGGTGTCGGCGTATTCAAAATTGTGCCGCGAATATTCCTGCTCGGCCTGCAGGAACACATCGCCGTAAGTGACGCGCTCGGCGCCGTCGCGGCCATTGAAGTTGAGATCGTAGACGCGGTCGACGCCCTGCACATACATCGCAAGCCGTTCGAGCCCATAGGTCAATTCGCCCGACACCGGCGCGCATTCGACACCCGCGACCTGCTGGAAGTAGGTGAACTGCGAGACCTCCATGCCGTCGCACCAGCATTCCCAGCCCAGTCCCCAGGCGCCGAGCGTCGGGCTCTCCCAGTCATCCTCGACAAAGCGGATGTCGTGCAGTGAGGAATCGATACCGATCGCGGCGAGCGACCTGAGATAAAGCTCCTGAAGGTCCGGCGGCGACGGCTTCATGATCACCTGGAACTGGTAATAATACTGCATGCGGTTGGGGTTTTCGCCGTAGCGGCCGTCCTTCGGCCGCCGTGACGGCTGCACATAGGCCGCGTTCCAGGGTTTCGGGCCGAGCGCGCGCAACGTCGTCGCCGGGTGGAAGGTGCCGGCCCCCATTTCCATATCGTAGGGCTGCAGGATCACGCAGCCCTGCTCGGCCCAAAACCGTTGCAGCGCGAGAATGAAGCCCTGGAACGAGCGTTCCGGGCGCATGTGGGGAGGCAGCGAATCCATCGTTAGGTGCGGGTCTCGCGAAGGGGTTTGAGGCGCGCGGGACCGTATCGGCGGCGGAGTTGGGAATCAAGGCAATGGCCGGGCGGATTCCCCACGATGAGGCGCGCGGCCGGTCGATCTACGTAAGCCCACGCATGCCGCTTGCGCGGCGGGCCGCAAGGGCAAGGCTCAGCCCGGCCGATAGGCGCCGGTGACGGGGTCGCGCCGCAGCGTCGGAATATCGTTGGATCGCGCGGCTTCCGCGACCCGCGTGAGACGCGCCTCCTCGAGCTCCCGGTTGACGCGGAGCGCGGTCTTGTAGGCCCAGCGCACCACCGCCAGCCCACCCAGGACGCCGGCAAATGCAATGAACGGCGGCATCGGTCGATCCTTGTTGTCCATACCTCGCGCCCCTCGATTCACATTCTCGCCGATGTCAACGCCGGTCGCAATTGCCGTTTGCTGTGCAAATTGGCGCAGTCCACGCCTCAGAACCCGAATTTGGCCCAAATCGCCCTACTCTCCAGCGCCGAGATCAGCTCGTCCGGCAGGCCTGACAGCGCGCCTGCGCTCCCGCCCGCCAGGGACAGCGATCCCGCCCCCGGCGACCTGCGGCCGAACAGGCCGCCCAGCAAGCCGCTCGCCGGCGCGATCACGGGGGTCAGAACCCTCTCCCCGTAGCGGGCCCGCAAGGTCGAACGCAGATCGCCGATCCCATCGGCAAGCCCGAGCGAAACAGATGTCTCGCCCGCCCAATACTCGCCGGTGAACAGCTCATCGTCCGAACGCTTCAGGCGCGCGCCCCGGCTCCGCTTCACGAGCGCGATAAAGATCGCGTGGATCTCGCGCTGGATCGCCTTCAGCCGCGCGACATCCTCGCGGTTCTCGGGGAGGAACGGATCGAGCATCGCCTTGTGCTCGCCCGCGGTATAGAGCCGCCGCTCGACGCCGACCTTCTTGATTAGTTCCTGGAAGCCAAAGGAGCCGCCGACCACGCCGATCGAGCCGAGGATCGAGGACGGATCGCAAAATATCTCGTCGCCCGCGCAGGCGATCATGTAGCCGCCGGAGGCCGCGACATCCTCGACGAACACCAGGACCGGCAATTTCTTCTCTTCGGCAAGCTGGCGAATGCGCAGATAGATCTGTCGCGACTGCACAGGCGAGCCGCCGGGCGAGTTGATCAGAAGCGCGACCGCCTTGGCATTCCTCATCGCGAACGCGCGCTCCAGCGTCCGCGCGATACCGGCCAGCGTCATGCCCTGCCTGAGCGGCGTCACGGCACCGATCAAACCCGACAAGCGGACCACGGGCACCACGGCGGCTCCACGCCGCAGCCGCGGCGGAAGCCATTCCATGCACCTGTCGATCAGGTCCGGCCATCCTCCGCGATCGCCGCGATCGCCGCGATCATTTAATTTTTCGGTCATGCAGCTACCTCGAATTAACCTTTTTTTTCCACCCAACTGTCATTCCAGCGGATGGAACGCCTCTTGCTTTCTGTTCGTTGCCAAGCTGCAAAAATGCAGCGGAGAAAAGACATGAAAATCTACCTGCTGATGCTGCTGATCGGTACAATTTTGACAGCAATCCGCTTCACTTCCGTGCCGGAACAACGCTCGAAGACGCTTCCGCAGTGACGCTTCCGCGGTAGAGGATCCGTCCGCACCTTACGACATCGCCAGTGGCAATACCCGGTTGCCGGCGAGAATTTCAGCAACCTGTTTATTGGGCACCGCTGACTCATTATTGAGCACCAGCCCCAGATGGATTCGCGCAGGCGCCTTGCCGCCCTTCACGGCGCGGACCAATACGCGAATCGCGGGCTTCGCCGCATCGCCATGAACCGGCAGGATCGCCAGACTCCCGAAGCCGCGCTCAAGCACCGCCAGCACCTCCGCGATACCGTCCGCACGCCAAATCAACGTCAGCACGCCGCCGGTTTTTAGAATCCGCCGCCCCGCAAGAACCCAGTTTTCCAGTGTCCCTGGCGCCGCCATATGAGCGGTCTCGCGGGCCTTGTCAGGTGAGGCGCGATGCCGCATGGCATCGTGAAAGGGCGGATTCATCAGGACCACATCGACACTGTCGGGCGACAGGCCGACGGCCGCGAAGGCGTCAGTCGGCGAGGTCACGTCGAGCGTGACGACATTGGCTGATATCGCATTGGCAACGGCGTTGTTACGCGCGAGCGCTGAGAGTTGCTCGTCGATCTCGACCAGCACCAGGTCCATGGCGCCGACGCGCCTGGCAAGCGCCAGCCCCGCCGCGCCAATACCGGCACCGAATTCCACCACGCGATCGGCGGGACGCGCCGATGTCGCAGCCGCCAGCAAAATGGCGTCATGGCCGGCGCGATGACCCGATTTGGGTTGGCGCAGGCGCAATTGCCCACCGAGAAACGCGTCTTCAGTGTATCCGCTGCAGGGATCACTCATCCGGCCGCAATTCATGCGACAGCCCGGCATCGGTCAGAATCTGACGCGCCGCGCGGTTATCGTCCTCATGGACGAGAATCCGCCGCGGCAGGATGCCGAGCGAGCCCTCGATGATGCTCATGTTCTGGTCCAGCACCAGATGATGGATATTGGCGCCGTCGAGCAGCGCGCCGATCGCCGAAACCAGCACCACGTCGTTGGTCCGAACCAATTCCCGCAATACCGCTCTCCTCTCCGTGACCGCCACATGACCGGCGCGATGCATCCATGCCCTTGCCGCATCACGTGGCACTTTCTATTGTCTACCTCAAGGATAGCAAAATGCGGAGACCGGCGTGGCGGTTATTGTAGCCTTTGAGAGCCCTTCGGGCGCCTCCATAGAAGCCCTGGTCGCGCTGGTCGCCGCCGACATGGAGCGCGTCAACGCCACTATTCTGTCGCGGACCGGCTCCGAAGTGACCATGATCCCCGAGGTCGCCAACCACCTGATTTCCTCAGGCGGCAAGCGGCTGCGCCCGATGCTGACCTTGGCGATGGCCGGCCTCGCCGGCTACACCGGCGACGGCCATATCAAGCTCGCCGCGGCGGTGGAGTTCATGCACACCGCGACGCTGTTGCATGACGACGTGGTCGACGAAAGCGAGCTGCGACGCGGCAAGCTGTCGGCGCGGATGCTGTGGGGCAACGAGGCCAGCGTCCTGGTGGGCGACTTCCTGCTCGGCCAGGCGTTCAGGATGATGGTCGAGGTCGGCTCGTTGCGCGCGCTGGACATCCTCTCCGCGGCGGCTGCGACAATTGCCGAGGGCGAAGTCATGCAACTCGCCGCGGCCAAGAACACCGCGACCACCGAGGACGAGTATCTGGCCGTGATCCGCGGCAAGACCGCCGAACTGTTCGCGGCGGCCTGCGAGGTCGGGCCCACGATCGCCAGCCGGCCAAAGGCTGAGCAGGCCGCGTGCCGATCGGTCGGCATGAATCTCGGCATCGCATTCCAGCTTGTGGACGACGTGCTGGATTACGGCGGCAAGTCCGCCAAGCTCGGCAAGAACATCGGCGACGATTTCCGCGAGGGCAAGATCACGCTGCCGGTGGTGCTGGCGTTCCGCCGTGGCAATGACAGCGAGCGCGCGTTCTGGATCAGGGCGCTGGAGCGCGGCGAGATCAAGAACGGCGATCTCGATCATGCCGTCGGGCTCATGACCAAGCACCGCGCGCTGGAAGACACCATCAACCGCGCCCAGCACTACGGCGCGATGGCGGTCGACGCGCTGGCGCTGTTCCCGGCCTCGCCGATGAAGTCGGCGCTGGAGCAGGTGGTGGCGTTCTGTCTGGCAAGGTCGCATTAGCCTATGAACTGAACGCTCCATGGATGGACGGCGCCAAATTCCAGCTCTTCCTCACAGCCGCGCTGATCATCGCCGCGGTCCCCGGCCCCGGCATTTTCTACGTGGCCGCAAGAACCCTGTCGGGCGGCCGACGTGCCGGCATCGCATCCACCTCAGGCACGGCGATCGGCGGGCTGGTCCATGTGGTCGCTGGCGGCATCGGCGTTTCGGCGATCATCCTTGCGAGCGCGCAGCTTTTTGCCGCGCTCAAGTTTGCCGGCGCGCTCTACCTGGTGTGGCTTGGCATCCGAACGTTTCGCGAAGCGGGCCATCTGCCGAAGGAGCCAACCGGCGCTGTCGGAGCCAAGCGCGCCTTCCTGGAAGGCATCGCTGTCGAGGCACTCAATCCGAAGACGGCTGCGTTCTTCCTGGCCTTCATTCCGCAATTTCTGGATCCGGCCGTGCCCGATCCGGCGCTGCGGTTCATGGCGCTCGGCCTGATTTCGGTCGCGCTCAACACGCTCGCCGATGTCGTTGTGGTGCTGGCCGCCGCGGCCACGCGCTCGCGCTTCGTGGAGAAGCCCTATCTCTTTCGACGCCTGCGTCAGGGCTCCGGACTTTTCATCGCGAGCCTTGGCGTATCGCTCGCGCTCGTGCGCCGGCCGGCCGCGAATTAGCTCAGCGTCCCCGCATGCACCCACCATTGGGGGTGAGCGGCCCGAACTTTCTGTGCGGCGCGCTCGGCCTCGCCCGCGTTTGAAAACAGCGCAAAGCAGGTCGCCCCCGATCCGGACATCCGCGCCAACAGCACGCCCTCGCTCGCGCGCAGCGCGGAGAGCACCTCGCCGATCGCGGGCTGAATGCGCATGGCCGGCGCTTCGAGGTCGTTGGGAACGATCTTGAGCTCTTCGACCCAGTCGGTGATGGACGCGCCCTTCTCGGGCCAGGCCGCGGCCTGAATCACGTCGGTGACGCCGACCAGAAGTTCGCCATTCCGCAAGCCGAGCGCGGCAAACACATCCTTGGTCGCGACGGGAACGCGAGGATTGACCATCACGCACGGCAATTCCGGTAAATTGAGCGGCAACAGAATCTCGCCGACGCCGGTCATGTCGCAGGCATAGGAGGCGAGACAAACCGGCACGTCCGCACCGGTCGCAAGCGCTACCTCGCGCACGCGTGCATCGTCGAGCGCAAGGCCGTTGAGCCGCGACAGAAGCCGCAGCGCCGCGGCGGCATCGGCCGAGCCGCCGCCAATGCCGGCCGCCACCGGCAGGACCTTGTCGAGAGTGAATTCCCCAAGTTTGAGACCGGGCACACGTTCGGCCAAAAGCCTTGCCGCCTTCAGCACCAGATTGTCCGCGGTCTCGCCGCAAGCCTCTGCCAGCGGTCCGACGGTCTTGAGATGGAGTTCAGGACCAGCCGTCAGCGTCAAACGGTCGGCACAGTCGGCGAACGCCACAACGCTTTCGAGATCGTGATAGCCATCGACGCGGCGCCCCACCACCCGAAGGGTCAGGTTGACCTTGGCGCGCCCGTACTCGACCAGCACCGGCGCTGGCGCGGGGGATAGGACATCCGCCTCAGTATTCTCGCCGACTTTCATCGCGAATGTCTAACCCAAAGCCGCTCGACAAAACTCAAACAATCTCCCGGCGCCAATACGCCGGAAAGAACCAGATCAATGTGACGCAAATCTCAGACCAAAACGAGTGGCGTCGGGAACTCTTCATCAGCCTCCCTTTTCAACCACCCCTTTTCAACCACCCCTTTTTAACCACCCTTGCCGTCCTCTTTGCCGTCGTCCTTTTTCTTGTCGTCGGTTGCGGTCGCCGCGGCAGCCGGCGCCGGCGCATCCGGCAGACCCTTCTCGATCTTGGCCTCGATCTTGGGCAGGTCTTCCGGCTCGGGCTTCAGGTCGCGGGCATGGGCCCACTGGAATTTGGCTTCCAGCGTGCGGCCGACGCGCCAATAGGCGTCGCCGAGGTGGTCGTTGATGGTCGGGTCTTCCGGCTTGAGATCGATCGCGCGTTCGAGATTTTTCGCCGCCTCTTCGTAGTTACCGATGCGGTAATAGGCCCAGCCGAGCGAATCGACGATGTAACCGTCGTCCGGGCGCTGCTCGACGGCGCGCTTGATCATCTTCATGCCTTCGTCGAGATTGACGCCCTGATCGATCCAGGAATAGCCGAGATAGTTCAGCACGTGCGGCTGCTCGGGCTGCAGCTCGAGCGCCTTGCGCATATCCGCTTCGGCCTTGCTCCACTGCTTGGAGCGCTCCTCGCAGATGCCGCGGTAATAGTAATAGACGCTGTTGGCCTTGTCGTTGTTCTCCGGCAGAGCGTCGATGCCGAGCGTGTAGGTGGTCACGCAATCGGCGAATTTCTTGCGGCCGCGCTCGATATTGCCGAGCGCCATGATCGCTTCGAGATCCTTCTGGTCTTCCGCGATCACGCTTTTCAGGATCTTGATCGCCTCATCGCTGCGATCGGCGCTGTCGAGGTCGGTCGCGAGCTGAATCTGGGCGTTGCGTTTCAGCGGCGAGCCCGCCGGCACGCGCTCATAGACCTTGATCGCCATCGCCGGCCGCTTCACCGACTCGTAGAGATCGGCAAGCGACAGCAGCGCCAGCGGATGGTTCGGCTGCAGATAGAGCGCAAGCTGCAGATAGACCAGCGCGAGATCCTCGCCGCCGCGACGGATCAGCGTCGCGCCGATGCCGTACAGCGCTTCCGCGGCGCCAGCCTGCGCCGAATCGACCAGCGGCGGCAGCTTCTTGCCGGCCTTGGTATCGCGCAGGCCCTCCAGCACCAGCGGATGGCGCGCGAGCTTCTTGTCGAAGGCCTCGTAGATGCCAAGCGCACCGCTATCGCTCTTGTTGCGGGTCATCCAGCGCGCATAGCTGTCGGCCACGCGCAGCATGGAGTCATCGAGCTTGTACGCCCGCTCGAAGCGCGCGCCCGCTTCCTTTTGCTTGCCCGCGAGATCGTACATCATGCCGGCGTGCAGGTCCTTGAAGATCGGATACCATTCCGGCCCGGTCAGCTTGTCGATGGAGGCGACCGCGGCCTTGGTGTCGCCGGCACCGTAAGTGGCCCAGCCCGACAACAGCGTCGCCACCAGATCGGTGATCGGACCGCGAATCGACTGGTTGATGTTGAGCTGCGCTGCGGCATATTTCTTCAGCTTCAGATCCTGCACGCCGACCACGAGGCGAGCCACGCGGTTGGATTTATCGACTGTCAGGATTCGGTCGGCAAGCTTGACGGCCTCGTCGATGTCGCCATCGGCGACCGATGAAATAAAGGCGCGGTCCAGCAGCTCGTTGTTCTTCGGATCGGCGCGAAGCGCCGAGCGGTAGAATGCCGCGGCCGAAGCGGCATCGCGCTCCACGCCGGCATGGCGCGCCGCCAGATAGCTGCCCGAGGTCGTCAGCGATTTCAGATCGCTCCGGCTCGGGAACAACTGGGCGGAGTTTTCGGCGGGATGATCGGGCGTCTGCGCCGACATCGATTGAGGCGCCATCAACGCGGCAAAAGCACAAGCGGCAAAAGTCCAGCGATTGCCAAAAGTCCTGCGATTGCTAAGAATAGAAAACATCACGGTTCGCCCTAGCTTTCTTCGGAAACTGCGGATCGTCTCGAATGCGAACCCAAGCGGCGGCATCAAGACCCGTGACAATGCCGCGTTTGCCACTTAACCGCAAGGATACGAGGTGACAATTCAGTCAGCAGAGGTGCCCCTCTGATCGGCCACCAGCCTGAAAACCCCCGCACTGTGGCCGTATCGTGGCCGGCATCCGTGACCGAACTCACGCAATCGTGCATTATGTGGCTTCACATGGCTTCGTAGTTGGGTCCGCCCCCGCCTTCCGGAGGAACCCAGGTAATATTGCCGTTCGGATCCTTCACGTCGCAGGTTTTGCAGTGGACGCAATTTTGCGCGTTGATCTGGAAGCGCGGACCTGAGGCCTCGTCCACCCATTCATAGACGCCGGCCGGGCAATAGCGATTCGATGGCCCCGCGAACACGTCGTGTTCCGAGGCCTTCTGCAAATTGAGGTCGGCAACCTTCAGATGAACCGGCTGGTCCTCTTCGTGATTGGTGTTGGACAAGAATACCGACGAGAGCCGGTCGAAGGTGAGCTTGCCGTCCGGTTTCGGTGCTGGGATCGGCGCATGCGTCTTGGCCGGATCAAGCGTCTTGCGATCGGGCTTGGCATGCGACTGGGTCCCGAACAGGGAGAAGCCGAGCGTGTTGCACCACATGTCGAATCCGCCGAGCGCCACGCCGATGATGGTGCCGAACTTCGACCATAGCGGCTTGACGTTGCGTACCGGGTACAAATCCTTGCCGACCGCCGAGCCGCGCCAGGCGTTTTCGTATTCAACGAGTTCGTCGTTGGCGCGGCCGGCGCCAAGCGCTGAGGCGACATGTTCGGCAGCGAGCATGCCGCTGCCGATCGCATTGTGCACGCCCTTGATGCGCGGCACATTGACGAAGCCCGCGGCGCAGCCGATCAGCGCGCCGCCCGCAAATGTCAGGCGGGGCACCGACTGATAGCCGCCCTCGGTGATGGCGCGCGCGCCATAGGCGAGCCGCTTGCCGCCTTCGAACAGCGGCCTGATTGCGGGATGGGTCTTGAAGCGCTGGAACTCGTCGAACGGCGCCAGATAAGGATCCTGGTAGTTCAGATGCACGACGAAGCCGACCGCCACCAGGTTGTCGTCGTAGTGATAGAGGAACGAGCCGCCGCCGGTCGAATTGTTCAAGGGCCAGCCGAACGAATGCTGGATCAGGCCCTTCTGGTGCTTGGCCGGATCGATCTGCCATACCTCCTTCAGCCCGAGGCCGAATTTCGGCGGTTCGCTGTTGGCATCGAGCGCGAATTTCGCGATCAACTGCTTGGTCAGGCTGCCACGGGCGCCTTCGGCGAACAGCGTGTATT
>WNGJ01007181.1_pt1 | contig 11841 bp, 15 predicted proteins | sample 5400611 | NCBI WGS metagenome assembly WNGJ01 (sample SAMN13153375, study PRJNA577476) | soil metagenome | isolation source: 40 cm soil or saprolite under Garry oak tree replicate 1 | place: USA:California | collected 2016-06-15 | reverse complement strand
GCCGCGGTCAAGCGTTAGCGGGCTCGCAACACCAGCTGCGTCTGGATGACCTTGGCGACGAGCTTGCCGGACTCGTCGCGGACGGCCGTCTCGACGACGACCGTGGTGCCGCCCCGATGCAGGATCGTGGCTGTCGCCGCAACTCTTCCGCCCCTGATTGACCCGACGAAGTTCGTCTTCGACTCGATGGTCGCCGTCCCGGAAGCGCCTTCAGGCAGGTTGAGCAGAGCGCATGCGGCGCCGGCGGAGTCGGCCAGGGCCATGATCACACCGCCATGCAGCAAGCCACCGGCGGTGCATAGAGACGGCGCCCACTCCATCGAAAGGACGACCTGCTCGGGGGTGTACGAGTCGGACCTGATGCCGAGAGTCGCCGTCAATGGCATCAGCCCGCCGATCACATCGGTTGCTTCGTCCACCGCCCGAGTATGAGCAACAGCTCAGACGCGCTGCAGCTGAGCCTTCCCGTCTGCCTTCCCTTCGAGCCGGTCGGCGAGGTGACGTCCCATGACGGCGCGACCGTCGTGGCATTAGATTTGGATGTGTGATCAAGGTCGGGGTCAGGATGCTGGCCGCGATCGACGACGCGGGCGAGTTCCTGGCCGACGTGAGGGCCCTCGAAGCGGCGGGAGCCGCGATGATCGAGCTCGCGGGTGACGGCCCTGATCAAGCGATCCTCATGGGAGCGGTCGCGGCCGTCACCGACCGACTCCCGCTCCGCGTTTCAGATCCACGGTCGGCTGGGATCTTGCAGAAGCTCAGCCGTGGTCGTGTGGTGGCTGCGATTCCGCCCGGGGAGAGCTGGGTGGAAATCTCGATGCCGGCGGACAGGGAGTCCTGGGCCAAGATTCTTCAGGAGCATGAAGGGGCCGGCGCACACGGAGTGATGGTCCCGTGGGACCCGCGCCTGATCGACTTGCTGCGCAATCCCGACGCGGATGATCGTAGCGACCTGCTGATGTCCACCGGATGACAAACTTGACGCGCCCACCAACGTGAGCTAGCGTCAGTTCCTTCGGGGGGTTTGATTGCCGACCGTAACGCGTCGGGAATTGTTCAAGCTGGGTGTGGCCGGCGCCGGGGCACTCGCTGTCTCGGGGCTCGGCTTCGATGCCGCGCTGGCTGAATCCACCCGGGTCAAGCAGAAACTGCGGATCGCTGGCGCCAAGGAGCTGCACTCAGTCTGTCCGTACTGCGCGGTGGGGTGCTCGCTGGTCGCCTACACGCGGCAGAAGAGTGACGGCACGACCGAGCTGCTGCAGATCGAAGGCGATCCGGACAGCCCGGTCAACGAGGGACGCTTGTGTCCCAAGGGCGCCACTGCGATGCAGCTAGCGACCTCCCCGCGCAGGATCGAGTCGCCCCGCTATCGGCCTTCAGGCGCGACGGACTGGCAGAACATCTCCTGGGACGACATGCTCACCAAGATCGCGCAGAACATCAAGGCGTCGCGCGATGCGACGTTTGTCGCCACCGATGGCAACGGCAACATCGTCAACCGCACCGAAGGCATCGCCTTCGCGGGAGGCGCCGCGTTCAGCTCGGAAGAAGGCTACTTCGCCACCAAGCTGATGCGGGGCCTGGGACTGGTACACCTCGAGCAACAGGCCAGGGTTTGACACGGCCCCACGGTGGTCAGTTTGGCCGCCACATTCGGACGGGGAGCGATGACGAACCACTGGCGCGACATCAAGAACGCCGACCTCATCCTTATCAACGGCGCCAATCCGGCTGAGGCCCATCCGGTCGGATTCCAGTGGTTCATGCGGGCCAAGCTGGACCGGGGGGCCAAGATCGTTCACGCAGATCCGCGATTCACGCGGACCTCAGCGGTCGCCGACACGTACCTGCGCATCCGCACGGGCAGCGACGTCGCCTACTTCGGTGGCCTCATCAACCACGTCCTCCAGAACAATCTCTTCCACGACGCGTACGTGCGCAACTACACGAATGCATCGTTCCTCGTCAAGGACGGTTTTTCGTTCCAGGACGGACTGTTCTCTGGATATGACGCGGCCAAGCGAACATATGACATCGCGAGCTGGAGTTACAAGTCAGATCCGTCGACCGGCTTCGCGATGCGAGACAAAACCCTGCAAGACCCACGTTCAGTGTTCCAGCTGATGAAGGCGCACTACTCGCGCTACACGCCGGACGTCGTATCGAGCATCACAGGCATCCCGGCCGCCGACTTCATGAAGGTCGCGGATCTGGTCGGCCAGATGGGGAAGCCGGACAAGGTCATGACGATCGTCTACGCGGTGGGGCTCACCCATCACACGACCGGCGGACAACTGATCCGCTCCGGGGCTGTGCTGCAGCTTTTGTTGGGCAACATGGGTCGCCCGGGTGGCGGAATGAACGCGGAGCGGGGTCACGCCAACATCCAGGGCAACACCGACCACGCGATCTCGTGGGAGATCCTGCCCGGCTACCTGAAGATCCCGGCCCCAGGGCAGAAGACGATCGGGGATTATGTCGCCCAGAGCGCGCCGAAGAAGTCGGACAAGAACTCGTGGAACTTCTTCGGGACCAACTACAGCAAGTTCATGGTCAGCACGCTCAAAGGCTGGTTCGGTAACGCGGCCACAAAGGACAACGAGTTCGCTTTCAATTTCGTGCCCAAGCCGGCCGGCAATGCGTCATGGATGACCATCTATGACCAGGCGCTCAAGGGGAAGATGGAGGGCCTGATCCTGTCCGGCATGACAGCGGCGAGCATCGGCCCCGACAGCAACCAGGTGCGGCAGGCGCTGGGCAACCTGAAATGGCTTGTCGTCATGGACGCTCTGCCGACGACCAGCTCCGAGTTCTGGCATGCGCCTGGCGTGGAGGCGAGCCAGGTGAAGACCGAGGTCTTCCTGGTCCCGGCGACGCACTGGATCGAGAAAGATGGATCCTTCGTCAACAGCGGCCGCTGGTCGCAGTGGAAAGACCAGGTGCTGCCGCCGCAGGGCGCGGCCCGCCACGATCACTGGATCCTGGCCGACCTGTTCCAGCGAGTGAAGAAGCTGTACCAGTCGCAAGGCGGCAAGTTTCCCGACCCGATCCTGGCCTTGACGTTTGACTACAAGGACCCCTTGAAGCCCGAGCTCGATGAGATCGCGAAAGAGATCAACGGCAAAGACCTCTCGACGGGCAAGCAGATGACCTCGTTCGCCCTCCTCAAAGACGACGGGACGACCACGACGGGCGACTGGATCTACACAGGCAGCTACCTGGATGCAGGCAACCTGATGAAGCGTCGCGGCGGCGTCCAGGACCCAAAGACGAACGATCCGACGGGCATGGGCTTCTATCCGAACTGGGCGTGGAGCTGGCCGCTCAACCGGCGCGTCATGTACAACCGCGCCTCCGCGGACCTGGATGGCAAGCCGTGGGATCCGACTAGGCCGGCCATCACCTGGAACGGGAGCAAGTGGGTCGGCGACGTACCCGACTATCCAGCGACCATGGACCCGCACGACCCGAACGCGTGGCTTCCCTTCATCATGAACGGCGAGGGCGTCGGCCGCCTGTTCAGCAACGGCATGGTCGACGGGCCGTTCCCGGAGCATTACGAGCCGGTCGAATCGCCCGTGGCCAATCCGCTGCATCCGGCCAATTCGGCGTCGCCGGTCGCTTTTCTATACGACAAGGCGGCGGGAAGGCCAAATCGTTTCGGCACTCCCACTGAATTTCCTTACATCGCGACCAGCTACCGCCTCACCGAGCACGAGCATTACGTGACGCAGCACGTGCCCCACCTGGTGCAGCTGCAACCGAGGCCGTTCGTCGAGATCCCTCAAGAGCTGGCGAACGAAAAGGGGATCAAGAGTGGCGATCACGTGCGGGTGTCGTCGAAGCGGGGCAAGGTCGAAGTGCTCGCGCTGGTGACCAAGCGGCTTGGAGCGATGACAGTGGCCGGTCAAAAGGTGTACCAGATCGGGATTCCCATTCACTGGGGGTACGTCGGGCTGTCCGCGGACAGCGACCCGAGCCACGGGCGCTACTGGCTCGCCAACGCGCTGACGCCGTTCGTGGGCGACGCCAACGCACGCACGCCGGAGTTCAAGGCGTTTCTCGTCAACCTGGAGAAGATGTGATGGCCGTGGCGGTCGGCACCAAGCCCTGGACTGAGCGAAGGCGGCGCGTCGCCGAGCTCCGGGCGCGCCAGGGTTTTGCTCGCCAGCTCCTCGACTTCTACGGTGCGCTGCTCGCTGTCCAGGAGCGCGCTTACCTGAATGCGGCTTCGAGCCGGCCGAGCGCGGACAAGCTCGCGTCCTACGTGGCCGACATGGTTGTGCCGGCGGTGGTGGACGTCAGCCTGTTTGCCGGGCCAGACCAGCTCCGCGGGCAGCTCACGGATCGTCTCGAGACCGAACAACCGGCGCGCATCCTCCAGCGATGGATCGCCGGCGAACCCCAGCCGACGATCGACCGCTACCTGGCGCGCGCGTCGCTTGGCCCAGTGCTCGAGGCGCTCGACGCGGCCACCCGGGCGAGTTGCGGCGGCGAGCGTGATGCTCGTCACTGCCCTGAATGCGGGGGACCGCCGCAGCTGAGCTTTTCCACGGCCGCGCGCGAAGACCTTGCGACTGGGCCTCGCTTTCTCGAATGCGCGCGCTGCGGCGCGGCGTGGGGCTATCCGCGGATGACCTGCGCGGGCTGCGGAGAGGACTCGAGCGCGAGGCTCAACATCTTCAGCGAGCAGGGCACCTCATCCGGCGAGCGAGGCAGCGTGGTACGGGGGCTGCCCAGCTCGGCTGGCGCCCGCGGCCGGCGCGACGCTGTCTTTCCCCACATGCGAATCGAGGCGTGCGAATCGTGCCGCCAGTACGTCCTGAGCATCGACCTTGCCAGCGAACCGGCGGCCGTCCCCATGGTCGATGAGCTCGCCGCGATCCCCCTCGACCTCTACGCCCGCGAGCAGGGCTTCTCCAAGATCACAACCAACCTGATGGGCTTTTGATCATGGCCGCCATCAAGGCCGGCGAGACGTACGGCTTCTTCACCGATACGAGCGTGTGCATCGGCTGCAAAGCCTGCGAGGTCGCCTGCAAGGAGTGGAATCAGCTCGAAGGCGACAGCCCAACCTTTCTGGCGGACAGCTTCGACAACACCGGGTCCCTGGATGCCCAGAACTGGCGACACGTCAAGTTCATCGAGAAGGTGCCCGACGAACCCGCAACGGCGGGCAACGGCGCCGCCTGGCTGATGATGTCGGACGTCTGCAAGCATTGCAAGCACGCGAGCTGCATGGAGGTCTGCCCGACCGGCGCCATCATCCGCACCGAGTTCAATACGGTCTTCATCCAGCAGGACGTTTGCAACGGCTGTCGGAACTGCATCGCGGCATGTCCGTACGGCGCCATCGGCATGAATCAGCGGACCGGCACGGCGCACAAGTGCACGCTGTGCTACGACCGTTTGCAGGGAGGCCTCGAGCCCGCATGCGCGAAGGCCTGCCCCACCCAGTCGATCCAGTTCGGCCCCCTGGCTGAGCTTCAGCAGGCGGCAGACGTGCGTCTCGCTGCTCTACATTCGCAGGGCGCCGCGCAGGCGCAGCTGTACGGGCGAGACGAAAAGATCTATGGAGGGCTCAACGCCTTCTTCCTCTTGATGGACAAACCGGAGACATACGGTCTCCCAGACGCCGAGAACGCAAAGCTGCCCAGCCACAACGACGTTGCCGGTTACCTGGCCGCTCTGGTCACAGGTGCCCTCGCAGTGGTGGCGGGCCTGGTCGCTTTCCGGCGCCGGGGAACCACCTGATGTTCCTCGCCGCAGAGCATTTCGTTCAAGCGCCGCAATGGACCTGGTACATCCTCTTCTACTTTTTCTTCGCGGGACTGGCCGGCGGCTCCTACGTGCTGGCGACTTTGCTGCGGCTAGGTGGCGACCGCCGCGACGAGCCGGCCGCGCGGATTGGCTTCTACATCAGCCTTCCGGCCCTGATCGTGTGCCCGATCCTTCTGACGGCCGACCTCGGGGTGAGCTGGTGGAAGTTCTGGCACATGCTCATCGACGTGACACCCGGCGATACAGGCGTGAACTTCAAGTTCCTGTCTCCGATGTCTATGGGCGTGTGGGCTTTGCTCGTCTTCGGTTTCTTCGTGCTCATCTCCGCCCTGGACGCCTGGATTGCCGATCGGCGTGGCGCGACTCTGCTACCGCCGTTGGTCGACCGCATCTTCATGATCGTCGGCTCACTTCTGGGGCTGTTCGTCGCCTCTTACACCGGCGTGCTGCTGAGCGTCAGCAATCAGCCGGTATGGAGTGACACGTGGGCACTGGGCGGCTTGTTCCTGGCTTCGGGTCTGAGCGGGGCGGCGGCGTTGATCACGCTCCTGGTGCGCTACCGGCCGGAGGCGGCCTTCAGCCTGGAACGCCTGCGTGTCGCCGACGGCTACTTCTCGATTCTCGAGCTAGCACTGCTGGTGGCTTTTTTTGCCACTGTGGTGATCGCTGGAACCGCCGCCCGGGTCGTGCCGTGGTTCCCGCTATGGATCGTTGCGCTGTTGGGAATCGCGGCGTCGCTTTTCGGGTTTCGCCGTCCCCGCAGCGTCAGCGCGGGCGCCGAGGCCGCGATTGCAGCTCCGATCGCCGTTGGAGCGACCATCGTATCGATTCTGGTGTTGGTCGCAGTGCTGGCCATGCGAGCGGCGGTGATCTTCAGTGCCCAGTAGGGAAGACGTGCTTACGGCTTTGTCGGCGATCAAGGATCCCGACCTCGGACGCGACGTGGTCAGCCTCGGCATGATCAAAGACCTCGCCATCACGGACGAGGGCCGCGTGGGCTTCACATTCGAGCTGACCACTCCGGCGTGTCCCGTCCGCGATCGTTTCCAGAAAGAGGCTCGCGAGATCGTAGCTAACCTACCGGGCGTGACCGCAGTGGATCTGAAGATGACCTCCAATGTGCGCGCGGCGTTCAACGGCGGTTCTCGCGAGCGAGCGATCCCCGGAGTGAAACACGTAATCGCGGTCGGTTCGGGCAAGGGCGGGGTCGGCAAATCGACCATCGCTGTCAATCTCGCCGCTTCGCTCCAGCTCTCGGGCGCGCGAGTGGGCCTGCTCGACGCCGACATATACGGACCTTCTGTGCCCGGGATGCTCGGCGTGACTGACCCGCCGAAGGTGCACGAACAAAAGCTGCTGCCGCTCGAGGCCTACGGGATGAAGTTCATCTCGATCGGGCTCTTGGCCGGGGCCGACAAGGCGATGGTGTGGCGGGGCCCCATGGTGTCGCGCGCGATCGAGCAGCTTCTCGCGGACGTTTGGTGGGGCGAGCTCGACTACCTGGTCGTCGACCTTCCGCCCGGCACCGGCGACGCGTCGCTCACACTGGCACAAGCGGTACCGCTAACCGGTGTCGTGATCGTATGCACGCCGCAGGATGCGGCGTTGAAGATCGCGCTCCGCTCTTTGCAGATGTTCCGCGGATTGAACGTGCCCCCGCTTGGGATCGTCGAGAACATGAGCTGGTTTGTCTGCGGCACATGCGGCGAGGAACACCACATCTTCGACCATGGCCAGGCGGAACGCGCCGCCCAGCGCCTCGGGGTGCCGTACCTTGGCCCTGTCCCGCTCGAGCGCTCGATCCGCGAAGAGGCCGACGCCGGCGCGCCGGTCGTGGTCTCCCGGCCGGACACCGACGGCAGCGGGGCGCTTCGCAAGATCGCCTCAGCTCTCGCCGCGCGTGTATCCGTGCAGAGCTTCCGGCAGCTGCCGGTGATCAACGTCCGCTGAACCCGTGGTCTAGAGACCGGGGATCTCGCGCTCCAGCTTCTGCCTGACTTCCTGGATCAGCTCGGCCAGCGCAGCCTCATCGACGTCCGGCTTGGCCGCCCGCAGCCGCTCGGCGGCGATACCAGCGAGATAGCAGGTCAGGGGCGCGAACCGGCGCTCCTGCGTATGGGCGGCCACGCGGGCCAGCTCGAGGAGCTCGAGAGCGACCTGGGAGTCCAATCCAGGCTTCGCGATGCCAGCTCCGCGGCGCTCCGCTGCTTCCACCCAATCCTGACCGAGGGCCTCGAAGAACTGGTTCATCAGCCAACCTATAGCACGGATAGTTCGGCGAGGAAAGTCACCCCGGCAGGTTGAGCCGGTCGACGACCTCCTTCAAAACCTCGTACGGCTGCGCGCCCATGACCAGGTAGCGCCGGCCGAATATGTGCGCGGGTATCGCGTCGATGCCCACGGACGTGGCAAGCCGCCGGTTCTCATCGATGACGTCTGCGTAGTGGTCAACCTCGATCGCGCTCCGCAGCTCAACCGCGTCGAGACCGACGGAGGTACCGATGCGCACGAGGTCGTCCACGTCTTCCAGCTTGCCGGTGCCCTCCCAGTGTGCCTGGAAGAGCGCTCGGTGCATGTCGCCGAATCTGCCGCGCTCGCGGGCGAACTCTGCCGCGCCCAGGGCGCGGCGCGAGTTGATGATGACGTCACGCTGCTTCATCGTCAGCCCGACAGAGTCGGCGATGGATTGCAGGTGGGACTGGATGCGCTCCGACCGCGCGCGGCCGAAGTAGACGTCGCGTGAAATTCCTTCGGGCGGCGCCTCGGGGTGCAGCTCGAACGGCAGCCACGTGATATGCGCCAACCCCTCTCTTTCCAACTGTTCGACCCTGACCGAGTCGATGTAGCACCAGGGTCAAACGTAATCGGAAAAGATGACCAGATCGACAGGCACGACGGCTTCCATTTCCATAAGGAAACGTTCAGTGAACTCACCGGATTCCCTTTGGCAACCCTTAACCATCCGGTGGCACAATGGGTGAGAGGTAGGGGCCCGGTATCAGTCCGGTATTCAGGAGGTCCAATATGCCCGACACAAAGACATTCGTCGTGAACGCGCCGGCGTGGGTCGATCTTTCGAGCAAGGATGCGGACGCGTCGCGCGACTACTACGCGAAGCTGTTCGGTTGGAAGGTGGAGATCGCGGGTCCTGACGCAGGGGGCTACGCGCTCGCCAAACTCGGCGGTAAGGACGTGGCTGGAATCGGTCCGGCGCAGGATCCCAATGCGCCGACGGCATGGAACCTCTACATCGGCACGCGCGACGCCGACGCGCTCGGCAAGAAGGTGGAGGCCGCGGGCGGCAAGGTCGTCGTGCCGGCGTTCGACGTCCTGAAGTCAGGCCGCATGGCCGTCTTCCAGGATCCGAGCGGCGCGTTCATCTCCGCGTGGCAGCCCACCGAGATGAACGGCTTCGAGGTCGCGGGGAAGGCCGGTGCCTATTCCTGGGCCGAGCTCAGCGCTCGCGGCTTCGAGAAGGCGACGCCGTTCTACCAGAAGGTCTTCGGCTGGACCACGAAGGTGAGCCCGATGGGCGAGGGCCAGGGCGACTACACGGAGTTCCAAATCGACGGCGAAAGCATCGCCGGCGGGATGGAGATGAACCCGATGGTGCCCGCCCAGGTGCCGTCGTACTGGATGGTGTACTTCGGCGTCGAGGACGTGGACAAAGCCCACAAGAAGGCGGTCGATCTCGGAGGCAAGGAGATGCTCGGTCCGCAGGACTTTCCAGGCGGCCGCTTCTCGATCCTGAGCGACCCTCAGGGCGCGGCGTTCGGCCTGCTCATCATGAAGCAGAGCTAAAAGGCAACTAAAGTTACGAACCGGCGGGCCTCTCGGCCCGCCGGTTTTTTGTTACGGGAAGATGGCGCGAAGAGAACCCGACGTCGACAGGTGGATGAAGGGCAAACCGGCGGAGCCGATCCTGCGCCGCGTCCGTGACATCATCCTGTGGGCTGACGATCGCGTGACTGAATACCTGAAGTACGGCACCGTGCAGTTCGCGTGCAAAGGCGATCTGGCCAACTTCGTCCGCCACAACGAGAAGACGGTGAGCCTCATGTTCAATCGCGGAGCCAAGATCAAGGGCAATTTCCCGAACCTCGAAGGGAGCGGTCCCTCGGCGCGCTTCATGCGCTTTGCCGACCTCGCCGATGTCGATGCCAAGACCGCTGAGCTGACCAAGATCACGGTGGCGTGGTGCGACATGATGGCGCCGCGCAAGGTGTGGCCGGTCAAGAGCGGGCCGCGACCTCGCGGGCGGCCCAGGCTGCGACCCTAACTCAGCCGCCGAGCCGACAAACAGTGCTCGAACGTGTGAGACGGGTTCAGACGCGTTTCGACATAGCTTGCGAAGACCCTCAGGGCCCGGTCGATCATCGCTGCTCCTTTACGAAATCGTGGGCTTCGCGAGCCAGCGGCGGCCATGGTCTTTTCGAGGTGGGGTGGAGCACGAACCATTCCCGCATCGGCTTGCCTTTCCCGGCGTCGAAGTGCCGTCCCTCGCCTCTCGCGACAAGCTCGTCGACACGAGCCCGCGGCAGCTTGAGCACAAGCTCCCCGCGTACGAGCATGGCGAAGATCCTGCCCTTGACCTTCAGCTGACCGCTCGACCCGAAGCCTTTTCCTTCCCTATCAAGGATCACCTCCGGATCGCGCGATATCTCATCGACCAGGCGCGAGTACCTCGATTCGGGTGTCATGCGGCACCGGCGAAGGCGCGGGCGACCTGGGCCGCCACCCGCGCGTTGTTGATCACCAGTTCGACGTTGAGGTCGACGGATCGGCCAGACGAGAGCTCGGCCACGCGGGCCAGCAGTCGTGGTGTCACATCCGCCCCGCGAATGTCGCCCAGCTCGGCTATTGCCTGGCGCGTGATGTCGTCGGCTCCCTCCAGGTCGGCGGGCGGCGGAACTGCGACCACGACGCCGCGCGATCCGCTCTCCCACGCCGCCCGGACGACGCGAGCCGCATCGTCTCTGTCCTCTACCCGTGCGCTCACGCGGCAGCCGCTGCGCCGCATGTAGAAGGCGGGAAACTCGTCGCACGCGTAGCCGAGGACGGGCACCGATAGCGACTCGAGACGCTCCAGCGTGCGCGGGAGGTCAAGGATGATCTTCGCGCCGGAGCAGAAAACCGCGACCGGCGAGCGGCTCAGCTCGAGTAGGTCTGCCGACTCGTCTTCGGGACGGCGGCGGTGGACACCGCCGATGCCGCCCGTGGCCATGAATCGGACACCGGCCATCGCCGCCACATGAATCGTGGCCGCGACAGTCGTCGCGCCGGTGACGCGATGAGCGAGCGCCGGGCCCAGGTCGCGCGAGCTCACCTTGACCGAGCTGGTGGCGATGTGCTTGAGCTCAGCCTTGGTCAGCCCGACGCACAGCCGCCCGCCCAGGACGGCCACCGTTGCCGGCACGCCGCCCGCCTCGCGGATTGCCGCCTCGCAGCCAAGCGCCGCCTTCATGTTGTGCGGAGCGGCGAGGCCCTGTCCGACGATGGACGTCTCGAGGCTGACGACTGGGCGGCGTTGCTGGAGTGCCGCGGCGACCTCGTCGGAGAGCCGCAGCAGCTCGTTCAGCTGGGCCGCGCTCCCGCGAGCTGGACCGACTCCGTAGCGGCCCGGACCGCGTGCTCGGCGGCCTCGATCGGTGCCGCGCCGCGCAGCCACGCCGAGCAGAAGCCGGCGGCGAACGCGTCGCCGGCGCCGGTGGCGTCGATCGCTTTGACCGCCGGCGCCGAGATCGTCCGGCCGAATACGCGGCATCCGGCGGAGCCGAGCTTCAGGACGGGCACCTGGGCGAGGCTTTCCAGGGGGACCGCCAGGGTCGCGGCCTCGATCTCTGTGGCAAAGACCACCTCAGGCGCGAGGCGCGCCAGAACGTAGGCCATGCGCGCGGGACCATAGGCGCGCAGCCCGGCCGCCGACGAGAGGTCGACCGCGAGCATGCCACCCGCGTCGCGCACCACCCGGATCGCGGCGCGCGCCGCGCTCGCGATCGGCTCGAGGAAGAGCGAGTAGGCGGGCACGTGCAGAAGGCGCGCGTCGCGAAACCAGACTTC
>WNGJ01021522.1_pt1 | contig 11842 bp, 10 predicted proteins | sample 5400611 | NCBI WGS metagenome assembly WNGJ01 (sample SAMN13153375, study PRJNA577476) | soil metagenome | isolation source: 40 cm soil or saprolite under Garry oak tree replicate 1 | place: USA:California | collected 2016-06-15 | reverse complement strand
CGGTCGGCGAGCCCGCGTGCCAGTGCGGCGAACACCATGCTCGAGCCCCGCCAGGACCGGCTGGAGGTGAGAAGCGCGATGCGCAGGCGTCGCCTGATTAGCGAGGCCACCCGTTGTTGGAGCGATCGACGTCCGGGTAGATGCCTTTGGGATCCACCACGGCGGCCACGATGCGGCGCGTCGTCGCGAGCCGCGCCGTGAAACGGCTTCCCAGGTTCCACATCTCGACCGGCAGGTCGCGCGTCTCGCGCGAGCCATCGGCGTAGCGCAGCTCGAGGGTCAGCGGCAGCACCATCTGCCCCCGGTTCGAAAGGAAGACGAGCGCCGTGTCGCCGGCGGCGGCCACCGAATCGACCGCCTGGTCGAGCCGAGCCGTGGTGTACACCCAGCCGCGCCAGAACCAGTCCAGGTCCCGGCCCGAGACGTTCTCGATGGTCCGGAAGAAATCCGCCGGCTGCGGATGTCGCAACGACCAGCGGCGCACGTACTCGCGCAGCGCGCGCTCGAACGTGTCGTTGCCCAGCACCGCGTCGCGCAGCACCGTGAGCATCAATGCGGGCTTCTGGTACGCGGTCCACGCGAGGTCGCGCGACTCGACCGGCTTGGTGATCAGCGGCTGCTCAGCCCCGGGGACGGCCGACACGCGATAGTCGGTCAGCAGGTCGCGCCGCACCGTGTCGCCGTACGCCGTTCCCTTGAAATAGCCCTCCGCCGAGCCATAGTCGATGAACGTGTTGAAGCCTTCGTCCATCCAGGGATAGCGGCGCTCGTCCGAGCCCACCAGCATCGGGAACCATTCGTGGCCGAACTCGTGCGTCAAAACCCAGAACTGATCCTCCCGCTTCTCGATCGACGGGACGAACGTCAGCATCGGGTACTCCATCCCCTCGATCAGGCCTTCGACCGTGGTGGCGTGCGGCCAGGGATACATCCCCCAGGTCTCGCTGAAATGCTTGATCGTGAACCACGCCATCCGGTTGGCCTCTTCCCACGGAGTGGCCTCCGGCCGGTAGAACGTCTGGATCAGGATGCCGTGCCAGCTGGAGGCGTCCCACCGGAAGTCGGGCGAGGCGGCCCAGGCGAAGTCGCGCACGTTGGACGCCCGAAAGTGCCAGGTCTTGGTGCCCGGGGCGCGCTGTGCGCCGTGCGCGGTTGCCTCGGCTTTCGTGACGACTTCGACGCGCTCGGCGGAGGCTCGCGCGCGGGCCAGCCGTGCCCGTTCGGTCGCGCTCCACACCGCCAGGGGGTTCTGCACAGTTCCGGTGGCCGCGACGACAAACCCCGCGGGCAGCGTGAGCGTCACGTCGAAGTCGCCGTACTCGAGGTAAAACTCGCCGGCGCCGATGTAGGGCAGCGGATTCCAGCCGTGCACGTCGTCGTACACGACCATGCGGGGGTACCACTGGCCGATCTCGTACAGGCGCGTGCCGATCCGTCCCATGCGGCCGCCCCCGTAGGGCGGCACCGGGAAGTGCCAGGCGACCTCGAAGTCGATCGCGCGGTGGGGGACGAGCGGCCGCGGCAGCTCGACCCGCATCATGGTGCCGTATTCCGTGCGCGCGAGCTCGCGTCCGGCCGCCCGAAACCGCTCGATGGCGATGCCGCCGATGAACCCCTTGCCCGTGAAGTCGAACACCGCGCCGCCCGCGAAATGCAGCGGCGGCTGGTTCAACGCGTAGGTCACGCTGTTCTTGGCGAAGATGTTCTGCTCGATCTGCACCCACACGAACGCGAGCGGATCGGGAGAGTGGTTCTCGTAGTGAATCCGCTCGCTGCCGTGGATTACCGAGCCCGCGGTGTCGAGCGTCGCCCGGATCACGTAATCGGCGCGCTGCTGCCAGTAGTCGGGACCGGGGGCGCCGGACGCGCTCCGCACCCGGTTGGCCGCGGGCAGCGGGAGGGCGCGGAAGGGTGAGGTATCGGCAACCTGGGCCTGAAGCGCGAGTACGGCCAACAGCGTCAGCATGCGGTGCCTTTCAATTCCGCACTCCGCACTGTCATTCCTGAATCACCGTGATCTTGAATCCGTCCGGATCGGTGATCGCGAAGGCGCGGTCGCCCCATGGCATGTCCTGCGGCGCATGATCCAGGTGCCCGCCGCGCGCCGTGATTCCCGCGGCCAGGTCCTCGATGTCCTGCGCGGTGGCGAGCCAGACGCGCATGCCATCGCCTTTCTTGCGGTCGCGTCCCTTGGCAAAATCATCCTGGTTGAGCATGAGATCACAGCTCCCCGCCTTCAGCTGCACGCCGCGCAGCTGACCGCCGTCTTGCCAGCGCTCGCCCACGGTGAAGCGGAGCACGTCGCGATACCAGGCGAGGCTTCGGACCAGGTCGTTCACGGTGAGCGACACCGCCAGGGAGCGGAGCCGCAGCGACTCGGGCTGATGGCGCTCGGGTCGCCGCGGCGCGGGCCGCTTCTTGGCCGGGCGCCGGGTTGCTTTCTTCGTGGCCATCGGTCGCTCCTCTCTCGCGCGAAGTCACAAGCGTAGCGTCCGGCCCACGCTTCCGCCAGATTTCACGCCTCTCACCATCCGCCAGGAGCCGAGCGATGCCCACGAGTCAAGCCACCGCCGTCTGGGAAGGAAAGCTCAAGGACGGCAAGGGAAACTTCCGCGCCGCGAGCGGCGCGTTCAGCGGGCCGTACAGCTTCGCCACCCGGTTCGAAGGGGCGAAAGGCACGAACCCCGAAGAGCTGATCGCCGCGGCCCACGCGGCATGCCTGAGCATGGCCCTCTCGGCCGGACTGGAAAAGGCCGGCAAGCCCGTGACCCGTGTCGAGACCACGGCCGCCTGCACCATGGACATGGTCGACGGCGCACCCAAGATCACCAAAATGGCGCTCACCGTGCGCGGCAAGGTGCCTGGCCTCGACCAGGCGGGATTTCAGAAGGCCGCGGAGGAGGCAAAGCGCGGCTGCCCCGTGTCGAAGGCGCTCGCCGGCATCCCGCAAATCACGCTCGACGCGAAGTTGGAGTAGCGGGCGGGGGACGTGTGGACCGTGTACATGCTGCGCTGTCGGGACGGCTCGCTCTACACGGGCATCACCAACGACCTTCCGAAACGGCTGCGGCGCCATAGGGCGGGACGCGCCAGCGCGTACACGCGCACCCGCCTGCCCGTGCGGCTCGTGTACCACGAGCGCCAGCCGGATCTCCCGATCGATTCCCTCCGCGACCGCCGGCTGCACGCCTGCGGCGCATACGACTACGCCCGCGAACGCCCGTGGCACGGCCGGAGCTACGAGGGCGTGCCGGGCGTGGACCTCGTCACCCCGTTGCGCTTGCCCGACGGCACCGCCGTACTGGTCGATCGCGGCTGGGCCCCCTCGCCCGACGGGTACCACGTGGATCAGCAGGCGTACCGCGAGGGTGACAGCGCAGACGTCCACGGGCTCGGACTGGCCGCACCGCGGGGGAGGGGAGATGTGGACCCGGCGGCCCTGCAGGATTCAGTACCGTACCGGGTCATGCCCGTGGTCATCCAGCAACTGCCGCCCTCTGCCGCCCTTTACCGCCCTCTACCGCCCGGTCTCACCCGCTGGCCCGCGCCCGAGCTGAGCGACGGCCCTCACCTGTCGTATGTCGTCCAGTGGTTCAGCTTTGCGGTAATCATCGTGGTGGGCTCTCTGGTGCTGCTGCGCCAACGCCACGCTCGGGGGCGTCCGAGGGGTACCAATAACGCGCTGTCCTAGCTATATTTAGGCGTATTGGCCCGCGGTGTGCCCAAACCGCATTGCACTCCGTGGGCCATTTCATGTGCCGTTCGAAAGGAGCCCCGAAGAGATGCCAGCAGCCTCGCCCCTCAAGAATCCTGTGAAGGTCAGTTTGCTCCTCCGGCGCCGTCTGCGAGAGCTCAAGCGCACGCCGCGCGAGCTCGCGGAGGCGGTGAAGGTGTCCGAGGACTACATGGCGGACTTGGTGGCGGGTCGCCGCCGCCCTCCGGCGCCGAGCCGCAGCGACCTGTATACGCCGATGACCAAGTTCCTGCGGCTGCACCGTAACGACCTGCCCACCTGCGCCCGCGCCGAGCGTGCCGCGGGGGCGGCGGCGGGACGGCCCGACCCGCGGGTGAGTCGCCAACTGCTGGAGCTGTGCGCGCCCGAGCGGCAGCGCGTGGTGCAGCGCCGCCTGGCCCGGGCCGATGGTGTCGCGCTCGAGACCGTGATCGTGGGCCGGCTCTTGTCCGTGGCGCAGGGGTTCGTGAACCGCAAGCTCGAAGACGAGGTGGGGCTGCGGATGGCCGCGACGCGCGACGGCTGCACCTACCTCCAGGCGCGGATGCGGCTGCTCGAGTTCCTCGATGCCGATTCGGCGTCGCTCACGCCGCGCGACTGCGAGGAGTTCTTGCGGCCGCGGATCAACACGTGGGACATCGACCTCGAGACGCACGCGATGCGGATCGTGTTGCGGTAGCGGAACCGGTAGAACGACAACGGCGCCGTCCCGAAGGACGGCGCCGTTTTCATTGCTGCGACCTGGGGCCGGTTTACAGCTTGACCACGTTCTGCGCCGCCGGACCCTTCTGTCCCTGCACGACGTCGAACTCGACCCGCTCGCCCTCGGCGAGCGACTTGAACCCCTGCGCTTGGATCGCGGTGTGGTGCACGAAGCAGTCCTTCTCGCCGTTCTCCGGCGTGATGAAACCGAACCCCTTCGCGTCGTTGAACCACTTCACGATACCGGTAATGCGTGCCATCTTGCTGGTACTCCTGACTTAATGGTGTTCGCGACGTCGTGCGGACTTCACCTTGCGGCGTGCCGCGGCCTTGTCTTTCCGTCGCCGTAGAGCGCCCGGGCTCTCATAGAAGCGCTTCCGTTTCATGTCCTGAAACAGTCCGGCTTTCGTGATCTGACGGCGGAATTTCTTCAAGACGTATTCCAGCCTGTCGCCGTCGCCTACGGTCACTTCCATCCGGGTCTCCGTGTGAGAGCGCCAGAAACAGTGAAGGACCGGGGCGTGAGCCCAGGTCCTCGAAACAGTCTCTGGTTCGTGTTCGCTCGCGGGGAATGATCGCAGGGGGTACCCGGTTTGTCAACTGGCTACAGTTGTTACGTGACCGGTTTCCTTGACGCTGTTCCGGGACGCCTTCAGCTTTTACGCTCTTTTCTCCCCGGAGTCCCAGTGATCTCCAGGCTACTCGTCGCCGCTCTTCTCCCGTCCCTGTCCCTGGCCGCCCAGCGGCCCGACTCGCTGCCCCTGAAGACCACGCGCAGCGTCGATTTCACGACATCGGAAGGGACGTGGATCTCGCTCGACGTGTCGCCCGACGGACAGACGATCGTGTTCGAGCTGCTGGGAGACCTCTACACCATGCCCCTGACGGGAGGCGAGGCGAAACGCCTCACCGCCGGTCCGGCGTTCGACTCGCAGCCGCGCTATTCCCCCGACGGCAAGACCATCGTGTTCCTGTCCGACCGCTCGGGCTCCGAGAACGTGTGGCTGTGCGACGCCGACGGTTCTCACCCGCGCGCCCTGACCAAGGGCGACAAGAACCTCTACGCCTCGCCCGAGTGGACGCCCGACGGGCAGTACGTCGTCGCGTCCAAGACGTCGATGCCGATCGGCAGCGTGTACGAGATCTGGCTGTATCACAAGGACGGCGGCAGCGGGGTGAGTCTCACGAAGGACGACAAAGGCCCGGCGCCGGGGCCCCCGGGGCGGGGCACGCAGAACAACGCGCTGGGCGCCGCGTTCGGCCCCGACGGACGTTACCTGTGGTACGCTCGCCATCGGGGTGGATTCGGCTATAACCTCGACCTCCCGGAGTGGGAGCTCGCCATCTACGACCGCCAGACCGGGAAGGTGTTCAACCAGACCGACCTGTACGGCAGCGCGATGCGTCCCGTCCTCTCGCCCGACGGCAAGTGGCTGGTCTATGCGACGCGCCACGACGCGGAAACGGGCCTGCGACTGCGCAACCTGTCGTCGGGCGACGAACGCTGGCTGGTCTACCCGGCGCAACGCGACGACCAGGAGTCGCGCTTCACGCGCGACTTGATGCCAGGATCGTCCTTCACCCCCGACTCGAAGGCCCTCGTCGTGTCGTACGGCGGGAAGATCTGGCGCGTGGAGGCGCCGTCGGGGCAGGCGACCCCTATCCCGTTCACGGCCAAGGTCCACCAGGATCTCGGGCCCCTGGTCCGGTTCGAGACCCGGGTGGATACGGGCGACGTGCTGGTGAAGCAGATCCGCGACGCGAGCCCCTCGCCCGACGGGAAGCGGCTGGCGTTCACGGCTCTGGACAAGCTGTACGTGATGGACCTGCCCGCGGGCCCGCCTCGCCGCCTGACGACCGACAGCGTGCACGAGCAGGTGCCGGCGTGGTCGTCCGACGGGCAGTGGATCGTCTACGTGACGTGGACGGATCAAGGCGGCTCTGTCGAGAAGATCCGCGCGGACGGCCGTGCGAAAGCGCAGCGACTCACGCCCGAGCCGGCCTTCTACGATCACCCCGTGTGGTCGCCCGATGGGCAGCGTATCGTGACGATCAAGGGGCCGCGCGCCCCGCGCGTGGCGGAGCACTTCGGGCCGGGCTACGAGCTCGACTGGCTGCCCGCCGCGGGCGGCGCGCCCACACGCATCACGCCGATCTCGGGCGGCGGTCGCCCGCACTTCAGCCGCGACCCGAACCGCATCTACATCTACGAAGCCAATGAAGGCCTCGTCTCGGTGCGCTACGACGGCACCGACCGGCGCGTGCATATCAAAGTGACAGGCTTCACCCCCAACTTCGCGCCCAATCCCGAGCCCTTTCCCGCGGACGAGGTCTTGATCGCGCCGGACTCGAGCCGGGTGCTCGCGACGTCGAGCAACTACGTGTACCTGGTCACGCTGCCCCTGGTGGGCGCCACGCCGCCGGCCATCAACGTGGCGGACACGGCGGCCGCATCGTTCCCGGTCCACCGGCTCACCCGCGTCGGCGGCGATTTTATCGGCTGGATGCCGGACGCGAAGACCGTGTACTGGTCGGTGGGGCGCAGCGTCTTCCGGTACAGCCCCGCGCTGGGCGATTCGCTCGGCAAGGCCAAGGCCCGGGCCGACTCGCTCCGCGCCGACTCGCTCAAGCAGGCCACCAAGGAGAAGCCCGACTCCGTCGGGAAAGCCCGCGTGGATTCGCTCGCCAAGCTGCCGGCGTACGAGGGCGAGCGCATCGACGTGACGATTCGCGTGCCGCGCGACGTGCCGCGCGGATCGGTGGTGCTGCGCGGCGCGCGCATCGTCTCGATGAAGGGCGACGAGGTGATCGAGAAGGGCGACCTGGTCGTCACCGACAACCGCATCGGGTGCGTGGCCGCGACGTGCACCGCGCCCCCCGGGGCCCGCGTCATCGACGTGGCGGGGAAGACGATCATCCCGGGGCTGATCGACATCCACGCCCATCCCTGGCCCACCTGGGGCATCCACGAGACGGAGGTGTGGAAGTATCTCGCCAATCTCGCGTGGGGCGTGACCACCACGCGCGATCCGCAGACGTCTACCACGGACGTGCTCACGTACGCCGACCAGGTCGAGACCGGCGATCTGCTTGGCCCCCGGATCTATCACACCGGGCCGGGCGTGTTCGGCGCGTTCCTCGAGGAGAACTGGACCAGCCTGGACGACGTCCGCAACACCCTGAAACGCTACAGCGAGTTCTACCACACCCACACGATCAAGCAGTACATGGCGGGGAACCGCAAGCAGCGGCAGTGGGTGATCATGGCGGCCAATGAGCTGGGGCTGATGCCCACGATCGAGGGCGGGCTCGACTTCAAAATGAATCAGACGGTGCAGCTCGACGGCTATCCCGGCTCGGAGCACGCGTTCCCGATCATGCCCCTGTACACCGACGCCGTCCAGCTCGCGGCGCAGTCGGGGATTACCTACACGCCCACGCTGCTGGTGTCGTACGGCGGCCCGTTCAGCGAGAACTACTTTTACGAGCGCTACGACATCCACGACAATCCGAAGATCCGGCGCTTCATTCCCCACGAGGAGATCGACCAGCGGGCCGAGCGGCGGCCGTGGTTCCGCGAGAATCAGTACGTGTTCCCGCGCATCGCGGCGTCCGCGGCCGCGGTGCTCCGCGCCGGCGGCAACGTCGGCATGGGGTGCCACGGCCAGCTCGACGGGCTGGGGTGTCACTGGGAGCTGTGGGCCATGGCGGGGGGCGGGATGACGCCGCGCGAAGCGCTGCGCGTCGGCACCAGGGACGGCGCCTACGGCATCGGGATGGACAAGGACCTGGGCTCGCTCGAGCCCGGCAAGCTCGCCGACCTGATCGTGCTCGACGCCAATCCGCTCGACGACATCCACAACACGGAGAAGATCCGGTACGTGATGAAGAACGGGCGGCTGTACGAAGGCGAGACACTGAACGAGGTGTGGCCGCGGACGAAACCGCTCGCTCCGATGTGGTGGTGGGGGGAAGAACCAAAAGGCGTTAAGTAAAAGACGACGCCATTGACGTAACTGGGCGGGTTAACTAACTTCCATGCGAAGTCGATAGCAAGAACCGCGAGCTGGCATCCTACCGCAGGACGGCCCCGCTCAGGAGCGGGTTCCGGCGCTGAACACACGCCCGGTCTCATTCCCCAGGTTCAAACTGACGAGTGACGTTGACCCCGCGGCATTGGGCCGTCGGGCGACGTGCGTGTGTGGAGTAGTGTACATGCCTTTTGCATCACTGGGGCTCGTCCCCGAACTGGTGCGCGCCGTGGCCGACGAAGGCTACGAGCAGCCCACCCCCATTCAGCTGGAAGCCATCCCCTTGGCCCTGGCCGGACGCGATCTCATCGGATCCGCCCAGACCGGCACCGGCAAGACGGCGGCGTTCATGCTGCCGATCCTGCAGCGGCTCTCCGCGAACGGCACGAAGCACGTGCTCCGGGCGCTGGTGCTCGTGCCCACGCGCGAGCTGGCCGAGCAGGTGCTCCAGAGCGCCCGCGCTTACGGCCGTCACCTGGAGGTCAGCGCGGTAGCCGTTTACGGCGGCGTGGGCATGGAGCCGCAGACCCGCGCCTTGAAGCACGGGGTCGATATCGTGGTCGCGACCCCCGGCCGGCTGCTCGACCACATGGAGCGTGGCCACGTCGACTTCTCACGCCTCGAGGTGCTGGTGCTGGACGAGGCCGACCGCATGCTCGACATGGGATTCGCGCCGGACGTCAATCGCATCTTGCGCGCCCTGCCGCACAAGCGACAGACGATGCTCTTTTCCGCCACCATCTCTCCCGAGGTGGACGCCCTCGCCCGCAAGGCGCTCGACGGTCACGCATCGGTCGAGATCGGCCGGCGCGCCAAGCCGGCCGAAGGAATCGAGCACGTCGTCGTGGCGGTCGACAAGCTGCAGAAGCGGGGGGTGCTCGCCCGCATCCTGCAGGCCAAGCCCGCCGGTCAGACCCTCGTGTTCACGCGCACCAAGTATGGCGCCGACAAGCTGGTGACGTTTCTGCGGCGGGAGAGCATCCCGGCGCACGCCATCCACGGCGACAAGGCGCAGAGCCACCGCACCCGCACTCTCGACGCCTTCCGGTCGGGCGCGGCCGACGTGCTGGTCGCGACCGACATCGCGGCCCGGGGGATCGACGTGGACGGCATCCGCATGGTCGTCAACTTCGACGTGCCGCACGACGCCGAAGTGTACGTGCACCGCGTCGGCCGCACGGCGCGGGCCGGCGCGCGGGGACTCGCCCTGACGCTGCTGTCGCCCGACGAGTGGCTGCTGATGGGCGACATCGAGAAGCTCGTGGGCCAGACGTTCCCGCGGGAGGTCATTCCCGGGTTCGAGCCCTCGGTGAAGCCGCTACAACCCAAGCCGCTCGACGCGGAGCTGCCGAAGCCGGGGCGGTCGGTCCGCGCCCGCGCCGGGGTCGGGCCCCGTGTAAATCTGCCGCGGCCGGGCGATTTTCTGGTCTTTGTCGAGCAGCATCTCCTGCCACTGCGCCAGCCATCCCGGCGTCCGCCCGATCGCGAACAGCACCGGGAACATGTCGATCGGGAACTTCATCGCCTCGTAGATGATGCCGGAGTAGAAATCGACGTTGGGGTAGAGCTTGCGGGACACGAAGTAGTCGTCCTGCAGCGCGATGCGCTCGAGCTCGACCGCGATGTCGATGAGCGGGTTCTTCCCGGTGACGTCGAACACTTCGTCCGCGATCCGCTTGATGATCTTGGCGCGCGGATCGTAGTTCTTGTAGATGCGGTGCCCGAAGCCGAACAGCCGGAACTCGCCGCGCTTCACGCGGTCGATGTAGGCGGGAATGCGGTCTTTGGAGCCGATCTCGCGCAGCGTCTTCAGGACCTCCTCGTTGGCGCCGCCGTGCAGCGGTCCGTACAGGGCCGCCGCGGCCGCCGCCATCGCCGAGTAGGGATCGGCGTGCGAGGAGCCCACGCCCCGCATCGCGCTGGTGGAGCAATTCTGCTCGTGATCGGCGTGCAGGATCAACAGGACGTCCAGGGCGCGCTCGAGGGTCTTGTTCGGCACGTACTTCACCTCGGTGGTCTTGAACATCATGTTGAGGAAGTTGCCCGTGTACGACAGATCGTTGTCGGGGTAGGCGTACGGCAGGCCCACCGAATGCCGGTGGGCGAAGGCGGCCAGGGTCGGCGTCTTCGCGATCAGCCGGAAGATCTGGTTGCGGCGCGACGTCTCGTCCTGGATGTGCTTCGCCTCGGGGTAGAACGTCGACAGCGCCGCGACCGTGCTGACGAACATCCCCATGGGGTGGGCGTCGTGATGGAAGCCGTCGATGAACTTCTTGATGCTCTCGTGCACGATCGTGTGGTGGGTGACGTTGTAGACCCACGAATCGAGCTCGGCCGCGGACGGCAGCTCGCCGTGCAGCAGCAGGTAGGCCGTCTCCAGGAAGGTGCTCCGCTCGGCCAGCTGCTCGATCGGGTACCCGCGGTAGCGCAGGATGCCCTTGTCGCCGTCGATGAAGCTGATGGCGCTGCGGCACGCCGCCGTATTGAGGAAGCCCGGGTCGTACGTCTCGAGTCCCTGGTCGTCCGCGCCCAGCTTGATCTGGCGGAGATCGATGGCCCGGATCGTCCCGCTCTCGATCGGGAGCTCGTACTGCTTGCCGGTGCGGTTGTCGATCACCGAGAGGGTGTTCTTGGGCACGCGGTGCGCGTCCTGGAAATGGCTCGCGAAAGATAACTGGGGCCTCTACCGCCCTCTACCGTCCTACGTATCTTGCCACCTCATGACCCAGCCCGCCGCGCCCAAACGCCCGCCGCTCTACCCGACGCGCTCGGGGGCGGGGGCCCTGCTGGGCCAGCAGCTCGCGGGCCGCGGCTACCTCGGGTGCATCCTGCTCGGCATCACGCCCGAGGGGGTGGAGATCGCCGCCAACGCGGCCAAGGCGATGGGGGCGCAGTTCGACGTCCTGGTGGCGGCGTTCATCAAGCTGGGGTCGAACCTCGCGCCCATCGGGGCGATCGCCGAGTCCGCGCCGTCGGAGATGGATCCGGACTTTCAGCCCGGGGGTGCCCTGATGGACAAGCTGGCCAGTGCGATCGACGAGTCGCGCGCGCGCATCAGTCAGGACCTGATCCTGTACCGCACGCAGCGGCCGGTGAAGAAGCTGGCCGGCCGGATCGCGGTCATCGTGGACGGGCAGGTGGCGTACCCGTGGAGAGTCCTGGCGGCAGCCAAGGCGGCCGAGCAGCTGGGTGCCAAGCAGGTGGTGATCGCCACGCCGGTCGCGAGTCAGGCCGCGGCGGAGCGCATCGCCGCCCGCGGATACGAGTTCGCGTGTCCCACGGTGGTGATGGATGCCGGCGGGCATCCCGCGCCCTACGGCGACGTGTCAGGCGAGACGCCCGAGCGCCTGCGGAGCATCATGATCGCGCATCAGGC
>WNGJ01017619.1_pt1 | contig 11843 bp, 12 predicted proteins | sample 5400611 | NCBI WGS metagenome assembly WNGJ01 (sample SAMN13153375, study PRJNA577476) | soil metagenome | isolation source: 40 cm soil or saprolite under Garry oak tree replicate 1 | place: USA:California | collected 2016-06-15 | reverse complement strand
TCGCGTGCCCGCGGCCGGGGCGCCTACCGCGCGCTCCTGCGCGCGCGGTGGGACGAAGCCATTGCCCGCGGCACGCCGGCGCTGATCACGCAGGGCGGCTCGATGTCGCGCCCCATCCTCGAGCGCCTCGGTTTCGAGCCCGTCGGCCACGTCCACATGCTGCTGGATGAGTTCGGCAAGCGCGAGGCGCGAGCGAATTCGAGTTCACCGGAACCTTTGACCTCGGCCTAGCCGGCGTCGCAGAAGAGCCGAAGTGCGACAACCAGTCGCGGCGTCGCGCGATCGCCCCAAGCTCGGGTATGCACACGCCGGTGGGGCAGCGATTGCGGCTGAAAATGCCGAAGCCCGTTGACCTTTCGGCCCTCGGGCTCCGACCTCACAACGATCTCACGCGGACGCGGTCGCTGTCAACGAGAGTCATGACTTCGCGCTCCTTGGCACTGCTCCAGCGCTGCCCGTGTCGCACTTCCAACAGAGGGCGACACGCCAGTTGACGGCGATGGAGCGGATAGGTGCAGCGGCGGGGCGTACACGCGTGTACAGCAAAGCTTTGAAGCGGCGTTCTCAATTTTCTCTGCGTGCGTCAGTGGAACTCGGCCAAGTCCGAGCTGCTATCCGAGTCTGCGGTCCTCTACGGCGAGGGGGCGCCCGGCGGGCGCCCCCTCGGGGGTCGTCGTCGCAGCCCGGGCTCAGGGCGTCGGATCCGGGAACGAGCCGCCGAAGATGTCACTGTTCCCGAACGTCGTCGGACAGTCGCTTTGCGGCGCGGGCTTCGGCGCGGCCGGGCCGCCTCTCAGCGCCATCCGCCAGGCGTCGAGCGCCGGGCAGTCGGCCGCGTTCCGGACGTCGTTCCAGACTGCCGCGCCGTACGTCCGCGTCGCCGCCGCGTAGACGTAGTCGCCGAGGAACTCGGCCGTGAGTCCGTTCTGGCTCGAGCCGCGGGGGTCGCCGGGAACGCCGCGGTTCAGCTCCGTCCAGGAGCCTGGCGCGCCGCCGGCACCGATGTCCGTGTGCTTCAGGACGCCGACGAGGCTGCGCGGGTCGGTCGTGTTGTCCCGGTACGGCGTCGTGTAGGCGTTGTAGACGACGTAGAGGTCGCTGCCGTTCGGCGAGAGCGCGGGCGCGGCGTAGTACCCGCGGTCGCCCGAGCTCTCGATCGCACTCGGCGTCGACCAGTGGGCACCGCCGTCGGTCGAGTAGCTGACCATCACGTGCTCGTGGTTGATGCCGTCGCGTCCATCGGCCCACGCGTCGACGATCTCGTTCGTCGAGTCGGCGCCGGTGGGAGCCCCGTTCGCGATGTCGACGTTCGGCGAGGCCGCCAGGTCGTTCCGCGCCCCGGCGATCCCGTCCTCGACGCAGCGGCCGATGACCGGGTCGATGTGGAAGCACGGATCGACGACGTCCTCGAACGGCGTTGCCTTCGTCCAGCTCTTGCCGCCGTCCGTCGACGTGAACATGACGTGCTGGCTGTGCGTCGGCAGCGAGAACGGAGGAGCGAACCGCTCGCCGAAGATGTACGCAGTGCCGGTCGAGTCGGTCCGGACCGTACAGCCGGAGATGCCGAAGCCGCTCGCGTTGTTGCTGTTCGGGTCGGTGCCCGCCGGCGTCAGTTGCTTCGAGTCCCAGGTCGAGCCGCCATCGCGCGAGACGAGGACCGTCAACGGTACGGGCGCGTTCGCGTTCTGGTGGCTCCCGTTCGAGCGGAACTGCGCGTAACAGACGTAGGTGTAGCCGAAGAACCTGCTCGAGGAGGCGTTATCCGCCCAGATCTGCTCCTTGTCGGAGAACGACGTCTGGCTCTGCCTCGAGGCGACCACCGGCGCCATCCACGCGCTGGCGTCACCGGCGGCGGCCGCCGCGACGTCGTCGACACGCGAGACGACGACCGCGAAGGGGCCCTTGAATGCCTGTTCCGTCCGCTCGGCGCTGAAGTTCGCGGCGAGGTTCGCGTAATAGAGTCGCGAGCCGTTCGCCCACGAGAACTTCCCGTCCGAGCCGGGACGCGGGCCGAAGGCAAGCGCGGGATCGCCGTTCGACACGAGGCCGTTCTCGACGTAGCCGGGCAGCGTCCCGATGGGTCCGATCCCGGCGTTGCTGGGGCCGGCCGGAGTCGGCGGCGTGCTCGGCGCGCACGGATCCGGCCCGAGGCAGGTCCGCGCCGTGTAGCCCGTGTAGGTCGGCTGAACCCAGGTAGCACCGCCGTCGAGCGAGAAGTCGACGCCGGAGGTGCCGACGCCGGTCGTGAACGGGCAGGTCGTCGGATCGCCGGCGTTGCACGCTTCCAAGTCGATGTTGTCGTTAGCACCCGCCGCGAGCACGTTCGGATTGTGCGCGTCGACGGCTAGCGCCGGCTCGTTTTGCTTGTTCTGCGAGAACGGCGACGGCGGGCTGCCGACGCTCACGCGCGTCTCGCCGCCCCCCGTCGCAAGCGCTCCCGGGACGCCCAACAGGGTCGCTCCGACAGCGAGTGCACAGAGCGCGACGAGCAATCTCAGACGTGCGGAACGACTTCTCATAGCTCTCCCCTTTGCCGCTTTGCGCCCGTTAATCGAGCGGGTGATATCTACCCTCAGACGGCGGTTTTCAACCCGGACCCGTAGACTCGGCGGTCGCTCGGATCGGTCAGTAGTCGAGCCGCGTGTCCTCGAGGTCGAGGTTGCGCGCGAGGCTCTGCCTAACCTCGTCGTTGATCGTGCCCGAGGGAACTTGTCGCTCTCTGGCGGAACTGCGACATCAACCTCGGAGAGCGGTTCCAGGCTTCGGGACTCACAGGCCGGTGTCCCGCGGCTGTGAAAATCGGTTTCGCGCACTGACAGATTCCTTCGGCGCTGAGAGGAGATCGCATCAGCTCCTGACCGGGAAACGAGTCTCCGCAGTCGGCGCCGGCGCTGCATGGCGGGCTTCGAGCCCGCCGCTTAACGCACCAGAAGCGCACCAGTCGGGGTCGCATTGTCTCGCTGCGACAGCGAGAGCGAACGGACAGTCCGCGCCGGGTTCGGCTTGTGGCGCTCGGTGTGGCGCTCGGCCGGTTCCACCTCTGAGGCATTGGCGCATCGGCCCGAGCTGGGCGCCGGAGGGCCCGGCGGCGGCTGGGTCGTTACTGCATCCGAGCGGCAAAACCCGCTCGTTTCCAGCGATTGTGCGGCCGGGCTGAACTCGCTCACGACGAAGTTCCTCGCGCAGTACATCCGGCGGCTCGTGCTCTTGGCGCGGTCAGCTCGACCCCGAGGGCCACCAGCTCTGGCGCTCTGGCGCTCTGGCGCTCGGCGCCAGTGAGAGGACGTGTCGAGAGCTACAAGGTCTGCGCCTCTTGCGGGAAGTCGCCGCCAGAATCACGTCGCTCGGGCAGCCGCTCTCACCTAGTCGCTGTGCGACTAGCCGACTAGCCGACTAGCTTTGCCGCGAGCCCGCACCAGTTGTGGGGTTCAGGCCTCTCGGAGAGCGACTAGAGTTGCGACTAGGGTGGCCCTTAAGGCGGGGCTTCTCTCGTCACCTGCGCGGTGCCGCTCGACGACGCGTTTCAATCGGCAGCATTCGTGAAATTGAAAAAACGCCGTTTCAGCGCCCCTGGGGAGCCGTTTTCGCGGTGCGCTCGAGTGCTGTCGGAGCCTGTTTTGTGTCTCGAGGGAAACCGCTCATCGCCGTTCCCCTCCGGCGATGCGCAGATTCTGTCGGTTTCGGAGCGGTTCGGGGCCGGTGTGTTCATGGTGTGTTTACGCGACGCGCCTAAAATTCGAGGGTGAAACGTCGACGTCGACTGCGGAAGCTCGTTCCCGATGCCGAACTGATTCGCCGCCGAGCGGCCGGCGAGGCGTTGCGACCGCTCGCCTCCGACTATAGCGTCGCCCACACGACCCTACTGGATTATTTCGAGCGACCGGAGGTCGCAAGAGAGGTCAAGCAGGCCGAGAAGCAGCTGCGGGCCGAGCAGCGAGCCGTAGTGGACCGCCGTGCGGCCGAGCGGGGGCTGGAGCGGGAGGTGCGCAGGATGGCCAAGGAGCAGGCCGTACGCGAGCGCAAGCAGGCGAGCCGGGCAAAGGCGGTCGTGCGCGAGATCACATCCCGTCCACGCCGCTCTCGCACAGACCACGAGCTCTGGCTCGACGAGCGTGACGCGCGCCAGCCACTGACCCGGGCCGAGCTGCACAGCCGAAACGACGACATCGCCGCGAGGGTCGTCGCCGACGGGGGAGGGGTGCAGGCTGTGCTCGATGCCACCGACTTGCGCACCCTCGAAAACGTCAAGAATTTGATCGACCCGGCGATCCTGAAGCGCGCCTACGACAACGACCTACTCAGGAGGCCGCAGCCTCCGCCACCGATTTAACCGATGCCGAGCTCGCGCTCTCGCTGCGCGAGGCTTTGCCTTTGGATCGCCTCACGGATCGCGTGCTCGCGCTCCGTCAGCTCGGCTGCGCCGGCCGCTCGAGATAGCTGCTCGTGCCCGTCGGCCCGAGTCCGAGCAGTTCTTTCAGTCCAGAGAGTCGGTCGCCTGCGGTCGCGGTCGCATCCTGACCGAGGGCGATCCGCTGCAGCGAGCAGCCTCGTGCGCGGCGAGCCGCTCGGCAGGCGAGAACTCGAACGACCGCGTGAGCTCGCTCGCGATCTCAGCCGCTCGCGCCTGGATCAGGCGGGGAGAGTGAACCCGCTGCTTGACGGCGTTCAGGTTGCCCGGCTGGGCGGCGACGAGCCTCTTCGGGTTTCCGCGCGTGTTTATCCGCAACCTCGATCGGATCGTTCGAGCGAAAGATGACCCCTGCAGGGGCAGACTCGCGCTCGCGAGCCGTGCGGCGGACGGGGTCAGCGCAGGCATTCCGATCGTGCCCGTCGACCCTCAGCTCCTTCAGGCGCTGGTCAAGTCGATCGTCAGCTGCCTTGGCACTGCTCCAGGCTGCCCGTGTCGCACTTCCAACAAAAGGCGACAGTCCCTCCCGAGCTTCGCGATGTTGGTTGTAGTTCTCGCGCGCGCGAGGATCCGTAACCAGCGTCAGTTGTAGCCAGCGTCAGTTGCTCTGGCTCAAAGCGCGCAGCGAGAGGCGCTGCGCCCGTGGGTAAATCGCCTCGACGCTTGCGCGGCTCTTGTGCTCTCTCGTGTACCGGTCGGCCAGTGGGGTACGCACCGCGAGAACCCGGGCTCGTGTTGAATCCCAGCGTCCCTCGTGCGGGCGATGCGAGCCGGCACGGGCCGGCCCTAACTGAGAGCGGGATGGAGTTCGCACCGCCGCCGCAGACCGGCTCCCGCATCCAGGAGCTGGGCGACCGCTTGATCGTCCGCTTCTGGCCGCAGCGGTCCTGGGGCGCGCTCGTCTTCCTCTCGGTTTGGCTGACCTTCTGGACGATCGCCGGAATCGCCGTGTTCGCGGAACTGGCGCGCGCGGATTGGGGCGGCCGCGCCTTCATGCTCGTCTGGCTCTGCATGTGGGTTTTCGGGGAGGGCGCCGTGATCGTGGCGATCGCCTGGCAGCTTGTCGGGCAGGAGCTGCTGCTTGTCGCTCCGCAACAGCTGGAAGAGCGCAAGGAGATCGGACGGTTCGCGCGGACGAAGGCCTACGACCTCGCGTTCGTGGAGGACATCAGAGCTGCCCGGACGCAGACCGACGAAGGCGAGCGTCGGGACTTCTGCCTGCAAGTGCTCTTCGAAGGAAAGAGGCTTCGGATCGGCGAGGGAATGGGCGAGCGGGAGGCGGAGTACGTCGCTTCGGTCGTGCTCGACCGCATCCGCCCCCGCGCGCGCTGGAGCGACGAGGCCCGGGCGGCCCCGTCCGTTGAGCTCCAAGCGCCGACCCCGAGCCGTCGGTCGGCAGCGGTCATTGCGGCGATCGTCTTCCCCGCGGTGGTGATCGTCGCGCTGGTCTGGCTCGGCCTGCATTCGAGGCAGCCGCGGCCGCAGGGCGTGAGGACGACCACCTCCGCAGGAGCGAGGCCTACTGGGCCTCCGTCCACACAGCAGTTCTCGGATCCGCGCGAGTACGCTGCGGCGATGACCCTCTACTCGCTCACCTCCGCCCAGGCAAGGGTCCTCGGTCGGCCCGATTGCGGCTCGTTCGTCACCTGGAGAGCCTGGGTATGCACGGTGAGCGCGAAGTCGCTGACCGGGCCGTTTGCCGGTCGCCGCCTTATCTACCGCTGCTATCCCCAGCCCATGCCGCAACCCGGCGGGCGCCCGACCGTGGAGGGCATCCTCTGCGGCCCCGAGCGCCCGCCGCCGATCACCGGCACGGCCGGCTCGTGACGGAGATTGCCCCGCGTCGCAGATCCCGCAGAAGACGATGCGCCGATCGACACACCGGTGTCGCCTTCCCTATCAAAGGCGACAGCTCAGCGGCTCCAAAGGCGACAGCTCAGCGGCTCCGAGGTTGTGGGCTCTACCAGCTATTCAGGGCTCTACTGACGAAGCGAGAGGGCGACCACCTAGCGGCAGCCGCCCTCCAGCGGCTTCCAGATCCGCCCTTCGTCTCGACCGAGCCGGTCCCAGCCCGGCCCGCCAACCTTCACATCAACCCTCCAGCTAGAGCTTGATGTGAAATTGGAGAGGTCTCGTGCGCGCGCTCCGTCAGCCCTCCGCGCAATCGGCAAGCGCAGCCGGATCGTTGATGCGGTTACCGGTCAACGGATCGAGGGTGAGCGTGCATGTGACGCCCTGAAACTTCGTCGTGTTCCGCACCGCACTTGCGAGCGCAGCCCGGTCGATCACTAGGTTCCCGTTCACTATCCGCGACACCTCCTGAAGGCGACGGAGAAGCAACGAGGCGGCATCGAAGTAGAGGGCAGGAAGGGGGGAAAGGAAGGGAGCTACCCCGAACTCCGCCTCGAAGTCCTGATCCCACTCCAATACGGACGGGAGCGACGCGATCTGCGAGACCCAGATGTCTCCGGCGTCACCTGCAGCGTCACTCACCACGATCGTCCGGTTAAAGACGGTCGGCCCGAGCGGAGGCAGGACGCTGCCGCTGGCAGAACCGGAGATCGTGACAACCCCCGCCGCCTCGTAGATCGGGAGCGCGCTCACCATCCCGCTCGTGCAGAGGTTGCCGAGCACAGCCGTGTTCTGCGCGTTGCTGACGATCGCCGTGGCGGACGCCGTGTTGTCGGCGCCGTCCCCGCATAGCGTCTCGACGTCGTTCACCTGGACCGGAAACCCCCGGATCGTCGGGTGCTGCTCGATCGCCATCTGGATCGCGTTCTCGGCCGAGGTTGTGAACGCAGCAAAGACCGGGAACTGAGGCTGGGTCGTGTCGGCGGTAAACGCGAACTGAACCGGCTGCCCACGGGGAACGACGACCTGCGTCGCTTGTGAGGTGTCGGCCCAGGCCGCAGTCGGAATGGCGAGCGTCGCCGCTACCGCTACGGCGAGAAGTAGGCGTTTCATTCTTCTGCCCTCCTAGAAAGTGACCCGATAGGTGGTCCGGCTAAGGCTGGCAATCGCCTCTAACGCGCCGCTAACGCGGGGCTCTCGCGAGCTGGATCTCTCATCGGCGCGTTGCCGAAGCAGCGAAAGTGTCTGCCTCTTACTTGCAGGAGTCAACTGGCCGGGCGGCGAGCCGAACGCTCCGGGCGCGGCGTGGGACCCCTATCCCTCGACCGCATTGTCCGGGCCGCCGGTGTCGCCTTCTGACTCAAACGCGACGCCGTCTCCTGGGCGAGCGCACTCTCACCCGACCGTGTTACGGGCGTGGTTTACGTGATCAGTCGACGGTCGGGAACTAAGCTGGGAACTCGAGGGCGGCGACCACGTTGATGGCGGCATCTGGACTCAGACCTAGTTTTCGTAGCCCTGACCTCGCCTGGTAAGTCCGCCTGTGCTCTCGAAGCATCAGCGCGAAGTCGATCCCCCGCGCTCGAAGGACACTGTGGTAATAGGCAGACGGATATGCATGACTCCACTGGCGCGCTTGCCAGAGATGCAGAATCGAGCAGAAGTCGACGTCGCTCATCGAGCTGAATTTCCGAGCCTCCCGCAGTTGGATCCCACTCGCTGAGGCGAGCGTTCGCAGCGACCGCGCCCTGGGCCGCAGCACTACGAGCTTCGCGCGCGTCGCTTCGTATAGCGGAACGAGGCGCTTTTCTACGAGTAGCGCGACGGCGAATGACTCGAGCGATGCTTCGTCTTCAGCGCTCGCTTGCGGAGCAGAAACATCGCAGGCGTTCGCCTCGCCTCCGACTCGGAGCCGCACCGAAGTCGTCAGAGGCCCTGCGCGATGGATGTACGTGTGCGCGACAGGGACGAAGCGCTTCGCTTTCTGCCGCTCGGCGAGTGTGCCCCCGCCGTGGGCCACGCTCGCGCCAACAGTCGCACAGAGAACCGCCGCAGCGACGAGCGCACCAGCTGCCCGTAGGCCAGACATCGCGCCAGACTCTTGCCGCTAATCATTCAATTATTGGGCGATGCGGGAGAGGGCGGTCGCGTGCGGAAGCGTGATCTCGCCAGACGTATTCAAAATGACCGCACCCGGAACTGTCGCCTTCCGTATGAAAGACGACAGAACCCCACGTCGTTTTCTGACCGGAAGACGACGTTTCGTCAGGCGGCCTCGACCACCAGGATGGAATCGTCGTCAGGCTCCGGGCCGTCCCGAATCTCGACCACACGCAGCGTCCGGTTGCCGCCGAGCGGGATGGTGTCGCCAGGGCTCCAGTTTGGGACGGCGGTCGCGAACGTCGACGGCTCGGCGGGCGAGCCGTCCTCGTGCTCCAGCGTGAAGGTGAATGGCACTCGGTCCCTCCTTCGTTGTCGGCTGGGACCGAACGGCATGGCGAGCATATGGCAAGGGACCAGCCGCCCGGGCTAAGCGCCAACCCGGCGAAAGAGCCATCCGACGAGCTCACCGAGTATCACCCCGGCCGTCACGTTTATAAGGATGCCGAGCACTAACCCGATCAACGCGCCGACGCCTACAAAGAACCACGTTTCCCGAGCGTCTTCCCTGATTCCCATACCGACCATCCTCGCCTTCCGCTGAGCTTGCGGTCAAGGACACACAAAGGCCCATGGTGCGGCCTAGGCTGTCGGCTGGCCGGGCGGCGAGCCGAACGCCTAGGACGCTTCCCATCCTCCCGGCCCGCCGCCGAGCTACGTCGGCGAACCCCGGCCGTCGAGAGGGCCGAAACGGAGACTGAGGCGCCGGAACGAACGAAATCGCCCGCGAACCTAGGTCGCGGCTAGGACTTCTTACCGAGCCCGAGCCACTTACGGATCTTCGCCATGAGGCCGGCCATAGGCAGACTCTACGACGCCCACTCCAATCGCGGCGAGCATCCGCAGCACTCCATCCAGCTGCTCCTCCTCGCCTCCGGCCTCGACATCGATCGCGAGCCGCAGTCGGGCTAGGACCGCTTCATCGACAGCTCGAGTGGAGGTCTCCACAAATTTCGGACGGGCTCATCCAGGAAGGTCCATCCACCGTATAGCCGAGGGAGACGACGGGCCGTGTTGCCGACGGGGACTTAACGGAGTTTGCGGGACTCGCTTCGATTCAGCGCGTGAGCCTGAGTCGCCGGCTTTGGCGTCCAACGTGGCGGGCCCGGGTCGCGCCCGGCCCCCGCATACCATGGAGACGGCCTATGACTGACAGTGAAGACATCGCGGAAGTCGCCGGCCAGCTGGCTGATCTCACTCACGGCGTGGAAGAGATGAAGAACCAGCTTGAAAAGATGCGCCTGCAAGCCGAGACTCAGCAAAGCCGCGCGGACACCCAACAAGAGCGAATTGACCTCGCGGCCCGAAAGCTCGCCGAGGTCAGTGACCGTCTGCAGGCTGCGGCAAGGGCGCTGCGTCAGTCGATCTAAAGTCGCCCGTTTTGAGAAGCCTTCCGGCGGGAGCGAGCAAGGGGCGAGTCTCGCCAATCGTTTCGGCCAAACCCTTTCCCAGGTGGTCGTCTGAGCGTTTAGTCCGGCGGCGGGTCTGCGAGGTCAGTCCGAAGCGCATCCCTGAGACTGAGGAGCCCACCCAGCGCAACGGCCGGCTCCTCTCCTACCTCATCGACCCACGCGCCCACGACTAATCCTCTGATCCGCGCGAAGCCGGCGAAGCCGAACCCGGCTGCGGAGGCCGCTAGCCTCCAGGGGAGAGGGGAAATGGAGGCCGCTCTTGAGGTGAGTCGCCCTTAGCCTCCGCCGCACCGGGCGATAACTGACCGTACTCCGCGTGGGCCGGGGTCGCGAGATCGAGCCGCTGGTGGGCTGACGAACCTTGAACTTGTCTAGTCGCCTGCCAACAATGAATTTTAGGCCGGGGCTGCGGTCATCCTCTCCCCACCGCGCTGGCGTTCGGCCAGGCGCAGGGGCCAAACGCCGGGCCCCGGCTCGCACAAATCATCGCGCCGGCTCGGCTTCAGCCGCTTCCACCGTAGGTCTGACCTTGCCCAAACGTTTTGGGGCTCGGGCTGGCGTCGCGACGCATTGGCAAAGAGGGATTGAACCTTGCAAGTAACAGGTGTATCTTTCTCGAGGGCCGAGGGGCTTCACACTGACGGCAGACGCACAAACGCCGCGGGAGAGGGGCGTGCGCTCTTGGGGTCACTCGGCTCGTTGCCGCGAATACCCTCTCGGATTCGCCGCCCTATGCGCCCTCTAGACCTTGCGAGACCGTCCACGGGCCCGGGAGGAGGAGCGTCGACCTCGCAGGGCCACGCGCGCAGCGTCTTCAAGCGAGCGCTCCAGCATGACAACCTGCTCGTCGTCGAGGCGACGGCCAGGGAGATCGGCCACGTCAGTCTCGTCGAGGCGCTCGAGCTAACGCCCTGATCGCCCGCCAGGCTCCGCGCCGGCATCCGCGGGTTGCTGCCCGCTGGTTGCTGCGCTACCTCGAGGAACACCCCGCCGCGACGATTGAGGAGGCAGGAGTGGTGGCCTCATGCCTGAGCGCCCCCGGCAGTCCAAGCCATGATCAGGCGGAGTGGAGTGCCCCCGGTTCGGTGGACACCTGAGCGCTTGGTCGGCATTGTCCGGCTGGGCGGGAAGGATGCGCCGCCATGCCAAGGGGATCGAACTTTCATAAGCCGTACCCGCCGGAGTTCCGGCGTGAAGCTGTTGAGCTGGTCCGCAGGTCGGGCCGGCCACTGAGAGAGATCGCGGTCGATCTCGGGATCTCGACCGAGACGCTGCGGATGTGGGTGCACCAGGCCGACGTCGACGGCGGCCGGCGGGAGGGGCTGACGAGCGAGGAGCGGACGGAGCTGCGCGAGCTGCGCCGGAAGGTGAAGACGCTCGAGCAGGAACGCGAGATCTTGAAAAAAGCCGCGGTCTTCTTCGCGCGGGAGAGCGAGACGCGGTGACCGTGTTCCGGTTCATCGCGGCGGAGAAGACCAACCACCCGATCTCGCTGATGTGCCGGGTGCTCGGGGTGTCCCGGTCGGGCTTCCATGCCTGGGAGCGGCGGGCGCCGTCGGAGCGGGCGCTGGTCGACGCTCGGCTGAGTGAGCGGATCCGTGAGATGTACGCGCGCAGCCGTGACAGTTACGGCGCCAGGCGGATCTACCTCGATCTTCGCGACGAGGACGTCCGGGTCGGGCGCAAGCGGGTCGAGCGGCTGATGCGCGCCGCGGGCCTGTCGGGCTACGTGAAGCGGCGGAAGTTCCGCACGACGTTCGGCGTGCCGGGCGTCAGGGTCGCCGACGACCTGGTCGAGCGGGACTTCAACCCGCCGGCGCCGAACCGGCTGTGGGCCTCCGACATCAAGTACGTCTCGACCTGGGAGGGCACGCTCTATCTCGCCTCGGTGATCGACTGCTTCAGCCGCAAGGTCGTCGGCTGGTCGATGCGCTCAGACATGCAGGCCGAGCTCGTCGTCGACGCGCTCGAGATGGCGATCGAGCGTCGGCAGCCGGCCGGTGAGCTGGTCC
>WNGJ01011918.1_pt1 | contig 11844 bp, 20 predicted proteins | sample 5400611 | NCBI WGS metagenome assembly WNGJ01 (sample SAMN13153375, study PRJNA577476) | soil metagenome | isolation source: 40 cm soil or saprolite under Garry oak tree replicate 1 | place: USA:California | collected 2016-06-15 | reverse complement strand
ACGAACACCAAGTCAACGGCGGTGAGTCCCGGAGTAACGCCTCGCAGCCCAAAAGACGGCAGTGGCAAATTTCATCACAAACACCTGCTTTGCGTCACCTTACCGCGGTAACTCCACCTCCGAAAACAAATAGCCGCCATTAAGCCTGCAGCAGAGACGTCTGTCAGACCGCAAAATGCATGCGGAATTTCTCATGATTGCAGAAAATCGAGAGAGTGTGTCAATGATGCTGACTCTGGATCAGCATCCTCTGTTCGATCGCAGTATCCCAATCTATTCCTAAACAACAACTTAGAATAAAATCGCCCGGACGGAAGACGTTTCCTTGGTTGTCGAGCGTTGCAGACGTTTGGCACTTGTACGGCACAGCGGCTTCAGCCATGTCACAAATACGTCACACCTTGAGAACCGGAAGTCCTCAGTTATCAGGTGTTTTGAAAAAATAAATTGCAATCGAACGGACAGATACGGAGTGAAACTGGACAACTGGACAGCCTACCTGGCCACCTCGTAACCCGCACTGTGAACGAACTCCATCCTCATCCAATTTACAGTCGACATCGTCTCATCGTACCGATATCCAAAGTCTCCGCCCTCGCCGCGCGAGGCAACTTCTTCGCGGTTCGCGAGCCGCTAGTAATCACGAAAAACGGGGCGATTGTTGATGGGTATGCTCGTTGGGAGTTGGCTCGACTACAAGGTATACAGACGCTCCCATGTGTATGGAATACGAGCTGACCGAACGAGAATCTCTTTATTGGCTACTCGAGAGGCATCGCCGATCTAATGGCCTGAACGACTTCATTCGGATACTTCTGGCACTGGAACTTGAACCTTGGCTCAAGAACAAGGCACGGCTGAACCAACAGATTGGCGGCCAAGACAAGGGTTCGTCAAAATTGACAGAAGCTGAAACCGTGGACGTCCGGTACGAGGTCGCTTGCGTCGCAGGTGTGTGTGTGGGAAATGTGAGCAAGGTCAAGCAACTGATAGGGACTGCGCCGCCGGAACTCGTGACGGCATTGCGCAACGGAGAAATTCGGATCCATCGCGCATGGCTTTGGAGCAGGGAGTCACCCCAGAAACAGCGGGAGGAACTCTGGATCTATCAAAGCAAGAAGGCTGTCCGGAAGATCTCAAAGAGACTCGCTTTGAGACATCAGCGCGATCGCGACGAAAGCTCACCACCCATACATGACCTGGAAAATCTCCTCCGCTTCTTCATTGAGCTTCAACCCGGCGAACGAAGTGAGATCGGCGTCGCCACGGTGAAAGCTCCGGGGAAAACCATCTTTTTGACTGAAGAATTAGTGCAATCGTTCAGACTTTACCAGGAGGCAATTCCTAAATGCGGCGCTACAAACAGCCACTAAAACAGATTTTGGGCGCTACCCGAGATTACTGGGACCTGGCGGAGATCCGCCCCGCCGTACGTAAGAACTTCGAGAAAATGACCAATTGCCGGACGCCGGCTTTGGGCGCCGAAGTCTATCCTCAGAAACCGAGCAGAAAATCGTTTATCACACGTGCAAATCGAGGACATGTCCGAGTTGTGGGCATCGAGCCACGTTGTTGTGGCAACGGGAGCAGTGGGCTGCCCTCCCCGATATCCCATACGTGGGCCTCTGTTTTACGATGCCGGATGTTCTGTGGCCCATCTTTCGACAGAACCGGAACCTACTTCAGGATTTGGCCGCACTCGGGGCAGCAGCGATACAAGAATGGGTGAAGGCCAGATATGGTGTTCGCCTTCACGTTCTGGTAGTCACACACACGTTCGGCCGCCATTTGAATTATTCATCCGCATCTCCACATTTTGATTTCCCGAGGAGGTCTGCAGGAGTCGGAGGGGCGCTGGATTCCCACGCTCAGTTTCGAAAAACAGGGCATAATGCAGATCTGGCGCGAGGCACTTATTGCTTACCTTTGGGAGGCATTGAAGGCAACGGAGCTAAACGTAGATTTGAATAGAGAGAGCGTGCGGGCGATCTTGAAAACCCAATATGGACGGACCTGGAACATCTACATCGCTCGCTTCCAGTCAAAATCACAGTTCTTGCGATATGCAGGCCGGTACATTCGCCGGCCCCCGATTGCTGAGCATCGTTTTGTAAGCATCACGGATCAAGAAGTTCAATTTTTGACGAAAGATCTCAAACAGAAACGGGTCGTGACAACTCGTTATTCGCTCCTGGAGTTCGTTGCCATCTTGACCGAGCACGTGCCGGACCATTACCGACACGGGATTCGCTATTTCGGGCTGCTGGCACCTCGCTCAAAGGCCCTGACCTCAGCAGCCCTGTTCACACTGCTAGGGCAGGAGAAGCGCCGTCGTCCCCAGCGGTTAAGTTGGAGGAATTCCCTGCGAAGGTATTTTGGTATAGATCCTCTCCGCGATAGCCGTGGTGAGGTCATGCACTGGGTGAGTCGTCGGAAATCAGTCGCCCAGTAGTTCACTGCGCAGAGTCCTTTCTCTTTCTCAGTGGCCATTTCCTTCCACTTTTCCCAAGTGGATGGCCGGATTCTCCTGCTCGGCATAAGGCCGTTCGAAGGATCTGAAGCACCCGAGTGAAGGACGCTTGCAACCTATTCTTGTATTGTCTGAAATTTGTTTTTATTTTTCCTATAGATCAAGAGCAGGTCGAGCAATTCACTGAAGTAGTCAAAGAGAGGATCACTGAGCTGGAGCAACTCTGAGGGGTGCCAACTGCATCAGCCGTAAGCCTTCAGACGTATGGCGGACCGACGTTTTCGAGGAGCACCTTTTTACTCCCCGAACGCATCGAATTGTTTAGTCGGTAATGCAATCCCAACCTCCTGACCCTCTTCTTTGGAGCATCCGGATGAATCGAATTAATTCTCGAATGATCGTACTTGCTGTCATTTTGGCAGTCGTGGCGCTGACTGCTGGCGCAGAGGTTGCGGGGTGCCAGACGGGAAAAGAAATACGAGGCCTCCCGAACTTCGGCCGTGTTACAGATACCCTTTACCGCGGGGGCCAGCCGGGTTTGGATGGGTTCACGGCGCTGCAGGCGATGGGGGTCGGAATTGTCGTCAATTTCCGCGATGAACGCGGGGAAATGGCGGCCGAGAAGCGCCAAGTTGAATCCCTTGGAATGAAATACGTCGGGATTCCTTGGAGCGGACACGATGAGCCCTCGAGTGCCCAAGTTGTCGAATTTCTCGACTTGATTCGCGCGAACCCGAAGGCCAAGATATTTGTTCATTGCAAGCGTGGCGCAGATCGCACCGGCGTCATGGTCGCGGCTTACCGCGTTGCCGTGGATCATAAACCAGTCGCGGAAGCTGTCTCGGAAATGCACCAGTTCCACTATGACTGGTTTTGGCTTCCGCAACTTGAACGTTACGTAAAGTCTCTTCCGAGCTTGTTGCAAAAGGACGCGCGGTTCAGTGCCTACAGCTCAGTACCGAGCCCTGTGCCAGCACGGGCTGCGGCGACTACCGTGCTGGCGCCTATTGCTTCTCCGAGCGTTGGCCGATGAAGTGATGGGGAATGTGTCAGGTTAGGCTGCAGGTGAAATACTCTCTATCAGGCCTCGACCTGCGCTGCACCCAACCTTCACACTCTTGGCTTTTTGCAGCGCGCGGAGCAAAACCCGTTGAGGGCGATGGAGAATATCCCCCGACAGTTCCATGGCGGAAGAACATGCAACGTCGCCGAAAACACCCGAGCGCACTCCGCATCGCTTGGCGCGGGAGTTCCTGATTTTGTTGGATCGCTTGGAAGCAGGTTCAACCTAACGGAGGTGGGAACGTCGCCGAAAACACCCGAGCGCACTCCGCACGGTCAAGTCAATGCCCCGTTTTCGGTGCAGTCGCGGTGCGGATGCTTACGCTTTGCTAAATTCTGCCACGGCGCATTCGAGTAAGCCTACGTACCGCCGGCAGGTCTCGATTACGTTTACGGTCTTCCCTCCAAGCGTGAAGTAATACACCTTCAAGCCGACTTGCACTTCACCCCACGGTTCTCCGAATGATGGAGCATCGGCAGCATGCAAAGCCGATGGAGTTTCGATCTTACTTAAAGGAACGTCCTCTATTCGGTGTGCGACATCAGCACCTTCTTCGTGTACTTCATTGTCACGCTGTTTTGTCATCTGGTTGAGCAGTTGGAGGTCGTCCGGTGACCTGTTGGCCCTCCACTGACTCCACCACGCCTTTTGGTTACGCTTCTCGAAGAAGTCCGTCACGCTTCGCGCCGCGCTTAGAAACGCACTCAGGTAAAATTCCAAGTGCTCATGATCTAGGCGTGTGGAACGCGCAGATTGCATCATGTGGTTCAAAAAGAATTTAGCTTCGCAGAGTTTTTTCTGAATCTTTGGAACCTCAGGCATAGGAGAACCCCCGCCGGGCTGCGTTCTTATAAAAGGTAGGCGCTGGGTGCGTTTCGTTTATAGGGGGAATTTTACCTCGTTCACATCATGCGGCCTTCTGGCGTCCTCGGCTGGGATGAACGCTCCCAGCCGTTTTTCTTCCGCGTGCGGTCTTCCGGCGCTTCGCACGTGTGTTCCTCCAAGAACGCATTGATCGCTCTCGATTCAGGCGACCACGCTGAGCCAGCGCGTTAACGATCTGCCATAGCCGCTGCCGCGTGCAAGTCGGCTTCGATACGGATCGCAGTTTCATGATTGTGGAGATCGCCAGAGACAAGCTGTATTTCCAGACGATTTCACGCGGTGGACAGACCATCGACTCGGACATGCTACCGCGCGGAAAATGAAGTGACCTGAGCACAGCCTCACGGGCATCTCGGGTGAATGCCGTGCATCTTACATCTGAAAATCCAAACGGGAGACGCCTATGCAAAGCGTCGTCGGAGTCTTTACTTCGTGCGCGGCGGCCGACAAGGCCGTAAGAGAAATGCTGCAGCAAGGTATTCCTCCGCAATCCTTAATCTTCTTGACCAGTGAGCAGCTTCCACAGCAGGTCGAGCAGGTGCCCACCACCGACGCTGAAGCGCACGGCATGGGAAAGGCTATTGGCGCATTCGTCGGCGGAGTGGTGGGTGCGAGCGCCGGATTTGGACTTGGCAGCGCGGTGGCCAGCCTGGTTGTGCCAGGAGTAGGAACAATTCTTGCAGCGGGGATTGGAGCCGCATCTTTGCTCGGTCTTGCCGGCGCAGTCGCCGGAGAAGAGATTGGGGATCGCTCCGAAGATGCTATGGATCAAGGCGTTCCCCGCGACGATGTGCTTCTCTACCGCGAACTGTTGAAGCGGCGGCGGACACTCGTGATCGCGAATTTACAGGCAGATGACATGGCAGAAACGGCGCGCACCATCATGCAGCAGAATGGAGCGGAAAACATTGATGAGGCGCGGAAAGAGATTCGCAAGGCGGCGTGAACGCTATGAGACTGCTGAAGCCGCTCAGGTAATCTATCGGTGGGGCTAGATATCCCAAAAACCGACCGCGTGGTCGGTGGCAGTTCTGGTGGCACTAGGTTTTACATTTTCCTGCTACTTGGTGCGTCGCTGTGCCAAGGGCCCTGCGGGTGGGGTGTTGAAATTACACGTAGTTGCGTAATCGCGCGTCTTGGTACCTTTATATAAGGCGGATTTTAAGTCCCGTGCGTCTGCCAGTTTCGCCACCCGGGCAAATCGCTCTAACTGAAAGAGTCTACAACAACTTACTGCACCAGCGGTGCCACCGTGCCGGACGCGTCTGAAGCTGCTCGACCGACTCTGATTTTCCCTGATCTTTCGAGATTATTTTCGCTTTGCATGGGGTTCATCGCTTGTTTGACGGCCAGCCCTCCCGGCCCTGCCCAGCTATACGGAGACGCTCCAGCTCCGGCCAAGGCGAAGGGCAACATGCTCTAGCGGTTCAAAAGCCCGCACCCGAGAAGGCGGAGTCACCGGTCGTGGCCGCGAAGAAGAGATTACCGGCGCAATATCTGCCGAAACACTTTCGCTGCGTTGACTTCCATGGAGGGTTTCATCCCCTCTAGGCGCTGACTGATGTAATCCCCTCAGGGTCCACCACGAGGGAGTGAGCATGATTTCTTCCTAGCCCACCAAATCACAAAGACAAGAACGAAGGCAACACACTCGAACGAAAGTCGCGGTCGAAGCAGAGTTGAATTTGGAAGGAGGCAGAACGCCGCCCCGCGTCAAAACCGCTGATCTCAGCCTCGGAGGTCTTTACGTGGAGATGATGTTCACGCTGGAAATAGGAAGTAAGCTGAAAATCGTGCTCTGGATGGCAGGCGCACCGGTGAGCACAGCAGGCGTGGTCGTGACGCGCGACCTCCAAGTCGGCAATGGAATAAAATTTACCGAGATGAGTGCCGAAGACCGCGCCAAGCTTAAACATTTTCTGAGCGCTGCCCAGGAAGCTCGACCTCCTCGCTAGTTCTGGACGTCACGGCACATTCCGAACTCTCACTTTTCTACGGAGATTCGTGATATGAAAAATCGTGGCGTGCTGGAACGAGATTCGCGATGCCTAGTCGAGCTGATGTGCGGCATCAAAGACCTGCCGCAAGAATTGGTTGAGCGCTTCGAGCAAACCGGCCATCATCTACTTCGCTGAAATTGCGATACTTGGTGGTGGAACGATGAGCATAGACTCCCGTCCCGCTACTCGTTGTAGCGCTATGCGGCTCTCGTCTTGGTTCTTATGTCCGACACTTCGGCTTCTGCCTGAAGCCAGTCATCAAGTGCGTAACCGTCTACTCTTCCGCGTTGCTCGTACAGCTCGTAAGCGCGGCGTCGGATTTGTTCTTCGAGCTCAGCGCGAGCCTCTGCCGCCTCTTGAGGCGTTCGGAGTGGAATTGGCCTGGGTTTCATGGGGCCCTCCTATGGCGCGATCGCCGGTAGCTCGATTATGCGCCCGGCTGCCTGTGGAAAAGCGGGCCGCGTCTTTTCGCTGGGTGTGTACGGAGGAGAGGTTCTGTGTCGGGGGAAAGGATGATCCAAGATTGCCGTCAACGTACGTGCGCAGTCTGAGCACGCCTGAGCGAACAGATGATTTCTACGATGAACTCTTCCCTGGGGGCAAGTACACAAGGGTGGTCCAAGGAACTCCTTCCAAAACCTCCGCAGGCACATTCCGCTTTTCAAGCGATCGAAGGTCGACACTCCTGTTCCGCAGATCAACGCTGAGCACTTGAAATGTGCCTGTATGCCCGAGGGCGCCTACCACATCGCCTTTCTTTGGTGCACGCTTCTTTTTCATGGCTACGATGTCCGCGCTCATTGTACTTGCATTGCGGGCAGGGATTCTTCACTACATCACTTCTCTGGGACAGGCCCATTAGCCAATAGCGGTAAAGGGACTGGCGTTCTAGGCGAAATTTTTAGGAATTGGAGAGAAGCATTAGGAAAGCTTGCGCGTCCTTTTTATCTTCTTGTTCCCGGTCCGATAAGCTGATTCCCCAGAACTTGTTCTGTGACTCCAAAGCTTCGACACCAGCTTGCGCTTCCCTGGGGGTGAGCTGTCGAACCCAGGTGATCCGGAACTTCGCCTTTTTCGTCCCGCGTTGCAGAGTCACGACCATTCCAATTTGTAATTGCTGCCGCAGGGCACCGAGCCGAGCCCCTGTAGGCGCGATGTCGATCGTATGTGCCAGGTGAGTGTCGTTATCTATCCACACTTTGACGGGCAGCACCATTTTTCTGCGTGGCGATTTGCGCTTCTCCAGCATGGGATGACTATTATCGCGTGGTATCAAGCGGACTCGAAACTTACTAGGGTTACCACTGACAGCATTACCGTCAGCACTGCGTCATAGAGTGGGCAGCATCCTTCGCACCAAGAACGGTGGTGACCTCGCATCTATTACGGCCGTGATCTGTCCGCCGGAAGGAAACGGGCCCATAATTTCTGAACAGATGAGGTCCTTATCCAAAACAGCGTGTGCCTTTCTGAGCCTTATCCTTGCGATTGGCATGGCGACGGCGAGTACAGCCCCGGCTGGCGCAAAGAAGAAAACCAAGAGAGCGCCAGCAGCCAGCACTCGGCATACTGAAATCATTCCGGCTCCTCATAGTGACACCTTGTCTATAACGACGTCTTCTTCGGAGGCGCGCGTGCTCTACGAAGCCGGCCTCCGTGCATGGGAAACCGTGCAGATTGATTCTGCGCTGAAGCGCTGGCGCACAGCCATCAACGTGGATCCCCATTTTGCACTTGCTCATCTCTTCTTGTCTTACTGCACGCCCGATCCTCTCGAAGAGCAGGTGGAGCGCCAAAAGTCGAAATCCCTGGCCAATGACGTAACTCCGGGCGAGCGATTGCTGATTGCCTGGTTAAGTGGTGTCCGTGAGAATGATTATCTGTCCGGCATCGTCGCTATGAACGAGCTGCTGCAGCAATATCCGAAAGACAAGCAGCTTCACCTGTGGGCGGGAAGCTGGCTGTTCCACGAGAAGGAATATGAGCTGGCGCAGAAGCGGTTGGAAGAGGCAGTTGCCATTGACACCGATTTCGCTCCGGCGCTGAACGATCTGGGCTACGTCTATACCTACCAGGGGGATTATAAGCAGGCTTTGAGCGTCATGCAGCACTATGTCGAGCTGCTGCCCAACGAACCGAACCCCCAAGATTCCTATGCAGAAATTCGGCGAATGGATGGCCGATATGAGGAAGCGATCGAGCATTACCGCACAGCGCTGCGCATCGATCCCAACTTTCACAGCTCGCAGCTGGGCATTGCCGATACCTATAGCCTCATGGGCCAGCAAAAAAAGGCACGCGAAGAATACTTCAACGCCAGGGTGCTGGCGACCGACAAGGTCAGCGAACTCCAGGACGTTCTGCAGTCGGCATTCACCTATGTACGGGATCGCGATTCTCTAGGTGCAGATCAGGCTTTTGAAGGAGTGGCCCAGCAAGCACACCGTGCCGCATTGCCGGTAATTGAGGCTGAAGCTTGGCGGATGCGGGCACGCTTGCAGTTCATTACCACGTCAGCGGACCTTGTCGGAATCGACAGTTGCTCAACTGGAAGCAATGGCAAGCGAGAGCCCCAACTCTGCCATACAGCATACCCTCAACGGTGCGAAAGGTGCTGTTCTTGTGTACGAAGGAAACTACGACACGGCACTCCCTCTGCTTGAACGCGATAACAACAATGCCTTCTCACTTTTACGATTAGCCTATGCCGGCCAAAAAAATGGCAGTGGGCAATTGCCAACGGCTCCCATGACCACAGCTAGGGCCTTCCAGGAACCCACACCGGAGCAGGCGTTCGTTGCACCGGCGGCCGAGCTAGCCAGCGCGAGCCAAGCAGCACATCTTGCCGCTGTGCACGAGTGAAACGGGCATGGTGCGTTCGCATGGCGCTACTTCGGCGTGACGACCACTCCAACGATCTGATCGTTCATCTTCTCAATCAGGTCTCGCGTCTGCTCAATTGTGATTCCACTCAACACTTCAAAACTGATCCTTACGGCTGCCAAATGAGGGACAGTATTATGGAACATCTCCATCTCAATCAGGGGCTTTCCCCTCACTGGTCTTCCGCAGATTGAAGCGGCACGAGCCGCGTTCGACGTTGGCCATTAACAACTCCTCAATCACTCGCCCCGCCGAATTATCTCCAACTGGTGCAGGGCGTCAGATATGCTGCGCCTCTGGTCGGAATCCCCCTCCTCCACCGCACTTCGCAGTGCTTGTTTCATGACTCGCTCTGCCTCTTCGATTTCAGCGAGACGCTTCTGAAGATCGGATTCCTTCAATACCGCCCGATACAGTTTGATCCAGTCGAGGTTTGCAGGCATAGAACACCGTGAGCCAACACGCATTTTTGATGAGAGCAAAATGCCGGCTTTCCGCGATGGACGGCATGGTGATCCCGACGCAACTCACTCGCAAATTTATAGAGAAGGCCGTTTCCGCAACAACCATTGCCAGAGAACATTTCCGCAAATTGTGGTTGGCAAACGATGGAACGACAGAAAGGCCCGAAACTGCTTTCTGAAGTGGTCAAAGCTCAAATAATTCCATAACCCCTTGAAGCCGTGCTCCGCTTTTGCTCCGGTATTGAGTCGAGAATATGAATGGTTTAATTCAACGATTAGATTTTGGCGGAGTCGATTCCCATATCCCACATTTGTCACCATTCCCGAATCGTGAAGGGATGATTCGGATGCTAATTATTCATTAAAGTGCAACCCGGCAATGTCGCGACGGCGCCCGTGATGTTCGATTCGCGGTGTGACTTTCACTGCCCGTAAGTGCCGCTTGCCCCTTGCGGTTTCCTAGAGGAGCGGTCGCGGACTTTCTCACGGACGTCTTTGACCTTCTCGGAAATATCGGCCCGGGTTTTTTGCCCGCTGGCCGGAGCAAGTAGCATACCGATGCCTACGCCGACGCCGACTCCCATTAGCGAAGCTGTCGCAGTTCTCACTACAGCGTGATCCTTGCCGCGAAGGGCATCGCTGGCGCGGCCTAGGCGACGGGAGGCGGTTTCATAGCTTTCTCGTGCTCTGTCTCTGAGGTCCTCAATGTCCCCCAGTCGATGGCGCATCGAATACAGCAGATAAGCCCCGGCGCCTACGCCGACGCCAACTCCCATTAGCGAAGCTGTCGCAGTTCTCACTACAGCGTGATCCTTGCCGCGAAGGGCATCGCTGGCGCGGCCTATGCGACGGGAGGCGGTTTCATAGCTTTCTCGTGCTCTGTCTCTGAGGTCCCCAATGTCCCCTACCAAGCAAAAGATTAAGAAGGATGTTCTGTTTACGTCGCCTCATGATGCACTTCTCCAAAAAATGTGGACTTGACGACATAAAGACGCAAAAAGCAGCCCGGTCGTTGCCGGGATTCTGCATATTCTTTGGCGAGAGCCCCGGACACGATACAGAGGGTTAGCACGGCCATGCTCGATCACGGCGAGTGCTCGAAAGCCGTCATATTTCAACTCGAAAATCCACTCAGGATCATCGAAGGGAGCGGCCCGCTTCAGGAGCGGCATTGGCTGGAATTGAAAAGGCATCTGTTCATTCAGAATAACAGCCACGAGCGAGTTTGTGCCGAGGCGGAGTCAGTTCCCACCTCGGCGGTCATTCACTTAGTAGTTCCTCTAGGCATGGGCAGGACAGGCTTGTGGTACGGATGGGCCAGACGAGCACGCCACAAACTAACAAATTCTTCTGCGGTGTGGTGCTGTTTGGTCGCTGGGCTTGCGCTCCTTGCTACCGTCGTTTCAGGGCTTTCCTCGCAGCCCTGAGTGCCAGCGTTGTCACATGGGATCAGGAGGAACACATGTCCGCACAGATCGAGATTGTCGCAACCGGGAGGTGCACCCCGGCCCACTATCTCTCCTCGATCATTGATGTTGTCTGGTTCTATTAAAAACAGACTTGAGTTGGAGGGAATCGCTGCATTCAGGTCAATTATCGAGCCATTCTTCCAGAGCACCATCCGAAAGGTGTCGGTATCGCAGTTGAAGGTATTCCCGATGATCTGGTGGCTAGAATTAATCGCAGTCGCAAAACTGAAGCAATCACCTTCCCCGTTCAAATCCGTGATCCGACCATTTTTCCATAAAGTCGCATGGACTTCCTTGTCATCTGCGGTCAAGGCACCACCCACTGCTTCTCCGTTGTTGTTGAGCCAGAGTGGTACAGAGGACGTACCGCCGAGTGTCCCTAAATCTTGGAGAGTTTCGTGGTCCCACAGAAAAGTATGCACAGTGCAAAATTCAAGAGAACCGTTACAACCCACATCTCCGGTCAGATTTGAATATCCGATGACCTGACCTCGATTGCTCGCACATTGTGTGAAAGCGAAAGTTCCTCCAAGCGTGGGGATGTTCGTCATCCTGCCATGGTCCCAGAGAAATGCGTGTTGGGTCGGAAGCCCGGTACTAGCGTTCGCTA
>WNGJ01024559.1_pt1 | contig 11845 bp, 13 predicted proteins | sample 5400611 | NCBI WGS metagenome assembly WNGJ01 (sample SAMN13153375, study PRJNA577476) | soil metagenome | isolation source: 40 cm soil or saprolite under Garry oak tree replicate 1 | place: USA:California | collected 2016-06-15 | reverse complement strand
GCGCATCGGCATGCTCATCCGCGCCGGCGTCCAGGACGCTGAAATGCTCGGGGCGCTCGGCGTGAACACGAATCGGCTCTTCGCCTCGACCTTCGCGACCGGTGCGGCGCTCGCCGGCCTCGCCGGGGTCATCGCCGCGCCGGTTTTCGGCGTGCAACCCGGCATGGACACCGATCCCGGTCTCCTCTACTCGCTCGTCGTCGTGGTCGTCGGCGGCTTGGGAACGCTCTCCGGCGCGGTGGCGGGAAGCGTGCTCGTCGGACCGGCGGACACCTTCGGCAAAGTCCTCTTTCAAGACGTCGCGCTCGCCGTCATCTTCGCGATCGTCGCGCTCGTACTTCTGCTGAAGCCGACCGGTCTGCTCGGCCGGATCCGCATCGCGCGGTGAGGGCGATGGTGCGTTGGGCGCTCATCGGTGCGGCCGCGGCCGCTCTCGTGACGTTCCCGTACTGGAGCGCGCCGTGGGTGTCGCGCTTTGCGACCACCCTGGTGCGCGATGCCCTGATCCTCGCGATCTTCGCGCTCTCCCTCGATCTGCTCGTGGGGCGCGCCGGCATGCCGTCGCTCGGTCATGCCGCGTTCTTCGGCGCGGGCGCGTACGCCGCGGGCATCACGGGCCAGCGACTTGGCACCGATCAGTTGCCGGTCACGCTCGGCGCGGCTGCGCTCGTCGGCGCGCTGCTCGCGCTCGTCATCGGCGTTCTCGTCGTCCGTTCCGACGGGATCTTCTTTCTGATGCTGACGCTCGCGCTCGCACAGATCGTTTTCGCGATCGCATTCCAGTGGACGGCGCTGACCGGCGGCTCGAACGGGCTCTCAGGCGTCGGCCGCCCGATGCTCGCGGGTCTCGACTTCAGCGCACCCGACCTCATGTACGTGCTCGTAGCGATCACGTTCGTACTCGCCGCGCTCGTGATCTGGGGTCTCGCGCGGTCGCCATACGGGCGAGCGCTCAGCGGAGTTCGCGAGAACGAGCGCCGGATGCGCGCGTTGGGCTACGACACCGCGCGCCTTCGCCTTTCGGCGTTCGTCATCGCCGGCACGATCGCCGGGATCGCGGGCGCGCTCTCGGCGTACTCGACCCGTTTCGTCTCCGCCCAGGATGCCGGACTCGCGAACTCGGTCCGCGCGTTCGTCACCGTTCTCGTGGGTGGCGCGGGGACGCTCGGCGGGCCGATCGTCGGGTCCGCGCTCGTTTCGCTCATCGAGCGTGTCGTGCCGTCGCTCCTCCCGACGGACCTGCGGATATCGGAGGCGATCCTCGGACTGGTGTTCATCGGCTTCGTGCTGTTCGCGAGGCAGGGCATGGTCGGGCTCGGCCGGTCCGCCTATCACCGGGTACAACATCGATGATTGAGGTCCGCGAGCTGCGCCGCGCATTCGGCGGCGTCGTAGCTCTGGACGGCGTGACCCTCACGCTCGCCGAGGGCGAGCGCCGCGCGGTGATCGGCCCGAACGGTGCGGGAAAGACCACGCTGATCAACACACTCGCCGGCGAGATCGCGCCTACGGGCGGCACGATTCGGCTCGCCGGGCGGGACATCACGCGACTGCGCTCATGGCAGCGGGCGCGGCTCGGGCTGGCGCACGTGTATCAACGGACGGAGCTCTTCGCATCGCTCTCCGCTCGCGACAACGTTGGCCTCGCGATCGCCGCGCGCCGCGGACCGTATCGCGTATTTCGTGCGATTCCGCGCGCTGAATATGCCGAGGGCGAGGCGGTGCTCGCAAGCGTCGGTCTCGCCGGTCGTGAGGGCGCTGCCGCGCGCGACCTTTCGCACGGTGAGCGCCGTCAGCTCGAGCTCGCGGTCGCGCTCGCGCAACGGCCACGCGTCCTGCTGCTCGACGAGCCGACGGCGGGCATGTCGCCACTCGAGACCGCACGGATCACCGAGCTCATCGCCGGTCTGGATCGCGCGCTTACGATCCTTATCGTCGAGCACGACATGGACGTCGTCTTCCGGCTGGCTGATCGCGTGACCGTCCTGCACGAGGGCCGCGTGATCGCGGACGGCACCGCAGCGGACGTGCGCGGCGACGTGCGGGTGCACGACGTGTACCTCGGGAAGGCGGTCACGGTCGCGTGAGTGGCCCGGCCCTCGCGGTCCACGGGCTCCATGCCTACTACGGCGAGAGCCACATCCTGCAGGGCGTCGATCTCGAGGTTGCGCCGGGCGAAGCCGTTTCGCTCATCGGCCGGAACGGCGCGGGGAAGACGACGACGATCGCCGCGATCGCGGGCTTCGTGCGGCCACGAGGCGGGAGCGTCACCATCAGCGGGGCCGACCTCACCGGGGCGCCGTCGCACGAGATCGCTCGCGCGGGTGTCGCGCTCGTGCCTCAGGGCCGCCGTGTCTTCGGTGACCTGAGTGTCGGCGAGAACATCGCGGTCGCGGCACGGCCGATCCCTGGGGGTTGGAACGAGGCACGGGTGCTCGAGCTCTTTCCGGTACTCGCCCGCCGGCGCGCGGTGCATGGAGACGATCTGTCCGGTGGCGAACAGCAGATGCTCGCGATCGCACGTGCGCTCGTGCGAAATCCGACGCTCCTGCTTCTTGACGAGCCCTCCGAAGGGCTCGCCCCGAAGCTCGTGGAGCAGGTCGGCGAGATCCTCGCGACGCTCCGTGCGACGGGGCTCGCGCTGCTTCTCGTCGAGCAAAACCTCGGGCTCGCGACGCGCGTCGGGCAGCGCGTGCTCGTCATGAACAAGGGCACGATCGTCTTCGCGGGTACGCCGGCCGAGCTCGCCGCGCACCGCGACGTCGAGGCCCGCTACCTCGGCATATGAAGGAGCGGCCACACAGCGGGTCGCCGTTCGCGGGCGCCGACACCCTGGCACGGCCGTCCGACGATGACCGTTTCATGCGTGAGGCTCTCGCCGAAGCGCGCCGAGCTGGGGAGCACGGCGACGTGCCGGTCGGTGCCGCGATCGTGCGAGGCGGGGCGGTCGTCGCGCGCGCCGGGAACCGCCGCGAGGCCGACGCCGACCCGACCGCTCATGCGGAGGTCATCGCGATCCGCGAGGCGGCGCGCGCCCTCGGCCGCTGGCGGCTCTCGGACTGCGCGCTCTACGTGACGGTGGAGCCGTGCGCGATGTGCGCCGGCGCTGCAGTCCTCGCACGGATCGCGCTCGTCGTCTTCGGCGCGCCGGACGAGAAAGCCGGTGCGGTGCGATCCAACGCGGAGCTGCTCGACGCGACCTGGACGAATCATCACCCGCGCTGGCGGTTCTACCCGCTGCTGCGTGACGAAGTCGAGCGGCTGCTCAGCGAGTTCTTCGCGACGCAGCGGAGCGGCCGCTCGGAGGCGGACTAGCCGCCGACGGTCACGTCGCGCGAACGCAGCCGCCAGTAGGCGAGAGCGAGGAACACGACCGTGTACGCGCCGAGGATTAGGGCGGCCTGCCCCTGATCGGGGAGACCGACGGCCGAGGGATCCTGGATCGTCGTCGTTCCCGCCGCTCCACGAATCAGCGCGCCCACGTTGCGACTGAGCCCGTAGTTCACGACGTTCGCGTAGTCCCTGTTGAAGGACACAAGTAGCTGCGCGACAAGGCCCTCGGTGAGGTACACGACGAGCCCTGCCGCAATACCGGCGCCGGCCGAGCGCGACCACACGGCGATGAGCGTCGCGAGAGCCATATACGGCAGGAGCGTGTAGTAGAGCCGCCGCCCCGCGTCTGCGATCGCTCCGATGTCCGCTCCGCCCGCGGCCTCGCCGGCGATCGCGGTCACGATGTAGCTCCCGAGGATCGCCGCGACGACGCCGAGGAACACGAAGACAGCCGCGTACAGCGCAAGCGACAGGACCTTCGCGCCGAGGAACGCACCCCTCCCCGCCCCATGCGCGAGCAACGTGCGGAAGGTGCCCCAGCCGAACTCCGTGCCGAGGTGGCTCGCGGCGAACACGATGAGCATCAGGCTCCCGAGGCTGCTCACGATTTGGACACCGATGCCCTGCACCCGATCTGGTTGGAGCTGGCGCAACGTCTGGGTCATCGCCTGCTCCCCGCCCGGCGGTGAGGGGATTGCGCCGGTCCGGACGGCTTGCAGCTGCGCCTGCACCGAGAGGTAGATCAGTAGATAGATACCCATCGCGGCGAGCGCGATGATCAGGAGCATCAGCAACGGCATCCACCGGCGCCGGAGCCGGTAGATCTCGCTACGAAACAGGCGAAGCACTCGGCGACTCCGGTTCGGTGAGCTCCATGAAAACGTCCTCAAGTGAGCTCGCGCGCGGCACGATCGCGCTCGCGAAGAGACCGGCCGACGCGAGCGCGCGGTTGATCTCGGCCCCGCGCGTCGGATCAGCGACGACATCGAGACCAGTCGGCGTCTCCCGGATCTCTTTGATGCCAAGGCCGCGCAGGATCTCGGCGGCCCGGGGCTTGTCGTCGACGTAGATCTCGAAGTAGTTGCCGCCGCCTCGCGTGACCTCGGCGATCGTGCCGCTCGCGATGAGCTTGCCCTTCTTGATGACAAGGACGCGGTCGCAGACCTGCTCGACCTCGTACAGGAGGTGACTCGCGAGGAGCACGCCGCGGTTCTCGCCGGCGAGCTCGCGGATGAGCTCGCGGATCTCGCGCTGCCCCGCCGGATCCAGGCCGTTCGCCGGCTCGTCGAGGATCACGAGAGCCGGATCTGCGAGAAGCGTCGACGCGATGCCGAGCCGCTGCCGCATACCGAGCGAGTACGTCCGGAACTTCGACCCGCCGCGCTGAGCCAGTCCAAGTCGGGCGAGCAAGGGGTCGACCCGCGCCAGTGCGCCACCGCCCCGCATTAGCGCGACCGCGGCGAGATTGTCGCGGCCGGAAAGATACGGATAGAAGGAGGTGACCTCGAGCATCGCGCCTACGCCGGCGAGGGCTTCCTCCCGCCGCACGCGCACGTCGCGACCAAGGACTTCAGCGGCTCCAGCGGTCGGCGTGATGAGCCCGAGGACCATTCCGATCGTCGTACTCTTGCCGGCTCCATTCGGACCGAGAAGGCCGACGACCTCACCGCGCCGCACCTCGACGTCGAGGCCGTCGACCGCGGTGATCGGTCCGAATCGTTTGACAAGTTGCTTGGTGCGAAGGACGACTTCGTGTTGCTGGACGCTCACGGCCGGAGCATAGGACCGCAAGATCACGGGCTGCGCTGGATTCATGACATAGCTATCCTGAGTGCCGCATGCGGGATTTGGCCGAGACAGCGCGCACGCTCGTCGCCCCCGGCAAAGGCATCCTCGCCGCGGACGAGAGCACTAGCACCATCAAGAAACGATTTGATGCGATCGGCGTCGAGAACACGGAAGCTAATCGGCGCGCGTATCGCGAGATGCTCTTTCGTACGCCGCGCATCGCCCAATTCATAAGTGGCGTGATCCTCTACGACGAGACGATCCGACAGAAGGCCGCGGACGGGACGCCGCTTGTGAAGATCCTTCGCGATCAGGAGATCCTTCCCGGCATCAAAGCGGACATCGGAGCGAAACCGCTGGCCTTTTCTCCAAACGAGGTGGTGACGGAGGGGCTCGACGGATTGCGGGAGCGTCTCGCCGAATATCGCGGGCTCGGTGCCGCCTTCAGCAAATGGCGTGCTGTCATCGCGATCGGCGACGGCATCCCGTCGCCGTACTGCATCGAGACGAACGCGCATGCGCTCGCGCGCTACGCCGCGCTCAGCCAGGAACAGGAGCTCGTGCCGATGGTTGAGCCCGAGGTCCTGATGGACGGAGACCACACGATCAAGCGGTGCTACGACGTCGAGGTGGCAACTCTCCGGGAGGTCTTCGCGCAGCTCGCGACCCAGCGCGTGCAGCTTGAAGGGATGCTCCTCAAGGCAAGCATGGTGCTCTCGGGGAAGGACGCGCAGAATCGCGCGTCACCTGATGAGGTCGCGCGCTATACCGTTGACTGTTTCATGGAGTCGGTGCCGGCCGCCGTGCCGGGCATCGTCTTCCTGTCGGGCGGACAGGGCGACGAAGAAGCGACAGTGAATCTTGACGCGATCAACCGCTACGCCGCGACGGTGGCTGCTCCGTGGGAGCTGAGCTTCTCGTACGGTCGCGGACTGCAAGCCAGGCCGCAAAAGACGTGGTCGGGTAAAACTGAGAACGTGCCTGCGGCCCAGCGCGCGTTCTTCCACCGGGCAAAGCTGACCGCCTCCGCACGCGTGGGACAGTACTCGCCCGAAATGGAGAGGGACACCGTCGGCGTCTAGTAGTTCCTGGCCAGCGCTTCGAAGCCAACGTTGGCATTCGCGCAGGGCTGACCGCACTCGAAAGTTAGACTTCGATGCGGAGAGGTGTCCGAGTGGTTGATGGTGCCGCTCTCGAAAAGCGGTAGGCGAAAGCCTCGCGGGTTCGAATCCCGCCCTCTCCGCGGCGATCTCTCCCATGAAGACGCGGCGACGACCGAAACCCTCTTTACGCGGCGGCGGACCCCCCGGCCTCCGGCCGGTGCCCCACCGCGCGGGGGCCCTCGGTCGTCGCCGCGAAGAGAGGGTTTCGGTCATTGCGGCTCAATGCACATAGGCTTTTGAGATGGAGAGGTCGCCTAGTCCGGCTTAGGGCGCAGACCTGGAAAGTCTGTGAGCGAAAGCTCCGTGGGTTCGAATCCCACCCTCTCCGCAGGAAAACATGAATCGGTGTAGTGAATATGCGGCTATCTGACGACCCTGACCGGCAAAACGCATTGCTTCGCTCCGTGACGTGGGGACTCAGAAAGATGGCCGCCTCAACACACTGGGGCCCAGACCTCGATTGGATTGCTTCAGATAAGGATGGCCATCTCGCGGTGTTCACGACCGCTGGGTTGGGCGCGATCCCGACTCGCGTTACAGGCGACCCCGCTGGGCTGGTGGCCGTCATGGTCGACGTCGCGAGGCTCCGAGACTTCGACTTCGAAGCTGAGGGCTACATTCAGGAGCCGGCTCGGATCGGCGCATTCGGATTCGATTACGCGGGTGATCGGCATCCTGGTCAGTACATCGCCGGCCGCCCGTACCACCGGATAGGGCAAGCACCCGCGGAACCGCTCTCTGTCGAGTCTCTGGGACCCGACGCAGCGACCTACTTGAGAGATGTGTGCTTTCCTCGCCTGTGCTTCGGAGACTCGAAAGAGATCGTGGTTGAGGACGCTTTTCAGGAGATTCATCGACCCACGGCGTGGGACCAATGGTCGCGTCCGGAGCTACTCCACCCGGTTGCGCCCCGGCCGGAGCCGCCCGGCGACGAGCCCTGATCGCACGCATGAAACGCGTCCTCGTCTTCGACGTCAACGAAACGCTCCTCGATCTGAGCGCGCTGGATCCGCACTTTCAGCGCGTGTTCGGGGACGCGACGGTGCGCGTGGAATGGTTCCAGACCATGCTCCAGTCGGCCTTCCTCACGACCATCACCGGTCCGTACAGACCGTTCGGAGAGCACTTTCGCGCGGCGCTCGCCATCACCGCCCTACGGCGCGGGCTTCGAGTAAGCCCCGAAGACGAGCGCGCGATCCTGGCGGGGGTCCGCACGCTGCCGGCATACGCGGATGTTCGGCCGGCACTCGAACGGTTGCGTTCGGCCGGCTACCGGCTCGCGGCGCTGACGAACTCGACGACGGAAGTCGAGGAGGCTCAGCTCGCAAACGCGGGTCTCGCGGATCTCTTCGAGAAGGCTTTGTCTGCCGACAGCGGGAAGCGGCTGAAGCCGGCCCCGGAGGCTTACGCCAACGCGGCGCGCGAGCTCGGGGCGCGGACAGGAGAAATCCGCATGGTGGCCGCGCACGTGTGGGACGTGCAGGGAGCCATGCGGGCGGGTTGCGCCGCGGCCTTTGTGGAAAGGCCTGGCGCGGTGTGGAACCCACTTCTCGACCGGCCGGACATCGTCGGGCCAGATCTTGGAGCGATCGCGGAGCGCGTCATCGAGGTCGACCGCTAGAGCTAGAGGTCGCTAGATGACGTTCAGTTCCTCTTCCTTGCGCCTGCGGCCGCGCCGGCGTGGTGCCGCCGGGCCCTGGGCGAAGGTCGACGGGCCGAGGACCGTCGTGACGATGTGGGTGTACTGGTGCGCCTCGAGCTCGTGGGCGTTGCGCTTGGCGGCAGCCTCGCGCAGGGCGTCCATTGAGTCCTGAGGCATGACCGTAAACACGACTTCGCAGTCGTGGTTCGCGCGGCAGGGGAGTCCAGAAGTCTTCATCACCTATAGAACGCATGAGCATCGTACGTTGTTCCGCGCAAGGAACCGCCTGCTCTGCCGTGGTGCGAGCGAGCGTCGTTTCCACGGTACCATCGTTCCTGGTCGTGCTAGGCGGGGAGCCAGCGGTGCCCTGTACCCGCAATCCGCTCTAGCGGGGCTGAATCCCCTCCCGAGGTCCGGCATCGCGGATCCTGCGTGCGCGCGGAGGCGTTGACGATCGGGTCCTGTGCAGAAACGGCCCGTGAACCCCGTCAGATCCGGAAGGAAGCAGCGGTAAGCGGTCGTCGCTTCGTGCCGCAGGCAAGCCTGATCTGAGCCGATGCGCGTGCGCGTGTTCGAGAGGTCGCGATCGACGGAGGGTGCACGACCATTCTCCCGGTACCATCACACAGTGCCGGAGCGCGCCGCCCTCTACCGCCGCTACCGTCCCCAAACCTTCTCCGCGATCGTCGGGCAGGAGCACGTAACGCGCACGCTCCGGAACGCGATCGCGAGCGGTCAGGTCGCCCACGCCTACCTTCTATCCGGGGTCCGGGGCACCGGAAAGACCTCGATCGCCCGGCTGATCGCGAAGGCCGTGAACTGCCCCAACACCAAGGATGGGGAACCCTGCGATCGCTGCGAGACCTGCGTCGCGATCCGCGACGGCCGGTTCCTGGACCTCATCGAGATCGATGCCGCCTCGAATCGGGGCATTGACGAAATGCGCGACCTGCGCGACAAGGTCCGTTTTGCGCCGTCGATGGGGCAGTACAAGGTGTACGTCATCGACGAAGCGCACCAGCTGACCACGGAGGCATTCAACGCGCTCCTGAAGACACTCGAGGAGCCTCCGCCGCACGCGATGTTCATCCTCGCGACGACGGAGTCGCAGAAGATCCCGGCGACCATCGTCTCGCGCACGCAACGCTTCGACCTTCGCCGCATCCCTCACAAGGGAGTCGTCGCGCAGCTTGGGAAGATCGTCGGGCAGGAGAAGCTCGAGGCCGATCCGGCGGCGCTCGACGCGATCGCGCGGCAGGCGCAGGGCTCGCTCCGAGATGCCGAAAGCATGCTGGACATGGTCATCGCGTTCGCCAACGGCCCCATCACGCTGAAGGAGGTCGACGACCTCCTCGGCGCGTCGGACTGGGAGGAGACCGCGGCCCTCTTCGATGCGCTCGCCGCCGCGGATGGCGCCAAAGGAGTGGAGCTGATCGGCCGCCTCGTCGACGATGGACGGGATCTCCGACTCTTCGTGCGCCGCGCGATCGAGCACGCCCGCGCGCTCGTGTTCACGCGCGCGACAGGCCATCCGCCCGAGACCGCAAGCGAGCAGATGGCGGCGAAGCTAACTGCGCAGGCTCAGGGAATCTCGCTGGATCAGCTCGCGAAGATCGCCAAGCGGCTCGTCGAGACCGAGCAGCACCTCCGCACGAGCGAGGGCACGCCGCTTCCGCTCGAGCTCGCTGTCCTGGATCTGGTGACGTCGAGCGAGAAGGTCGCGCCGCCGCCCGACGCGCGGCGCGAGGCAGATCGTCCCGCCGCGGCGCGACCGCCGGCGCCGCCGTCGACACGTGCCGAGCCGCGACGCGATGCGACGCGCGGATCGGTCGTCGCCATCGCTGAGCGCCGCGTCGTTACCGAGGCGACGATCACGGCTGGCGCGACTTCGCCGGTCGTGAAGCTCGAGACGGTCCGCAAGGCCTGGGGCGAGCTCGTCGAACGCGCGAAGGAGCGAAGCGTCGGCAAAGCCGCCCAGCTCGCGAAGGCCGAGCCGCTCGCGATCGATGGCGCGACCATCGTCGTTGGATTCGGCGAGGAGTTCGCGCGCCTCTTGTGGCAGGACAAGCGCCGCCCTGAGCTCGAGCAGGACCTCTCCGAGATCCTGAAGACGGCGATCCGCGTGAGATGCGTACGCCAGCCGGGCGTGCCGGAGGCTGTACCCGACGATCCGATGCTGCGCGCGGCCATCGACACGCTCGGTCGACCTGACCGCATCATGGAGATCGAATGAAGAACTTTGGCGACATCCAGAAGCTTGCGCAGAAGATGCAAGCCGACATGGCGAAGGCGCAGGAGGACCTCGCCGCGATGACGGTCGAAGGATCCGCCGGTGGCGGTGCGATCGTCGTGGTCATGACCGGCACGCAGGAGTGCAAAGAGGTCCGGATCAAGAAGGAGGCGGTCGACCCCGAAGACGTCGACACGCTCGAAGACCTCGTGCGCGCGGCGACAACCGATGCGCTCGCGAAATCGAAGCAGCTCGCGGCCGAGAAGCTCGGCGGACTTACCGGCGGCCTCAAGCTCCCGGGGATGTGATTTGCCGACGGCCCTCGCGCGCCCGCTCGCGCGCTTGATAGACGAGCTCTCCAAGCTACCGGGCGTTGGCCCCAAGACCGCGCAACGCCTCGCGTATCACATCCTGCGCACATCGAGCAGCGACGCCGAGGCGCTCGCGGCCGCGGTGCGCTCAGTGAAGACGGACCTCCGTTATTGCTCGACCTGCTTCAACATCGCCGAGACCGACCCCTGCGCGATCTGCGCGTCCGACGAGCGCGACAAGCGGATCGTCTGCGTGGTCGAGGAGCCGTTGGACGTGCTCGCGATCGAGCGCACGGGGCAGTTCAGCGGTGTGTATCACGTGCTACATGGCGCGATCTCGCCGGTGAACGGCGTACGTCCCGACGACCTCAAGATCCCGCAGCTCTCGCAGCGCCTGAAGCAGGGCGGGATCGAGGAGATGATCCTCGCCACGAACCCGAATCTCGAAGGCGACGCGACCGCGATGTACATCGCGCAACTCACATCGGGAAATGGCGTGCGCGTGACCCGGCTCGCCCGCGGGCTCCCCATGGGAGGGGACCTGGAGTGGGCGGATGAGGTCACCGTCAGCCGAGCGCTCGAGGGTCGACGCGGGCTCTGAGTCGCCGGTCGGCAGAAGCCTTGGTACGATTACCGCTCACATCACGCCCGTGGCCAGTTCCGCATGGGAGGCAAAGGGCACGATCTTTAACAGCTGAAGAGTGGCAGGAACGCACAGCGCGGACTCGTCGATTTTTTGGATCGAACTCGAAGCTTGAAGTGACCGCTCCGTAAGGACGGTCCTTTGTTTTGTCGGAGAGTTTGATCCTGGCTCAGGACAAACGCTGGCGGCGTGCATAAAACATGCAAGTCGAACGGACTTCAGTCCGCAAGGACTGAAGTGAGTGGCGAACGGCTGAGTAACACGTAGGTGACCTGCCCCGAAGTTTGGGATAACAACTCGAAAGAGTTGCTAATACCGGATGTGACCACCGATTCATTTCGGTGCTTAAAGTCGCAAGACGCTTTGGGAGGGGCCTGCGGCGGATTAGCTAGTTGGTGTGGTAACGGCATACCAAGGCTTCGATCCGTAGCTGGTCTGAGAGGATGGCCAGCCAGACTGGGACTGAGACACGGCCCAGACTCCTACGGGAGGCAGCAGTTAGGAATTTTGCGCAATGGAGGAAACTCTGACGCAGCCACGCCGCGTGAGGGATGAAGGCCTTCGGGTCGTAAACCTCTTTTCTCAGGGAAGACACCCGACGGTACCTGAGGAATAAGCAACGGCTAACTACGTGCCAGCAGCCGCGGTAATACGTAGGTTGCGAGCGTTGTCCGGATTTACTGGGCGTAAAGCGCGCGCAGGCGGTCCTGAAAGTCGAGCGTGAAAGCTCCCGGC
>WNGJ01008248.1_pt1 | contig 11845 bp, 9 predicted proteins | sample 5400611 | NCBI WGS metagenome assembly WNGJ01 (sample SAMN13153375, study PRJNA577476) | soil metagenome | isolation source: 40 cm soil or saprolite under Garry oak tree replicate 1 | place: USA:California | collected 2016-06-15 | reverse complement strand
ACCTGTCCGTGGTGGGCTTCAACGACATGCCGTTCATCGACCGGCTGCGCCCGCCGCTCACCACCATCCGGTTCCCGCACTACCAGGTGGGCACCGAGGCGGCGCAACTGCTGCTCGAGCTGATCTCGGACGGCAGCGGTCCGGTCAAGGTGCTCTACCTCGCGCCCGAACTGGTGGTCCGTGGCTCCACGGCGCCCTGCTAGCCGCTGCTAGCCCGGGGAGTACTCCTCCTCCCCGGGGGGCGAGCCCCCGGACCCCGTGGCCCGGAACCCCCCGGTGGCCTGCGGTGCCCGCGGCTTCGTCGCGGGCACCGTGGCCCTGGTGGCTGGGGGAGCGGGCCCTTGGAGGCCCCCGGTGGCCGTTTCTTTGTCACGGAGCCTTGGCGCAGCCAGCTCGGGGAGCGAACCCCCGCTGGGGGGCTCCCGGGTGCAGCGGTACCTGCTGGGCGCTTTCGGGGTTCTTGATCCATTTTGGCGAGTCGGCTGAGCCGTGCTCCGCGGAGGTCCTAGGCTTGACTTGTGCCTGGCGCCCCAGCCTGACCTGCCCGGCCCTGCCGGGACGGCCCATCCCCGGTGCGCCAGGTAACAGGTTGGGGACAGGGATTGACAGACTGCCGCCTACCCGCCAGGCTGCATTCTGCAAACGATTGTTAGGAGAATGCATGGCTGGGCAGGGCACGACGCACCGCCTTGGCTGGCTCGGCACCGGGCGGATGGGCGCGGAACTGGCCCGGCGCCTGCTCGTGGCCGACTGGGCCGACTGTGATGTCGCGGTCTACAACCGGACCAGGGCCAAGGCGGAGCCGCTGGCCGCCTACGGCGCGAAGATCGCCAACTCCGCGGCCGGCCTCGCCGACCGGGACATCGTGTTCGCGACCGTGGGCACCCCCCAGGACCTGCTCGACGCGGTGGTCGGCCCGGCCGGGCTCATCTCCGGTGGCGGCGCGCCCGCGGTCGTGGTGGACTGCTCGACGATCTCGGTGGAGGCCTCACAGCAGGTACGGGACCGGCTGGCCGCGCATGGCACCGCCCTGCTCGCGGCGCCGGTCATGGGGAACCCCCGGGTGGCGGCCGCGGGACGGCTGACCCTGGCCGTCTCCGGGCCGCGCGACGCCTTCGAGGCGGCGCAGCCCTATCTCGACATACTCGGGTCCGGCGCGACCTATGTCGGGGAGGGTGAGCTGGCCCGGATAGTAAAAATCTGTCACAACCTTTTCCTCGGGGTGGTGACGCAATCGCTGGCTGAAGTGACGGTTCTGGCCCAGAAGAGCGGTATCAGCAGGGAAGCCTTTCTCGCCTGCCTCAACAACAGCGTGATGGGCTCGACGTTCACGCGGTACAAGACACCCGCGTTCGTGAACCTGGACTTCCACCCCACCTTCACCGCGGCCTTGCTGCGCAAGGATTTCGACCTCGGGCTGGCTGCCGCGCGGCAGGCTGACGTGCCACTTCCGGTGGCCGCCCTGGTCCATGAGATCATCCAGGGCCTGATCGGCGCCGGGCATGCCGACCAGGACTTCGCCGCCCTGCTCGAGGTGGCCGCCGCGGCCGCCGGCCTGACCCTGGTGAGCGAGAACGCGGATATCTCTGACGGACTAGACCCAGCCGACACGAACAACCTAAATGCAGTACGGTGACCCCCGGCACAACCGTCCGTGGCCGGCCGCTAACCGGCTTGGGGTACCCGTCACGGGTGCTCCACCGGGGCGCCAACGGCGGCTGGTTATTTCCACCCGGCCATTTGAAGAACTGGAAGGAGGACCGGATGAGACCTCACGGCGCCCGGTTCTTGACCCTCATGGCTGTCGCCGCCTCCACGGCGATGGCCCTCGCTTCCTGCAGCAGCAGCAGTAGCAGCAGCACTGGCGGCGGCACCAAGGCCCCCATCACAATCGGCGCGTCGCTCGCGCTCACTGGAGACTTTTCCGCCGAGGGCCAGGGGTTCGACCGTGGCTACAAACTGTGGGCGGACTATGTCAACACCCACGGCGGGCTGCTCGGCGGCCGCAAGGTCAAGCTGACCATCCTCAACGACAACAGCGATCCCACCACGGTCCAGAGCAACTACACCAAGCTGATCGCGTCCGACCACGTGAACCTGGTGTTCGGCCCGTTCTCGACGCTGCTCACGGTGCCCTCGGCGAAGGTCGCCGCCCGGTACGGCTACGCGTTCCCCGAGGGCGCGGGAGGGGGCCCGGCGGTCTTCCAGCTGGGCCTGCGCAATGTGTTTTCGGTCAGCGCGCCGGTTGCCGATCAGCTTGTCCCGTTCGCGCAGTGGGTGGCCTCGCTGCCGCCCGGCCAGCGCCCGAAGACCGCCGCCTACCCGATGGTCAACGACCCGTTCGCCGACCCGATGACCCAGACCGCGCAGGCCATCCTGCAGCACGCCGGGATCAAGACCGTGTACGCGCACATCTTCCCGGCGGAGAACCCCGACTACAAGGCGGGCGCGGACCAGGTGGCGGCTACCGGTGCGCAGCTGGTGATCCTGGGCACGGTGGATGTGGCCACGGTGTCCGCCTTCATGACCGCGTTCGAGCAGCAGCACTACAACCCGAAGATCCTCGCCGCCTCCTCCGGCCCGGACCAGGGCGCTGACTTCCTCAAAGCCGTCGGGGCGGCCAACGCCACCGGCATCTTCGTGCCGAACGGCTGGTACGCCGGGCTGCAGAACCCGCGGAGCCAGGCGTTCGTGCAGGCCTACATCGCCAAGTACGGCGGCACCCCGTCCGAGGTCAACGCCGAGGCGGCTCAGGCCTTCTCGGTGGGCGAGACGGCGGCGCAGGCCATCACCGGCACCAAGAGCATCGACAACACCAAGATCATCGCCTGGCTGCACGGTAACACCACGCAAACCGTGCAGGGCCCGGCGAAATACAACAACATCGGCGAGAATGTCGTGGCATTCAAGTTCATCTTCCAGTGGCAGCACGGCGCCAAGTTCGTGCAGGTGCTGCCCGCGGGTGCCTCCGGTTCTGTGCCGATCGTCAACCCACGGCCGGACTGGGGCAAGGGCTGACCACCCGTGGTGCGCGGAGCGCGCTAGCCGCGCTCCGCGCACCACGGGTCACCACGCGACCCGCGCTGGACTGGCAGGGAAGGAGTGAAAGCTGATGAGGCGCCCCAGCGCCAAGACCCTCCGGCTCGTGGCGGTGACCGCCGCGAGCGCTGCCGTCGCCGCGTGCGGTCTGAGCAGTACCAGCAACAACACCCTGCTGGCCGGTCCCACCGGCCAGCCGGTCACCGTCGGCATCTCGTTGCCGCTGTTCGGGAAGGACCAGGCCGGGGGGTTCGCGCCGGACGGGCAGGCCTGCAAGAAGGGCTACGAACTGTGGGCCAGCGACGTGAACAGCCACGGCGGCCTGCTCGGCCGCCCGGTCAAGCTGATCATCCTGAATGATGCGGGCGACCCGCCGACCGACGCGAAGAACTACCGCACGCTGATCACCAAGGATCATGTGGACCTGACGCTGGCGCCGTTCTCGTCCCTGCTCGTCTCGCAGGCGGCGGCCCTGGTGACCAAGCACTACGGGTACGCGCTCGCGGCCGGCTCGGCCGGCGCGCCAGCGGTCTACCTGCTGAACGACCACGACCTGTTCTCCACCAACGTGCCCGCGGACCAGCAGATGATCCCGTTCGCCAAGTGGCTGGCCGCCCAGCCCGGCCACCCGACCAGGGCCGCCTACCCGATCGTCGATGACCCGTTCGCCGACCCGCCGGTCACGACCGCGGAGAAGTACCTGCGCCAGCACGGCGTGCAGACGGTCTACGCCAACTTCAAGAAGCCCTACTCCGCCACCATCGGCACGCGCGGGCTGGAGGCCGCCGCCCAGACGGTGGCAAAGACGCACCCCGACATCGTCTTCCTCGGCTCGATCGCGGTGTCCACGGTCCAGGCGTTCATGGCGGAGTTCCAGCACCTGAGCTTCAGCCCCAAGTACTTCATTGCCTCCTCCGGCCCGGACCAGGGCACGTCGTTCCTCAGCGCGGTCGGGACCGGTCCCGCCGTGGGCACGATGGTGCCCAACGGGTGGTTCGGCGGCTATCCGAACGCGCTCAGCCACGTGATGGTGCAGGACTACATCGCCAAGTACGGCGGTACCGCCGCCGACATCAACGCCGACGTGGCCGAGTCCTACTCGGCGGGCCAGGTCGAGGCGGCCGCGGTGACCGCCACGCACTCGCTGAACCAGCAGGCGATCATCAACTGGCTGCACAAGCCCACGACCACGGTGCAGACGGTGCTGGGACCGGTCCAGTTCAACAACAGCGGGAGGAACACGCTCATCGCGCCGTCGGCGCTGATCTTCCAGTGGCAGCCGGGCCAGGGCGGCGCGGGCCTGCCGCAGTTCGTCCAGGTGCTGCCGAACGCCGTCGGCTCGAAGAACATCATTCCCTGGGCAGGCTGACCGGAGCGAGGCCAGCGTGGAACGGAGAGCACGGAAGAGGAAATGGCACGTCAACTCTATGAAGCGATCGTCGACGGGATACTCGGCGGTGGCGTCTACGCACTGATGGCCGTCGGGCTCACGCTGATCTTCGGCGTGCTCGACATCATCAACATCGCCCAGGGCATCCTCGTGGTGACCGCCGCCTACCTCAGCTACGTGCTCTCCGTCCACCTGCACATCGACCTGTTCCTGGGGCTGCTCGTCACGGTCCCGGCGATGTTCCTCATGGGTGTGGCGATCCAGTTGCTGTTCATGCGGCCGCTGCGCGGGCGGGAACGGGTCTCCATGTCCCTGCTGGCCAGCTACGCGGTCGCGGTCATCCTGGAAGGGGTGCTCTACACCATCTTCGGGCCGAACACCGTGCAGCTGAACGCCTGGTACGTCACCAAGGGCGTGAAGATCCTCGGCGGCCCCGAGCCCTACTACCTGTCCTACATCTACCTGTTCGGGTTCGGCCTCGCCGTGATCCTGGTCGCCGCGATCTACTTCATGCTGTACCGGACCAAGTTCGGCCGCAGCATCCGCGCCACCATGCAAGACCAGACCGCGGCGCGCCTGATCGGGATCGACGTCAACCGGGTGGCGGCGCTCACCTTCGGGGTCGGGGTGGCGGTCACCGCGGTGGGCGGCATGGTCTTCGGCTCCCTCAACTCGTTCAACGCCAACTCGGGCTATGACCTGATCTCCCGGCTGCTCGCCATCATCGTGCTGGGCGGGCTCGGCAGCATCGGCGGCGCGCTAGCCGCCTCGATATTCATGATCACGGTGGAGTCCGTCGTCGATATCTGGTCGCCCCAATACGCGGTGGTGGTGTTCTACGCGGCACTGGTGCTCGTGCTCACCATCAAACCGACCGGCCTGTTCGGGAAGCGGGAAGCGAGAGCCCAATGAGCGCGGTGATCCGCTGGGGCCGCCCGGCCGTGCTGGCCGCGGTGCTCGCCTTCGGGGCGGTGTTCCCCCTGCTGTTCCCCGATGTGCTGACCACCACCTACGCCATCGACACGCTGATCTTCATCGGCTGGGTGGTCGCCTGGAACATGTTCTCCGGGTACTCCGGCTACATCTCCCTGGGCCACGCCGTGTTCTTCGGCAGCGGGGCCTACACGGTGGCCCTGCTCGCGCTGCACCACAACATGAGGGGCGGGGCGAGCTTCGCGCTGATCCCGCTGGGCGGGCTGGCCGGGGCGGCGATCGCGGTGCCGTTCGGGCTGGTCGCGCTGCGGGTGCGGCGGCACACATTCGTCGTCATCACGATCGCGGTGTTCTTCATCTTCCAGCTCTTGGCCTACGACCTCGCCTTCACCGGCGGGAACGGCGGCATCTCCACGCCGTTCGCCACCTGGGACCCGGCCACCTACAACAACCCGTACTACTACGCGGCGTTCGCGGTCGCGGTCGGTGCGATCGCGTTGTCCTGGCTGGTCCGCGGCTCCCGGTTCGGCCTGCAGTTGCTGGCGATCAGGGACGACGAGGACCGCGCGCGGGGGCTGGGCGTCCGGGCGATGCGGGTCAAGCTCACCGCGTTCGTCATGTCGGCGTTCGTCACCGGCATCATGGGGGGAGTGTGGGTGCTCTTTATCGGCCAGGCGCTCCCCAACAGCGTGTACAACCCCAACTACGACCTGACGGTCGCGCTCATGGGCTTCCTCGGCGGGTTCGGGACGCTCTGGGGGCCGGTGCTGGGCGGGCTGATCCTAGAGCCGCTGCAGCAGCAGATCACCCTGCACTACACCAACGGCTACACCGGCGAGATCGTCTTCGGCGCCCTGTTCCTGCTGGTCATCCTGTTCCTGCCGCGCGGCCTGCTGCCCACGGGCAAGGAGTGGCTGACCTCGCTGCAGGCCCGGTGGCAGCGCCGTGGCCAGCCCCCCGCGGCCGGCGGCGGCAGAGCCTCGCCGGGCACGGCCGTGACCGCCCCCGCCGCCGACGGCACGGTCGCCGCGGCCGGTACCGCGGAACCCTCCGGCATGCCGGGCACGGGGGGCACCCGATGACCGCGCTGCTGAGGATCGAAGGCATCTGCAAGGCGTTCGGCGGCGTCCAGGCGCTCAACGAGTGCGGTTTCGAGGTGGAGCAGGGCAGCGTCGCGGGGCTCATCGGGCCCAACGGGTCCGGGAAGACCACGCTGTTCAACGTGATCACCGGGTATGAGCGGGTCGACACCGGCGACGTGTACCTGAGCGACCGCAAGATCACCAACCTGCCACCGGACAAGGTGTTCGCCCTGGGCATCGGCCGCACGTTCCAGCTCACCCGGGTCTTCGCGCGGCTCACGGTGATGGAGAACATGATCGTCGCGGCGCACCACAAGGAACGGGCCGCCGCGGGCGCCCGGTTGCGCAACCCGTTCGCCCGCGCCGGCGGCCCCGCCACCCGGCGCCGGGCGATGGAGCTGCTGGAGTTCACCGGGATCGAGAAGCACGCGGGCGCGCTCGCGGAGACGCTCTCCTACGGCCAGCGCAAGCTGCTGGAACTGTCCTACGTGCTGATGGCCGAGCCGGAGATCATCCTCCTGGATGAGCCCGCCGGCGGGGTGAACCCGACGCTCATCGGCACGATCACCGACCGGATCCGGGAGCTGAACAAGCAGGGGACCACGTTCCTCATCGTGGAGCACAACATGGACTTCGTGATGGGCCTGTGCGACCGGATCACGGTCCTCGACTACGGCAACGCCGTGGTCAGCGGCCCGCCGGAGATGATCCGCAGCGATCACCGGGTGCTCGACGCCTACCTCGGCACAGCGGAGGGTGACGACGATGCCAGCGCAGCCTGAGGCCGCCACGCCCGCCCTGGCGGTGGACGGCATCTTCGCCGGCTACGGCGGGGGCGACGTCCTGCGCGGGGTGAGCCTGCAGGTGGTCCCGGGCGGGATCACCTGTGTGGTGGGACCGAACGGGGCCGGCAAGTCGACCCTGCTCCGCGCGGTCAGCGGGCTGCTGCGGCCCAGGCAGGGCCAGATCACCCTGCACGGCGAGCCCATCGTCGGCAAGAGCCCCCGCGAGATCCTCAAGATGGGCGTGGTGCAGGTCCCGCAGAACCACAGCCTGTTCCGGGAGATGACCGTCCGGGAGAACATCAACCTCGGCGCCTATATCCTCACCGACCGGAAGCTCGCCGAGCGCAGGCTGGACGGCGTGCTGGAGATGTTCCCCCAGGTCACCCCCTGGCTTGGGCAGAAGGCTGGCAGCCTGTCCGGCGGCCAGCAGCGGCTGGTGGAGTTCGCCCGCTCGCTGATGCTCGACCCGGTGATGGTCGTGCTCGACGAGCCATCCATGGGCCTGGCCCCCAAGGTGCTCAAGTCGGTGTTCGACGCCATCAGGAAGATGCACGCCCAGGGCAAGACGCTCCTGCTGGTGGAGCAGAACGCGCGGGCCGGGCTGCGGCTGTCCACCCACGGCGTGGTGCTCGAGAACGGCCAGGTCCGGCTGGCCGGCAGCGGCAAGGAAGTGCTCGAGCACCCGGAGATCGGCGCCCTCTACCTCGGCGGCGCGGTGACCGGCGACGGCGCGGCGAACGGGTCCGGCCCCGATGGCGAGGACGGCACCGGGGCGGTCAACGGCACGGCATCCGGGGCGGGTCATTGATCCTTGACGTCCACTGCCACGTCATCGTCGAGGAGATGACGGCGCGGACGGTGCCGCCGGACTGGCGTCCGGTGATCGGCCGTGAGGACGGGCGGTACCGCCTGGCCTTCCGCGGCCGCGACATCGGCTCCGTGGTCAGCGAGTTCACCGACGTGGACACGATGCTGGGGCAGGCGGCGGCCACCGGGGTGGACCGGCTGCTGCTGTCCCCGTGGATCAGCCTGGTGCCCGCGGAGGCGGACCCGGCGACCGCGCACCAGGTCTGCGAGGTGCACAACACCGCGCTGGCCGCGCTGACCGCGGCACACCCCGGACGGGTGAGCGCCGTCGGCGCGGTGGTGCTGCAGGAACCGGAACTCGCCGCCCGGCAGATCGGCGAGCTGGTGACCGGTTACGGCCTGGCCGGGGCCGAGATCCCGGCCAGCGCAGGCGGGCGGTACCTGGGCGACGACTTCTTCCTGCCGTTCTGGGAGGCGGCCGAGCAGGCCGGGGCCCTGGTGTTCATCCATCCCACCACGCGCGGGTTCGGCGTCCCCGCGCTGGAGCAGTACTACCTGTGGAACTCGGTGGGGAACCCGATGGAGACCGCGATCGCGGCCGCGCACATGGCCATGGCCGGGGTGCTGGAGCGCTGCCCCCGGCTGCGGGTGGTGCTCGCGCACGGCGGCGGCGCGCTGCCGGTGGTCCGCGGGCGGCTGCGGCGTGCCTTCGCCGTCCGCCCGGAGGCCCGGGCCCGGCTCGCGGATGGCCCGGACGCGGCGCTGCGGCGGTTCTACTACGACACCGTCACCCACGACCACGGCCTGCTCGCGGACCTGGTCCGCTACGCGGGCGCCGGGCAGGTGCTGCTCGGCTCGGACCGCCCGTTCGACATGGGCACCGACGACCCCGTCGGCGAGGTCAAGGCGCTGGCCCTCGGCGCGGACGAGGAATCCGTGCTCGGCGGCACCGCGGCGAAGCTGCTCGGGACTCCCGGTGCCTGACCACGCGCACGGCGGGGCGCTGCTCGCGGACCTGCTCGCCGAGCACGGCGTGCGGCACGTGTTCGGCGTGCCCGGCGGCCAGACGCTGGCGCTGTACGACGCGATCCTGGACCGGGAGCCCGCCATGCGGCATGTGCTGGTGCGGGACGAGCGGTCCGCCGCCTACGCCGCCGACGGCTATGCCAGGGTGACCGGCCTGGCCGGGGTCTGCGACGCCACGGTGGGTCCCGGTGCGGCGAAGCTGCCGTCCGGCCTGGCCGAGGCGCTGGGCGCCTCGGTGCCGGTGGTCGCGCTGGTGAGCGAGCTGCCCGCGCGGCTGGCACCGCACCGCTACCGCAGCGCCGCCTCCCAGGCGCTGGACCAGGCGGCCCTGCTCGCCGCGGTGACCAAGTGGCAGGCCACGGTGCCGGACGCGGCCACCATGCCGGCCCTGGTCCGGCAGGCGTTCCGCGAGGCCACCACGGGGCGGCCCGGGCCCGTCGCGCTGTTCCTGCCACAGGACGTGCTCGACGGCCCGGCGCCGGGCCACATGGCGCCGGAGAACTCTGCGGGGAGTTCCCGGGGGTCGTCCCCCCGGGCTAGCACTTCTAGGTTCGGCAGTTTCCCCGCGTTCCGGCCGGCTCCGGACGCCGACGACGTCGCCGCCGCCGTGGCGGTACTGCGGGGCGCGCGGCGGCCGTTCATTCTGGCTGGCGGGGGAGTGCTGCACTCGGGCGCCGGGGCGGAGCTGACCGCGCTGGCCGAGGCGCTGTCGGCGGCGGCAGGCACCACGCTGTCGGGCAAGGGGGCGATCGCGGAGAACCATCCGCTCGCGGTGGGGGTCACCGGCGGCATGGGCACCGCGGCCGGCGCCGCCGCGCTGGCCGAGGCCGATGTGGTGCTGTTCGCCGGGACCAAGGCCGGCAGCGGGCCGACGTTCGGCTGGACGCTGCCCGCGGCCGGCCAGACCATCGTGCAGCTCGACCTGGACCCGGCCGAGCTGGGCCGGGCCTTCCCGGTGGCGGCCGCCGTGCTCGCCGACGCCAGGGCCGGGCTGAACGCCCTGCGCGCGGCCCTGGACCAGCCCGCGGGCGGACCGGACCGGGCCGCCTGGCGGGCCAGGATCGCGGAGCTGGCCGCCGCCTGGCGCGCCGGCCGGGACGCCGAACGGGCCAGCGACGCGGTCCCGATCGCGCCGCAGCGGGTGCTCGCGGAGATCGAGGCGGTGCTCGGCGGCGACGACATCCTCATCTGTGACGCCAGCCTGGCCAGCGGCTGGGGCGGTGCCTACCTGGAACAGCGAAGCGCCGGGCGGCAGGTGCTCTGCCCGCGGGGGCAGGCCGGCCTCGGGTACGCGCTGCCCGCGGCGATCGGCGTGGCCACCGCCCGGCCCGGCGGCCGGACCCTGGTGCTGGCGGGGGACGGCGCCCTGGGCTACGCGACGGGCGAGCTGGCCACCGTGGCCGAACTGGGCCTGCCGGTCACCGTGATCGTGCTGAACAACCGGTCGCTCGGCTGGATCCGCTGGTACCGGCGGATCACCTTCGGCCGCGGCTGGGAGGACGAGGACTTCTCCGACGTGCCGTTCGCCGACGTGGCCCGGGCCTTCGGGCTGGCCGGCGAGCGGGTCACCGAACCCGGCCGCCTGGCCGCGGCGCTGCGCACCGCGTGCGCCGGGCCGGGCCCGGCCCTGCTCGACGTGGTCACCGAACCCTGGCAGACCCCGATCACGGCACACCGCGACGCGGTCCGGGACGGGCTGGCCACCGGATATGGAGGCTGACACGCGATGCCCCGCCACCCCGACCGGCTGATCGAACGGCTCGCCCAGCCCGAAGCTGCCCGGCTGATCGTCGCGAGCGGCGCGGCCGTGGTATTCGCCGGGAGCGTCGAGCAGCACGGCGGCCACCTGCCGCTCGGTACCGACGCGTTCGCCGCCCAGTCCATCGCCGAGCGGGTCGCGGCCCGGCTGGGCACCGTGGCGGTCTCGCTCGGCCCGGTGGGCGTCGCCCACTACCACCTGGCCTGGCCCGGCACCCTGACGCTGGCCCCGGCCACCCTGATGGCGGTGTTCACCGACGTGTGCGGCGGGCTCGCCGGCGCCGGCGCCCGCCGGATCGTCTCGGTGAACTGGCACGAGGGGAACTCGGCCACGCTGCGGCTGGCCGCCGACCAGGCGCAGGTCAGGCACGGGGTCCAGGTGGTGATGGCCGAGACCCACGTGATCACCCACACGCTGTTCCCCGGCGAGATGGAGTTCACCCACGCCGGGTCCATGGAAACGGCGGCGGTGCTGGCCTTCGACCCGGCCCTGGTGCACCTGGAGCACGCGACGCCGGCCAGCGACCGGGCGGCCGGTGAGGCGGCCCACGCGCTGTTCCGCCGCCCGGACGTCTACCCGGTGATGCGCGACTTCCACGACGTCGCCGAGACCGGCTGGTACGGCCGGCCCGATCTGGCCACGCCGGAACGGGCGGAGGAGATCGCCGAGGCCGTCGCCGACCACGTGGTGCGCCAGGTGCGAGAGATATGGGCCGCGCTGCCCGTGCAGGAGGGCCGGTGACCGCGATGCGGGCGGCCCTGCTGCGGGAGTTCGGCGGCCTGGAGGTGGCCGAGGTCCCGGTGCCGCAGCCCGGTGCGGGCGAGGTGCTGGTCCGGGTGCGGGCCTGCGGCATCTGCGGCACCGACCTGAAGATCGTGGCGGGCGCCTACCGGGGCACCTGGCCGCCGGCGCTGCCGTTCATCATCGGGCACGAATGGTCCGGCGAGGTCGCCGCGCTCGGGCCCGGCACCGAGCGGAGCGGGCTGGCCGTGGGGGACCGGGTGGTGGCCGAGAACCACACCGG